>Ga0315306_10000076_pt1 | contig 44874 bp, 51 predicted proteins | sample TDP1_MG_FD_203803 | JGI IMG/M metagenome (GOLD analysis project Ga0315306, IMG submission 203803) | Freshwater sediment microbial communities from Lake Towuti, South Sulawesi, Indonesia - TDP1 | ecosystem: Environmental > Aquatic > Freshwater > Lake > Sediment | place: Indonesia: South Sulawesi... | reverse complement strand
CATTAACCGCTGCAAGGGCTGCAACGGGCTTCGCCACCTCCATAATAATGTCGCCCGCCGAAGCGGGAATAGAAGGACTGATACCCCCAGAGAAGACCCCTGACGGACGAGTAGGAGCGCTAATCCAAATCTACCATCACACACGGAGAGACCTAAAGGCACAGATGGTTCTGAGGATAGGGCAATGCGTCATGACTTGCCCGACCACAGCAGCCTTCGACGCACTACCAGAGGCTAAAAGAAGATTGAAGGTTGGAAGAAGCCTGCGCCTCTTCGGCGACGGATTTCAGAAAAGGGACACGGTCGGAGAAAGGAAAGTCTGGCGCATCCCAGTCATGGAAGGCGAATTCATCATCGAAGACAGATTCGGCGCTGCCAAGGCTATCGCCGGAGGAAACTTCCTCATACTAGCAGAAAACCGAAAAAGCGGGTTACAAGCGGCAGAGGAAGCGGTAAACGCCATCGCTCAAAGGTCGAACGGAGTCATCCTGCCCTTTCCAGGCGGAGTTTGCAGATCTGGCACCAAATCGGGCTCAGCAAAATACAAGCTAAAGGCCTCCACCTTTCACCAATTCTGCCCAAGACTAAGAAAGCTCGTCTCTGACTCACAGGTCCCAGAAAGCGTCACCAGCATATACGAGATTGTCATAAACGGCGTGAACCTCGACGCCGTGAAGCGTGCGATGGCTGAGGGAATTGAGGCAGCAGTGAGGGTTCCAGGAGTGTTGAGGATTTCGGCTGGAAACTACGGAGGCAAATTAGGTCCCTACAAGGCTTACTTGAAAGAGGTGCTGGAACTAAAGTAACGGGCGTGTGCGAGCTTGCGTCTAATCGTAGCTGTAACAGGCGCCAGCGGAGTGGTTTACGGTCAGCGGCTGCTTGAGGTCTTGCGGGTGAAGAAAGTTGAAACCCACCTCATCATTAGCAAGGCTGCGAAGAAGCTGATTGAGCACGAGTTGAAAACGACTAAGAAACGCTTGGAGGCGTTGGCGAGTCACACCCACGACGTAGAGGATTTGACCGCTCCGATCACGAGTGGCTCCTTCAAAACCGACGGCATGGTCATAATCCCCTGCACTATGAAGACGCTAGCCGGCATCGCCCACGGGTACTCTGACAATCTTATTTTGAGGGCTGCAGATGTGTCGCTAAAGGAGAGACGAAAACTGGTGCTGGTCCCTAGAGAGACTCCTTTGAGTGTTGTTCATCTCCGCAACATGCTGGAATTGGCGAGTTTAGGCGTGACTATTGTTCCAGCTATGCCAGCCTTCTACCACAAACCCAAAAACATTGAAGACCTCGTGGACTTTGTGGTTGGAAAGGTTCTAGACGTTTTAGGCGTTGAGCACAGGCTTTTTAGACGATGGTCAGAGGCTCAATCTTAGAATATCTTGTATATTGGATGACTTTTGACGAGGGGTTTAGTTCCCAGCTTTCGAGAGGCGTAGTAGGCTACGATTGCGTCGTTCATGGCACACGCTGGAATCACGTTTCTCGCCTGCTTCAGCGGTCCATAAATCAGGAAGTTGGCTCCGCTCAGCTGAGCTATGGCGTGGGCCGAAGCGTTGTAGGCCGCGAAGCCCTTCCTTAGGGCTTTGTTCTGTGAGCGCTTCCAATCGTATGTGGCGTTAGCTGGTGAGCAACCGGCAGGGTAGCCCAACTCATCCTTGACCAGTTTTATGGCTTCTGCGGCGTACGCTATGCTGGGCACATCGAAAACTATGGTGTCGACGAGAACCTTGTCCGTTCCAGCTTTCTCCGCCATTTCGAGCAAGCCTCTCTGTCCTTTGAACCCCTTCAGTATTGAGACTCTTCCCTTCGGTGAATAGTCGGTTTCGTTCTGAGCCAACAGTATTGATGCAGTTACGCCTGACTCGCGTATGGCTTCTAACTCGTCTTCAGCCGTTTGAGAAGAGATCGCGTTGAAAATTATTCTGTCTTGCAAGCCCAGCTCATGAACCGTTTCTAACCCAGCTTTTCGGGTTTCAGGAGTGGCTCCGTCGACGAGAAAAACGCTGTCGCTGTGTTCAGATACGAATGTTACATATTTTTTCATCGCCTCTGGAAACACCGCCATTATATCTAAGAAATGAGGAACACCAGTCTTTTGCGAGAGTTCTCCAGCCTTCTCAATCCACTTCAGCGTGGCTTTTTGGTCAAACCCGCCCATCTTGTGGTCAAAAACTTCGGGCATCCCCCTATAGAATACGTTTCCAATCAGAACCGTGGGTAACTCGCCCGGCTGACCGCCGATTCTGACATCGGCAACCTGGTAGATTTTTTGTTTGACTTTGAAACTGAGCATGTGCATCATCCTACCCGAATATGTCGAACCGTGCATTGGAGCCTTTGCAGCGTGGATGCGATTTCATCAACGTTTTCAGGCAGTTTGATAAGTTTCTTTATTTTTGGCGGTGGAAATTTTTTGGACTTGACCGCTTTGATTAGGTTCTCGAGTTCAGTTTTTGCTCGCTTAATCTGGTTGTTGTTTAACCATCCTTCAGTCACTGCTTTAACGAATTGGTCTTGGTCGAGGACGACGTGTCTTCCGTCTGGGAAAACCCATAGGTCGAGGAATAGGTCTGTCATCGTGTAGCCGTCTGAGAGACGCTTCATTGGAGTGGCTATGTCGCTGTAGTAGCCCATGAATGTTCTATTAGTGTCGTAGACGGCGCCCACGTCGTGCCACTCTGAAGAGGAAACGTAAAAGACTCCTAAGTATCCTCTTGCTATGAGGGTTAATCCGTTGATGACTATGGGCTCCGACGGGTCCATAATGCCCATAGCGACCATGCCCTCAGCATTCTCGTAGAGGGAAACCATCGGAGACAAAGATAGGCAGTCTGGCGGTCTCTTGTACCTCACGGTGATTACCTTGATTCCTTTAGCCTCCTCTTCGCCTAATCTCAAGCTAGAGCATCTACTTCTTTCTGACTGGGGCAATAAATCCCTAGTGCTTGAAATCAGGGAGCCAGAGCTGATTCATTTGCGATACGCAAAGAAGTTGTTGACAAAGTTGCTGAAGCCTTGGTTCCCTACCAAGGCGGCCATTAGAAAACTCATAACGACGATTTCCGCCCACGCTTTAGGCAACACGAAGACGAGTATGCCGGCACCCCCACCACCAATAAAGAAAGGTAGTAGAGTGACAAAATAGAAGATTGTGAAGAAGAATTCGGGGATGTAAGAAGCAGCCACTAAAGGAGCTGTTAGAATAGACTGACGGTTTCTCTTCTCAACATTGAAGCCCTTGTAAAGTAAGCCTGCAGTGAGTCCAGTCAACGACTTTCCAATAGGCAGTCCGATCAGACCAAGCCAAGAACCAGTGCCCAAGGGACCAAAGTAGATTCCGGGAAAAACACCCGCAAACAATCCCGTGACAAAACCTACAAGGGGTCCTCCGTACAAGCCGGCTATGAAGACCCCTACGAGCGAGAAGTCTAGCGCAACTCCCTGGGCTATGGGTCCCAGATAGTACGATATTAGGAACAAGACGTTTCCAAGCGCACTCATTATGGCGATGAACGATAGAACTTTTGAATCCATGACTAGACCTTCACGTGTAGTTTTAGAGTGCATTAGTTCGCTAATTATTTAAGAGTAGCTACTCTCAAATGGGTTAAAACATAGATGAAATCCGCCTAGCCTCGCCTCTCTCTGAAGAGGGGACTACAAAAAACAAATAAAACTCGGAAGAGTTATCTCTCAAACACAGTGCAGCTTCATGTCTCAAGCTTCTCAAATACCCCTCTCAAACCTCAAAGAATGGATACAGAAAGAGACCGCCCAGACAATTGAACCACTGAAAAGCAAAGGGGAAAGCTTGCTCAAAGAAATAAGAGAGAGGCTCGACGAAGCCATCAAAGCCAGCGAAAAACTAACCGAAAAAAGTGAGAAGGAAATACAAAGAGGCAGCCCCAAGACCTACCGCCGCGCAAAACTGGCAAACAAGTTCGCGCGAAACTTGGCAGAAACCATGAAGAGAGTGGTTGTCCCAGACCAGCTCTCATACGCCAACCTTCAAACACTGTACATAAACCTAGAGAAGATGCAAGCCACGGTGGATCAAGAGAGAAGAATGTGGTATCACTTTATCTCACCCTATTTTATACTCGACCGCCGATGGCTCGACGCCCACCTGAAAAGAACCGCGGACGTACTCTCAGAACTTCGCAATTTTCTTACACAGAAATACGCAAAGGCCAAAACCTCTGATGATGCTCTTGCTGAAGTTGACAAACTCCTCCAATCACTGACAGAGGCTGAAGAAAGCGAGACACGCATAAAACAGGTGGAACTCAGAGAAGGATTTCTGGAGAATAAGCTGGCAGAAAACCAGCAGAAAACGACGCTCATCCAAGGCAAAGCCGAACTAGCCGAACTCGTCAAAACAAACGAGAAAGCAGAAGAGCTGAGAGAAAGCGTGAAGCTCAACCTGCGCCACCTACAAAAGCCGTTCTTCAAGCTTCAGAGCCTTGCACGAAGCGCAGAGGTCACGTTACCACTGGACGAGGCGAAGAAACTGAGCGATTATTTAAATGATCCCTTCGAGGCACTGGCCACAGAAGAAGAGGGACATCCGATGCTCAAGCGAATCTTGCGCAGGGTTGACGACGCTATAGACCAAGGGAAACTCAAGCTGAAGAGTAGCCGCCTGAGAAAGGCGCAGGAACAGATAAACAACATCCTCAACGGGAACGTGCTATTCCCCTTACAGCAGAGCTGCGTCGAAGCCCACGCCCTCAAAAAGGAGCTTCTAACCTCCGAAACAGTGGCGTCTTCCCAGAACGAATTGGCTCAGCTGCAAAATGAAAAGACAGAGCTGCAGAGGCGTGCGGAACTCGCCACTTCGAGAAAAGCAGCCCTAATCAATGAACGAGAGAGGCTGCGGGAAAGAGTCGAGCAACAGAAGAGAGAATTGGAGAAAATGGTTTTTCAACTCACCAACAAGACAGTTCAAATCAAGTTAGACTGAGGCTTTTAAGCCTCTTTTCGCTTCTTCTTAGAGAGTTTTGCAAGGAGATCTAACGCTGCCCTTTCCTCTTCAACCGACCTCGTTTTTACCATCCCCGCTTTCTCAGCGCCTTCGAACAGTTCTTCGCCTTTCTTCGTGCGGATGACCGTGAAGGTCCAGTTGCTCAGTCCGAGTCCGCCCGTTGATATGTCGGCTAGTTCGGCTGAGAAATCCGTGCACGGAAGGCAGCCTTTTCGCGTGTGTTTCTTGGCTTCCGTCAATGGAATGGTCTTGACCTCGCCAGATTTTATTGTGACCAATACCTTTCCCTTTATGTTCATCTTTGCGACATCGCTTGGGTTGACGCCCAGCACTTCTTGGACGTGCTTTTTTATCAAGCCTTCGTAAGTGAAGCTCTCCGTGCACATCAGCCCAATCGTAAAGCTCAGAGTGCCCGAGTATTTTTTCAATGGAACAGCCTCTATCCTGCGAACGGCTTGTATCTGACAGGGAGTGCCAACGAAGGCTAGGCTCTTTTTCTTCTGTTTGATCGCCTCTTGCAAGAGGAGGAGGTTGGGTGAATAGGAGTATCTGGTTCCTCCACACTCCAGAATTTCCTGCGGAGTTGTCGTCAACTTGGGTATGGGAAGAAGAGGTCTGTCCTCACTCGTTCCAGAAACGATAGCTCCGTCAATCATCCCGTTTCTCACGGCGAAGATGAGCAGAGACAAAACGACTCCGCCGTCTTGACAGGTCAGCCGAATGTTGTCATCGCTGGTCTGAGCCACAGCCAGGCGGCGGTAGACTCCGAAGACTTCCCCCGGCTTTTTCTCCCTCTCGAACACGAGTTTTTCCAAGGTTGACTGTGAAAATTCATAGCGGGGGCATACGCGAGGGCATATCCCACATATCTCGCACTTTTTCACCAACCTCGGCTTCTCTTCGTGGTATTCGAGGCACGTGAAGGGGCAGACTAGAACGCAGGCGCCACAGCCTGCGCAGAGCTCTTTGGAAACAACATTTTCAAGCAGGCTTTCTTCATAACTGATTTTTTGAGCGCTCATGACTGCTTCACTCTTCCTCATCTATTCTATGGAGTCTTTTCAAAACCTTTAAGGCGTGTAGTGTAATCCACTTGCTCGGCTTGTCAACCGTTTCTAGGTTGACGTGCATGCGACCAGTCGGCGCGCTCTCGAGAAGCCACTTTCCGTCCCTACGCCGCTTTTGGAGAAGAACCTCCACAGCGTCCTCTAAGCGTTCATCGTTAACGTAGCCTAGTTTTGTGAGAACTGAGAGCCCCCTCAAAACGTTGTATCCATAAAACCACGGAAAGCCAAGTCTGAGCCAAGAGCGGTTTATGAGCTTGAAACCGTGATGGTCCGCCTTATAGAGGCGATGCATCAGCAAGAACTCGGCACCTCTTTCTAATGCGTGCTTCATTTCAGGTGAGCGCTCGGTTTCTGGGACTTCTGAAAAGGCTTCGAGCGGGCATATTGTTCCATAGAAACAGCCGTGTGTGTCTCTGACATGCGCCTTCCAGTAGGGACAGAGCCATCCGCCATCTCTGTTCTGAATCCTCACAAGCCATTTCAACGCCTTCTTCAGTCTTAAGTCTCTGCCATAGCCCATTCGAAGCATGGCTGCGCACACATTGCCAGTCAGGCAGGAATATTGGTGTTCGGTTACGAGCGATTGAGCCCAAGTCTCAGGGTTGGGTTGCAACTTTTCCTTTAAAACTACTCTTGTTCGCATCCACTCATATTCTTCCAAGGCTCTTCTTCTTGTGTACGATGAGAACCCGCCCTCATCCAATTGAAGGTTAAAAACGAACTCGCACGCTCTCTGGACTCTTTCATTGCTCTTGTCCATTCCCAACTGTCCTAATATCATGACTTGCCAGTAGGTTGACTTGTATTTAGGATGATATGGGCTGTTTGGTTCTCCCCAAAACCCTTGCGGATTCTGTTTAGAGAAAACCTTGGTTAAGAGTTTTGAGTTGCGAATGGCTTCCTTGGTGGCTTGCACTTCAGTGTCGCTTTCTGTTTTGTTTAGGAGGTCGCGTAAGGCGAAGTATCGGACAGACGGGTTTTCCTCTTCTAACAGCCACTCAACAGTATTCTTGCCCAAAAGGCTCTGCCGACTCGGCATAGAGGCATCACTTTGTTTCTGGTTTGGTTGGTCGGAGGTGAAGCATTAATTACGCTTGGCGATTATAAAAACTATTTGAGAAGCAAGATTGTGATGGAAACTGGTGCGAGGAATGACAGCGAACATCGAAAAACTGTCCCAAATTATTAGAAATGCGAGAGAAGCCAACGTCAACGAATTCTCGCAGCTAACTGAGAACGCAGGAACGTTGTTAGCAGAGGAACACGGGCTTGTGGGAAACCTTCAAATCACTGGCAGACTGGTAAACGCACCGCCAAGGGGTGAGGCAATTGTTGTTGGAGACATTCACGGGGATCTGGAAAGCCTTGTGAAGATTCTGAAAGGCTGTGACTTTTTGAGTAGGGCTCAAAATAATGAAAACTTGGTTCTGATTTTTCTGGGTGATTACGGGGATCGCGGCGCTTACTCGCCCGAGGTCTACTACGTTGTCTTAAGGCTAAAGGAGGCTTTTCCCGAGAAAGTTGTCTTAATGAGGGGAAATCATGAGGGTCCAGAAGACCTGTTGGCTCATCCCCATGACCTGCCAACCCACTTGCACGAAAGGTTCGGTGAAGAATGGAGAAGCGCATATGCGAGGTTGCGGGAACTCTTCGACCACCTGTACAACGCCGTGCTCGTAGAAAACAGATGCGTGATGCTGCATGGAGGAGTTCCGAGCCAAGCCAAATCCATAGACGATTTAGCATACGCCCATCTGAAACACCCACGAGAGAGCCAGCTCGAAGAGATTTTGTGGAGCGACCCCGAAGAAGGCTTGAACGGAATCTACCCGTCGCCCAGAGGAGCTGGCAAACTCTTTGGCGAAGACGTCACAGACAAGTTCCTGAAGATGCTTCGTGTCAAAGTTTTGATTCGGGGACACGAGCCGACTGAAGAGGGTTTCAAGATCAACCATAATGGAAAAATATTGACGCTGTTCTCTCGAAGGGGCGCTCCCTATTTCAACAATCGTGCCGCCTATCTTCAACTTGACCTATCAAGGAAATTTGAAACCGCCCATCAGCTCAAGCCGTTCGTTAAGTTGTTGTAGAAGGGACTTCAACTTTCTCCTTTCTATCAGCACGCCAGTCGAAGAGTTTGCGGTTTGCCGGGGAGCGGAAGTAGTAGCAGTGGATTGGATTGCCTTTGCAATAGTGTTTCACATCGAAGTCGGAGACCGTTCCATCTAAGTCGTCTTCTAGCATTCTTTTGCAGGCTTCTTTGCCTGCGTTGATGACCAAGTAGGGGCATGTCACGATTGTTCACTGTCTTGTATTTTTGTTGGACGGTTTTTCCGTTTTACGTGTATACAATATGTCTCAATATGGACATATTCGGAAATATTATTGGCGGTGACACATATAAGGATTTCTGTAGGGCATACTAGCGCATATCAATTATTTGAGAATTGTGCTCAAGAAACTTTAAGGAGCTAAGCTCTTATTCCTTATCCGAGCGCAACATCAACAAGAGGAGGAAAAGCGGCTGAAAATAGGAATCATAACGAGAAACGAGAACGCATGGTGCTCCACACAGCTTCGAGAGGCTATAAAAAAACGAAACGCCACGCCCTTCTGCTTCAGCTTTCCCCAACTGACCGCCAGAGTCAAATCTAAGCCCGAAGCATCCATCAACAAAATCAACATACTCAAAGACCTGAGCGTCCTGATCGTGCGCCCGATTGGGCGGGGCTCCCTTGAGGAAATAGTCTTTAGAATGAACCTCCTTCACAGGCTTCAACGATTGGGCATGCCCATCATAAACCCGCCATTAGCCATCGAGCACTCGGTTGACAAGTATCACATATTAGCGCTTTTGGAGGAACAAGGCCTGCCAGTTCCACGAACGGCTGTGACCGAAAGCAATGAAGAAGCCCTGAAAGCCTTCCACGAGTTAGGAGGAGACGTAGTGATGAAGCCTTTGTTTGGGTCCAGGGGGATAGGCACCACAAGGATTTTTGACCCCGAAATAGCCACCAGAGTGTTTAGGACGGTTTCCTTCTTCCACGGTGTGCTCTATCTTCAGGAGTTCATTCCCCACGGCGTTTCTGACGTGCGAGCGTTCGTTGTTGGAGAAAGGGTTGTAGCTGCCATGCATCGCGTTGCTGAAGGGTGGAAGACTAATGTAAGCTTGGGCGCAAAGCCAGTATCCTACAAACTGAGTGAGGAATTAGAAGGGCTTGCAGTGGAAGCCGCATCAGTCATAGGCTGCAAGGTGGCTGGAGTCGACATACTCGAGAGCGAGAAGGGACCAGTAATAATCGAACTCAACAGTCAACCCGGTTGGAGGGGACTGCAATCAGTCACGAGCGTGAACATCGCACAGGAGATTGTTGATTACGTTCTCTCCACGTTGAGGAAGTAGGTGGTTCTCGGTTGAGCGTGAAAGTGATTCCTGTTTCGAGGATAAATGTGGCTTCCAACAGAACGGAGCAGAAAACGGATTTCGTGGCGGATGAGACTCCTCTCCACCTCTTTCTAAACAAGACGCATTATGTGACTGTTCTCTGTCTCCCTACGGCTCTGAAAGAACTGGCGGTGGGACACCTGCTGTCAGAGGGAGTCTTGAAGTCCGTAGACGAGATTCGGCAAATCCGCTTCGGAAAGGGTGGAGAGTGTGATGTGAGGCTCAAGCCTAACGTTGACCTTGAGAAGCGTGTCTCTATTTCTCAGCCCTTCACAAGGCTTGTGCTCTCGGCTTGTGGCTCACCGGATTACTGGCCGCTTTCAAAACTCATCGATAGACTTGAGTTCCATAAGATACCGTTGGGGTTGACCGTGAAGGCAAAGGTGATTGTGGAAAGTGTTAGACGCCTCAACACTCTGGCTGAAGTCTTCCGAAAGACAGGGGGCGTCCACATAGCCGCTCTTTATTCTCAAGACGGTGAAATAATGACATACGCAGAAGACGTGGGGCGCCACAACGCGGTGGACAAGGTCATTGGAACAGTCGCTTTAAGGGAGCTTGACTTAAATAGAGTTTTTCTGGCTTCGAGTGGGCGGCTCACAGGGGATATTGTTTTGAAGGCGGCTAGGATGAAGATTCCAATAGTTGCTTCTATGACGGCGGCTCTCAACTCTGGTGTTGAGGCGGCTCAGCGCACTGGAGTGACGTTGATTGGTTTTGTGAGAGGCAGCCGAATGAACGTCTACACTTATCCAGATAGGATAGTTTACAAAGCATAGTTGAGCGTTGAAGCGTTGGATTTGAAGAAGTCGGCTGTTGTCCTCGCTGGCGGTTTCTCCAAGAGGTTTGGCAGAGACAAATGTCTCGTAGAGTTGGCTGGAAAGCCTCTTGTTGTTCACGCGCTTGAAAGAGTCTCTAACCTCGTGGATGAGCGCATAGTTGTTGTGTCTTCTGAGGCGCAGAGGCGCGCGCTTTTCAACATGCTTGGGAGCAGAGCGCGTTTGGTTGTGGACAAGTATGAGGGGCAGAGTCCCTTGGTTGGAGCCTTGACAGGGTTTGAAATCGTGCAGGGCGAATACTCTCTCCTTCTTCCGTGTGACACTCCCTTCGTCTCTAGCGGCGTTGCAGAGCTGCTCTTCGACTTGTGCGTGAACAGAAGCGCGGTGATTCCTAGGTGGCCTAACGGGTTCATTGAGCCTCTTCAGGCTGTTTATCGCGCAGAGTCTGCTGCTGCCGCCGCGAGGGTTGCGTTGGAGGAGGGTAAGCATAACTTGTCCTCTATGATTGCTCGTATGCACCGTGTGCGATACCTGTCGACGCTGGTTCTTCAGCAGCTAGACCCTAAGTTGTTGACTTTTTTCAATGTTAACACGCCGATAGACTTGAGGAGAGCTGAATCTTTGATTGGGAAGGGCAGATGATTATTGTGTGTCTTGTGCGTGCGTGTGTAGAGTCTCTACCCGAGGGGGGAGGTAGTTTCTTTTATTAGCTTTAGCCTATCATCTTGGATAGTTATTCGTGAGGTCTGCGCATGAGCATAATTCAGGTGATGGCTATCAAAGGATTGCCGATTGTCAAAGGGGGCGATGACCTTGCTAAATTAATTTGCGAGGCGGCTGAAGGGCAGGGGACTCCCTTAGAGGATGGAGACGTTGTTGTCGTGACGCATGTTGTTGTCTCTCGGGCTGAGGGTAACACTGTTAACCTCGATGAGGTGGTGCCTTCAGACTTCGCAAGGACCGTGGCTCAGCATGTGGGAAAGGAGCCCGCCTTGGTTGAGGTTATCTTGAGGGAGTCTAAAAGTATTGTCCGCATGGGTGACGGGCACCTCATCGTTGAGACCAAGCACGGTTTCGTCTGCGCCAACGCTGGGGTTGACCAATCAAACGTTCCCGGCGGAAGAACGGTGGCGCTTCTGCCGAAGAATCCAGACCGCTCGGCTAGAGCCATACGGCGGAGGATAAGGAGGCTGACTGGAAAGGATGTGGCTGTCATAGTTTCTGACACTCATGGACGCCCCTTGAGAGAGGGCGAAATCAACATTGCGGTTGGGGTTGCTGGAGTCAGCCCCATTCGTGACAGGAGGGGTGAAACCGACCTTTTCGGGTACGTTCTACGCATTAAAAGAACGGCTGTTGCTGATGAGCTGGCGTCTGCGGCTGAACTCGTCATAGGACAGGCGAGAGAAGGCGTTCCAGTGGCTATTGTTCGTGGCTATCCTTATCCGAGGTCTGAGAAAGCCAGGGCGAGGGAGCTGATAAGGCGCAGATCGAAAGACCTGTTCATCTGAAGTTTCAAGAGCGATAGTATCTTGTAAATGTGTGCGCATGATAGACCTAGCCCCTCTAATAGGTTCCAAATAGGCTACTGCTAGGCTGCGTCTTTGAATTGCATCAATATTTTAAGGAGAAATCTTCTACATGTGTTTGAGAGCGTATGCCTAAAGGGAGAAAGAAGGCTGGGAGGGGGATGCCTCCAAGTTCATACGTCACTATGCCGCACTACTCCCACTATTTTCCAATACAAGTAGACATTATCAAAAGAATGAAATCGAAAAAGCGAATAAAGAAAAAGTAGCTCTATCATGTAGTTGTTTTTTCGGTTCTTCTGGTTCTGCTATTCTTATCGAAAAGCCTTGAAGTCTTCTGCTTGTGTGAGGAGCTTTTCTATGTCTTCCTTTGTGTGCGCGGTGCTCAGGGCGCCCATTTTTGTCGGAAGGAAGAAAACTCCACGCCCAAGAAGGTGAGCGTGATACTTGGTCAACATCTCCCTGTCGGTCCGAACCACAGCGTTTACATCTCTCACCTTCTCGCTCGTGAAGTGCGTGTGAAAGAGCGAACCAACTCCCGTGAGTTGAGCACTCAAACCCTTGCGACCAAAGATGTCAGAAAGTTGCTGTCGAACGTAATCGCCTAGCTTGTTCAAGCGGTTGATCAGCCTACCATCCTCCAACATTTTGAGTGTGGTGAGACCCGCGGTCATAGTGACAGGGTTGCCGCAGAAGGTTCCACCGTGGAACGAAAACCTAGGGCGTTCATAGAGCAATGGGTCCATGCGCTCCATGATTTCTCGCGGTCCGATAACCGCGCCGATCGGGAAGCCCCCGCCCAAGATTTTGCCCAGGAAGGTGACATCGGGCTTGACGCCGTAAAGTTGTTGTGCTCCGCCCGGCGCCAGTCTGAATCCTGTTATGACCTCGTCAAAGATTAACAACGCGCCGTTGTCGGTGCATAGCTCTCTCAAACCCTTCAAGAATTCTTTCTCGGCTGGGATGCAGCCTCCCGCTCCGATGACTGGCTCAACCATCACTGCGGCGAGTTTCTCATTTTTTAGGACTCTTCTCACAGCTTCAAGGTCGTTAAAGGGCAGCACAATCGTGTCTTTGACTGCTCCTTGGGTGAGCCCACCGGATTCAGGAAGGTTAAACGGGGATTTGACAGCCACGTAGACCGCGTCGTAGCCCCCGTGCCAACCACCCTCAAACTTGGCGATTTTGTCTCTGCCAGTGTAGGCGCGAGCCAGCCTGGTCGTGTACATCACCGCTTCTGTTCCCGAGTTGGAGAAGCGAACCATCTCGGCATTCGGAACCATCTTTACGACCTGTTCGGCTAGCGCGATTTCTAGTTCGTTGCAGGTTCCGTAGTGTGTCCCCTGCGCGATTTGCCTTTTGACCTCCCTGACTACTTTAGGCGGGCTGTGACCGAGGATGAGTGCGTGATGCCCCATCCAGAAGTCGACGTACTCGTTTCCGTCAACGTCCACCAGTTTACTTCCCTTCGCCCTTGCGGTGTAGAAGGGGTAGGGCTCCACAAACCGTATAAAGTAGGAGACGCCAGCCGGGAGAACGCGCTTAGCCCTCTCATACAGCCGCTTGGACTTCTCAGTCTTAGAAACGTAGCGACTCGACAAGACTTGAAACCTCTTCTTTTAATGACTCTTGGGTTATGAAATTAGAACATGGTTAACTAGTGCTTCTTGTGTCTTTCGGTCTCGGTCAAGCTTCCAAAATAGTATCCCTATCAAGTCTTACGCGTTAACGGTTGGTTATGTTGGCGCTAAGCTACCTCTGCATCTCCAATCTAGCGGCCTTAAGAAGCTTCCACCTGCCAATAATGTCTTGCTTGTAGAAGTGGAAGAGTCCGCAGCGCTGGCAGCGGAGCACCCTCATCTGCTTCTTGAAATCGATTTCATAAACTTCCAAGGTGGAGCCGCAGTTCTTGCACTTTCCCGTGTGGGTCTTTGGGCGACTTTCAAGTAGAGTATCATGTAAAGCTCTTCCAATCTCGGTCAATCTAATCAATCCTCGCTGACGAACCACGATTGTTGGACAGTGCAGAGATGGGCATGAATGGTTTTAAACGTTTATAACATTCTGAAATATCTCAAAAAACTATGTTGAGGCAAATCTGGCTTTTGCGTGTACTCGTTTATCGTAACCCTCGGCATCGCAACAAGTCACATTGCAGTTTCCATGTAAAATCGAGAACAAACACTCGCGCTGAAGACAAGAATCGAGTAAAAAGAATATGGTCAACTGAAAACCCCCTTATCTTTACCACAACAAGGATAGCTTTCACTAACCCCTTTAAGTTATGAACGTCTAAAGATTATCTCGATTATACATGACGCTGGAACGAGAGCTTCTTGTTTCACTGCTCAAACTGACAAGACTTGGACCCATTCAGAAGAGACTCGTCAACAAGGACGCTCATATTCCCGCCTTAACAGCAGAAGAACTGCTTGAGAAACTTGCACTAGAAGGGCTCATCACGCAACACAAAAACCTGGTGGAAGCCTCTCCGAGTCAACGCGCAAAAATCGCCGTTCACGCCGCCGAGTTGGGGGCAGACTTCGAGCGAGTCTGCAAGCTCCTCGAGTGGGCGGAGTTCGAGAGCATCGCCTGCGAAGCCTTCAGAGTGAACAATTTCGGTGTGAAGAGGCGTTTCCGTTTCAGACAAGCCAGGAGGATGTGGGAGATAGACATCCTCGGTCGTAGACAGCCTCTTGTCGTCTGCGTGGACTGCAAGCACTGGCATCACGGCTGGCAGAGAGCAGCCATAATGAAGGCAGCCGAGGCTCAGATAGAGAGGACTAAAGCCTTCGCGGACGCTCTACCAAGCCTCTACAAGAAGGCGGAACTCGAAAACTGGAGACAAGCAACACTAATACCCATGATCTTGTCACTCACTCCAGCGCCTCTAAAGTTTCACCAGAACGTGCCAACAGTGCCCGTCCTGCAGCTGCAAGATTTCTTAAACGAACTCCCAGCACACGCCCACTCATTAACGCATTTCACTAAAAAATGCTTCAAAAATACTCTGAATTTGACGGATTTTATTCAATAATTTCCAGTAATCGCTGTGATAGAGAAAATTTTGTTAAAAAGAAAGCAAAATTTCTCTTCAAATTTTTTTATAGATGAACCAAATAGACATGTATGCGGAAATTGTGCAAAGTCCTTTAAAAATAAACTGAAAAGATGGTGTAGAAGCCTTTCATGTCTAAAACAGTAGGTATCTCCTTCGTATAGTTGGAGTTTGATTTTTAACGAGTTTTCTCACTCATAGTTCTGTAAGGTTGAATCTCCTTGATAGGTTTTTCAGATCGTTAAGCACATAAGTGAACACGTAGCCCCTCCAATTTCCCCACCTTTCCTCGGCGACCTTCTTGAGCCTCGGAATGATGCTGCGAGGTGATTCCGCCTCTTCTCCGAAGAGAAGCACGTTGAATATTCTTGCGCTCCAGACATCCAGCGCGAATCCCGGGTGAGGAGAGACTATGTCAGCGGAGTATTCGCCTATCCCCTTCAGCTCCATAAGCTTGGCTCTCGCTTCCTCGGGTGACATCTCTTCCAGCTCTCGAGGCGTCGGGAAACCCTTGCACAGGGCTTGGGCGATGCCCTTCAGAGTCTTGGCTCTGTAACCGAGCTTACACTTCGCTTCGAGCTCTCTCACGCCAGCTCTCGCTATCCTCTCAGGAGAAGGCCAGTACAGGATCCGCTTGCCGTCGAACCCAATTTTTGCGCCGTAGTTTTTGATCAGCAGGTCCATCATCTGTTGGCTTCTCTTTATTGGGGCCATCTGCAGTGTCAACGCCAAGATGAGGCTGGGAAAGACATCTGGCCTCTTGGTTCTTCGCATTCCGTAGAGGTCTTCCACCAGTAATTTCACGAGAGAATCATGCTCGGCGAGGGCGTAAAACTCTCTTATGTCTTCTCTGAGGCTTAGGGTCCGCGTCACCACCATTGACAACTCCTTCTCTTTCTCCACGCTGAGCCTTTCACGAGAAAACAACTCGCAAAATATCTTGGGTCTCTCCACGGTTCCTTCAGATCTTAACTTCAATCCAAATGTCTTTTCAGAGTTCAGCCTCATGGCAGTCCATAGACTGCCGTCTTCAAATATCTCGTAAGGTGTCAATAATGACCATCCCGCGGGCTTACGAATCGTGAGCAAGAAGTCGTTGGGTGGAATCGCTCTAAGCCTGAGAGCAGTCGAGTGGGGCAAATCTATAGTCGGCATAGTGTCAACCTCAGCCTGTCTTCTCCGCCGAGACTATCATTCTTGAGCTGTCCGAGTTGAATTCTTTTTTGTCGTAGCCGCCGTAGACCTCTCTGACTCTCAGCCCAGCCTCCTTCAACATATGTTTGAGCCCTGGGAGGGTGTAGAGGCGCACGTCGTGCTGAAGCGACCTCACCTCCTTCTTGTCTTTTCTTATTATTGTCCATTGACTCAGCAGCCGAGAACTCTGTAGGTCCAGTGAGCGCTTTTCCAGCATGTAGAAGGGCTCGAATTCAGCCCATTCCCTCTCCTGAAAAGCCTTGATGAGATGGTCTCTGTTCGCTAGGTCTAGCAGAAAACTGCCGACTCTTCGAAGGGTTCGCTGAACCTCTTTGAGACTCTTCATGTCCTCACTCCTTGAGGGCAGGTATCCGAAACTGGTGAACATGCATATAATGGCGTCGAAAACTTGGTTTCTGAACGGGAAGTGGCGCATTTCGGCCCTCACAAGTGGGAACCTCACCCTCTTATTCTTCATCCTTTGCTTAGCGATTGCCAGAAGATTTTTGGAGAGGTCTAGCCCAACCGTGTTCCAGCCTTTCTGGCGTAGAATTATGGAGTGGCGCCCGGTGCCGCAGCAGAGGTCAAGTATGGTTCCTTTCCTCAACAAGGCACTCTGGATGAAATTGGCTTCTCTCGCCGTGTCGCGTGCGTTAACTATGACTTCCCAGTCTGCGCCCATCTCATCGAAGATGTTCGTGTATGAAAGCCGTTCATTCAAGCCTTCACCAACCGTTTTAGTCCTATGTTTGTTAGGGAGGTACGGATATCTGCTCTTCTGTGAAGGAGACACCTATTAGGATAAACGCTGCCATTTCTTTGATGAGGATTGGCTCTATGCCCCCAAGAATCATTGCCGACATCCGCGAGAGCGCCTTCGTTGTTCAAGCCCTGCGGAGAATGAGGGCGGATGTTGTTGAGAAGATGATCAGTCCAGGCGACTATGTGGTGGGTGAGGGCTTCGCTGTGGAGAGGAAAACGTTCAAGGACTTCGTGAGCTCCATTTTCAAGAAGCGGTTGTTTGAGCAGGTTGAGCGCCTGCACGAGGCTTATCCCCGTTGTTGCCTTCTCGTTGAGGGTGATGTGGCTTACGGCGTGGCCAATCTCTCTAACCCTCTCGTTTTCTGGGGTGCGCTAGCAAAGACAACCACAGAATGGAACCTACCAACAGTCTTCACCACGAACGAGGAGCAGACAGCCCAATTTCTCTTCAGCCTAGCCAAGAAACTTCAGGAAGAAGGAAAGGAACGCATGGAAGCAAGGTACAAGCCCAGAAGATACAGTCTAGCCGACCAGCAACGTTTTGCGGTTCAGGGCTTGCCAACGGTTGGACCAAAATCCGCAGACAAGCTGCTTGAGAGATTCGGGAGCGTCCGGAGAGTCTACGCCGCCACAGAAAGCGAGTTGATGCGGGTGGAGGGCTTCGGAAAAATTCGAGCACAAAAAATCAAGCAGTTCTTGGACAAGCCGTATCTCACGAGAGAAGTCAGGTTTTAGTGGTCGACTTTTCCCTCGCCTCTTTGCAAGTCGAAGTTGCCCTCTTCGCGCTTCAGGATGCGCTCTTGCTCGGGCAACCTGCCTTTTTCCCACTCGCTCCAGCTCATCTCCTTGCATATCCATTTCTTGCCCATGTGTGCTGCCAAAACCGCGTGTTTATATTGGTTGGGCAGAGGAATCAGGAGGTCGAGGAATCGAAACAACTTCTCCACCTGCTGCTTTGGAAAGTAGGCGTAGTATCCCGTGTTTTTCACCTCGAAGGCATAGACTTGGGCGTCCCGTCTAGCGATGATGTCTGGCAAGGGGTTGAGGCTGGGATTGCTGACGGGCACGCGAACCGCCTTGTACCCGTTTTTTTGCAGCAGTTTCACCAGAACAGTTTCGCTTCGGAAGCCTCTTCTACGCCAATTACGCAGGTCACGCTTGTCAAATTCTCTTTTCAAGTCCTTATCCTCGTTTACACCCTTTCATCTTCGGCGCTTGGCTAAGAGGCGTTTTATGACGTCGTCGTAGGTTTCTCCCTTCTTTCCCTGAGCCTTCAGCAACTCCACAATCTCTTTGCTAACCCTGATGCTCGTATACTGCTTCTCTGCAGCGCCTTCACTCACAATTATCACCAAACAGCATCATTATGCACAGTGCACATAAAAGCTTAATTGTTAAGCAAAAAGGCGGATCGCGGCGGCCTCATTAAAGAGACTCTACCAAAATCCATAGGCACCGCGTGCTTTGAGCGGAAAAGCGCCGAGATGCGCAATTGTGGCAAATGTGCATGTCTTGTGCTTTCTGGCGCTCCAGCGGCAACTATACGACGTAGTAGTCGACAACTTTCTTCATTCTCTTGGGTGGTTGTTGGGTAGCTACGATTTTCTTCAACAGCTCTATCATCTGGGGCTGATAACGAGCTAGGTCGGTTAGGGTCACCAACCCCACGAGCTTTCCTTTATCGACAATGGGGAGTTTCTTCACCTTCATATTGAACATTAGTCTGACGGCGTCTTCGACCTCCATTTGAGAGTTGCCCACCACAATGGGTGCAGACATTATTTCTCGAACCTTCGTCTTCTTTGGGTCTCTGTCGCCGACCAAAACCCTCCGTAACATGTCCCTCTCAGTCACTATGCCCACGGGTTTGCCCCTCTTCACAACCACGAGACAGCCAATCTCGCGCTTGTTCATGATCTCCACGGCCTTCTTCACGGTGGCTTCGGCTTCCACCGTCAACACGTCTTCAACCATGACATCCTCAACCTTTAGAGACACGGGCAACACACCCATCTGACACATTCTATAAGAACACGCTTTTTAAGCTAATCCGAGGTTTCGGTTGATGCTTTTGTATCCAGGCTCTGGTGAAGCAAAACAGCATCATCAATTTGCCCTTGCCAAATAAGCCCAAAATGAACTTCTTTGATATGAATACGTGCTTCTTAGTCTGTTTATGTAGGCAAAACTTGGTAAATCTCTTCAACTACGTCATTCGGAGGATGGGCTTTAGTGATTTTGGTGATAATTGTATTACAAATTTCTTTACATATCACCAACGATAACCTTATTGTTCAGTGAAGCGCAAATTGGATACAAAAGCATCAACGGATTCGCAGTTTTATTTTTATAAGCGCTGAGTCTGCCATTAGAGAGAAGAGGTCGAGGAGAATGAAGGTTCACAACGAGAGTTTTAGGTTTTCCACTCGGGGCGAGATAGACTTCATAGACTTGACAGACAGGGTTCAGGAGGTGGTTGAGAAGTCGGGTGTGAGGAACGGTTTGGCGCACGTTTTCGCTCCTCACGCCACGGGCATCTTGATCCTAACAGAGTACGAGCCCAGTCTGGCGGACGACATAAGAGGTGTGCTAGAGAGGCTTGTGCCGAAGCGAGCCGCCTACCAGCATCCGTCCAACGCCCACTCTCACCTCAGGTCTGTTCTGCTATGCCCGGACAAGACTCTGCCAGTCATTGACGGGCGTGTGGTTTTGGGCACTTGGCAGTCTCTGGTCTTCGTTGAAACAGATGTGCACCCGAGACAGAGGACGGTTATAGTCCAAGTGATGGGCGAGTAGACTCTACTGAACCAGATTTACCTTTGATGTGCCTACTCCCTTGGATGCTCCACTTTCTCTCCAACACTGAACAGAAAGATGCGCGCCGAGGAAGGCCCCAAACGGCTGAATCTCTTGCCCAGCTCCTTAATGACCAAAGCATAGTTGCTGGACTTGTCCAGACCGTCAATGTATCGCTGAAACGACCCGAACTCCTTTCTGATGTTTTGGAACTGCTTAGCGTTGTGAATCGCAGCCGTAATCTTCACTCGATTGCGCACTATGCCGGGGTTCTTCATAAGCTGCTCCACACTTTGGCTGCTAAAACTGGCAACCTCGTTTATAGAGAAGTTTTTGAAGGCTTTTCTAAAGTTGGGCCACTTCTTGTCAATCATTTTCCAGCCTAAGCCTGCGATGAAGACAACTCGGGTCATGTTCTCAAAGTATGCGTCGTCGTTGGGAGGACGAGTTTCTCGATATATCCATGCTGGCGGACGCCACTCCTCACTCATATTTTCATCAACCGTTAGGCTTGTTTGACCCTAGCTGTTTTTAATTTTTGTGTTTGGCGTATGGCTCTATTGTACTTGCATCAGTCTCCATTCTCTGTAGTCAATAGCCACTCTGATGTATCCTTTCAGCGACTCGTCAACCTTAGGGTCGCCTGTGTCAACCCGTAAGACGCCGCCCTCAATGCCCTGTATCTTGCTCCTAGTAGCGGCAACAAGCATTCTCTCCTTCCCAACTCTCCTTATTATTTCTGGGCTTATCTGCTGGTTTCCCCGCCCGAGCAGCATGCCCTGACGCCCTATCGGAGAGAGCACAATCCAAGTGTTTTTCCAGTCCTTGATTTCTCGTAGTATTTTCTCTTCGTTCACGTCTTTCATCACTTTCTTGTTTCGGTAGATGTCAACTCCCAACAAGGTTTTATCAGCCCGGAGCAAGTCGGCTACACACTTCACCGTTGTGCCTGGTCCAAGGATGTACGTTGCCTTCGGGTCCATCTCCTCCACAACAAATCTCGCGACAGCCATCTGGTTCTCGTGCTCGTCCAATGTCTCAGGGCTGACTTGCTTGCTGCCCAACAGGCGCATGGGCACAAAGGGACCCCTCAGAAAACCGTGCAGCCTCACAGAGAAGCGGTCGGCTCTGATAGCCCCCTCGTCGGCGTCCATTATCTCAAAGTCCATCATCTGAGCCGACTTCTCAATGAAGGCTTGAACCACATCCGCAGCCTCTGCTGGACTAGCCGCGAATATGCCGCTGTACATCTTGACACCTGAGGGGACTCCCAAAACAGGCACGCTGTTCGCTCCTTGCAAGGCGTCGAAGATGTCTCTAGCCGTGCCGTCTCCGCCAACAAAGACAATCAAGTCTACTCTGGACATCACCATCAACTTTGTCGCCAACTTTGTGTCCTCTGCGGTGGTTGTGGGTTTGAGGACCATGGGCAGTGTCTCCGCTCTCAAACCAGCAGATTCCACCTCGCCTCCTCCCATAACGCCCGGACAAGTCAGTAAGTCAATTGTTGCCGTGAGTTGGAGTTCCTTCAGCCGCCCAAGGAAATCCACAGCCCTTGTCGGTGCGACAGGTTTTGCACCCAAGGTCAAGGCGTTTTCCTCAACGCCGTCCGTTCCTTTGAGTCCGACTCTGCCGCCCATGCCCGCAATAGGATTGACCAAAAAGCCCATCTTCAATGTAATCTTCACTTTGCCAATTTGATTTCTGAACTATTTTATGCTAGCTGAATAAAAAAACACTTTCATAATCAGTAGATGTGTACTCCTTTATCTGGCTTAATAAAAAATTTTATGAAGTCTAATGAATAATCGACGTCTAGGCTGGAGGTGAATGGTCGTGATAGAAAGATTGTATCATATCACATTTCCCGTCTCGGACCTAAAGAGGGCTATGGCCTTCTACGAGAACGTTCTTGGACTCAAGAAGAGAGGTGAATGGCCCAACTATGCAGAATTTGACGTTGGAGGAGTGCATTTTGGTTTCGAGCAAAAAGGAAAGCTGGAAATCTTTCTACTTGTAGACGATGTGGACAAAGCGTATCGAAATCTCAAGGAGAAAGGGGTTAAATTCGTCACAGAACCCAAGGACATGCACTGGGGCGCCCGAGCAGCCACGCTAGTTGACCCAGACGGAAACAAGTTCACCCTCGAACACTTCCCCAAAAAACCTTCAAAATAAGGGCTAAGAGACAAGACCTTACACTTTGAAAAGGTTTCGAGATTGCGCTGGAAGACTCTGCTAAACGAAGAACTGCTGGGATGGCTACTTGCTGGCGAGCCGTGGGTAGTTTACCGTACATTGACCGACCTTCTAGATAAGAGTGAAACAAACAACACGGTCGTAACAGCCAGAACAGCGATCCCCGAGCACCCCCTTGTAAAGAAGATTTTCCGAGGCTTGAATGAGAACGGTTACTGGGGAACACCGAAAGACATTTACACGTGGTGGCCAAAGAAGGACACTACTTTCTGGATACTGCCGATGCTGGCAGATTTCGGTTTCACCACAGAAGACAAGAGGATTGCCCGCGCTTGTGAGTACGTGTTTAGCACTCAACTTCCGTTTGGTGGATTTGGGTGGGACCCACCAACCCACGCACACGACTGCCACAGCGCCATAATAATTGAATCATTGGCAAAACTGGGTCTTCTCCGAGACTTCAGACTACAGAAAGCCTACGAATGGCTCACCAAGAGGCAGCGACTTGACGGTGGATTTTGGTGCAAGGATACCGGGCAGATTGGCGGACCGAGAGAGAAGGAGCCGAGTTGTGCCATGGCTTCAATGTTTGTGCTCGAGGCGTTGGCTCAAAACCCCAAACTTCAAAACAGCGAGATCGCCGTGAAGGAAATCGACTTTCTTCTCGAGTGTTGGAAAAACAAGGGAAGGATAAGGTATGCGGGTCACGACAGTCAGATTGGGACTGACTGGGAGAAATTGAAGTACCCACACACCGACTACAAAATCTTGAAGTTTCTTGACGCCCTGTCTCGGTTTGAACACGCCAAGCAGAGGCTTCGAGAATCAGAGATGGTCAATCTGCTTCTCTCAAAAAGAGACGACACTGGAAGGTTTACGCCAGAGTCGATCGTTAAAGTGTGGTCAGATTTTGACTTTGGTCAAAAGGAGAAACCCTCGAGGTGGATCACGCTTCTGGCTTTGCGAATAGTAAAAGAGAATTTGTGGCGAAACGAGTTGACATGAAAAGCCTAATTTATCAGCCCCACTAAGTAACAGCACTCCAAGCTCGCACTTGTTGCGTGCATGAGAGATTGGAGTCGCATGGGAATGTACGCCATAGTCAAGAAGAGAAGGGAGCCGAAAGCCGAGATTTCAACCGTAGACACACCAAAAATCAAGAGAAACGAAGTTCTTGTTAAGGTTAAGGCGGCTTCCATCTGCGGCACCGACATCCACATCTGGGACTGGAACGAGTGGGCGCAGAGCCGCCTGAAGAAACTCCCGATAATTTTCGGTCACGAGGTCGCCGGAGAAGTGGTTGAAATCGGCGCTGACGTGACAAACACGCAAGTTGGAGACAAGATTACAGCGGAAACTCACATAGTCGACGGCACCTGTTACCAGTGCAGAACCGACAGGATGCACGTCTGCCAGAACATGCAAATCCTAGGGGTGGACAGAGACGGAGTTTTCGCTGAATACTTCGCCCTACCAGAACGAAACGCCTGGAAGAACGACCCACACCTTGAACCAGCGGTCGCAGCCGTTCAGGAACCCCTCGGAAACGCCGTTCAAGCAGTCTTACCAAAAGACCACATCGAAGATATAGCGGGAAAAAACACGGCTGTGTTGGGCTGCGGACCAATAGGATTGATGGCTATAGCCGCTCTGAAAGAGTTAGGCGCGGCTAAAGTCTTCGCCACAGCGGGTGGACTAAACAAGGTTCGCATGGACCTAGCCAAAAAAATGGGGGCAGACATGGTTCTCAGCGCCAAAGAGGAGGGTGAAAACCTTGTTAGGAGGATAAGGGAAGCCACAGAGGGAAACGGAGTCGATATCGCGGTTGAGATGTCCGGCGACCCAGCGGCTGCTAAACAAGCGTTTGAGATGCTCACGCCAGGAGGCAGAGTGTCTCTTCTGGGGCTCTTTGAAAAGCCCGTTACGCTCAACCTCAACGACGCCGTGGTCTTCAAGTCAGCCACTGTTTATGGCATTACTGGCAGAAGAATGTTCGAAACCTGGTATCAGGTGAGAGGCTTGTTGTCGGTTTCAAGCTTCAGAGAAAAAATCGCCTCCATAATAACACACAGGATACCAATGCGTGACATAGCCCACGGTATAGACCTCATAAAAACGAAACAAGCGGGCAAGGTCTCCCTCGAACCAAAGTGGTGAAAAAGTTAAGAGAAACGTCTGAGCAGACTAAAACACAAAGGGTGAGAATTCGTGAGAAACCCAACAGCCTTTTTGTCGGAAGAGTATCAGGCTCTAGTTCAAAATGAGCTCGACTGGAAGCTCAGAGTCTTGCAGGGTCCGAGCACACCTAGGTGCATCGTAGACGGAAAGAAGGTTCTCATGCTGTGCTCCAACAACTATCTGGGGTTGAGCACTCACCCCAAGGTTGTGGAAGCAGCCATAAAAGCTCTCAAGACACACGGTGCTGGCTCCGGATCCGTCAGACCCATAGCTGGCAACATGGACCTACACATCGAGCTTGAGAGGCGACTGGCCAGATTCAAGCACGCCGAGGCTTCCTTGGTGTATCAGACTGGCTTTGCCGCTAACGCCGGATTGATTCCCCAGCTCGTAGGCAAGGAAGACCTGATCATCAGCGACGAACTCAACCACGGCAGCATCATAGACGGAGTGCGCCTATCCCACGCCGAGAGAGCAATCTATAAACACACAGACATGGCTGATTTGACACGGGTTCTAAACGAGGCCGAGAAACACTCACCACCGTACAGACGCATCTTGATCGCCACCGACGGCGTCTTCTCCATGGACGGCGACATCACACCCCTCGACCAAATAGCCAAACTGGGCGAGGAACACGGCGCAATGGTCTTCGTTGACGACGCCCACGGCGAAGGCGTCTTGGGCGAGGGTGGAAGAGGCATCGTCTCCCACTTCAAACTAGACAGAAACAAAGTGCACGTGGAGATGGGCACTTTCTCCAAAGCCTTTGGTGTGGTGGGCGGCCACATCTCGGGAAGCCGAGACCTCATCAACTTCGCGTACAACAGGTCGCGGACATGGATTTTGAGCGGTTCTCATCCACCACCGGTAGCCGCGGCGTGCATCGCGGCAATCGATGTGTTAGAGACCGAGCCGAAACACGTCAAGGCTTTGTGGGAAAACACCCGTTACTTCAAGAAGACCATGAAAGACTTGGGCTTCGACATAGGCAACAGCCAGACGCCCATAACACCCGTCATCGTCGGCGAGAGCGGCGTGGCAAAGAAACTGAGCCAACGACTGTTCGAGGAAGGAGTCCTCGCGTTGCCCATAGTCTATCCCATGGTGGCACGGGACAAGGCGAGGATAAGAACAATGATGAACGCCGCGTTGACAGAGGAAGACTTAAACTTCGCCATCTCGACCTTCGAAAAAATCGGAAAGGAACTTCACATCATTTAGAAACAAACCGCACAATCCCTTAGTGCCTTTTATCTCTGTTTGCTTTAGATACGAAAGCTCTTCATCATAACTAAAACAACTAGGAAACAGTTTCGATGTAATTTCCGACATTGAAATGCTTCATTGCCTCGTATTTTTGACAATTTTAATTCAAAAAAATGAAATTCGATTTCATTCGAACTCCTTTTCTCGAAGAAAGCAGGGGAAGACTTCATTCCTGTAGGCAGAAACCATGGGGTTTACGTTCTCTTTGAGTTCCCTCGAATGGAATCTCTGACATGAAGAAATTATTGTGGGGCACTCTGCAGATGAATTATAAAAAGTTCGTAATTATTCGTTTCAACGCGGCTGCCAAAACTTCTCGTGAGTTGAGTTTCACGAAAATGTTTATGTCTCGTGCCAAGAATTAGGCTTCATTGCAAAGGTAAGCTCTATGCAGACAGTGTTTCGAGCGTTGGCTGACCTCTGCGAGAAGTTGGAAGCCACAACAAAGCGCACCTTTATGGTTGATTTAGTGGCGGATTTCCTGAAACAACTGCAGGCTGATGAGGTTGAACCCGCTGTCTCCATGATTCTGGGTAGACCGTTTCCGAAGTGGGACCAGCGCGTGCTCGAGGTGAGCTGGGCGACGCTCACCAACGTCATAAAGCGTTTAACTAACACAGACTGGAAGGAATTCTCTGAGGCTTTCGGAAGAACAGGCGACGTTGGAGCGGCAACAAAGGTTGTTTTCGAGGAGAGCAAGGTTCGAAGGCAAGCCACCCTCTTCGAAAAACCCTTGACAATCTTAGAGGTTAGACGCACCCTAGAAAGCATCGCTGAGACCGCGGGCTACGGCTCGAGGGAGCGCAAGGAGCGACTTGTCGAAACCCTGTTGAGTGAGACAACGCCTCTTGAGGCTAAATACGTTGTGAAGACGGTGATCGGCGAGATGAGGACAGGCTTTCACGAGGGACTCATGGAGTTGGCTGTCTCGAAGGCTTTCGACATCCCCATCGAGGTCGTTCAGACGGCGACCATGCTAACAGGCGACATAGGCGAAGTTGCCTCAATCGCGAAGAGAGCTGGCAGAGAAGGCGTACTAAAACTCCAGTTTCAAGTCTTCCACCCGATCAAGCCTATGCTCGCCCAGATGGCTAACAATCTAGACGAAGCCTTGAAGGAACATGGCGGACAGACAGCCTTCGAATACAAACTGGACGGAGCCCGCATCCAGATTCACAAGTCAGGGGACGAAGTGAGGATTTACAGCCGAAGGTTGACAGATGTCACAGGCAGTCTGCCAGAGGTTGTGCAGCTGGTCAAGTCTGAGGTGAAGGCGCGCGAAGTCATCTTGGAGGGCGAGGTCATAGCTGTTGGGGAGGACCGAAGCCCCCTGCTCTTTCAGCACTTGATGAGGAGGTTCAGAAGGGTTCATGAAGTAGACGAGATGGTTAGGCGCATCCCAATCGAGCTCTACCTCTTCGATGTCATCTATCTTAACGGTCAAAGCCTCATCAACATTCCATACGATGAGCGCAGAGAGAGACTGAGAGAAATAGCGGGCGACATACCCTTAACCAAACAGATAGTCACAGACAATCTTCAAGAAGCTGAGCAGTTCTTGAACGAAGCCATGAAGAAGGGACACGAGGGACTCGTCGCCAAAAAACTGGACAGCCCCTACACGCCTGGGGTCAGGGGCAAGCGCTGGTTCAAGATAAAAAGGACCTTGGAGCCACTTGACCTCGTCATAGTTGCGGCTGAGTGGGGATACGGCAGGAGACACGGCTGGCTCTCCGACTACTACCTTGCAGCCAGAGACGCGGAAAACAAACGGTTCCTCATTGTGGGCAAGACTTTCAAGGGCTTAACCGACGTGGAGATCATTGAGATGACAAAGAGGCTCAAAGAGTTAACCATACGAGAGGAGCCCCACAGAGTCGTGGTCGTTCCAAAAATTGTGGTTGAGATAGCCTACAACGAGATTCAGAAGAGCCCAAAGTACGAGTGCGGAATGGCGCTGCGATTCGCAAGAATAACAAGAATAAGAGAAGACAAGAGCCCAGAGGAGGCGGACACGATACAGCGGGTCAGAGAGATTTTTGAGAAACAGTTCGAGAAAAAGGCAAGACTGTAACAATTTTTCCGCTTTTTCCTGCATTCTCAGCTATTTGCGTTTGCGAAGATGGATTAAGGTGTGAGTAACAATCCTTTGCGGGTGTAACGCAAAGCTTTTATCGATTAGTTATCGAAACGGATTACCAACTTTAGGTTGTGCTTTCAGATGATGTTGGATGTTATGGTTAAGGCCCTTGAAAAGAGCACGGCAGACCATGTGGAGATGCGGCATCACAAGAGAGAGAACCTCACAATCTCCATCAAAGACGGAAAGGTAGACGCCCTAAACAACGGCGCCGTCGAAGGCGTCTGCGTTCGAGCGTTGGTTAAGGGCAGCTGGGGCTTCTCCTCAACCACGAGTCTGTTGGAGAAGGACATAGTCAAAGCCTTGAAGGACGCCACCACGCTGGCTAAGGCTTCTAAGAAACAGAAGAAACGCCTCGCGAGACTCGCCGAAGTCAAACCCGCAGAGGACAAGTACGTGACGCCTATGAAACGAGACCCTCGCAAAGCCGACAAGGAAGAGCTGGTTCGGCTGGTCTTGGACACAGACGGGGTTGTGCGCGACTTTTCCAAAGCCATTGTGTCAGACAATGTTGTCCTAAACGTGGTCGACGACGACCTATCATTTGTGAGCTCAGAGGGCGCCCGCCTCACGCAGAGAATTGTCCGATGCTTTGGGTCGGTTCTGGCTGTCGCCCGAGAGAAAGGAAACGTGGCTTCCGCCTATGAAACAATAGGAGCTCAATCAGGACTAGAAGTGTTAGACGAGACTCCCTTGGACGCTTCCGGTAGAATGGCGGCAGAGAGAGCCGATAAACTCGTCTCAGCTCCCGTCGCTCCAGGCGGCTTGTTCCCCGTGATTTTGGAAAACCGAGTTGTTGGATTGTTGGCGCACGAGGCGGTCGGTCACTGTGCCGAAGCAGATTTGGTTCACAGTGGCAGTTTTTTGGCCAACAAAATGGGCAAAAGGGTTGCCTCGCCCATCGTGACCATTGTGGACGACGGGCGTCAACTAGGCGGTTTCGGCACAATGAAATACGACGACGAGGGAGTGCCAACCCAAAAAACAGTGGTGATTGAGAAAGGCGTTGTCAAGAGCTTCATGCACTCCCGTGAGACCGCCCTCCAATTCAAAGTGAGGCCCACAGGCAATGCCAGGGCATGGAACTTTGAGTTTGACCCCATCATCAGAATGAGAAACACGTACATCGAGGCGGGCGACCAGTCCGTTGAAGAACTGGCAGATGGCATAAAGGAGGGATACTTCCTCAAAGGCTCCATAGGCGGCCAAGCCGACTTGACCGGCGAGTTCATGTTCGCCACCCAGGAGGCTGTGCTCATTAAGAACGGCGAATTACAAGAATCTCTGCGGGGCGTCACCATAAGCGGCAACGCATTCGAAGTGTTGAAACAGGTGGACGCTGTGGGTAAGGATTTCATCATGCGAACGGGATTGTGTGGCAAAGAACAAGTTAACTATGCTGGGATTGGAGGACCCAGCCTTAGAACAAAAGTCTTGATGGGAGGCGCACCCAAATGAGTCTTCAAACGGTCGCACACTCAGCCGTGAAAAACTGCGAAAAGCTGGGCGCAGACGAAGCTGAAGCCTACGCACAGAGAACTCGCACCGTGGAAGTTGTTCTTGAACGTGGTGAAATGCAGAGCGAACGTGTCAAAATACATCAAGGCATTGGCGTGCGATTCATAAAGGAGAAAAGACTCGGGTTCGCCTTTTCGTCCGACCTATCAAAAGACAGCGTTCAAACAGCATGCAAAAATGCCATGAAACTATCCAAAACATCGATTTCAAACCCAGAATGGGTTTCGCTACCGACCAAAGAAAAACTTCCAAAAGCGCCTACTGGAATCTTTGATTCGAAGGTGGCGGCACTAAGCGCTAGCAATGTGCTGGATTTGGCTATGCGAGCCTACGATGCTGTGAAAGAATACGACAAACGCGCCGCCATCGACGATGGAAAGTTCTCCGCACTTGTAACTGAAATCGCCATCTCAAACTCCCATGGGGTGGAAACCGCTGAAAAGAGCACACTGTTGAGCGGTTCTATGGCTTGTATGGCTAAAGCGCGCGGGCAAACCTCGAGCATAGCTTGGGAATACGACGTGACAAGGTCTATAAAGTTCTCACCGGAAAAAATCGGCAGGTCAGCGGCTGAAAAAGCAGTGGCTTCCATCGGACCCAGGAGAGGCGAGTCCTTCGTGGGCAAATTGATCTTAGACTCAGACTCCGCCGCGATGATTCTGTTTTATCCTCTGGTCTATAGCGTCAACGCCGACAATGTTCAGAGAAAAAGAAGCATATGGACAGACAAGATGGGCGAGAGGGTTGCTGTCTCCAACTTGAACGTAACCGACGACGGTTTACTTCCGAAAGGCATCGGGTCTTCCAGCTTCGACGCAGAAGGCGTACCGCATCAAAAAACTCCTATATTAACCAAAGGCATGCTGAAGGGCTTCTTGCACAACTCCTTCACAGCGAACAAGGAAAAAAAGAAATCCACAGGCAACGCGGTCAGAGACAACTACAACACTCTGCCAAGCCTATCTGTCTCAAACCTAACGGTTGAGCCTGGAAAGAAAAAACTGAATGACATTGTTTCTGGGGTTGACAGGGGCATAATCGTGCGCAGGTTCAGCGGCACCGTCCGTCCGGACAGCGGCGAGTTCTCAGGAGTAGCCAAGCAGGCGAGTTACATTGAAAAGGGCAAGATGAAGTATGCTCTGAAGGAGACCATGATCTCGGGCAACGCTTTCCAAGCACTGATGAACATTGTGGAGATCGGAAGCGAGAGTCGTCCCACGTTCGGGAGAATCTATGTGCCGCCTATCCTGCTCGACAAGGTAAACGTTGTCTCAAAGTAGACCGAAATATTAGAGACACAATCTCATCAGTGGAGCATACAACACTCATCTCCCTAACCGTTTTTGAGAGAGCGAATCAGAATTTGGAGCAGAAATGGTTTTGATAAGGCTATTTCTGTTTCTCTAATTCTTCTTGGACATCTTGGTTGTATTCCTCTTCGGACAGCGGTGCCCAACCTATGCTTGACTTTGTTCCGTCTGGATTGTCGGTCAATATTCTCTTCTTTCTTATGCCGCATCTAAGGCATTTAGCCTTGGTGTGGACTGCGTCGCTTTTTGGCACTGTTTCTGCGCTCCCTATTTGGGGTTCTGACCACGTGATTACGATGTAGTCTCCGTAGTCTTTCCACTTGTGCAGACCGAGCTTACATAGGAGGCCTGGGTTGGTTCTCTTCATGCATCTCATCTCTGTTTAAATGTCAACTCACTGCTTTAACCTTGCTGTCGAGCACGACTCTACATTTTCGACAGCTTCTCTTTCAGCTCTTCAATCTTTCTCTTCAGCTCAGCCACTTTCTTGCCCTTCTCTTTTCCAGCCGCCTTGTAGCAGTCCCGCGCGTATTCTAGGGCGCCTAGGGCGAAGCGGTCAAACCCCTTTGATAGCGATAGTTCGGCTGATTTGACGAAGCGTTCTATGGCGGTTTCGTAATCCCTCAGCAAGAAGCTGCACTCAGCCGCCTTGAAGAGGGTGTAAGACGCATCGAAGACGTTTCCAACCTTCTCGTACAGCGTGGAAGCCTCCAGAAACTTGTCTATCGCCTCCTTGTACTTGCCCGAGTCGTAGAGGGCGGTCCCCTCCCTGTGGACTTTCACAGGGTCCGCCTTAGCCAATTCGCCACCGCTCATCTCGCCTCACCTCAACACAGCTTACCTATCAATTGCAAAGCATGCGTTTTTATGATTTTCCAACAGCCCTCTCCAATTTACCGTATACTGGCTGGTTGCTACTTGAAAGCTAACACGCGTGGTATCACAGTTTCAACTTCATTACTTCGCTCTCTACCGTTTTCATGTCTCTTACCAGTGTCTTTGAACCCCATCTTCTCGTTTCATGCTCTTGACAGAGGCTGAAACAAAATGCGCGCGTGCCTGTCATATATCTCTCACATCATCTTGATTCCTTTCTCGTTTTCAAAACATACAAAGAGAGCACCGAGAAAGCCACGAAGAAGATACCTGAAGCGACGAACACAGGCAAATATCCTAAAGACTGGGCGACAAATCCTGCACCCAACACTGAGGAGAACTCGGCAAGCCTCACAGGTATGTGGAGCAATCCTATATCAACAGAGACGGTTACTCTATTCTCCGTGGCTCTAGCGATTATAGACTCGAAGAAGCCCAATCCAAGGCCATTTGCGACAGCCAGTATTAAGAAGAGCGCTGGGAAGTAGATGCCTGAGTTCGCCAGTAAAAATGTCGCAGACAAGGCGATTAAACTCTGAACAAAAACTCGCCCAATCTCTAAGGGTATCTTTAAGGCGCAGATTGCCACCAAGAAAGAAATCACATTGTAAAGCATAAAGGCTATCCCTATCGAAATATAATCATATCCCAGTTGCTGAGCCATGAAAACTGGTAAAAGCAACGCTCCTAGAGGATACAGCGCAAGGCTATAGAACAACATAGCAAATGAGACAAGCCAAAATGTCTTACTCCTACCTCTCGGGTCAAGCAAGGCAATCGCGCTTAGAATCTTTGGCTTTGAATCTCTCTTGTCGATGTGCCAAAGCAGCGCAGCAGGAATCCCCATGACAGATGACGCTACAATCAAAATGCCCAGCGTAAACGAAAACCCCATGTAAGTAATCCCTAGGCCTGATAACGCGCTCCCAATTGCAAAGGATAACGATATGACGGCAGATATCTTTGTCGCTTCCTTTCCTTTTTGTTTTGGTGACAATGAAAATATAGCAGTTCTGTTCACTGCCCAATAGGAAGATTCCTTCACTGCTTCAACGATCTTACCTAGAAGAAAGACAAAAGTAGAGTTTGCAAGAAAATATATCGTAGTCGCAAGAAAAGTTCCAGGCCAGTTCAATAGGATAAAGAAAGGAGCCCATCCTACCTGATCTGCAAGTGCGGCAAACAATAACCGAACAAAAAGGAATACTAGAGGTAGGACAGATATTACGAGTCCAATCTCTGCCAAGTTGACGTTTCTTTCCAAAAGCAACAATGGGATTGTTAGTGAGAGTCCTCCCGTTACAAAATAGTTGAGGAATGTTATTGCAACTACCCTCTTCATCTATCCTTCCGCCAACATTAACTGGAATAGTGTAGACCTATTCTGATCGCCTTGTAGATTTAGCAATCTCTTTCAAGTTGGTAGCAGACTATTTCAATGTTATCCCGCTATCATAGAATACACGCGCACACGGAACGAGTCTGAGGAAAAATGGGAAAGTCGCAGGAGACGCCTCCACATCTCGCGGAAATATGATTTTACGACATAAACACAACGCGCATCAGCCAATCTTCTCCTCCACCCGGCGTCCAACGTGCTGATTTCGCGCACTCCAAACAGAAGCCGAACCCAACTGCTTTCCAAATTCTGCGCCCACTGCAGGCTCCGTTCGACTCTCCTATTAGACCCCCTCTCCCCTAGCACAGAATTTTTCTTTTTTACCATCAGTTGATTATCAAAATAGCCTTTCCATTTTGAAGCCTCTTCACGATCTCCCGCCTCTTTTATATGCGAAAAAATCAGAAATGTAACAATTCAAAAAGGAGCCTAATAACATGAAGATTTGCGACGCGCACGTTCACTTGGGCAAGTCTGGACCGTGGCAACCATACCACAAACCAACCATATTCATAGGCGAGTTGCTGAAACTCTTCGACAAGTTCAACGTGGAAAGAGCAATCGTTTTTCCAAACCCCAACGTGGGCGACGAGTACCCAGAAACAAACGACTACATAGCAAAATGCGCCAAAAAGCACCCCAACCGGTTAGTGGGCTTCGGACGAGTAGACCCGAGGAGGGGAAAAGACGCCATAAAGGAGCTGGTGCGAATAAAAGAAAAACTGAGGCTAACCGGGCTGAAACTTCATCCCATGGTTGAGTGCTTCAGACCAGACCACCCCTACTTCAACGGCTTCTTCAAGAAGGTGAACGAGTTAAGCCTGCCCGTGCTCATTCACACGGGCGACGGTTTCTCGGCGCCGGGACTCGCCATGAAAGCCGTCAAGAAATACACAGACTTAGTCGTGATACTGGGACACTTGAAAGAGGGCTGCCTGAGCGCCCTGAAACAGTCGCAGAACGTTTATGTTGAAACGTCTGGCGCTCTACCAGAGTTCATAGAGCTCTCTGTGGACATCGACGAGGACAGAGTGCTCTTCGGCTCCGACGTTCCATACTTCCGCTACCCAACCCAGACAGCCATCGTGGAAGCAGCAAACGTCTCTAACAAAGCGAAGAGAAAAGTCTACTACGAGAACTTCCAAAGACTCTTCAAACCCTATGCTTGAGAAGGCACCTGTCCAAAAACCTCAAATCATTCTCTCCCTTTTTAATCAAAGCGTTGGCTGATGAACCATTGTCTGTCACCGTGAGACAAGCCACCGAAAACGATTTGGAAACAATGCTCAGCATCGAGAGAGAATGCTTCACGGCGGAAGCCTACACCCAGGAGCAGATGGGCCACTTGCTGAAAAGCCCAAGCGCTGTAAGCTTGATTGCAAAGGTGGACAACGAAGTGGTGGGTTTCACCATCGGCTTAATCGAGCAACACGGCAAAACCAAGAGAGGACACGTGTACACCATCGACGTGGCATTGAAACACCGCAGGATAGGCATCGGAGCGACACTTCTAAGCGAGATCGAAGGAATATTCGTGGAAAGGGGCGTTAAAACCTGCTATCTCGAGGTTCGGGCTGACAACAAGGCGGCGAGGGAGCTCTACCGCAAGCATGGCTACACTGAACTTGAGCCTCTGGAAAATTTCTATTCCACCGGGATTCATGGAATTCGACTCAAAAAAGAATTGTGAGATGCAGCCTCCAACTGTGTTACTTATCCAAATCCCAGAGGTAAAGCTTTGTCTCTTTGTCTAGCCGCCTCTGCAAACTGACGCCCTCGGCTTCGATGAGAACGAGCTCTCCAGTCGCGGCGATGATGCAGCTTGGTAAGGTGTGGCCTCCGAAGACCTCGCCCTTGTCGTTGGAGACTGAAATGTGCGCGTGCGTGAACGGCTTCCCATCTCTGATGGATACGTTGCCAACACAGGAGGCGATTTCTAAGGGACCGGCCAAATCGATGGGCTCGTATTTTCCCTCACGGTAGAATCCCAGTCTGGCTCTCTTCAGCGTGCCTATAAGTATGAAATACCCAGTCTTGATTCTGCTCCTCTTTGCCTGCTGAGTTATGGATTCCAAGAGGTCTTCGTCTTCGTAGAGTCGAGCGAGCACAACTTTTCCGTGTTTTGACTCAACCGATTTCATAGACAGTAATTAATCAATAGCTTTCATAAGTTTTTTACCTCAGTAGCAATCACAGCATTCTCACGACTTCTGCAGCCTATGCACTTCTTCTACAGCCTTTAAAGCGACCTCGATCATCTTCTCTTCTGGTTCTCTCGTCGTCAGATATTGAAGCCCCAAGCCCGGCGCCACTAGGATTTTCATAATTCTTGAGTTCTTGTACCTGTCACTAAGCTTCAAAACCTCGTAGGATACACCGCCAATCACGGGAATTAGAAGAATTCTATAGGCTAGCCTCATAAGATATTCCAGATTCGGCATTATCGAGAAGAATAGAATACTGATTAAGGTGACGATGAGAATGAAAGATGTTCCACATCTTGGATGCAACCGAGAATGTTTTTTAACGTTGGCTACATTCAACTCAACTCCAGCCTCATAGGCGTTTATAGCCGTGTGTTCTGCGCCATGATACTGAAACACCCTTCTAAACTCTCCAACCAAAGACATGGACGCTAGATACAGAAGTAAGACCGCAAGCCGAATCACGGCTTCTACGATGTTGAAGACCACTCCCCTAAGGTTCAAAAGGCTGGTCAGTACAAAGGGTATGATGCTAAACAAAAATATTGACAAGGCGAGAGCTACAACAATGGCTAGCCCTATTTCTTTTGGGCTGAGTTTTTCTTCTTCTAGAGTCGCGTTTGCGGAAAAATAGATGCCTTTAATGCCCAGGTATAGAGTTTCGAACAGTGCTATAATGCCTCTTAGGAGAGGGAGTCTCAGGACCCTGTACCTCTCAGACAGGGACTTTATCTCTTCAGTTTTGGTTAGTATTTCGTCATTGGGCTGTCTAACACATACCACCATGTGTTTCTTGGAGCGAATCATCACCCCTTCTATTACCGCCTGTCCGCCAAACGCCAGCGAGGGCTCTTTTTTTCCTTCCTCTTTCTTTTCAGTCATGAACCTCTTTCCCATAGCTCCTTCTTCTTGTCATATTCCTTTCTGGTCGTGTAGAAGCGCGCCGGATTTCCTAACACCACCGTGTTGGCGGGCACGTCTTTCGTGACCACTGAGCCAGCGCCTACAACAGCTCCTTCTCCCATTTTGACCCTTGCTGTTAGGGTGGCGTTGGCTCCTATGACCGCGCCTCTCTCAATCACGACGCTGGTTAATCGCTTGCTGACTGGGTATGGGTCGTTGGTTACGCAGACGTTGGGCGCTATGAAAACCCCGTCCTTCACGGTTGTCAAGTGGGGTAAGTATACATTGGACTGTATGTTCACGTTTTTGCCAATTTTGACTGCACCGTCGAGTTGGGTTGAAGAGCCGATGCGAGATTTCTCGCATATGACGCTTCCCTCCCTGATGAGCACGTTGTGCCCAGTTTCAACCTCATTTTGCAAGGTGGCTGTTTCGTAGACGACCGTGCCTGAACGAATGATACAGTTGTCTCCGATTTTGGCGCCCCTGCTGACCGAGTCGTATTCCTCTATGCCGAATCTTTTGGTTGGAAAGCTGAAGCCCTTTAAGGCTTTCTTTGCAGGATAGCCTACAATCACTCCTCTTCCTATCAACGAGTCAGCGCCTATCTGAGTTGGACCCAAAATGACGTTTTCTCCCTCTAAGCGTCCTCTAACTCTGGCTCTCGAAGAGACAAAATTCATTTACCAGCCCTCTGATTCTGAGTGTATTTATGAGTTGAGAGTTAAGAAAGTAACTCTCCAGAACCAGTGCCAAAAAGGAGTTTAGTCGTTGACTGAAACCCAAGTTCAAACCCTTCTTGTGTTAGGGTTAGACGTAGTCGCATTAGCAACCTCTGCGAAGAAGGCTGACTATCAAGTATATGCTGTGGACTACTTCGGAGATCGAGATCTCACCCATATTTGCAAAGAAAATTACTCAATCCTGAAGCAGCGACCAGGAAAAACATGTGGGCGGTTGAGCAGAGATTTTAGACCTACATTCTTCCTCAAGCTCGTAAGAAAACTTTTGAAGAGAAGAAGCATGGATGGCGTCCTCCTATCCTCTGGTTTAGATGACTCCACAGATGTTTTATCTGAGATTAATGACTTAGTCCCTATTCTTGGAAATTCAGTAAAAGTCATTGCTGAAGTCCGCGACAAAATAGAATTTTTTCGACGGCTTGAACGCTCTAACATCGCTTGTCCAAGAACAGCGATAGTTAGGGATATCTCAGAAATGAGAAGACGCTCTAAAGACATCGGATATCCAATTCTGATAAAACCCGCAGAAGGATTTGGAGGCGCTGGCATAAGGAAAGCGCGAAATTTTCAAGAACTAAAGAAGGTTTACAAACATTTTTACTCCTTTGAGAATAAAGTCCTGGTTCAAGAGTACATTCCTGGAACGCCAGCAAGCGTCTCGTTTATGTCGTGTAATGGAAGAGCAGTCACTCTGTCACTTAATGAACAGCTCTTGGGGATTAGGGAATTAGGACAAACGGAGCCATTCGGCTATTGCGGAAATATCGTTCCCCTTAAAATTGATGAGGTGACTATGAAAAAATGTGTGGTCATAGTAGAAAACTTAGCTCTACACTTTAATCTAGTAGGTTCTAACGGTGTGGATTTGGTTATTACAGAAGAGGGCATTCCCTACGTTGTTGAAGTGAACCCACGCTTTCAAGGGACTTTAGAATGCATTGAACGTGTTTTCGGAATAAACATAGTGGATACCCATGTGAAAGCTTGCCTTCGAGGAATCCTACCACAAATAAGGCAGAAAACCATGACCTTTTGCACTCGATTAATTTTTTATGCTCCCCAACGTTTAGTGGCGCCCAACTTAAACTGCTTCGAACAAGTTAAAGACATTCCATTGCCTGGGGTCATCATTGAAAAAGACGAACCCGTCTGCTCTATAGTGACTGAGGGGGGGTCAAGAAACTCTGCCTTAGATGAGGCAAAGAGAATAGCCCGACTCATTTACGAATTAGCTAGCCCTAAAATAAACGACGAGTCAATGTAATTCGGGATTTGTTTTACTCCTTAAATAGATTCATCCTTGCTATCGTTTTGATGAGCGGTGGGCCAATCATTGCTGTAGCAAAAGTGGATATCGCAGCCTTCACTGGGGTTCCAACCGCTCCAGCCATCCAGATAAGCCGTAGGGCTTCTACATCGAAACCGTAGAAGAGCTGGTAGGTCTGGCAAGGTATGAACAGGAAGATGCGAAAAAGCACATCAGCCTCTAACCCTACGAAGGCACACAAAGCAAGAGCAAAAGACGCCCTTTTCTTCAACAGGGTTTCCCATGAACCTCTCCTAATCATCCAAACAATAAAAATAAGAGCAGCTCCTCCCAGGTAAGTGTCCCACATCCCCCAGATTGGAAGTTGCCAAGCAATTGGCGAAGCGAAATAGGCCACTAACAATGCAGCATAATAGGCAAGAGCGAGTTTCCATCTTCCTCTAAATAATAGACCTGAAAACATTGCCCCGAGAGCAGCGCCCACGGTGAAGAGGAATTCGTAAACATCTATGAAATATATGTAGTGCCCAATCATGACTCCGATGAAAGTAGCTAGGAACCCCGCGAATGGTCCAAGCACAATTCCAGTTATAGGTTCCATAAGGAAGTTCCAACTATACCAAACACCAGAAGGCATCTCAGGCATACTCATGATGGAATCCGAGACAACATTTAGAGCGGCGAAAAGTGCGACAAGAGCTACAAACTGAGATGCTTTTGGTCTTCTTCTTTTGAGATGCATCTTATGTTGACTCTGCAAGATCGTAAATAATTCTCTCCATGAATTGTGGAATTTTTGGTATTTTTTACACTGCGTTAATGAATCTTTTCATTGACTCAAGTCTAATAGGGCGTTAAGCAGGTGATTTGCAATGAATTCTTCATTCACCAACTGACCGTCTTTGGTGTTCAAGCCGTTGCAGCAGGGAATGAGCATCAGCTTGTAAGAGTTTGGACCCGTGCTTTCAACATAGAAGGGATAGAGTCTGCAGAGCGTTGGTCTGGAGTCGTAAACGGAACATTCGTAGACCTTGTCTTTCGCATCGAATTTGAGGAGAATGCATGAGCCGTCTTCTTTATTCTTAGGGCGACACTGAGCGTCAAGAAACTCCGCAGCGTCGCTTCTTACCTGTTTTAGGCGTTGGATGTCTTTCTCAGAAAGCTTTGGTCCGCCCAGCTTGCAGCAGAAGGTGGCACACCGTTGGCACTTGAATCGAACCTTGCTCTGGTAGAGTTTGAGTTTCTCCACCTTTCTGGTTTTGGGGTTCACCGTAAACTCCGCAATTTTTCCCTCAGCGCTATCCATCCTAGTTACCGTCTAATTTAAATCCCAATCAGACTTAAAAAGGTGAAAAATGTGATTTCGCTGTTCTTATTCATAATTAACACAAAACTTAAAATGCATATCCGCCAACATTTACGAGATGATGAGGAAAGGAATCATGGCGAGGAGGTCAAGGGAAGAGGCTCAACGAATGATTCGAGCAATCGCCGTTCTTCTGAGAAACACAACCTGGAAGTGCGGCAGAGTGGAGAGACTCGTGGTCACTTACATGAGAGAGCAAATCAGAAAATTCGGACGAGTGCGCACCCCAGTGATTGACATGCTCCAATACTTCAAGCTCAGGGGAAAACAGAAGAGCGAATTCTTCGACGCCATAAAGAGACTGGAAAAGAGGCGCATAATCAAGATCGAGCCCTTCTGAAAACCCATTTCTTCTACTCTTTGGATGGAGCCAAAATGCTTCGGGGGACTAACCTTTGCTCCTTCTGCTAGTGTCTTCGGAGTGCACTTTTTAGATAAGTTCCTATTGTATATTGTGCGAATGCATACCGTTCGAGTCAACAATAGAAAACGCAGGAAGAAGTGAAGACACCATGGTATTAAGAGTCTATAACACTCTGACAAGACGAAGAGAGATTTTTAGACCCCTGAAGGGAAAGGAGGTCAAGATGTTTGTCTGCGGGCAGACGGTTTACGACGACTCTCACATGGGCCACGCCAAGACATACGTACAATTCGACATCATGGTACGATGGCTCAAGCATATGGGCTACAACGTCTTCTACGTGCAGAACATAACAGACGTTGAAGACAAGATAATCAACAGGGCGCGAGAGAGAAGCATCGAGCCCCTGAGCCTGGCTGAATTCTACACAAAACGCTTTCTGGAGGACATCAAAGCCTTGGAAGTGAAAAAGAACATTGACATGCTGCCGAAAACCACTGATTATATACCCCAGATGATAGAACAGATCAAGACCCTAATAGAGAAGGGATACGCCTACGTAGTCGACGGCGACGTCTACTACGACGTAACAAAGTTCAGAGACTACACCAAACTCTCTCGAATCCCCATGGAAGAGTTGAAGAGGCACAGAATCGAACCGGACCCTAGGAAGAGAAATCCATTCGACTTCTCGCTCTGGAAGAGCCAAAAACCTGGAGAACTCGCCTGGGACTCCCCATGGGGCAAGGGCAGACCCGGCTGGCACATAGAAGACACGGCTATGACCGCCACAATTCTTGGTCCGCAGTATGATTTGCACGGTGGAGGAAGCGAGCTCATATTTCCCCATCACACGAACGAGATAGCGCAGGCTGAGGCTGCGACGGGCAAGAAGCCTTTTGTGAAGTATTGGCTGCACACGGGTCTTTATGAGATTAAGGGAACTAAGATGTCGAAGTCTCTGAAGAACTTCGTACCCATAAGAGAAGCCCTGAGCAAGTATGAGTCAGAGGTTCTCAGACTCTACTACGCTTCCACTCACTACAGGAAACCACTGGGCTACGACGAAAGAGAGCTCGAACAGGCGAAGAACAGACTCGAAACCCTGTACAACACGCTCAGAAACCTCAAGCACGCAACAACTGGAGAGAAGACCAACGGATTCAAAGCAACACTCAAAGAAGCACGAAGGAGATTCACCCAAGCGATGAACAACGACTTCAACACCCCCCAAGCGCTGACACAACTGTTTATCCTAGCCAAAAAAGCGAACAAACTCATCAGCAAAGAAAGAATCAGTGAAAAACTGGCAAATGACATAACCCAAACCTTCAGAGAATTGGGCGGAATTCTCGGCATACTGGAAAAGGAAGTCGAAGAAGAGAAGCCTCCAGAGAGGATACAGAACTTAATCAAAGAGCGTGAAGAGGCAAGAAAGAGGAAAGATTGGAAGAGAGCAGACGAGATAAGAGAGGAAATCAGGAAGCTCGGCTACCTGCTGGAAGACACCGCAGAAGGCGTGCGATGGAGGAAAATCAAGGGCTGAACCCGATGCTGAGGCTTCGAAGAGGTGTATCAGAGCAAAGCTTGGTTGAACTCAAGGCGAGAGTGGAGAGCCTAAACTCGTTCCGAAAGAGACTAGCCGAACTGAAAGCCAAGCGTGTTGGAAGTTTTCGACAGACAGACACATACTTCGAGGTGCCCAAGGGCAGACTGAAGCTGCGACAAACGGAAGGCGACGAAGAGGCTCAACTGATTTACTATGAGCGGGAAAACGTGGCTAAGCCCAAGAAGAGCAACATCTTCATTATCAGTGTAAGAGACGCTGAATCCTTCAACACCACGCTGAAGAAAGTTCTCCAAGTTAAGGCAATCATAGATAAAGCCAGAGAGATTTACCGATACAGAGGAACACAGACACACTTAGACAGTGTTGAGGGTTTGGGGGCATTCATAGAATTCGAGAGAAAAACGCCCAGAGACCCTGACTCCATCAGAAAAAGCCGTGAGGTTCTTGAAGAACTGATGAAGACGCTAGGCATCGAACCCCAAAGTCTGGAGAGTTCGTCATACAGCGAACTCACCTAGAATGAAGCATGTCTATTATCGCGGATGTTGACTAGTTTCGGCTCTCTCGGAAATGAAGTTTAGGGCTTGAAGCGCGCTTTTTGCCAGTCCAAGAAAATTGATGGCTAAGAGCATGGCTAAATACACTCGCAGGTCAACCGATATATGTATAGCCGCAAAGTCGACCGTCACGAATCCTCCGTTCAAGGCGTAAACGAAAAACACCATCATGACTATGGCTTTAGCCATGTTGAACGCGTGTTGAAAGACCGTTTTAGAAAGGAGCTCAGCGGCTACAACAAAGAACACAGTTACGGCTGCGTACACGCCTAAGAGCTCGGTGTAATCTGGAAACAGATCGACGGGGACGCCGCTCATGGAAAGTATAAGCATTGGAACCGTGTAGAGCATGAGGAACCAAATGAAACCCTTTATCACAGCCTTAGATATCCTCGGAGCCATCCTGATCAGCCAGTTTTTGACGCCTTCAGCATCAGCCAAAGGGTATCACCTTGGGTCCGAAACTGAACGCTGAGGTTTCGAAGTATGCGCGGGCTTCGGTTGGGGTTCTTGCATCGCTTCGAACAACCACTTCTACTTGAGTACTATAGGCAGTCATCGGTGGTACGCTTATGCTGGTCTCTCCAACGCCCACATCAACCAGCTCTAGTCTTACTGTGCCGTCTAGAGTGAAGGAGGAGTGGTTCTCGAAGCTAAAGGGCACGATTATTTTAAGATGAGTGAGGTTGCCAGGTATGGGGATATAAGAGATTTCTCCGATGGATATATTGGCGAGCGGGGCACCCCAGAACATTGTCGTGTTGGAGGAGAGTTGGAGAGGAATGGCGCGGGCGTATTTGAGTGCAACAAACATGTCTATGTCAAAGACGCTATCTTGGAAGAGCAGGTCGGTTAGGTCTTTGGAGATTATGTCGTCCATGCTTATGGATATGTTGTGAGCTCTGTCAACTCTGCTGCCCCGAGATATCAATGGTATAAGAGTGGTGGAATTCGATATGCGCATTCCATCGCGGCTGTTTATGTCGGTTGTAACGTTTAGGTCTGAGATGTCGTAGAAGCCGCCGTTGTTGATGTAGAAGGGCAGAGACATAGTAAAAACTTCGCTGGAAGCCGATGCTTCAAGCTCTCCGAAACCAAAGCTGAGCTTCAGAGCCGAATATATGGAAGTGACGGAAAAAAAGACAGTGAGAATCCAAAGTACGGTTGTGGCGATGCTCAGCGCCCGTATAGCATGCTTCATCCGCTATCACTCAGCGGAGGTCATCTCTAAGTTTTTGTTGCTCCCTCACTTTCAGGGGTCTTCTCAGCTTCCTCGGTTTTCTTTGGTTCCTTTGCCTCTTTTTCTTGTGGTTTCTCCTTAGCCTCTGGCTTTGGCTGCGACTTAGCTTCAGGCTTTGCCTCGGTTTTAACGGGCGAAGTCGTTGGCTGTAGGGCTGCTTCTTTCTCTTTCTTGAGCAGTTGCACCCCTCTTATGGTTAGGATTGAGGCAACCCACCCCATGATGGCGAGATACAGAATGCGTATGGTTGCTTCGACCAGGGGAGCCAAGGCGGTGCCGAAGAACTCTAAGAGGTCTGCTGACGCCAGTATGCTTAGTTTTCCGACGAGGAACCCATAGGCGCTGAAGAACGTGAATGCCAACAGCGCCACACCGACGAACAATACAACCAAGCCCGAAATCTCTATTCTATCAAATTTCAACGAAGTGCCTCCATCGTGCAGAGCGATATCTTTTCAACTTATATAAAAAGAAAACGAACTCAAACTATGGATTTCACGTTAGTTGTTACATGGTTTTGTTGCCTATGGATTTGTCCTATTTCGAGCCGCCTGCGTGTGTGAGACCTCTACCTATACCGGGAGGGGGGCGTGTTGAGCGAGCAAGAAAGAGAGCGATGTGGTTGAGCTGGCCAGCCGCCACAGAAGAAGAATACTCGATAATAGCCTAGAGAACGTTTTCATTCCTTTCTAGCCCTTTAATGCGATGTAGGCGGGGTAGCGTTCTAGAAATTCATGCTTGTCAACGCTTGGATTTAAATGAACCCGTTTAGACTGTATAGCATGTGGCAGAAGAGTTAGAGACGGTGATGCGCATGAAACAAAATCTGTTTGTGCGTGACAGCCTTCCGTTGGTGAGCAAAGTTTCAAGCGAGGGAGACCTGAAGAAAGCAATACAGAGGGCAGTTTCAATTATAGGTGGAATAGAAAAGCTCGTGAAAAAAGGCGACACAATACTAGTTAAACCAAACTATAACACTGCTCATCCATATCCAGGTTCAAGCGACCCAAAATTCATAGGAGCTGTGATAGAGTTGATTTACGAGGCTGGAGCTGAAAGAGTTGTTTTGGGCGAAAGGTCATCCCTCCTCAATACAAGAAAAGTTTTGGAGACAACGGGAATCTTGAAAGTCGCCGAAGAAGCCGGCGCCGAAGTCGTGATTTTTGGGAGAAATAGTTGGCAGCGTGTAAAGGTTCCGCGAGGACAGTATCTTAAGACCGTCTCAATAGCCCGAGAAGCCCTCGAAACAGAGAAGATAGTTTACGTTCCGTTGATAAAGACGCATCACGGTGCTGACTTTACAGGAAGCATCAAACTCGCCATGGGATTCGTCAACCCCTTCTTCGATCAAATGAAGTTTCACGTTCGTCGGCTGAGAGAAAAGTTGGCGGAATTGAGTCTAATCGTGCAGCCAGACCTAATCATAATGGATGCGAGAAAGGTATTCATCACAAGGGGACCAGCCACTGGAGTACTCAGATCTCCCAACCTGATTTTGGCTTCGGGCAGTCAAATAGCCATAGACATCGAAGGCTTGAAGATGCTGAAGAGTTACCCAGGCAACAGTCTGCCAGAAGACATTTGGAGCTTAACTCAGATTCGACACGCCGTAGAATTGGGCTTGAGTCCACGCAACGAAAACGAATTCACGGTTCTAACAACATAGCACGAGCACGTTAACGCTCACACCGGTTTTCGAAAGAGTGAGAAACAGCATCTAAAATTGGCACAAGCTCTTTAAACGAACAGCCCGCATTACTCCAATAATGCGTGAGGAAAAAAACATGTCCATTGAGGGAATAACCCTGAAAAAAGGTGAAGCAGCCTTTCTGTGGTTCAACCCGTACTCTGGCGTCACAATAAAAACTCCAATTAGAACTCTGGTCTTTGACCCAGCTGAAATCGACACCAAACTCTTTACCGAAGTGGACGCCGTTCTCATAACACACGAGCACCACGACCACCTAAGCATACCCACAGTTAGAGAAATCCAAAAGAGAACCAACTGCCTAGTGATAGCCGACTCCACATCCGCTCGCAGTCTCAGAGCAGCCATACCGCCAGAAAAACTTCAGGAAGCCCATGTGGGCTCAGAACACGAAATTGGCAAAGTGAAAGTGAGGGCTGAAGGATTCAAACACCCAG
>Ga0315306_10000075_pt1 | contig 45431 bp, 51 predicted proteins | sample TDP1_MG_FD_203803 | JGI IMG/M metagenome (GOLD analysis project Ga0315306, IMG submission 203803) | Freshwater sediment microbial communities from Lake Towuti, South Sulawesi, Indonesia - TDP1 | ecosystem: Environmental > Aquatic > Freshwater > Lake > Sediment | place: Indonesia: South Sulawesi... | reverse complement strand
TCCCCTATAGCCAGAGCGCTCCACAACCAAATCGTGTAAATCAACTAAGTTGAGTTCCCGACTACGGGCGATGAATTCTTCTATCAAGTCTAGAAAGCCAACCAATGCCCTAGCGATGTGAGGACTAAAGAACTGCTTATCGTCTTTGGGCTTGCTTATCAAGCGCAGCGCTTCATATTGAGATATACCCATAGACTTTGCCCAGCCAGATAACCTGGCTAGAGTCTGCTGACCAATACCCCGCTGAGGGACATTGATTATTCTTAGCAGGCTAACCGTATCATAAGGGTTGTGGATAAGCTTGAGGTAGGCGATAATATCCTTAATCTCCCGTCTCTGGTAGAAGCGGGTACCAGCCACCAGCTTATAGGGCGTCCCGTAGCGAACAAAAGCTTCCTCAAGAGCCCGTGACTGGGCATTGGTCCGATACATTACCGCACAGCTGCCCAGGCTAGCCTTCCCCTGATTTACCAAGCGTTCAATCTCATTAACCACAAATTGGGCTTCCTCTTGCTCGGTATAGGTCTCAACCACCGTAGTCAACTCACCCGGTTCGTTATCCGTCCACAGTCCTTTGGGCTTGCGCTCCCGACTGGCTGAGATTATATGGAATGCCGTCTCCAGAATCTTTTTCGTCGACCGATAGTTCTGCTCCAGCAGCACCAATTTAGCCTTGGGGTAATCCTTCTCAAAGCTAAGGATATTGCGCAGGTCGGCAAACCGCCACGAGTAGATTGACTGGTCGGGGTCGCCAACAACACATATATTGCCATACTTTCCGCCCAGTTGCTTTATTAGTTCATACTGAACCAGATTAGTATCCTGAAACTCATCTACCTGGATATGCTGGTATCTCGTCTGGTATCGAGCTAAGATCTCCGGGCTATTTCTAAATAGCTGAACCGCCTTCATTAACAGGTCGTCAAAGTCAAGGGCGTTACTTTCGGTTAACAAGCGCTGATAGCGCTCATAGACCCGGCTAACTACCTCTTCAAAATAGCTACGGCTGCGCTCAACATAGTCTTTCGGGGTGAACACTCGAACCTTAGCCGCACTAATGGCTGAGGCTATAGCCCGGGGGGCATATTGCTTGGGGTCAAGACCTACCTCCTGGATACTACGCTTTAGCAGGCTGGTCTGGTCTTCTTCATCATAGATGACAAACTTGGGGTCGACGCCTATTCCCTTGCCGTCCCGACGCAGGATGCGAGCACAAATAGCATGAAAGGTGCCTAGGGTTAAATCCTTTACCTGACCGCCGACGAGGTGGTAAAGCCTCTCTTCCATTTCCCTGGCAGCTTTATTGGTGAAGGTAACCGCCATAATATGGCGAGGGCTAATTCCACAGACCTTAATCAGATAAGCCACGCGATGGGTGATAACCCTGGTTTTGCCACTACCCGGACCGGCTAAAATCAGCACCGGACCACCAATCGCCTCTACCGCCTCCCGCTGCGCTGGGTTAAGCCCAGCTAGAATATCCATACTAAGGTTAATTATAGCACCACCACAGATTGGTTCAAAGAAACATCTAAATGGGAGGAAGTATTGACGGATAAAAAGAAGAGCAGTATAATGTATGTGGATATGCGCATATATGCATATAATCCAAGGGGGAGTTATGGAGGACCTAATTAAAGCCCTAAAAGCACTGTCCGATGCGACCAGGCTCAGGATTATGAACTTGCTTCTGGAGAGGGAGTGTTGTGTGTGTGAGGTAATGCAGGCGCTTAACATCTCCCAGACCCGGGCTTCCCGCAATCTGAGCGCCTTGTATGACGCCGGTTTCCTGAAGTTGAAAAAGGAGGGAATATGGTCGGTGTACTCAATAGATCAAGAAGGGATGAAGGAATACTTCTCCGACTTAGTCAAAGTGGTGAAGAAAGCGCTGGAGGGCAATAAAGTAGTAGCCCAGGATAGGGAGCGCCTCAAGAAGGCTGAGCGTGTTGGCCCGGCTAGTGTTCGCAGTTAAGGAAGTAACGCTTCTTTCTTAAACTGTATTTGATGCTTTTAGGCGCATATAGGGAAGAAACGGTATGGCTGTTGAAGTGTTGATTGCTGGGCGTGATGCTCTTCGGGAATATATTGCTTTACACGTGCTTACCTGTCTCATTCCTGCTTTTCTTCTGGCTGGTGGGATAGTAACCTTCGTTTCACGAGAGACTATAATCAAGTATCTCGGCGCCGCAGCCCGAAGGCTGAGAGCCTTCGGCATTGCCGCCGGTGGCAGCTTTTTCATTTCCGTCTGTTCCTGCACCGTCATACCAGTATCCAGTGGCATCTACCGTGGCGGCGCTGGTATTGGCCCCGCCTTCATATTGCTGTGGGTGGCTCCGGCGGCTAACATCCTGGCTCTGGTCTACACCGGCTCAATCCTCGGTTCTGAGATGGTTGTAGCCAGGCTAGTGAGTGCTCTGGTCACGGCTTTTGCCGTCGGCTTTGTCATGTTCTACGCCTTTTATCGGGAGGAGAAAAACCGCGTTTCAACTATCCAGGTGAGCGGTGGGCAGTTGATGGCAAGGAAGAGTCTCATTCTACTTCTGCTGTTGATAGGATGGTTGCTGGCGCCGAATTATATAGTGTCCCAGGGACCGTACTGGCAAAAGGTGATTGTGTGGGCGGCAGGACTGGCAGTGGTAGCCATTTACACCTGGAGGGCGTTAGATAGAGACAGGATTAGAGCCTGGCTCAGGGAGACATGGTGGTTTGTACGCACAATTTTCCCTCTGCTGCTGACTGGAGTCTTTATCGTCGGGATTATCGGCGCTGTTCTACCTCAGGAATGGATTAAGACCTGGCTTGGGGGTGCCGGTCTGCGACAGTCATTTTTAGCCACCCTGATTGGCGCCGTTACCTATTTCGCCACTATGACCGAAGCTCCATTCGTGCACACGTTGATGAATCTGGGCATGGGTAAGGGACCAGCCTTAGCCCTACTCCTCACCGGGCCGGGGATTAGCCTGCCTAGCTGGCTAGCCATTGGCAGGGTTTTTGGGGTGAGGAAGGCTCTTATCTATATCCCGACGATTATAGCGCTGGGAACGCTGGTAGGCTGGGTGGCTGGATTTATTCTAGGCTGATGCAAGTAAATGTTTTAAGGAGGTGTTACGGCAAATGATTATCGAGGTTTGTGGACCTGGTTGCTGGAGATGTCACGCCACGGCGAAGAATGTGTTTGAAGCGCTGAAAGAGCTGGGAAAGAAACTTGGTGAAGAGGCCCAGGTTGTAGAGATAAGGGATGTAAGACAGATTAGTGCTAGAGGCGTGATAATGACACCGGCTGTGGTCATCGATGGGGTGAAGGTATGTGAAGGCAGAATCCCTAGCCCTCAGGAGGTAAGGAAGTGGATTGAGGATAAATTACCTAAAGAGTAGTTTTAGCTATTTAAATCACGCAAGTAGGAGGAGAAATGCAACAAGAGAAGCCGTGTTGTCCGGCTGCTGCCGCCAGGATGGCGAGGAAGCTGACCCTGCCCAATGGTTTCCAGGTAGGCATCATGAACTTAGAAAGCATTCTCAAGGAGGTTGCTGACCTGAAGCTAGCCGATGATGATGCTATCAAAAAAGAATTGCTCAAAAGGGGCAAAATTTACAACTATGTAGCACCAGCTGCGGATAATGATTACTCAGATGCATTGCTCAGGGAGTATAAACGACAATAGAAAGAGAGGCATATCATGCTTGAACTGAGAAGGACGGCGATTGGTTTTGATGAAAAAGAACTGCTTGAGCTGGAGAGAATCATTACTGACGGCGATGAAAAAGGGGCGCTTAAATTTCTAAAGAAGGTCTATGCTAGGGTAGAGCGTTCCCAACGGCGTTGTGAGGCATACCATGCTCGAGATTAGAAAGGCAGCTATTGCCTTTGATGAGAATGAGCTTCTTCAGCTAGAGCGAATCGTTACTGACCGTGACGAGAAGGAAGCACTCCGGTTTCTCAAGAAATCAGTCTATAACAAGATAGTTCGTTCTCAACAGGCAAGGCTGAAATCGCATCTGAACACGGGCAGTAATCCTGTAGAAGGATTCATCAAGGCCAACGGAAACTAGTCTATTCCAAATATTGCTTAATTAGTGAATGATACTCGCCGACTAATTCATCTTGTTTTCCCAAGAACCCTTTCAATTTTGCCATGCTCACTAAATGAAACAGAATAGAAGGCTCAATTCCCGCTTCTTTAGCTATATCAGCCATCCTTTGGCGTTTTTCTACAAATGTCTCTTTCTTATCTATTTCTACTGACAAAACCCTTGGATTGTTAGAAATGAAAGAAAAAAATTTTAGTCTGTCCTCATCCGAGCACTTTGTGGCTAAAATAAACTCGCAAACACTGCGGACTCCTTTTGGATATTCGTTTATTTTATCCCTGTATTCTTTTATTTTTGCATACTCCCCTGTTACCCCATGGAGTTGATCCAAATCAAGTTCCTGGGGGTATTCCTCTTCTAGCTTGTGGTACAATTTCAGACATTCATTTATTTCGGTTTTTATATCCACGATTTAATTGTATATAATTAAAGGCTGATTATTGTCAATGTTTTTGTCCCAAAGAAAAACCGCCATATATAAAATCTTGCCATAATCTGTATTAAATTAATTTGGCGTGATTGCCATCCCTATATTCGGTCAGCTTCGTGGTTTGGTAGTGTACTCGTTGACCCGCCGTTCATGCTCTTCTTTGCCAATGGGGCAGATATCATGGCAAATCAGGCATTCAGTGAAACCACGCCTAGTGTATTTTTTAGCATACTTTCGCCAACCCTCGTTGGGTTCGGCCAGCATCTCCTGAGGAACAATGCATTTCCAGAAGTCCACTTTCTTCCCTGGCTCCACACCCTGAGAAGGTCCAGGAATGATAGCCTTAGTGGGGCAGGATTCTATACATAGCACACAATCACGGCAAAGGTCCTCTTTGAATGGTTTATCATAAGGCAGAACGGCATCAGTTACCACCGAGCACCACCGCACCCGGGGTCCAAGCTGGGGGGTAATGCACAGGGTCTGCTTGCCAATCCAACCCAATCCAGCTAGGGTTGCCGCCGCCTTGGCATGAACGAAGTGTGTCACCACTGCTTTATATCCAGCAGCCCGGACTGCTTCAGAGAAGCGGTGCGCCCGTGCCTCGGTGAGCTCATAGTAGAGGTTATAGTATTGAGAGCCAGGGACATCATCAAAGGGAATAGTTCCATCAGGTAGCACTGAGGTTATTACCGCATTAAACAGTAGATCCCAAACATGCATCCCGAGAACAATAACGCTTTTGGCTTCCGGTAAAAAACCAAAAGGCGTATCCAAGCACCGATGTGGTGGGAAAGGCACTTTAGCCAACTCAGCAGCATCAACCACACCGAAAAATTCAAACCCGTGCTTCAGGGCTTCAGCCCTCCACTTTTCCTTTAATTCTTGTGACATTTTTCACCTCCATTAAAAAGCGGGGTATCTGCTAATTTGTATATAACCCAGAATTGATTATTAGTCAATAATTTTGTCCCAAAGAAAAAACCGCCATATATAAAATCTTGCCATAATCTGTATTAATATGGTATAATATATATTTAAGCAGGAACCTTTAAGCTAGTCCAGAGAGGCTGGCAAGGGAAAGGGATAAGATTAGGCGCAAGACCTCTTGCCAGCAATGGCAGGAGGTTTTTTATGGCTAAAAAAGTTATAATGGCCCCAGAGGATATAACCAGGACTCTGGTGCGCATTGCCCATGAAATCATAGAGCAAAATAAGGCGGTTGAACACCTTATCTTAGTTGGCATCCGCACCCGTGGCGTGCCTCTGGCTAGACGGCTAGCCATTCTCATAGAAGACTTTGCCGGAGTGAAGATACCTATTGGCGCTTTGGACACCATCCCGTATCGAGATGACCTTTCCTCACTAAATCCGCAACCTATTGCCCCACGCACCGACATTCCAGTCAGTATTGAGGGCAAGTCAGTAGTCCTAGTTGATGATGTTCTATATACCGGGCGCAGTACTCGCGCCGCTATGGATGCTCTCATTGACCTGGGGCGACCAAAATTAATCCAGCTGGCTGTCCTTGTTGACCGTGGTCATCGCGAGATGCCAATACGGGCTAACTATGTGGGCAAGAATGTACCAAGCTCAAGACATGAGGAAATACAGGTTCGATTAGTTGAGACTGACGGCATAGATGAAGTCGCCATCACCAGCATAGCTGAGGAGCGTCCTGCGGTAAGTCGAAGAAAGTAAACCAACTGAAAAGGAGTTACCATGGTTCTGGCAAATAGAAGTCTAGTGACCATAGATGACCTATCTAATGGGGAAATAGAGGCGCTGTTTTCCTTAGCTGACGAGATGTCAGATTCCATAAATGAGCAATTTGGGGTCTGTCACGGCAAGGTTATGGCCAGCCTGTTTTTTGAGCCCAGCACCAGGACACGGCTGTCATTTGAGACAGCGATGAACCGACTCGGGGGCAGGGTCATAAGTGCGGTTGATGTCAAGGCAACATCGCTGGCTAAAGGTGAAAGCATCGCTGATATGGCGAGGGTGGTCGGGAGTTACGCCGATATAATTGTCATTCGACACCCCTGGGAGGGGGCAGCCAAGGTGGTTGCCGACTACGCTGGCGTCCCGGTAATAAACGCCGGTGACGGAAGCCATGAACATCCAACCCAGACCTTGTGCGACCTCTACACCATCAAGAAGGAAAGACAAACCATTAAGGGGCTAAAGATTGCCCTATGGGGAGACTTAAAATACGGTCGCGCTACCCACTCACTAACCTATGCCTTGGCTAGGTTCGGGGCTACTATTCTCTTCAGCCCCGGACCACGTCTTGAGCTACCAGAGCATGTTATCAGGAAACTAACCACTGAATATGGCGGCGAGCTAATAAGGTATGAGGCCTTAGACCAAGCGGTCAAAGGCGGGCTTTTCCCCCTGGATGCAATATACATAACACCCAGCAGCCCGCACCAACTGGCAATGATGCCCGATGTTAGCATTCAGGTCGAGCTAAAGACCGGGGTTGACGCCCTTTATGTTACCAGGCTGCAAACGGAAAGACTTTCGGCTAAGGCTAAAAGACAAGAGCTAAAAGAGGGTTACCCGGTGGTAGATAAGAAACTGCTTAAAGGGAAGGAGTTTAAGCGAACGCTGGTTATGCACCCCCTACCCCGCATTGATGAGCTAGCCTACGAAGTAGATGCCGACCCGAGGAGTATGTACTTTAAACAGGCGGCGCGTGGGGTACCAATTAGGATGGCACTTATTGCCTTCTTGCTAGGAGCTAAGGAAATTTCGGTGCCAAAAGAAGTGAGACCCTTTATCCCCAAAATAGGCTATCCGGTGTACAGGCGGGATTTTGGCGTCAGGTGTTCTAATCCAAAATGTGTATCAACCCAAGAAAGTGAAACCAAGTATATTAAGCCCGAATTTAAAATAGTAAATACTCAGCCGTTGACCTTAAGGTGCGCTTATTGCGAACACGAAGTTCACCCACCGTATATCGCCAGTTCAGACTGGCATGAAGGGAGATTGGATAACAAAAAATACCACAGCGCCGACAGCCACTGGACGAGAAAGATTAAACCAGAGAATCTAATTATTTTCGACTCGCAAAGTGAAGCTGAGGCTCATGGTTTCAAGCCCAGCCACTACGCCGGAGTGAGGCATTAGACAAATGATGAAGCCGCTGCTTATTCAGGGTGGTCACATAATTGACCCCGGCCTGGGGATAGATGAAATTGGCAGTTTGCTTATCGCCGACGGCAGAATCTCATGGCTGGGCAAGAAAGAAACAGCCTTGCCTCAGACGGGTTATGATATTCTTGACGCCCGGGGGCTAATAGTCTGCCCCGGATTTGTTGACCTCCACTGCCACCTCAGACAGCCCGGTTTTGAGGACAAGGAGACCATCGCCACCGGAAGCCAAGCTGCTGCCAGGGGCGGCTTCACCACCATCTGCTGCATGCCTAATACCAACCCGCCCTTGGATAACCCGGCTATCATAGATTATGTAAAATCTACGGCGGCAACAGAGGGCGTGGTTCGCATCCTGCCCATCGGCTGTATTTCTAAGAGTAGAATGGGCGAAGAACTAGCCCCGATGGCTGAACTGGCTTCAGCTGGGGTTATTGCCTTCAGCGACGATGGTAAGCCAGTCCTGAATTCAAACCTGATGCGTCAGGCACTAGACCACAGCCGTGCCCTCGGCTTGCCCATTATTGACCACAGCGAGGATACCTTCCTCACCGAGGGTGGGCTGATAAACGAAGGCGTAATATCAACCAAGCTAGGTCTCAAAGGGATACCGGCGGCGGCTGAGGAGATTATCATTGCCCGCGACCTGATTCTGGCTCACCTGACTGGAGCCAGACTACATATTGCCCATGTTACAACCGAAGGCTCAATTGAGCTTATTCGCCGTGCCAAGGAGAAAGGGACAAAGGTTACCGCTGAGGTTACACCACACCACCTGACCCTGACCGAAGAAAAGGTCATCGGCTACAACACCAACGCTAAGGTGAACCCGCCGCTAAGGACTAAACGGGACACCCAAGCCTTAATTCAGGGGCTTAAGGAAAATGTAATTGATGCCATTGCTACCGACCATGCCCCTCACACCGAAGCCGATAAGCTGGTTGACTTTACCCTGGCTCCCTTCGGCATCAGCGGCTTTGAAACTGCCCTAGGTAGCCTGTTAAGTCTATTTCATGGTGGACAGCTAAACCTAAAGACCCTTATCGCTAAGCTTACCTACGAACCGTCAAGGATTATCGGTGACAAATATGGCAAGCTGGGCAGTCTTGAAGTCGGAGTGCCAGCCGATGTTACTATCTTTGACCCCAATAGGGAGTGGCTAGTTGATACCGGGGCTTTTGCCTCTAAAGGCAGGAATACCCCCCTGGCTGGCTCCAGGCTTAAAGGTAAGGTAAGGGCAACTATAGCCCAGGGAAGGCTAGTTTATAAGGATGACTCAGTTAAAGTTAAGGTGAAAGGGAAAAACTAAACAGGGGCAAAGCCTCTCTTGCATAACGAACTTCCCTCCTTTGAAGAAAATATTAAAGGGGAGTTTAAGAGGGGCTACGCCCCTCTTCACCGAAAATCTTCCCCTTCCCCTTAGTAAGGGGAAGGGGATAAAGGGGATAGGGTTGATAAAATGACCAAAAAGGCAATGCTAGTCCTAGAAGACAGCTCGGTTTACCAGGGCTATGCCTTTGGCGCTGAGGCTGGTACCTACGGCGAGGTCGTGTTCAATACCAGCATGGCGGGCTATCAGGAGATGCTGACCGACCCCTCCTATGCCGGACAGATTGTCGTCCCCACCTACCCCCTTATCGGCAACTATGGGATAAATAAGCAGGACTTTGAATCTAACCGAGTCCAGGTACGGGGCTTTGTGGTCAGGGAGGAATGCCTAGAGCCCAATCATTACCTCAGCGCCAGCACCCTCGACCAATTTCTAAAGGAATATGACATACCCGGGATTTACGGTGTGGACACCCGGGCACTCACCCGCCGACTCCGCTCAGCCGGAGTTATGATGGGTATTATCACCGACGATATTCCCGAGCCGGCTCTGAAGCAATTAAAAAAATTGCCCAACTACGGGACAATTGACTTCGTCAAGGAGGTCACCACTGACGTCCCCTACCAGTGGGAGCCGGAATCAAATAAAGACGCCCCTGAAATTTTATGTAAAATAGTTGTCCTTGACTGCGGCTTAAAATACTCTATCCTGCGCACCATGAGAGGTCTGGGATGTCAGGTGACGGCAGTCCCCGCCACCATGCCCGCCAGGGAAATCCTGAGCCTAGAACCCGACGGCATTATCCTCTCCCCCGGTCCGGGCAACCCGGAACTGCTGGACTATATTGTAGATACGGTTAAGGGACTCGTTGGCCAGAAGCCGATGATGGGCATCTGCCTCGGTAATCAGCTCATTGCCCGCGCCTTTGGCGCCAGGACGTTTAAGCTGAAGTTCGGGCACCGTGGCGGCAACCACCCCGTCCGAGACCTCGCCACCGGCAGGGTCTACATCACCGCCCAGAATCACGGCTACGCCGTTGACCCTGACAGTGTTGGAGGCGGGCTGGAGGTCACCTATATAAATGTTAACGATGGCACGGTGGAGGGCTTGCGCCACCAAGAGCTACCCATCTTCTGCATCCAGTACCACTCCGAAGCCTCCCCCGGCCCGTGGGACAGCACCTACCTGTTTACAGAGTTTCTGGAGATGGTGAAGGGGAAATGGAGTGACAGTGACATGTAAGAGGGTGATTTATGCTACCCTACAATGAAAACCTGAAACAGATTTCCAGACGACTCAGAAGTAATATGACCGACGCTGAAAGGCATCTCTGGGCGAAGATAAGAATGAAACAACTAAATGGATGCCAGTTCTACCGGCAGAAACCCATTGGTGATTACATTGTTGACTTCTTTTGTCCCAGAGCAAAGCTAGTTATTGAAATTGATGGTAGCCACCACCTCGCTGGTGAGACGATAGAGTATGACCGAATAAGAGATGATTATTTGAGTAGCCTTGGTTTGAGAGTGCTGAGATTTACCAACGCCGACGTTCTGACATATATCGAGGGAGTAGTTGAAAGCATAGAGAACGAAGTCCCACGGTAGGAAATCCCCCTTTATCCCCCTTTACGAAAGGGGGGAAAGAACTTCTCCCTTTTTTAAAGGGAGATTGAGAGGGATTTTCACAGGGGGACTAAGGGGGTGAGGTAAAGAAGATGGCAACAGGAGGAAAGTTCGCATGTTTGGACGAAAAATAGACCCTAACGAACGCCATAAGGTACTTGAGTTGCTTGGTCGGTGGTCCCGTGCCATAGCAAGGATTGACGAAGCGACCGATGCGATGAGGTTGACCATAGCTAAACAACCCTTGGGGATGCAATCGGACGAGTTTGAGGAAGCACGCCTTGCGGCTGTTACAGTGGTCGGGGAGATACAGAAGGAGACCACGAACCCCCGATTCTGGCCAATCTTAGAGGACAACAGCGGGGGCAAGGTCATGTTGGATCTGCAAATGAAACTCAATGAATCTTATGCGTATCAACTTAACCTGTTGAATCTTTACAAAGTGGCTGCAGACGCTTTCCGAAGCGGAAGAGATGCTCAAGCTCCCTCAGCAAAGGAAATAATGTCAGCGAATAAATCGTTTGCCCGTGTGTTAGACCAGATGGGAGCAATCGCTGGCAAGCTTGCGAGGCGATACGGCATCTCCGCACAGGAGTACCAGCGCGAACTTCTTTAAGATGAGGGGGTGAGGTAGATAGATAAAAAGAAGGCAAGAGAATTACTGAAACAAGCTCTAAATGAGATACCTCACCTAAGGCGCTTACATCCCAAAAACCAAGAGTTAACGCCTTGGTATGAAAAAGTGTGCAACATATTGAAAGAAGTATCTGGTAGGAGTTCATGGGCATATAGACAATTTACAGGTTTTACGCACCTGTACAGGCCAACATCAGATGAAGAAAGGCGGGAGGCATATAATAGCTACTTAGATAACAAGGAAGTTGCACTGAATTCAATAATAAAGAGTTATGAGCCATGGTACAAAAAGATTTGGAATGAAGTCAAAGACTTCATAGCAACTGTCATAGCAAAATTCGCAGCGGAAAAAACAAAGTAGTCACTAGAGGAGCAAAATACTTGAATAAACCATCTAAAGTCTTAATTATAGGGTCGGGGCCGATTGTTATCGGGCAGGCGGCGGAGTTTGACTACGCCGGCACTCAGGCGTGCAAGGCGATGAGGGAGGAGGGGGTCATTTCAGTCTTGGTCAACTCCAACCCGGCGACCATTATGACCGACGAGGGCATCGCCGATATCGTCTATATTGAGCCGCTGACTGTGGAGATGGTGGGGCGGATTATTGAGCGGGAGCGCCCCGATGGCTTACTGCCTACCCTTGGCGGGCAGACCGGGCTTAACCTAGCCGTGGACTTAGCCGATGCCGGCATCCTGGATAAATACAATGTCAGGTCGCTGGGGACTCCGATACAGACGATAAGGAATGCCGAAGACCGAGAGCTATTTAAGCAGTTGCTAATCAAGATTGGGGAGCCGGTGCCAGAGAGCGCCACCGTCAATACCCTGGAACAAGCCAAAGAAGTCGCCAAAAAGATAGGGCTGCCGGTGGTAATCCGCCCGGCTTACACTCTGGGCGGCACCGGCGGCGGGCTTGCCGATACCTGGCAAGAATTTGAGCGGGTAGCCACCATCGGGCTGGCTACCAGCCCCATTCATCAGGTGTTAGTAGAACAATCAGTAGCCGGCTGGAAGGAAATAGAGTACGAGGTGATGCGTGATAGCGCCGACAACTGCATCACCGTCTGCAATATGGAGAATATTGACCCTATGGGGGTACATACCGGTGACAGTATCGTCGTTGCTCCCAGCCAGACTTTGACCAATAAAGAATATCAGATGTTACGAACAGCCAGCCTCAAGATTATTCGCGCCCTTGGTATTGAAGGCGGCTGTAACATACAATTTGCCCTTGACCCCGATAGCAATAATTACTATGTCATTGAGGTCAATCCCCGGGTCAGCCGCAGCTCAGCCCTAGCCAGCAAAGCTACCGGCTATCCTATCGCCCGGGTGGCGGCTAAAATAGCGGTTGGCAAGAGGCTGGATGAAATCCCCAACCAGATAACGGGAAAGACCATGGCTGCCTTTGAACCAACGCTTGACTATCTGGTAGTCAAAATCCCCCGCTGGCCGTTTGATAAGTTTGCCTCGGGCGACAGGATTATCGGCACCCAGATGAAAGCCACCGGCGAGGTAATGGCTATTGATAGGTGCTTTGAGGCAGCTTTGCAGAAGGCAGTCCGCTCTCTTGAGTTTGGTAACCGGTCGCTGCTGTGGGAAGACCGACAGTGGGAGATGGGGACAGACATTAACTCTTATCCTTTGCATCCTAACGACCTGAGACTATGGGCAATGATGGCAGCTCTTAGACGAGGGATAACCGCTGAAGCGCTAGCCGAGCGGACTAAGATTGACCTGTGGTTTATCATCAAGCTTCAGAATATTGTAAATATGGAAAGGAAGCTCCTGTCCCAGCCGCTGACACCAGAACTTCTGCGGCAGGCAAAGCGGCTTGGCTTCTCTGATGAGCAGATTGGGACTTTAGCCGATAGACTCCCTGAGCAGGTAAGAGGGCTGCGCCATAGCTGGAATATCCGACCGGTCTACAAGATGGTAGATACCTGCGCCGCTGAGTTTGACGCCGCTACCCCCTACTTTTACAGCACCTATGAAGAGGAGAATGAGGCTGAGCCTCTTCACAGAAACAAGGCGGTGGTCATCGGTAGCGGACCTATCCGCATTGGACAGGGCATTGAATTTGACTACTGTAGTGTGCATTCAGCCTGGGCATTACAGGAATCTGGCTTCAAGAGCATCATGGTCAACTCCAATCCAGAAACGGTATCCACCGATTTTGACACTAGCAGCCGCCTTTATTTTGAAGCCCTGGATGAGGAGAGCCTGCGTGATATCCTGGAAAATGAAAGCCAGAGAGCTGAACCTCAGGATAATATCCCACCACCATCTATAGTTCAATTTGGTGGTCAAACCGCCATCAACCTATCTCAACCACTCTCCCGTGTCGGCATGCCCCTCCTCGGCTCCAGTGCTGATGCTATTGATGTAGCTAGTGACCGGGGTAGATTTGAAAACTTCCTTAACCAACTGGGTATTCCCCAGCCCCCGGGAGCCGGGGTAACCTCGGTTGATGAAGCCCTAAAAATCGCCAAGCTCATCGGTTACCCGGTGCTGGTCCGCCCTAGCTACGTGCTCGGTGGCAGGGCTATGGAAATAGTCCATGACACCAGCGAGCTCATCCGCTATATGAGCCTGGCTATAGAACTGGACACCAAACACCCCATCCTTATTGATAAATATCTGCAAGGGAAAGAGGCAGAGGTTGACGCCATTGGTGACGGGGAGCGGGTTCTCATTCCAGGAATAATGGAGCACATTGAACGGGCGGGAGTCCATAGCGGAGATTCTATGGCTGTTTACCCTGGAGTAAACCTGACTGAGTCGGAGATAAACACTATTGTTGACTATACCATCAGGATAGGATTAGAACTTAAAATTAAAGGCTTAATGAATATTCAGTTTGTTATTATGCCTAGCCGGACTCAAGGGGCATCGGTCTATGTCCTGGAAGTTAATCCTCGGGCTAGCCGAACCATCCCATTTATTTCCAAGGTCACCGGTGTGCCAATGATAAATGTCGCCACTAAGGTCATGCTCGGTAAGAGCCTCAAGGAGCAGGGCTATGACACCGGACTCTGGAAAAAGCAGAAGCTGGTTGGTATTAAAGCCCCGGTTTTCTCCATGTCAAAGCTAGCTGGCGTTGATACCTATCTCGGTCCGGAAATGAAGTCCACCGGAGAGGTCATGGGGATCGACTACACCTTTGACGCTGCCTTAGCCAAAGCTCTCCTGGCTGCCGGGCTGATGCTACTACCTAAAGGGGCGATACTTTTCAGTATTGCCGACAGGGATAAGCCTGAAGCGCTACCTATAATCAGGAGGTTCTCCTCAGTAGGCTATAAACTCTATGCTACCGAGGGTACGGCAGCTATGATTGAGGCAGATGGACTGCCGGTAAAAATGATTAGCAAGAAATTGAGCGAGGGACACCCAAATGTTGTTGACATCATTAACGATGGGACAGTAAATGGTGTGGTCAATACTATTACCGGAGGTCGCATTCCACTACGGGATGGCTTCCATATCCGCCGGGCAGCAGCTGAGAAACGCATCCCCTGCTTTACCTCCCTTGATACAGCTCGAGCTGCTGTCGAGGCACTGGTCAACGGAAGCCAAGTCTATAGCGCTCAACCATTGTCAACATACCGAACAAGGGAAGACTGAAAGGAGATTGTTTATTAACCTCACCCCCCTTTATCCCCCTCTCCTTAAAAGGAGAGGGGGGAGGAGATTTTAGAGAGGGGCTTCGCCCCTCTCTTACCCACACTCCCCCTTCCCTTAATAAGGGAAGGGGGTCAGGCGGGTTCCCAGAAAAATCTATGATTTTTCTGGGTGCTGAGGGGGATAGGTTGCTAAACACTCTGAAAGGAGACCGGCTTGAAGCAAGCTTTAGCTTCCGTCATTTCTAATACTGAAATTATGCCCGGGGTTTACCTTATGTGGCTGGAATCGCCACAAATAGCCTCTAAAGCTAAGCCGGGACAATTTGCTATGATCCGCTGTGGAGAAGGCGCTGAGCACCCCCTACGCCGCCCACTGAGCATCCACCGGGTAGATAACAATAAGCTTGCTTTTTTGTTCACTGTAGTCGGTAAGGGCACTCACTGGCTGGCTCAACGCCAAGCTGGTAGCAATATTGACCTGCTCGGACCGCTAGGCAATGGTTACACTATTCAACCTGGCTGGCATAACCTGCTATTGTTGGCTGGAGGTATTGGCATTGCGCCATCATGTTTTCTGGCTGAAAAAGCCATTCAACTAGGATATTCAGTAAGGCTACTATTAGGAGCACAAACGGCTACCCAGCTTTACCCCAGGCACTTCCTGCCTGCTAAAGCCGAGCTTGTCATTACCACTGAGGATGGAACTGCTGGCACAGAGGGCATGATAACTGACTTGCTATCAGATTTTGCTGGTTGGGCAGACCAAGTCTTCGCCTGTGGACCCACCTTAATGTATCAGACCATGGCAGCCAAAAAGCGACAGCTTAAAGGCAAGCCAGTCCAGATTTCTCTGGAGGTGAGGATGGGCTGTGGGCTTGGAGTGTGCTACGGTTGCACGGTGAAGACCAAAAATGGGCTGAAGCAGGTATGCAAAGACGGACCAATATTTGACCTAGACGAAATCCCCTGGGATGAACTAAACTACTTCTGACGGGCGTTTAAGAGGGACTTCGCCCCTCTTTCCAAAAACCTTCCCCCTCTCCTTTGAAGGAGAGGGGATTTAAGGGGGTGAGGTTAGAGTCTACAACTATTGATAACAGGAGGTACTAATTATGGTGGTCACCAAGAAAGTCGCTCTCCAGACTAAAGGAGAGTGTGACATCGTTGATATTACTCCACAAGTAGAACGAGAAGTTGCTGAAGCTGGTATAAATAGCGGAGTGGTTACTCTATTTGTCGCTGGCTCAACAGCCGGGATAACCACCATTGAATTTGAGTCTGGCTTACTTGCTGACTTCCAGAGTATGTGGCAGCGAAATGTCCCCAAAAATATCCCTTATGACCACGACCGCCGTTGGGGCGATGGTAATGGATACTCACACGTCCGCGCTTCACTACTAGGTGCCTCACTGGTAGTTCCTTTCAATGACAAGAGACTAACTCTAGGCACCTGGCAACAGATAGTCATGGTAGATTTTGACAACCGACCCCGGTCAAGACAAGTGGTGCTACAGATTATGGGTGAGTAGAATTAACCTATTTGCCCTGTAGCAGGGAGAAGAATTCGGTCCTGGTTTCTGGCTTAGTGCGGAAGGCACCCCTGATGGCTGAGGTAATAATGTTACTGCCCGGCTTCTTGACGCCACGCATAATCATACACAGGTGCTCAGCCTGAATAATTACCGCCACCCCAGACGGCTTAAGCCCCTCCATAATGGCATCGGCAATCTGGGAGGTCATCCTCTCCTGAATCTGAGGGCGCTTGGTGATGGCTTCCACTACTCTAGCCAGCTTACTAAGACCAACGACGCGCCCCTCAGCATCAGGCAAATAACCTATATGAGCTACACCATAGAATGGCAGAAGGTGATGCTCACACATAGAATAAAAGGGAATGTCCCTCACGATTACCATTTCTCGATGCCCTAGCTCATATCCTACCGTCAGCTCCTCTCTGGGGTCCTTATCCAGTCCGGCAAAAAGCTCGGCATACATCTCAGCCACGCGGACAGGAGTATCTACCAAGCCTTCCCGTTCAGGGTCTTCCCCGATAGCCCTAATAATAGAGGTTACCGCTGTCTTAATTTCAGCTTCGTCAATCACTCTATCCCTCCTTTGTTTCCCAAAACAATTCCTATCTGATTAGATAGGAATTAACTCACTTAATTTTTCGGGAAACAATTCCTATCTGATTAGCTTTGAATTGTTTCGACATTATGTTAAGTTAGACCTAAAGCCTGCTCCACGGCTACTAAGTCAGCCGGAAGCTCAAGAAAGGGCTCGGCGCTTTTCAAAGCGGTATCAATATCCTTAAGTCCGGTGCCAGTTACCACGCAGACTACGCTCTTTTGCGAGAAGTCCATTCGGCGTGAAAGTTTAACCAAACCAGCTAAAGAAGCTGCTGAAGCCGGCTCGCCAAAGATACCCCCCTTAGTCGCCATAAGGCTCTGGGCGGCTAGAATCTCCTCATCGCTAACCATATCAATAATTCCGCCCGACTCATCACGAGCGGCTACTGCCTTTTGCCAGCTAGCTGGGTTGCCGATACGTATTGCTGAGGCAACAGTCTGTGGCTCCTCAATGACATAACCCCGAACGATAGGGGCAGCACCCTCGGCTTGAAACCCCATCATCTTGGGTTTTTGCTTCGTCTTCCCCCGGTGATAATATTCCACAAAGCCCTTCCAGTAGGCGGTAATATTACCAGCGTTACCTACCGGGATAAAAAGGTAGTCTGGAGCCTTACCTAAAGCATCAACAATCTCAAAGGCAGCCGTTTTTTGTCCCTCTATCCGATGGGGATTAATCGAGTTTACTAAGGTAACCGGATGCTTCTGGGTTAGATTTCTTACCAGGTTTAGCGCCTGGTCAAAACTTCCGTCTATGGTAACTATTTTAGCCTTGTAGACAATAGCCTGAGCCAGCTTGCCTAGAGCAATCCTGCCCCCAGGCACGATAATAATAGCCGTAAGCCCACAATAGGCAGCATAGGCAGCGGCAGAGGCGCTGGTATTGCCGGTCGAGGCGCACATTATAGCTTTGCTACCGGCTTCTAATGCCTTGGCTACCGCCACCACCATGCCCCGGTCCTTAAATGACCCGGTAGGATTGCACCCCTCCAGCTTAAAATATAGCTCCTTACAGCCAATCTCACTCTCCAGCTGGCTGCACCTGACCAAGGGGGTATCTCCCTCCCCTAATGAGAACAATGGGGTATCAGGCGTAACTGGAAGGAGGTCTTTATATTTAACCAGAACTCCGTGTTTCATCATTGGCTTTGGCAAATGCTCATTTAATTCCAGTATAGCAACCCTATCCTCTTACAAGGGGAAGGGGATTTGATTTGTTAGAGAGGCTCCGCCTCTCTAGAACTTACTTTATTTATGACTAGGTATTCACTCAAGCCTCAACCCGGATAAAGTTGCTTATCTCATTAACTGTAGTTAGATGGGTTAGCTCGCCGAGGGCTTGCTGCATTGCCGCTTCCTGTGCCGGGTGGGTCATAATAACAATTTCAGCGGTCTGAGCTACTGAATCAGCCAGCTTCTGAATGACCGAAGAAATACTAATTTGATGGTCGCCCAAAACCTTGGCAATCTGAGCTAAGACTCCGGGGCGGTCGGCAACATTGAGTCTGAGATAGTACCGCGTTTTAATCTCAGCCATAGGTTTGATGTCTTTACCCGGCTGCGTTCCCCACTTGACTCTACTGCCAACGCCCAGGATAACATCATTGGCAGCTGCCACAATATCAGCTATCACGGCACTACTGGTAGGTAGAGCTCCAGCCCCTTCACCAAAGAAAAGCACCTTGCCCACCAGGTCGCCTTCAACCTGGATAGCATTATAAACACCATCAACCTTAGCCAGAAAAGTGTCTTCAGGGATAAAAACCGGGTGAACCCGGACTTCAATTGACTCATCACTCTGTTTGGCTATAGCCAGAAGCTTTATAGCAAAGCCAAGCTCCCGAGCGTACTGGAAATCACGACTACTAAGTCGTGAAATCCCCTCACAATAAATATCCTCGGGTCGAACTTGACTCTGAAAGGCTAAAGACGCCAGAATAGCCAGCTTATAGGCAGCATCTATCCCCTCAACATCGTCCCGGGGGTTGGGCTCAGCATAGCCTAACTCCTGAGCTCGTTTAAGAGCTGAAGAGAATTCCACCCCCTCTCTAGCCATCTTGGTGAGGATAAAGTTGGTAGTACCATTTATAATGGCATAAATACCACTTATCTTATTGGCTAACAGGTCACGCTGAAAGGGGCTGATGAGCGGGATGCCGCCACCTACGGCAGCTTCATAATGCAGCCCCACCCCACGCTGTTGAGCTAAGGTCAGTAGTTCTACCCCGTGCTTGGCAATAACCTCCTTATTGGAGGTAACCACATGCTTACCAACCAACAGCGCCTTGGTTAAATAGTCTATGGCTGGAATCTCGCCGCCTATTGCCTCAACGACAATATCTATCTCCGGGTTATTAAGAATCTCGTCAGCATCGGTGGTAAGGAGAGAAGCCACCTCGGGTAAACGCTTCTTAAACAAGTCCCGCACCGCTACCTTCCGCAAGACAAGAGGACAGCCAACCTGCTCCGCCAAAACCTCTGCCTTATCTATTAAGACCCTGGCTACTTGACCACCGACCACCCCCAGCCCTATTAAGCCAATGCCAATGCTCTGCTTCTTCATTGCCTAGTTCCTTCATATAGTTATATGTTTCATAGCTTGCTCTATTGCCCACGCCTTTTGCTCATCATCCAGATAGCTCTCAACTTTATTCTCCGGGTTATCCCACAGCGAAGAGACCCACTCCTCAAGAACCTTAGCCTTCAACACATCCCTATCACTCTCCTCAATCTGCCTATTATCCTCTTTCTCTAAGACCTTTACCAGCCAGTATCCCTCTTTAGTGCTAACTGACTCATCCTTTACCGGCTGGCTCAAAGTTTCCGGCTCAGCATTAATGACAAAATCCTGATAGACAGGATTAATTTCATCGAAACCAACCCAGCCCAAGTCGCCTCCCTTTTCCTTAGACGCACTATCTTGGGAAAGCTCCCCAGCCAGAGCAGCAAAATCCTCACCATTCTCTAGCTTGGTTATTACCTCCTGCGCCTGTTGCTCACTGCCGAGCAACATTACCCAAAGTTGGACCTCTTTGTCCTCTTCATCTCTGTCTAACACCTTAACCACCCAGTAGCCAACGCTCTTGGTTTTGGCTTCGTCATAGAGCGGCTGGCTTAAAGCGCCTACGCTCAAAGCGAAGGCGTAGTCGTCGGGTATAGAAGTCCCCGTTGTTTCTGATAAAATACCCCAGGGATGCCAGCCAAGGTCACCATTTTCAGCTTTAGAAAGACTTTCCAGAGAAAGCTCGCCAGCCAGCGCACCAAAATCCTCGCCGCTTTTTAGCCTAGCCCTGACCTCGTTTGCTTGGCTCTCACTCTCTAGAAACATTGCCATGATATGCCTCTGCTCGGCAAACTTGGGCACCAATTGGTCAAAATACACATCACGAAGCTTGCTCATTAATAGTTCAGCCCTGATTAAATCTCTATAGTCCTTGCTTCTTAAAGCAGGGTCAAATTCCTTAAGCACCTCATCAACCTCACTATTGGTGGCAGTGATGCCTAACCTCTCAGCCCCTTGCCTTATTAGCTCATTTTGCTCAATAGCTATAACCACCTGGTCAGCTAAAAATTGCAAATACTCAGGTTGACCTCTCCCGCTAATTTCAAGCATTTTTATGTAGTACCCCATATTAAACTCGGTATTGTTTACTCTAATTACCGTTTCGTGCATCGGTAGATAGTGATCAATATACCACCCCCTGCCCATAATCCCGGCAACGGCAGCAATAACGCTAATCCCCAAGATAAGAAAAAGGCGTCGTCTCTTTTTCTGCTGTTCCCACTGGGAAAGCTGGCGCTTGGTGACTTCGCGCTTTGGTTTCTCTAGCTTCTTTTTTTTAGCCAAACCTAAGCCTTCCCTGCTGTAAACTAGCTAATGCGGGGCTACAAAAGAGTAAAGGCTTAATACCCCCATATTTATAGCGCAAAACTGCAATCTTTTCAATTATAGCTCGGAAATTCTAACAGAGGTCGGCTGATACTTCAGCCTTGTCTATTTTTCTGAACCCCTCCTTAGGAAAAGCTCGAGGCTCCTGACCTCGCCAGCCCCCTTTAGACAGGAAGCTACAGCCAGAATGACGTTGGTGATAACCTGCTTGGGGAAGGTAGTTAACACGATGGGAATATTATTTATGTAAAGTGAGATTCGTTCCCTTTGAGGCTTTATGAAGCCTTCCTCCACAAGGTCAGCCAAGCCTTTAATGTCTTGCCAGGAGAACTGCCGTGTCTCGGTTTTCAGGGACTCATCAGTGACTATGGCGATAAGCCTCTTGATATTACTAAGGGGTGGACCGACCTCCTTACGGTGGACCTCTATTTTGGGTGCGTCACCATGCTTAAAACCTTCAGCCAGGATAATGTCATAGTCCTCACCAAATAAACGAGCTATCTGGTCAAGGGCAAGCTCCTGAGCGATAGGCTTGATTAACACAATCCTGTCCGGTGAGGCGATTGCCGTAGCTTCACTCCCGGCTTGAATGTGGCGCCAGCTATCCTTGTCCGCCTCATCGAAGGTCATACCGTGAGGAGTGTGCTTGATGGTAGCCACCCGATAACCCCTTGATTTTAATTCCCCAATCAGTTTTTCTATAAGGGCGGTCTTTCCCGACTTTGATTTACCTACAATTGAAACTACAAGAGGCATGTTCTAATCCCTCCTTTTCCGGTCTGCTCTAATCTAGCTTATGAACTTATGTTCATATATAATAGCCTATTCTGTTAGTTGTGTTAAGGAAGTGCTACAATATTTTTAGTTACGGGGACGATAGAAAGCTAATGACTGTCAAACAAAATGTTAGCCAAATATTGAGTGAACTGCCGGACGGGGTGGGACTGGTAGCCGCTGCCAAAACAAGACAACCTGAAGAAATTCTGGAGGCAGTGGAGGCAGGAGTAAAAATTGTAGGTGAAAATTATGTCCAAGAAGCGGTAAGAGCCTACAAAGTAATAGGCAACAAGGCAAAATGGCACTTTATAGGACACCTTCAAAGAAATAAGGTTAAGAAGTCGATAACGATATTTGACATGATAGAAACTGTTGATTCTGTGGAGATTGCCAGGGAGATTGATAAAAGATGTGCTCAAATCGGCAAAATTATGCCGGTATTAATCGAGGTAAATAGCGGCCGGGAAAAGCAAAAATCAGGCGTCTTCCCGGAAGAGGCTGAGCAATTGGTTAAAGAAATTTCAACCTGCCCAAACCTAAGGGTAATGGGACTGATGACTATGGGGCCTCGTTTTGGCAATCCTGAAGACTCAAGACCCTATTTTGTGGAAACGAAAACAATATTTGACAGAATCAAAAAGCTCAATTTGCCTAATGTTGAGATGCGATATCTTTCAATGGGGATGACAAATTCTTATAAAATCGCCATCGAAGAAGGCGCCAATATAGTAAGAGTAGGCAGTAAAATATTTGGCGAAAGGGACTATGGAGCTACTACAAAAGCTCCAAGCCCCTGATTACATCATTAAGGTCAATAAACGGCGTGCAATTAAGGTTCATCTCCCTACAGTAGGTCAGTAGCTCCCCGGTGGCGAAGACCCAATGTGCCTGCCTTGATGGAGCAGCGTCGGAGATACCGTTCCCGGCATATATTACCTGATAACCCCTGTCTCGAAACAACCTAACATATGCCTCTTTAAAACTATGCTCTAATTGGTTGCCCTCGGGTCCCACATACCGGACGTTAATACCATCGGGACTAAACCGAGTTTGGGCAGCGAACACCTCAATATTATCCATGCCGATATCTCTCAAAATTGCTTTTATGTAGAAATCCAGCCCATTACTTACAATAACAAATCTAAACCCCCTCCGGTGACAATAGGCTAGCAATTCATGAAACCCAGCCCGTATCTTTGCCTGGCTTTTCACAAATCTAAGTAAGGTTGGCTTATCAGCCTTAACCATGGCAAAGGCTTTGGTATTGAAATAGCCAACCGATATTTTGCCCTGTCTATACTGGGTCAAAAGTTGCCTCCAGTCCCCATTGGCAAAGGCATCTAATATCAGGAAGCTTATATCTTCTTGGGTGATGGTACCATCAAAATCGCACTGAAACAGGGTTTTCACTGCTCACATCCCCTCAGCCTCAGCCCTGTGTAACTTATCCTGACTTTCCAGGTGGTCGATATATAAGACACCATTAAGGTGGTCAAGCTCATGTTCTAGAGCCTGAGCCATAAGACCGGTGGCTTTAATTCTTGTTGGCTTCCCTTGCCGGTCCCAGCCCTTGACAGTGACTGAAACCGACCGTTTTATTTCACCAGCATAGCCGGGGATGCTAAGGCATCCCTCCACCACCTCCCGCTCCCCAGCCCGTTTCACTACTTCAGGATTAATGATAGCAACTGGCTCCTCACCCGGCATCTGGAGTACAATAACTCGGAGAGGCACCCCAACCTGCGGAGCGGCTAACCCCACACCCTTTGTCTGCTGCATCGTCTCCACCATATCGTCAATTAGTCGCTGAATCGAGCCATCAATGGTTGGCACTCTCCTGGCTTTTCGCCTTAATACCGGGGCGTCAGGAAAGCAACACAGCGCCCGCATTACCATGGTGCTAGCTACCCCCCTTTTCCCGTCAGTTACCAAGCTATTAATACTAACAGATTTGAGTATTACTGTCTATGGTTGAGCTAGGGCGGCATTTGCTGGTAGAAATAAATTATGCTAGTATGATTAGAAGCCAGTCGGGGTGTAGCGCAGCCAGGTAGCGCACCTGAATGGGGTTCAGGTGGTCGGAGGTTCAAATCCTCTCACCCCGACCATAGATAGGAAACACGGTGGTTAGACCACCTGAGTCGCCAAAAAACTGAAGGTGGCTAAATCTGGTCTAGGCCACCTGAATCAAAGGAAGCCAAGGCGGGTCCGCAAATGAATAATGGCAGTAAATATCAAACTGGAGACAGCGCCAGGGACATCCCTCAAATCCCTGGCCAAAGGATTCGTACTGACAAAGCGGACAGAGGGGAAAAGTCCAAGGACAGTAGCTTATTATGAAGGCAACCTCACCCTGCTCTATAGTGTAGTCACGAAAATCTGGATAATCTGGCAACCATCCCATTCCCATCTTTTCAATTGTCTCAGCCACCGTATTTTCCTTCTTTTTTGATTTAGTTGGTTCGTTTTCTTTACAGCATGTTTTCCGCACCAGCTACGGAAAAATGAACAGCAAAGCCCACGTTCTTTGGATCAACAAGCGATCCTTTGTATTCACATCCATTTGAAGCCGGAAGGCCCCTCCATAGACGCAAACTTCCTGCCCCAAACGTGAAGGACACCAACCACCGGCATATTAGTTAGCCTCACTTCAATATTCGAAGGCTCCTGACTATGGCATGAAAGTCGCTTTCCCACTTGCTAAACTCTCCCGCAGGTGGCACGCAAGTTACAACCCAGGCAACTTTACCCACGAGTATAATCGCTTGTAAACTACGTAATCCAAGAGGAACAGTTCCATCCCAATCTAAAATCGTCGCTTCCCTGCCGCCAATGGTTGTCTTAACCCGAGAGAACTCATAGTAAGCCTCGATGACGTTCTTGATTCCTTGAATTTTTGCCTCAACCACTTGGTCGTGCGTCCAGCTGATTCCAGGCAATGACTCTACCACGACATTTACATTCGGTTCATATCCTGTCTCGGTTGGCAGCCCTGCCAAGAATAGCATCCTGGTCCGTTCAAGAGGAAGGTCCTTTTCAATGCTCGTAAGGAGCTCCTCGGTGGCTTTATCGAGATCTTCAATTAAAAACAGAGCAGTCTCCCAGTCTGGAGGATACGAGATACTGAAAAGACCTGTCTCATCCGTATAGGTAGTATAGTGCGCCGGAATCTCTGGCTCGGGCAGAGCCTCCTTTTGAACACATCCGGTAAATGGTATGGCACCAACTACAGCTGCAGTCAATAACGCAATAACAACCCTTTTCATTTCTGACATCTCCTTTTAATTCTTAAGCTCACATAGCTTTGGCTAAATCAAAAAGGGCACCCAACCACCGCCATATTTTCGGCGGTTTCCAGTGCCCTTTCTTCATCTCCTCAACTCCTAAACCAGCACTGCAGTTATATTATTTTAAAGTTATTTCATGTGTCTATACTTCAATTCTACTCCTAAATACGCGGTTGTCAATGTTCCTATATGAGGGACAAATCTTTGTTCTTGTGAGTCAGAAGAAGGAAGGTGTCAAGTTAGACATTATAGGTGTGAACAATTGACAGTGAAGTTAGTAGTTAGTTATGAAGCTTCAATAAACTAAAGGTAACAATTCAAGCTTTCGTGCAATCGAGTTTTATTGAAAAATGATAAAATTATCTACGGATACTATGATTATCAGAGAAATCTACACAAGAAGCATTTTGTCCAAATCAAAAGTTTTTGACTATGTGGTCAATCCCTATATTGGTTGTCAGCACGGCTGTACCTATTGCTACGCTCGCTTTATGAAGAGATTCACCGGACATAGGGAGCCGTGGGGTGAATTTGTTGATGTTAAGATTAATGCCCCGGATCTACTGCAACGCGAGATAGATAAGATGCCACCCGGTAGGGTGTGGGTAAGCGGAGTGTGCGATCCCTATCAACCGCTGGAGAGAACATACGAACTGACAAAAAAGTGCCTTGAAATATTGGTTCGACATGGGTGGCCGATCACAATCCAGACGAAATCTGTACTTGTGTTACGTGATGTAAAACTGTTTAAAGGAGCCAACAAGATTGAAGTTGGGCTAACAGTTACCACTGCAGATGAAAGGATAAGACAGATGTTTGAACCCAATGCGCCATCAATCGAGGAAAGAATCAAGGCACTGGAGGAGCTACATCTTGGGAGCACTAGAACCTATGCGATGATTGCGCCAATGCTTCCCAAAGCGGAGGAACTTGCTGCTCGGCTTAGGGGGAAGGTTGATTACGTATTAATTGATAGGATGAACTACCATTATGGCGATTGGGTGTATAGGAAACATAATTTGGAGAGCACCATGAGCGATGGCTTCTTCTCCCGAAAAAGTAAGGAACTCGCCTCTGCCTTTGGAAAACAGGGTATCGAGTGCCGAGTACTGTTTTGACAGTACCTCATTGAGGCTTCAGTTTCTTGACTACATTACTTAATGAGCCAACCGAAGGTATATAGATGGGTAAACAACCCGCCCAAACGTGTCCTACTTCTGGTGACAATTCACACGTGTGCTATAATCTACATAACGACACCAAATTAAGGAGGTAAGGGCTGGTGGAATCTGAAATATTGTATCAACCTTCGTACTCTTTGGCTAGAGTAAAGCTGAACGCTGGGGAGGCTATTACTGCCGAAGCTGGGGCAATGGTCTCCATGTCGGAGGGGATCACTATAGAAACCAGCGTGAAGGGTGGGCTTCTCGCCGGGCTAAAGCGTAGCTTTCTGGGTGGCGAGAGCTTTTTCATGAATACATTTAGGGCTACTGCTCCAGGCGAAATTACCTTTGCGCCGCCTCTGCCTGGAGACATTGTTCATTTTCGGCTGAACGGCGAGACTATTTTTGTACAGTCTTCATCATATATAGCTTCCTCGCCGGATATCTCAGTAGACACGAAGTGGGCTGGGGCTAAAGGTTTCTTCGCTAAGGAGGGTCTATTCCTGCTCAAAGTGCAGGGCACGGGTGACCTTTTCCTGTCCAGCTACGGTGCTATCCACGAAATTAAGTTGACGGCAGGAGAATCATACACGATAGATAATGGGCACATGGTAGCCTTTGATGAGAGTGTTAATTACAAGGTGAGGAGAGTAGGCGGGCTGAAGTCCACACTTTTCAGCGGTGAGGGGTTGGTATGCACCTACACAGGGTCGGGTAGAATCTTCATGCAGACGAGGAGTGAAGACGCCTTTCTTTCATGGCTGATTCCTCACCTACCTAGACAAGGAGGGCAAGGAGGTAGGGGAGGCGTTAGCTTTACCCTCGGCCGTTAAGCATTCTACGCGGCAAACCTCATATTTCAGAGAGTCTATACCGGTGCTATCCCTCGCTCCTTCTTGCAATGTGGAGCTTCTTTTGATCATCTATGTTTACGCCAGTTATTCTGCAGCGGGAGGACACACTAAGGCAATGGTGTGAACTGAACATAGCGCTAGAAAGTGTAGCGAGGCTAGAATATGACCTATCTCCAAAATTGGCCCAGTTCTAGTATTAGGCAGGAATAATGGATAAATTAACGGATCAGAAAATGAAGGCCAGTGGGGTCGGGTCATGCCACGGTCCTAAGTTGATATGGGAAATCCCCGTTTCTATTTTCCCTCCCACATGCTCGATTGTAGGAAAGTCGCGAGATTAACATCCTGGTTGGTGATCTTGAGTTTGCGTCGGATCTTTTCCCGGTGGCGGTTGATGGTGGCCTCAGATATGCCCCGCATCTCGGCGATTTCTTTGGTACGCATTCCGTTCCGGATCATGTTGCAGATAGCGATTTCGGTCGGTGTCATCGAATGGTAGGAAAGGGATAATTTACTTATGAATGGCGAAGTGATTTCCTCGAGGTTATTCTGGAGCATCTCCACATATTTAACCTGGGTCGGAGGTAGCTGCGAGGCCAGGGCGTGCAGGATAGGCATAAGGATTTTTTCGACATTCATTTTAATGTCCCGGTAGATTTCCTGTTTCTCTTGCTCAATCCGGGACAGGAGTATCCGCAGCGCGGTATTGGCTTCTTGTAAGGCTTGACGCTCCAGGGTCAATTGTCGGTTGGCCTCCTGCAATTCCATCTCTGCTGATATCCGGGTGGCAATGGTGCCTATCTGCTCAGCGACTGTGTCCAGCAGAGCCCGTTCCTCTTTCAGAAAAGGACCTTCGTCAGCCGGCGGGCATTCTCGCAGATAGAAAATACTGACCTCACCTACCGGCTCATGATACATGTAAATCCGCGCCGACTGACGCCAGTTGGTCACCTTGAATCTATCGCTCGTGTAGTTTTTCCCCTTAAAGAGGATACGGGCGCAGGTGACCTCTGGATATTGCCATGAATATGGCAAAAAATTCACAAGCTCTTGCAGCAGGTCGTCAAGGGAATGCAGATAACGCTCGGTCAGTTGCGAGATCCCATAAAGGCAATTCAATTCCTTGATGCGCTCGCGTAACGCGATCTCGACCATGTCAGTTTCGGTTTCGCTAAGAAAAGGGATTCGCCACAAAAGGGCCAAGTCTTTCGTGGGAAAAGGCAGATGCCGGCCAGTGGTTGGAGAAAGAGGAGTTTTTTTATTTTCCATTAGATTCCTCCGCTTGATTACCTATTTTTAATAGGCAATATAAGTGCATTTTTTCCGTATACACATCGTTGAGTTTATCAGGTATTTTAAAAGTAGTCAAGCTGACTCTCGATTAGAGGAGGTTAACATGCCGCCCCAAACGCTCGATCAAATTCTGGAAGGACGCCGCAGTCAACCGAATCAACTCATCGAAGTACTCCAGGACATCCAGAAAAACTACGGCTACATTTCCAAAGAGGCCATGCAGGCTGTATCCCAAGGTCTCGGTGTGCCGGTTATCGAAGTCTACAGGGTGGCTTCCTTTTACAAGGCCTTTCGGTTAAAACCATTTGGTAAATATGTTCTCACCGTGTGCATGGGCACAGCCTGTCATGTCCGTAGTGCCCGCCTTCTCCTTGACCAAGCTATCGGCCAACTCGGAGTGAAGCCGGGTGAGGTGACACCTGATGGGCTTTTCTCCATCGAGCGCGTCAACTGCCTGGGTGCTTGTGCAATGGGACCGATCGTTGTGGAAAACAGGTCCTATCATCACCACATGACGCCCGGGAAGCTCCGCAAACTGATCGAGACCCTGAGACGTCAGAAAACTGAGGAGAATCAAAATGTCTAGGCTTAATAGTGCCCGCGAACTTAAACATCTGCGTGAACGCCTCCGGGAGCAACGGCAGAGTATTATCACTACGGTGATGATATGCGGCGGGACCGGTTGCCAGGCCTCTCGATCCCAGGCGGTTATTGACGCGGTCGGTGACGAATTATCTAGGCAGGGACTGGACAATAGCGTGCGCTTGTGCGTCACCGGATGCCACGGCTTTTGCGAGCAAGGCCCTGTTATTATCATCGAGCCGGGCAACATATTTTATTGCCAAGTTTCGCCGGAGGATGCTTTCGAAATCGTTTACCAGACTGTGATGAAGGGGGAGGTTATCGAGCAGCTGCTTTACCGAGACCCCGTTTCTGGCAAGAGTTTTCAGACCCAAGCAGAGATTCCCTTTTACCGGGCACAGGACCGGCAAATCCTTTCCCAGAACTGTATGGTTGATCCCTGCTCAATTGAGGATTACATCGTGGCCGGCGGGTATTCGGCTCTGACCAAAGTGCTTGGTGGCATGATGCCGGAGGAGGTCATCAAGGAAATCAAGTCTTCGGGGCTGCGGGGGCGTGGCGGTGGTGGTTTCCCAACCGGGCGGAAGTGGAGCGAATGCCGGGAGGCACCAGGAGATGAGAAGTACGTAATCTGTAACGCGGATGAGGGCGACCCAGGGGCCTACATGGACCGGTGTGTGCTCGAAGGCAACCCTCACCTGATTTTAGAAGGTATGATGATCGGCGCTTGGGCAATTGGTGCTCGGAAGGGATATATTTACGTCCGCAATGAATATCCGCTGGCAGTCAAGCATTCCAGAATCGCGTTCGAGCAGGCACATGAGTGCGGTCTCCTCGGCGATAACATACTGGGCTCGCCCTTTTCCTTCGACATAGAAATCGCCCGAGGCGGTGGGGCCTTTGTCTGTGGCGAATCAACGGCACTTATGGCTTCTCTTGAAGGCAAAGTTGGTGAGCCAAGGCCCAAGGACGTCCACACCGTGGTGGACGGTCTTTATCATAAGCCAACGACCCTCAACAACGTCGAGACCTGGGCCAACGTCCCATCCATTATCTTGAATGGTTCATCATGGTTTGCCTCGAAGGGAAGCCGCGGAAGCAAGGGCACCAAGATTCTTGCTCTTACCGGCCGCATCAAGAATACCGGCCTGGTTGAAGTGGCCATGGGCACGCCCATCGACACAGTGGTATTTGACATAGGAGGCGGCGCAGTCAATGGCAAACTGATAAAGGCGGTCCAGATTGGCGGGCCATCGGGCGGTTGTCTGCCGGTGGACAAATTCGACCTTCCCATCGATTTCGACGCACTCTCCGAAGCCGGTTCTATGGTCGGTTCGGGCGGTATGGTGGTGATGGATGAAGAGACCTGCATGGTGGACGTGGCTAAGTATTTCCTGACTTTCCTGCAGGACGAGTCGTGTGGCAAGTGCTTGCCCTGCAGAGTGGGGGTTGACCGCATGCTCGAGATAATCACGGACATCACCGAAGGCCGTGGGAAACCGGAGCAGATTGGTCTCCTAGAGGAGTTGGCTGATACTGTTTCCCAGACTGCTTTGTGCGGGCTGGGTAAGACCGCGCCCAATCCGGTATTCTCCACATTGCGTTATTTCCGTCCGGAATACGAGGCGCACATCAACGAAAAGAAATGTCCAGCTGGGGTGTGCAAGGCTCTGATTACATACTGGATTGATCCGGACAAGTGTACTGGCTGCCGAATCTGTCTGCAAGGATGCATGCACAAGGCTATCACCGGCAGGAAAAAACAGGCGCATGTGATTGACACCCAACTCTGTGATAAATGCGGGATCTGCCGAAGCGAGTGCAAGTTTGATGCGATTCGAGTCTTCTGAGAAAACGAGGTGTCAAGATACTACAATATGTCAACGTTAACATAGACGGGGCCATCATTCATGCAACCAAGGGGACCAGTGTCCTCGATACTGCCATCGAATATGGCATCTGCATTCCCCATCTGTGTCACGTCCCCTATCTGTCCGACATCGGCGTGTGCCGGCTGTGCATTGTCGAACATGTGGTCAATGGCCGTTCAAATGTCACCACTTCCTGCACCTTGAACGTGGAGGAAGGCATGGTGATTATGACTAATACGGACAAGATACGGAAACTGCGCCACAACCTCGCGGAGCTGCTGGTAGCCCAGGCCCCCAACTCCCGCGCCATTCAGGACATCGCCCTGCGTTGTGGGGTTAAGGAGGTACGGTATCCGTTTCGGAACGAGGACTGTGTTTTGTGTGGACGCTGCGTGCGGGTTTGCACCGAGGTGTGGAAGGCCCGGGCGAAAGGCTTTGTCGGGCGGGGGAAAAATCGTCATGTAGACTACCCCTTCGGCATCCGCCCTGAATTCTGTAAGCAATGCGGTAGCTGCATCCAGCTTTGCCCCATGACTATCACTCCCTGCGGCGGGCCGATGAAGCCCGGGGAAGAACGCCTTTGTGGCCAATGCGAATCGCAACTCATAATCACCGAACAAACGCCGGGCAACTGCGTGTGGTGCAAACTTGGCGAAGGCTTCGCCTGTGGACGCTATGCCTAGAAATCCGGGCTTGCGTTGGGACGGCTGAACATTCTGAGTTCTTGTGATCTCAGCATAATGAGCCTATTTGAGGAAAAGCCCTAATGAGATATCCTCAAGACATTCCGATGGAAGAGCGACTCTAAGAGGCAAATCCTGGTTCTTGCATTTTAAGATGACGTCCTTATCGTTGGTAAGAAACCAAGATGCATTCAAGGCAATTGCTTCAGCTAGATGACGCGTGTCGTCTGGCTGAAGACCTAGACGCTTCACAAAGCTTCCGATTCTGTCGACAGTGTGTGGTTCTATACGAAATACCTCACCCCACCCCGATTGCTCATAGGACTTCTGAAGAAGCTTGTACATTTCAACTTGGTCACTGGTCGGTCTACCTCAAATAATTCAGCTACTTCAAATGAAACTTCATCTCAAAAGTTCAACCTATTGATACCCCATCTCCATGCTAGGCGGTTTTAACATTCCGTCATAAAGTGCAATGGGGGAGGTTTTTGACTTTACAGCAAGAACCAAAAGTAGCAGCTGGGATACGGCGCCCAGAAATATCACCAGAAGGGTATTAAGGAATCAAACCGTTGTTTGGCAGAATTATTGGAGCCAGAAATCATAACCGGAGGGAAGAACGGTTAGCTACTTCAAGAGAGCCTGCACGCCTCCCTTTAGGGCAAGACCGAGAAGCGTGGCTCCTATTTGGGCTCCGCCTATAATTAACAGTTTCTGCTGTAGTCTGGTGATGTTGACTCTGAGGAGATGGTGCTCACTGACGTACTCCTTTCCCCAGACTGCCTGGAGTATCTGCTCTAGAGTAACCACTCGTCCAGCATTGCGCACCAAATAAGATAGTAGCCTGTACTCAGTAGCGGTCAGCTTTACTTCCTGGTCGCGCACGGTGACCCGGTGCCGGGCAAAGTCTATTATAAGGTCATCTATTATAAAGTCATTGGGATGAGCCGTAAGTTCGGGGTACTCATCCCAGAGCGTAGCCCGGCGCAGCACTGCTCTCACCCGTGCTACCAGCTCCTTAGAGGAAAAAGGTTTAGTAATGTAGTCATCGGCACCGGCATCCAGCCCCTTAACTTTCTCTTCGTCACTGCCTTTGGCAGTGACCATGATTATCGGTACTGGCGAAAATTGGCGAATGTTCCGACACACAGTGTATCCATCTATGCCGGGCATCATGATATCCAGCAATATTAGCTCTGGGTTTTCGTCATTGAAGACCTGTAGGGCTGCTTCCCCGCTGCTAGCCTTGAGTACCCGGTAACCCTCCAGCTCTAGAATACACTGCGTCATGCGCAATATGTGAACATCGTCATCAACTACTAGCACGGATGCTTTTCTTGACGGCACGCCGGTGACTTCCTCGTCATCAACCACTGGCACCGATGTTTTTCTTGATGACATACTAATGTCTCCTTTTCTGACGGAGGATGTGGGGAATAGACTTCTTCAGGCTGGCAGCACTCAGTGGCTTGACCAAATAGTCGGCAGCACCGGCAGCCAGTGCCCAGCTTCGTTGTAAAGCACCAGCCGAAGCAGTGAACACGACTACCGGAATTGACGAAAGTTCTGGGTCACCTTTCATCTGTCTAAGTACTGCCCAGCCATCACGCTTGGGTAGCCTTAAGTCCAGCAATACCAAGCCGATTCCACCCTGTCTGGCTAACCTCAAGCCTTCATCGCCATCGACAGCCTGAAGCACACGGTAACCCTCAAGCTCAAGCACCCGAGAGGCGAAAGTTCTGATATCATCCTCATCCTCTATGATGAGAACCGTTGTTTTGCTACTCCTTTTCAACATAAGCCTCTCCTTCCGTCATAGCCTCTCGAGGGAGAGCAAGGTGAAAAACGCTCCCCTTTCCCAGCTCGCTCTCCACCCAAATTCGGCCACCATGTGCCTCTACCAGTGCCTTGCATAGGGCTAGCCCCAGCCCTAGCCCACCCGGGTCCTGCGCCAGCCTGTGTTCTAGGTTAAACATCCGGTCAAATATCTTCTCTACATTCTCACGAGGGATACCTTTTCCTTGGTCAGCAACGCTGATTACCAGCTCGGAATCTTGACTTTTAGCCTCTACTGTCACTATGCTACCCACTTTAGAGTACTTGGTAGCATTGTTAATAAGGTTATCTACTACCTGCCTAATGCGTCTGCCGTCGCTGTTTAACTTCAACACTGCCTTTGGCAGATTCAACACTATCTTATGCCCAGGCGTTCTAAGCCTGGCTTCGGCGATAGTGGTCTGAAGCAACGCCGTAATATTGGTCGGTGTCTTATCAAGCTTGAGAAGACCAGCCTCCAGACGGGACATATCCAGTAGATGGTCTACAAGCTCAGTCATCCGGTCGGTAGCCCTGTCTATGGCACTCAGGTATTCTTGTTTCTCATTGCGCTTCAGTCTCCTATCGTAGTCCAGGAGCATGGTAGAGTAGCCCTTAATAGTGGTCAAGGGAGTGCGTAGCTCATGTGAAACTGTGGAAAGAAGAGTGCTCTTCAGTGTGTTTAGCTCCTCGTATTCAACCACTCTTCTCTGGAGGTGCTTGCGCTCACGCCTGACCTCTGCTTCATGCAACTCACGCTCAATGGCAGAGACAAGCCGCTTGAGGTTGTCCTTCATAATGTAGTCATGGGCACCAGCTTTCATAGCGGCTACGGCGGTCTCATCGGTGATGCTGCCGCTAACGATGATAAACGGCAGGTCAAGCCCGCTATCCTTCAACAGGCGTAATGCTTCAAGGGCACTGAAGCTCGGTAGGTTATAATCAGCGACGATAACATCCCATTCTTGGTTTCTAAGCGCAGTTTGCATGGCTGCCGCTGTGTCTACTCGCTGAAATGTCGGCGTATAATCACCAAGCTTCAGCTCCCGTATCACAAGGAGGGTGTCGTCTTCCGAATCCTCAACAATTAATACTTTAAGTGGTTTTTCCACCCCTACTCTCCTTCACATGCCGGCGGTGGTTCATTCAACAGGAGCCAGTATAACCCAAGTTGCTTGACTGCTTCGCTGAATTGGATAAAGTCCACCGGTTTACGGACGTAGCTGTTGGCGCCTAGACTGTAGCTGTTAATCAGGTCTTGCTCCTCCTTGGACGAGGTGACTACGACTACGGGAAGAAGTTTTGTCCGTTCGCCAGCACGCAGGCGCCGCAATACTTCTAGCCCATCCACTTTAGGTAACTTCAAATCCAGCAAGATGACCGCGGGCATAATCTTAGGGTCGCGGTCGGCGTAGGCGCCGGTAGCGAAAAGATATTCTAGCGCCTCGGCACCATCATGCGCCACCACAACCTCGTTGGAAATGTTGTGCTTTTTGAGGGAGCGCAGTGTTAGCTCCACATCGTCCGGGTTGTCTTCTACCAGCAGGATAACTCTACTTTTCATCCTCTTTCTCCCTTTTATCTGGGTTCAGGCAAGGGTGAAATAAAACGTTGCCCCCTTTTCAACAGCACCTTCAGCCCAAACTCTGCCGCCATGGCGGTTAATAATACGCTGCGCAGTCGCCAGACCAATGCCGGTGCCAGGGAATTCATCCGCCGAGTGTAAGCGTTGGAAGGGAGCAAATAATTTGCCCACGTAAGCCATATCAAAGCCAATGCCATCGTCACGTATATAATACGCTGGTTTGCCATCATATTGAGCAACGCCAAATTCTATCCTGGCTTTTGGTTGCTTACTGGTAAATTTCCAGGCATTGCCGAGTAGGTTCTCCAAAACCAGCCGCAGCAGCGTTTCATCCCCGTTCACGTTCAGCCCCTCAGCGATGACAAGCTCCACTTGTCGTTCTGGTTGCCCCTGCTGAAGTTCGGCGGCAACTATCCTGGCGAGAGCACTTAAGTTGACTGTTCCATGTTTCATTTCGCGGCGCGTTACGCGGGACAGAGCTAGCAAGTCATCAATGAGCTCTGCCATACGCTGGGCAGCGGAGCGCACCCGATGAAGGTAGTTTTTGCCCTGTTTGTCTAGCTTGCCGGTATAATCTTCCAGCAGTGCCTGGCTGAAACCGTCCATGCTGCGTAAAGGTGCCCGCAGGTCATGTGAGACAGAATAGCTGAAGGCTTCTAATTCCTTGTTGACGGCAGCGAGTTCGGTGTTGCGCTGTTCCAATTCTAGGTTTAGGGCAATCAGTCCCTTATTCGTCTCCTCTAGTTCCTGTTGTAGCTCACGAATGGTCTCCTGTGCTTTGGTAAGTTGCTGTTGTAAATTGCTGTCGTTCATTTTGGCTTACCTCTCACCACCACTACCGTGGCATCGTCTTCATCTTTAGCCAGGACATGTAGTAGCCGCTGGGCGATGATAGTTGCTGACTCATTTGCCAGTTCCGGAAAATCTTCCCACTGCCAGCGTGCCCTCATCCCGTCAGAATGTATGACCATAATATTACTTGGTTCCCAGTGATGCTCTGTAACCGCAGGCTTGGGTGCATTAAGACCGATGATACCGCGGCGAATTACGAACTTCACTGGCTCAGGACTGTTAAAGACATGTACCTCGATATTGCCAACACTGGCGAAGGTCAGCCTCTCTTGTGCCCAATCAAACCGTGCCAGTGTCATTACCACACCCCGTGTCACCCGGCAAGCGCGTTCTACATCACGAAAAATCTCCAACAATGACCGCTCAAAGTGGTTCTCCACATATCTCCGTGCCGTCTGTGCGGCACGTTGTGCCCACTGCCCGTGCCCCAGACCGTCAATGACTCCTACTAAGGCGCTCTCCTCCCACTGCTTAATAACGAGGGCATCACCGTTAAGCCCCATTTGGGGGTGGGGGCGGGTGGCAGCCCCAAAAGATAATGGGCAGGGCTTGCTAATTGGCTCATTCACACGAACCCAACGCTGGCAGACGATGTAGGTGCCGGCACCGGGCGGCGACTGGATATCAAATTCATCCATGAGCCGGTTCACCGTGCCTAAGCCATAGCCTAAACTGCCAACGGTGGAAAAGCCATCAGTCATGGCTTGCTCTATGTCTGGAATACCCGGTCCCTTATCCACGGACTCGATTTGTATTCCACAGCGCCCATTATTGCTGAGCGGTGTCAGGGTGAGTGTTCCGCCTCCGGCATGTCTAACCAGATTGGAGGCAAGCTCACTCACAGCAAGTACAATCTCCTCGCTTTCCCTTTCACCGAAGCCAATTGCCGCCGCCATCACCTTTGATGCTTGCCGCAACGCACTCAGGTCAGTAGAGTGCTTGACCTCCGTTTTTTGCTGAGTTGGTTGCTGCATACTTTTATCTCTTCAGCCATTTTCTTATTGTCACTATTGTGCCTTTGCCAATCTGGGAGTTAATTTCCATTTCATCCACCAGCCGCTTGGCACCGGGCAGCCCCAGCCCTAAGCCGCCGCTGGTGGAGTAGCCTCCCTCCATGGCTTGCTCTATGTTGGTAATGCCCGGTCCGTTATCCTCAAACTTCAATTCAATGCCAACAGCACCATTGGTGCTAAGCCTACGCCACTGCATGATGCCCGAACCAGCATAAATAAAGACATTGCGGGCTAGTTCTGATGCCGCGGTCACAATGCGGGTAACATCAGTAATGCCAAACCCCAGTGCCTCTGCCACATCGCGTACTGCTTTACGCGCCGTCACAATATCGCTCTCCGACTCAATTACTACGGAGCGTGTTGCTTCCGTTTTTTGCTGAACTGGTTGCTGCATACTTTTATCTCGTCAGCCATTTTCTTACGGTTACTATTGTGCCTTTGCCAACCTGGGAGTTAATTTCCATTTCATCCATCAGCCGTTGGACGCCAAGTAAACCTCCGCCCAGCCCACTTCTGGTTGAGCGCCCTCCTTCCATGGCTTGCTTAATGTCGGCGATGCCCGGTCCATTATCCTCAAACTTTAACTCTATACCGCCAGTACCTACTTCAAGCCTACGCCATTGCATGATGCCCGAACCAGCATAGAGAAAAATGTTGCGGGCTAACGCTGACGTAGAGGTCACAATGCGGGTAACATCAGTAATGCCAAACCCCAGTGCCTCTGCGGCATGACGGGCTACTTTACGCGCCGCCACAATGTCCTCCTCCGACCTAATGGCTACCGCCCTATCAAGCCCTTGGCTTAGTACCATGGCTCTTCTCCTGGTGTCTATCACTCACCATGTAGAGCGCACGGTCAACGTCTAATGCGGTTAGGGCGTTGCCCAGAGTAAGTCCAAACTGCGTAGCAGTGATAGCAACGCTGGGACGCATTCCAGCGACGACGGTGCGCCCACCCATGAGTGCTACCATCTGGACAGTCTCCACTACCGTCCGGGCGAAGAAGGAATCAAGCGTTTCCACTGTGGAGATATCAAGCACTAGCCCCTTTACCTGATATTGCTCCATTGCCTGCAGCACCTGGGCTTGCAGTGCCGATATGGTTTCATCATCCGGGTCGGGAGGCACGGTCACCATTAATACATCTCGCACCTTAACCACCGAGATGTTCTCAGCCTCCATTACGCCTCCTTCCCATTAGTTCTTTTGCTAGTTGCAACCTGCAAGCCCAGGCTATCCATGGCTACAAGCAGCCCACCTGATAGAGATGAGCGTGTGGTAATACCAGACAGGTCAACACCGAGGTGGACAAGAGTCTGGGCAATGGCGGGACGTATGCCAGTCAAAATCACCTGGGCGCCTAATAGCCGCACGGCACTGATGGTGTCAATAAGGTGCTGAGCCGTCTGTGTATCAATGGTCGGCACGCCGGTTACGTCCACCAGAGCCATCGGCGAATTACTCTCTACGATACGCTCCAGCAACCGTTCCATAAACTGCTGGGTGCGCTGGCTATCCAGTGTGCCGATGAGAGGGGCAACAAGCACTCCCTCCCAGACCTGCATCACTGGTGTGGAAATCTCAAGAATTTCTCGGGCTTGGCGTTGGATAATCTCCGTTTGTTTTGCCAGCGCTTCTTCTGTTTTCTTGCGCTCAGTGATGTCACGAGCAGCAGCGAAGACGCCCTGCACTTTTTCCGCTTCGTCTTTATATACCGCAGCATTATATAAAACGTCTGTGGTACGCTCAGAAGTGTGGCGGATGGTGAGGGGATAATCGGTGACAGACCCCTCCGAGAACACCTTCTTATATCCTTCCCTCGCCTTCTCCGGTTCAGTGAAATAATTGGAGAAGTCCGTCCCTATCAGTCGCTGGCGAGAGACACCGGTTACTTGTTCTGTGGCTTTATTCACGTCCATAATCTTACCGTCGGCACCAATAGTAACCAGTGGGTCAAGGCTTGCCTCAATAAGACTGCGGGTGTACGATGAAGTGGCGCGTAGTGCCTCTGCCTGCTTTTGTTTGGTGATGTCTTCGAAGCTTTCCACCATACCAGTCAGCATCCCCTCTCTATTGAACAAGGGTGCGGCCAAGCAGACACAGATAAGCTTGGTCCCATCCTGTCTTTCCTTGACAACCTCAGCCTTCATAGTGGTCTTCGTTTTTTGTACTCTAGTTAGCGGACAATCTTTTGTATGGCATCGTTCTCCTTTGAATGTATCGAAGCACTTCCTTCCCACAGATGCTTCTAGGGACTGTCCACTTAGAGCTGCCATTGGGGGGTTGGCTATGATTACGTTGAAATCAGTGTCAACCACTCTTACAGCGCTGGGAACGGCTTGAAATATGGCCTTATAGTCCACTCCTTCTCCACTCAAAATCTGCCCTTTTGATTTGACATTGTCTTTCATCATTTCACCCCCTATTAGCATTCTCTCGGGTTATGAGCACGTTTCCTTTATACTTGAACTCTCATCTTAGCTACCTCCTAAAAAGAGCCATGTAGATTATCTTAGAGCTTGGGACATACATCCGTGATTACTACATTAGCGATAGTGTTCTGCCAAAATATTACCATTTGTCATCTTTTTTGTCAAATTTGTCCTTATTTTGCCTCAAAGGAATTGACAAGTGTCCACATAATGTGCTAAACTGTGTACACATAGAAAGCCAAAGATGGGAAAGAGTATTTCCATAGTTGGTTCGGGATTAGTTGGGCAGGCTACGGGTAAGGGTCTGACGACTAAAGGGTTTGATGTGACCTTTATAGATATAGACCCTACCGTGGTCAGTCGGTTACGCGGGGAAGGATACCGAGCCCTTGAGGTTTACGCGCTACAAAAGCTAGATGCCGATGTCCTCATGGTATCTGTGCCGACATACCCACTGAATTGGGCAGAAAACGGGCTAGATTTCATTAAAGCTGCTTCTACCAGCATAGGTAGCTGGCTATCCAAGATTAGTAAATATTGCCTTGTCGTTGTCAGGAGCACTGTTCTCCCAGGGACAACGGAGGAAGTCATTATACCAAGCTTAGAAAGATGCTCGGGGAAAAGTGCTGGGCGTGACTTTGGAATCTGTGTAAACCCTGACTACCTTCGTGAGCGTTGCGCTGAGGAAGACTTCTTAAACCCGTGGAGTATTGTCATTGGTGAGCTTGATAAAAACTCTGGGGACCTATTACAGGAGGTATACTACTGGGTGAGCTGTCCCATCTACCGGATGCCGGTAAAAGAGGCGGAGATACAGAAGTTTGTCCATAATCTTTTCAACGCCACCAAAATTTCCTTCTTTAATGAGATGAGGTTGGTTTGTCAACAGTTAGGATTGGACTGCGAAGAGATTTTCCCCGTGGTGGCGCAGAGTGCTGAGGCATGCTGGAATCCTTACTATGGAACGAGGGATTTAGGTCCGTTTGGCGGTAGCTGTTTACCTAAAGATTCCGCCGCTTTCCTTTCCTGGGCAAAGGAGCAGGGTATAGAAACACCGCTTGTCCAGGCGGTGTTTAAGGTCAACGAGGCTGTTAAGAGGCGCCTAGAGTCAATCGTGAGCAAAGTCTCCCGTAGTTAACCTCAAATGGTCAAGAGCTGTGGACGACTACCGGCAACTTCTAACATTCTATTTACCCCTCGGTATTATCGGTTTCTGGAGGTGGGGGACATGGTTAGTGAGAAAGCTAGTAAGCACGTTTTATAAACCGAGTAGGCAAGCATACCATGCTTCGGTTTCCGTGGTAACCCCGGTGTATAACGAAGACCCTGAGGTGTTTCGCCAGGCTTTGGCATCATGGAGAGCCAATAACCCCTTGGAGATAATCGCTGTCATTGACCACACTGATAAAAGATGCATAGAGGAATTTCAGGAGTTTAGCCACCAGTTTGACCAAGCCAAACTGATTGTTACCGACAAGCCAGGGAAAAGACCAGCTCTGGCTGACGGTATTAGGGCAGCCGAGGGGGAGATTATTGCTCTGGTTGATAGTGATGTTATCTGGAGCAAGTCAGTGCTAGAAGAAGCCCTCCGCCCCTTTGCTGACCCGAAGGTTGGCGGAACTGCCGTCCGCCAGAATATCATTAAGCCGCAGACCTTAGCCCAGAATATCTTTGATATTCAGCTCGACCTGAGGTTCTTTGATGAAGTGATGCCACTGAATGCTGCTGGCAATTTCTTAACCTGCTTTTCTGGCCGTACCGCCTTTTATCGTCGAAAGGCTCTCTTGCCGGTAGTTGATGATATGGTAAATGAGACCTTCTGGGGAAAGCAGTGCATTGGTGGTGATGATAAAAGACTCACCTACCTAGTTGAGGCAGCTGGCTGGAGAGGTCGCTATCAACACACTGCGCGAGTTTATACCCCGGGAGCTGTTAACCTATCTACGCTTTTCAAACAGCGAACCCGCTGGTCAAGAAACACCTGGCGGGCAGACCTGCGGGCTCTTCGGGAGGGGTGGGTTGGGAAACACCCGTTCCTAGCTTTTGTTTTGGTTGATAGATTGCTCTCTCCATTTACTTTAAGCTTGAGCTGGATCTATTTCGTCATCTCACTTGTCTTTCACCTATGGATCCCAGCTGCTATCCTGTTTGTCTGGTGGTTTTTCAGTCGTAGCGTGAGAACTATGCCTAACTGGCTGAGACGCCGACGCAACCTTAGATTTGTGCCGGCTTATGTTTTCGCCAACTTCACTATGGCAATTATCAAGATTTATGCGCTGTTAACCCTTAATCGCCAGGATTGGATAACGCGCCGTGGGGCTGAGCGGGCACCACAACCAAGCAACTTTCGCCTAACCCTAGCCAAAATAGGCACCGGTACTATTCTTGCCGGTCTGGCTATGGCAATTGTCTATTTCAAAGGCAGTTTGAGTTTTTAAGGCAGTAGTCCCTACCAAGCATCTCCGCCTATTTAGGGTAACACAAAGCCAGAATTTGATCTTCTGCACTTTTCATCGCTTTGGTCAACCACAGCCCTTGATTTCTTCAGCTCACGTCGCTAAAATACGACTCAGAAAGGAGGCAAGCGGTCGCCGCCTTTTCTACCGGTTGAATGGGGTTCAGGTGGTCGGAGGTTCAAATCCTCGCACCCCGACCATAGATTTGACTGGAGCCTCACTCATTTCTTGCCTGACTCGAACCCCTTTTCAGCAATTCGTCAAAGGCTTGGAACCACTTCAGCTTGACTTCATCAGACCAAGAAGGGTCAAAAGTAGGGAATTTTGCCAGTAACATCCCGTCCCAAGATATTCGTTTTGGAATTTCTTCATAGTATTGTGGAATTTTTGAACCACGATTTGTCCTGGCACTTGTTCTCTTGGCAACTGCTTTCGTTCCAGCACTAGTGTGTGCCGCTCTCATCCGCCTGGCTATGAATGGAGACAGAGGTATTTCGGCATCGCTGGCTAGAGCAACAAAGAACTTAATGCACTTGCGGCTGACATCACCAGTTAACTGGAATGTATCGTGAAAAATTTCCTGCAGCTGGGCATAAGTAGCAGTCTGGAGTTCAAACGACCCCTTTAGTACAAAATCAAATGCATCAAAGGCTATTTCCCTGATAAGTTCTGTTCTCTGGCTACCCTTAGCCGAAACCAGCTGCCTCAGCCGGTCAGTTGGTACACCACCGGCATCCGTAAGTCCCAAAAAACGTAGGGCTGCTACAAGCTGGGTACCTGTGCTACCAGATAATCTGTCACCCCAGTAACTCCGGTCAATCCGAGCCGGCATTCGATGTTGCAATTCGTCAATAAAGTTTCGGAAGGTACGGTAGGAAACGTAGGGCGGTAAGCGCTTTCGAGACTTATCGTTAACCATTGCACCACCTCAACCACTTGTTAATTACTATACCGTAATTAAATGGAAATTTCAAGAGGCATTTTGTTTTTATTCAGATTGAGGTTATGGAATCCGAAAGGACAAAAAGGGACAAAAATTGACTTGTGCATTTGGCACGCAATAGGATAGTTGGCAGTATTAACCAACAACTGGGCAACAAAATAGTCAAGAAAGGAGGTTAATCTTCATGGGGGCAGCAATAGAGTATCAAAAACTGATGACCGAGATAGTCTATATAAACTTGCCCGGTCCACAAGAACCTATTCCGGGAATGACTGGTGGTGAATTGCTGCATGGTTTTCTGGCAGGGCTTCACCACGCACCAAACCCGGAAGTAAAGAATTACATTGACCTTCTGTGTACCAAGTGGAACATCCATTACCGGCAACAAAAAGGGTAACTGATGGCTCTTGGTAGCAGCAGGTAAGGGGGAAAAATGAAAAAGACTAAGATTGCTGCCATTGATGTTGGTACAACCAAGGTATGCACCATCATGGCTGATATTGATGACAGGGGTGGGCTCCGCATCCTCGGGGTTGGTATAGCCCCGTCTTCAGGGGTGCAAAAGGGGCTAGTGGTCAATTTCCACGAAGTTAAGGAATCAATCCGCCAGTCAGTAAGAAGAGCCGAACAGGTCGCCGGCTATAGGTTAGAATCAGCCTACATTAGTGTTACCGGCAGGCATATTAACTCGGTAAATAGCCAAGGAGTTATTGCCATTACCCGTAATGACCAATTGGTGCGCACTGAAGACTTAAAACGTGTTCTTGAAGTTGCCAGCAGCACCAGAGTCCCCAGCGACCGAAAAGTGCTTCATGTTATCCCCCGCACTTATACTATTGATGGTCAAACAGGGATTAGGAACCCAATTGGCATGCACGGCTTCCGCCTAGATGTTGAGACACATGTCATTACTGCAGGGATAACCTCGGTCCAGAACCTGACCAAGTGCTTGGTCAGCATCGGCATTAATATTGATGGTATGGTGCTGGCACCACTAGCCAGCGCTGAAGCCGTCCTTAGCGAAGAAGAGAGACAAAATGGTGTCCTAGTCGCCGATGTCGGTGGTGGCACTACTGGCATCGCCGTCCTCAAGGAGGATAGCATCTATCATACCTCTGTCCTGTCCGTAGCTGGGGATCAAATCAGCCAAGATATTTCTGTTGGCTTGGGGCTTTCCTTTGACCTGGCCGAGGAGATGAAGAGGAAGTACGGGAATGTGATGCCCATTAACGAGGGCGAGAGCGATAGAACCCTGACCGAAAACGGGCATAGCATCTCCTACCTTGACCTGTCAGAGATTATTCGCATCCGCGTTGAGGAGCTCCTCCGTCTTATAGTACTGGAGTTACCACAAAGCGAATATGCCAAGCTCATCCCATCAGGGCTGGTGCTTACCGGAGGCACCGCCAATCTACCAGGCATTGTTGAACTGGGGCACCAAATAACCCGACTCCCGGTAAGGATTGGTACCCCCATTAACCTCTACGGTATCTCAGATACTCTGCTTGACCCGGCCTGTGCCACCGGTGTTGGCCTTCTCCTGTGGAGGGTAAAGGGCGAAGACATACAAAGTTGGCAAGCTAAAGGTCGTGTCCAAAGTTTTATTTCCAAGTTTCTTCAGCCCTTCTCCAAATTGAGCAAATAGAAATGGAGGAAAAATGGCAAAAACAAGTTACGCCCCCAGCCCAGCAAAGATTAAGGTTGTTGGCCTAGGTGGGGCAGGTTGTAACGCAGTCACCCGAATGGTTCGGGAAGAAATTCATGGTGTTGAATTCATCGCCATGAATACCGATGCCCAGCATCTGGCGATTACAGAGGCACCGGTACGTATTCAGCTCGGTGAGCGGTGTACCCGTGGTCTGGGTGCCGGTGGCGACCATATAATAGGGCGGAAGGCTGCTGAGGAGAGCCATGAGGAGATTATGCAGGTTATTTCTGGTGCGGATATGGTGTTTGTCACTGCCGGTATGGGAGGTGGTACCGGCACCGGGTCAATAGCACTGGTAACTGAGATTGCCAAGCAAAGCGGTGCGCTCACCATTTCCGTGGTCACCAAACCCTTCACTTTTGAGGGTACCCACCGCAGCCAGGTTGCTGAAGAGGGGATTATCGGCCTGATTGACAAAGTGGATACCTTGATCATCATCCCCAATGACCGCTTGCTTGACCTCTGCCAGCAAAAGACGAGTGTTGATGGTGCTTTCAGGTTGGCTGATGAAGTCCTGTGTCACGGGGTGCAGGCAATTGCCGAGGTAATCACTGTCCCCGGGCTCATTAACCTTGACTTTGCTGACGTTCGGGCGGTGATGAAAGACGCCGGTCCGGCATGGATGTCCATTGGCCGGGGTTCCGGACAGAACCGGACAGTGGATGCTGCCAAGGAAGCTCTGGCTAGCCCACTGCTGGATATCTCTATTGATGGAGCAACCGGGGCATTGTTCAACGTTACCGGTGGTAATGACCTCACCCTTTATGAAGTTAATGAGGCTGCTGAGTCCATTCGGCAAAGCGTTGACCCAGAGGCAAATGTTATCTTCGGTGTTGCCCTTGACCCTCGCATGAGCAATGAGGTCCGGTTGACCCTCATCGCTACTGGCTTTACTACTAAGGAGGCACTGGCTGGTACCAGCCGGGAAAAGGAAATCATGCGACTTCTTAAGGGTTTAAAGAGTGAGGAGCTTGAGGTTCCCTCTTTCATGCGGCAGCGACATAGCCTTTCTGGACAACGGTTTCGCTCGATGAAGCCGGGGCATAGCCAGGTTCGCTAGTGTCCCTAAATAGTGATGGGGAAGGAGCTAGCATGGCTAACTGCGAAATAGCTATTGAGGAAAAACTGTACCAATTTATAAAAAAGTATGCAAATGAACAGCTGAAAATGGAACTCCTCACGTTCTGGGGCAGGCACCCCAACACAAAGC
>Ga0315306_10000074_pt1 | contig 46178 bp, 45 predicted proteins | sample TDP1_MG_FD_203803 | JGI IMG/M metagenome (GOLD analysis project Ga0315306, IMG submission 203803) | Freshwater sediment microbial communities from Lake Towuti, South Sulawesi, Indonesia - TDP1 | ecosystem: Environmental > Aquatic > Freshwater > Lake > Sediment | place: Indonesia: South Sulawesi... | reverse complement strand
AGCATTCTTTATGTTAATCAGCTTCAGTCTCGCAACCTTCCTAGCCAGATCATCATTTATGCCTCTTAACGGTCCGCCACAACACATTTCTTTTCGATCGTAATCAATCGTTTCTGCGCCCGTGGCCGTTACGAGTTCATCGAGGAAACCAAACTCTCGTATACCACCAAGATGTATCCTTTTAGGCTTAGTTAAGTGGCACCCTGGTTGTGTTCCAACTTTGAGATCGTTGAAGGGCTCGGTGATCGCATCTTTAACCTTATCGACACCCACATCCTCATACAAAACATCTATCAAATGTTTTACGTCTACTGTTCCCTTAAACTCCTTGCCAACTTCAGAGAGCACTTCATTAACCCGATCCTTAACACCTTGGTCCCTCTTCAAAATCGTGTTCACCATTAGAAGCGATTCATAACAATCATTACAGAGGGTTAAGACGTCAAGTCCCATCTCTTCCGCGATACAGAGATTCCTTGCGGCTAGTGCCACCCAGCTCATATAATCCAGTGACTGAATGCTGAAGGGTGCACAACAGTTGGTGTCTTGCATATCGATTAGTTCAACCCCTAAAGCGGGCAAAACCTTTCGAACCGAATGCTCATAGCTGAGCTCCCTTGCAGGGATAAGACAACCTAGATAGAATGCGTACTTCACTTTCTCACCTCTATCTACCGCCGCTCATTATCTCGTTGAGTGCCGTTCTCTTCAATATTTTCTGAATTTCCTTTATTCCTGTTGAAGGGATGTTAGCCAAACCGAGCTTCTCCCTTTCAATGAGAATGGTTCTGGTTGGATTAACCACGCGCCCGGTATCGATCAAGCTTCTCGCTTGCGTTACCACCCCAGCGGGCACATTTCCTCCTTTCACAGCAAGGTTCCTGATGGCAAACATAGCTTCACCAACATCGCCACCTTGAGGGCATCGGTCTAAGCATGTGAAACAAGACAAGCAATACCATGGCAATTCTTGTGGCAAAACCTCGGATCGCAGGCCCAAGATAATCATCTCCATCAATCGTCTTGGATTGTGTTCAGCGGTCAGCCTAGCGACGGGGCAACTGCTTGAACACCGCCCGCACTGTATACATGAGAGAATACCCCTGCCCCTAGGGGTATTGGCCACCTCATGCATGAAACCAGATTCAAGGGAGTTCATTTTATTACCTCCTCTAATTGCAATATGATTAAACTTAATATAATTTACCCTAAAATAAAGAAAGTGGTCTTGTGGTTATTCTTCCTTTTCAGTCTGATTCGCTTCGTCAGGCTTCTCAATTTCCTTCTTCATGAAGCCCGCGATGCAACGCCAGAATTCGCCGCCCTCAAATCCAAAGCATTTTTTCAAAGCTGTTTCCATCGCTTGCCTTCTAACCTCCTGCTCCGCTAACACCTTTATTGCCGTGTCAATTGTAGGGGTCGTCCCGGTGAGGCTCGCTATTTCTTCAACTCTCCGTCTTGCCGCATCGGTTATGAAGTCAGAGATGCTACTATAACCCAGTTCAGGTCTTTCCCCGATGATTGCTTCTATTACTTCAACGAGCTCTTTTCTCAAACTTATTCTACGCCATCGCTCTTCCATTTAAGATTCACTAAAGGTATATCCGCATAGGTGAGCTTTATTTTTTGTGGTATGCTTACTGCATTGTTGCCGAAAGACTTATAGCCACGGAAACATACGTAGCTGAGATAAATCCGAAGGAAACTTCCATGCTGGATCACGTGGTTCGGCAGGGCATTCATGCTGAAGCTGTCAAAACCTTCATGGAGGCTCCACTTTGAGTGAGACACATGGGATCCTTGTCATAGGAGGAGGAATAGCGGGGATTCAAGCCGCTCTCGACGTTGCTGATCAAGGTTTTAGAGCATATCTTGTGGAGAAGTCTCCGAGCATAGGTGGGAGGATGGCTCAGCTGGATAAAACGTTTCCAACCATGGACTGTGCCGCCTGCATATTAACGCCGAAGATGGTGGATGTAGGAAGACACCCCAACATACAACTACTCACATACTCTGAAATAAAAAAAATCTCCAAGGTAAAGAAGAGTTTCAAGGTAAGAGTCCTTAAAAAGCCTAGATACGTGGATGAAACAAAGTGCACCGGCTGCGGTATCTGCGCACAATACTGTCCAGTGGAAACCCCCAACGAATTTGATGAAAGACTTGGCGTCCGAAAGGCCATATATGTTCCATTTCCTCAAGCTGTTCCACTCGTGTACACGATTGATAAAGAAAACTGCTTAGAATGTGGGCTTTGCGAAAAAGTGTGTGGAGCAAAAGCTGTCGATCTAAATCAAAAACCAGAGGAAGTTGACATAAAGGTTGGCGCAATTATTGTTGCCACGGGCTATGATTTGTTCGATGCGAGGAAAAAAGAGGAGTATGGATATGGCAATTATGATAACGTTCTAACTGGGTTATCATTAGAGAGACTTTTAAGCGCCTCAGGACCAACAGGCGGGCGTGTTGTAAGGCCATCTGACGGAAAAATACCTAAGAAAATCGCTTTTGTGCAGTGTGTGGGGTCTAGAGACGAAAAAGCCGGGAACCTCTACTGCTCTAGGGTCTGCTGCATGTACGCCACGAAGGAGGCACAACTAATTAAAGAGCACAACCCCGACACGGAAATAACCATCTTCTACATGGACATTCGGGCATTTGGCAAGGGATTTGAGGAATTCTATAGAAGGGCTGAGAAAGAATTCAATATCAAATACGTCAAGGGTCGGGTTGCAGAGATTCTCGAGAACCCAGCTAAGAACCTCATCATCCGAGCTGAGAACATCAACTCAGGCGAGCTTATTGAAGAAGAAGTGGACATGGTGATTTTATCCGCTGGTTTGGTTCCAGCCGCAACTGAAGAGATTAAAAAAACACTAAAAATACCAGTTGGTGACGACGGATTTTTCGTCACAGCCCATCCAAAAATCGATCCAGTCACAACATCCCTTAAAGGCGTTTTTACAGCGGGTGTGGCAGAAGGACCAAAAGATATCCCAGACTCAGTCGCCCAAGCGAGCGCCGCGGCTATGAGAGCCTCAATAATTCTTAAGGGGTAAGAGAGATGTCCCAAAAAGAGTCTAAAATCGGTGTTTACATCTGCCACTGTGGGGTCAACATAGCCTCGGTTGTGGATGTGGAGGAGGTTGCGAGATATGCGAAGGAACTGCCCAATGTTGTTCTTGCCAAACATTACGTATATATGTGCTCTGCCCCAGCTCAAGCAATGATCCGGCAGGATATCAAGGAACAAGGGCTTAACAGGGTCATTGTTGCGTCCTGTTCCCCGCGAATGCATGAACCCACCTTTAGAAAAGTCGTGGAAGAGGCGGGACTAAATCCATACCTTTTCGAGATGGCAAACATTCGAGAACAGTGTTCTTGGGTTCACTCGCGTGAACCGAAAAAGGCAACGGAAAAGGCTAAGGATTTAATCAGGATGTCAGTTGCTAGAGCCCGGCTCTTAGAAACCCTTCAGAAAAAGGAGGTGGGCGTCACAAAACGCGCCTTGGTAATTGGAGCTGGCATCTCTGGAATGAGAGCTGCCTTGGATCTGGCCCAGAGGGGCTTTGAGGTTTACCTACTAGAAAAGGCTTTCAGCATTGGAGGCAGGATGGCTCAATTAAACGAATTATACCCAACAGGCCAGTATGCACTAGATGTTCTAAACCCCATAATGGATGCGGTTGCATCCCATCCGAAGATAAAATTGTTCACCAACTCGGAATTAGAGGCTGTGGATGGATTCATTGGAAACTTTAAGGCAAAAATCGTCGTAAAGCCGAGATACGTCACAAACGGATGCAACGTTTGTGGTAAATGCGAAGCTGAATGCCCCATTGAAGTCTCAGATGAATTCAATTTTCGTCTCAGTAAAAGAAAAGCGATTTATCTTCCCTTTCCAGCTCCTGCGCCCCAAACATATGTCATTGATGACAAAAACTGTAACAAATGTGGAAAATGCGTGGAGGCTTGTGAAAAAGGAGCGATTGATCTTGAAGAGAAGCCGATGAGAATGGAAGTTGATGTGGGAACCATCATCGTTGCGACAGGTCATGACTTATATGACCCCCCGGAGGGCGAGTACGGCTACAAGGTATATGGAAACGTGATAACGCTTCACCAGCTGGAAAGGTTGCTGAGTGAAAACGGTCCAACAAAGGGTGAGCTGATATTAAATGGGTCAACGCCCAAGAGTGTGGTATTCATCTCTTGTGTGGGATCAAGACAGGAACCGGGAATTTACAAACCAATTAAAGAGGGACAGCAGCTCAATCAATATTGTTCTCGCGTATGCTGTATGGCTGCCCTCAAGAATGCTTTGACGATAAAGAGAAGGTACCCAGACACCAGAGTTTACTATGTCTACCGTGATATGCGGACCTTTGGAAGAGGACATGAAGACTATTATAGAAAGGCTGGCGAATCCATGATTCTGTTTCTGAAATATAGACCTGAAGCGCCACCCGTGGTTTCAAGCGACCCAAAGGGTCTTCTAGTCACTGTCCAAGACGTCCTCACTGAGAATGAGATTATAGCCATACCAGCGGATTTGGTGATCTTGAATGTTGGTATGGTTCCACGCGCAGACGCTTCTAACGTGCAGTCCGTATTGAGGATCGCGAGAGGCATGGATGGGTTCTTCCAAGAGGCACACGCCAAGCTCAGGCCACTGGACACCCCCCTAGACGGAATCTACTTGGCTGGGACAACGCAAGGCCCAAAGGACATCACTGACAGCTCCGCCATGGGGAGTGCAGCAGCAGCGAAGGCAGTGATCCCGTTGGCAAGAGGCAAAGTTGAGGTTGAACCCACAGTGGCTGTTGTGAATGAAGAATTGTGTAAGGGATGTGGAAGGTGCGAGGAAGTCTGTGAATACGGCGCCATTAAGGTGGAGGAAGTCAAGCCCTTTGTCAGAGTGCACACATTACTCGCCAAGATAACTGAGGCCCAATGCAAGGGGTGCGGCTCCTGTGCCGTTGCATGCCCAGTCGGAGCGATCACCATGAGGCACTTCACTGACAAACAGATCACCGCCATGATGACAGCGGCTGTAGGGGGTTAGCCCATGGAGACAGAACCGAGAATCGTTGCTTTCCTATGCAATTGGTGTAGCTACGCCGGGGCAGATGTCGCAGGCATGAGCAGAATCAGCTACCCACCAAATGTCAGGGCTATGAGGGTGATGTGCTCCGGGAGAGTTGACCCATCCTTCGTGATTAGAGCCTTTGAAACAGGGGCAGACGGAGTCCTGGTAGCCGGTTGCCACCCAGGAGATTGCCACTATGTCAGCGGGAACCTAAAAGCTGAAAAAAGGATGGAAACCACGAGGAAACTTCTGAAGCTGCTTGGGCTTGGATCCGAGAGGCTTCGTTTAGAGTGGATTTCAACCTCTGAGGGAGCAAAATTCGCTGAAGTTGTGAGAGATTTTACAGAAAGTATACGTAAAATGGGGCCGAACCCCTTAAGGACCGAGGTTGATGCGAAGGCATCTGCAAACACTAACACGAAAGAGGTGATCTCTAAGGCGCTCAGGAAAACAAACGTTCAATACTGCCTAGAGTGTGGGAAGTGTTCCAGCAGCTGCCCAATAGCGAAGGTTAATGAGGCGTACTCGCCGAGGCGCACCGTGGAAAGATTCTTGTTGTCCTCTGAGGATAGGGCGCTCTCCGGCACAGACCTATGGACATGTCTAACCTGTTTTCTATGCACCCAAAGATGCCCATCGGACGTTAGGTATCCAGAGTTTGTGAGGGCTTGCAGGGGCATAGCCTCTAAGGAAGTGATGGAGGAAATTTGCGCCCATAAGGGGATCCCACTAGCGTTATCTAGGATAATGATAAACCCGAAAATTAAGCAGGAACGAATGGGCTGGCTTCCTGAAGGAGCCGAAGTTTCCCGGAAGGGCGATTTTCTCTACTTTGTTGGCTGTCTCCCCTATTTTGATGTGTATTTTGAAGACTTTAATTTAGAAATTATGAAGATCGCCCAGAGCGTTGTGAAAATACTTAACAAGGTTGGGATAAAACCCGCAATATTGAACAATGAAAAGTGTTGCGGGCATGATTTATTGTGGACAGGGGACCTAGAAAACTTCGAGAAGTTGGCGAGAATTAATGTTGCAGAAATTAAGGAAACTGGGGCAACCAAAATCGTGACGGCTTGCCCAGAATGCTACAGGACCCTCAAGAAGGACTACGTTGAACTGCTCGGCAACATGGATTTTGAGGTTCTACACATATCAGAACTCCTCTCCAAATTAATTGATGAAGGAAAAATCAAGTTTGAGACAGAGCTTGCAAGGAAAGTGGTTTATCATGACTCATGTAGACTTGGGAGACACATGGGTGTGTATGAACCACCCAGAAAGGTGATAGCCAGTCTCCCAGGAACCGAATTGGTGGAAATGAAGAGGAACAGAGAAAATGCCATATGCTGTGGAGTGAACGCTTGGCTGTCTTGCAACAAGTACTCCAAGGAGGTGCAAATAGACAGACTAATCGAGGCGAAGACAACTGGCGCAGACTTGTTGGTTACCACGTGTCCAAAATGCCAAATACACTGGAAGTGCGTTACAAGCGAAAAGCTACCAGTTGATGCTAGCGAAGTGACTATGAATATGCGCGACCTGTCGGTGCTGGTGGCAGAGGCCATGAATTTGGCATGAGGTGTTCCCATGGAAAGTGAAAAAGCTGTCCTGGTAATCGGAGGCGGAATCGCCGGAATACAAGCAAGCTTAGACTTGGCCGGCCGAGGATTAAAAGTCTATTTGGTGGAAAGCTCGCCAAGCATAGGCGGTAGGATGGCTCAGCTTGATAAGACGTTTCCAACCATGGACTGTTCCATGTGTATCCTCGCTCCCAAGATGATTGAGTGTTTCCGCCATCCAAATATCACATTGCTAACATATTCTGAAGTGCAAGAGGTCAGCGGTAAGGCTGGAAATTTCTCGGTCAAAGTTCTTAAAAAGCCAAGATTCATTGATGAGACGAGGTGCACGGGATGTGGGGAGTGCGCTCAGCACTGCCCCATTGAGGTCTATAATGAGTTCGACATGAAACTTGGCATACGCAGGGCAATATACGTTCCCTTCCCACAGGCTGTTCCCCTTAAATACACAATTGACGACGAACACTGCATAAAATGTAGGCTTTGCCAAAAAACCTGCAGAGCCGAAGCCGTTGACTTCAATCAACAGCCACAAACCATCAGCCTCTCGGTTCAGGCCATCATTGTCGCGACCGGCTACGAACTCTTCGATGTCCAAAGGCTGAGTGAATACGGCTACGGCAGATACAAAAATGTTCTTGTTAGCTTAGAGTTTGAAAGACTGCTCTCGGCTTCAGGTCCAACCGGGGGACACCTTTTAAGGATATCGGATGGCCGTATCCCAAGAAAAATCGCGTTCTTTCAATGCGTCGGCTCCAGAAGCCTCAAAGGTGGGGTGTCCTTCTGCTCAAGCGCTTGTTGCGTATATGCTACAAAGGAGGCAATATTGGTTAGAGAGCATGTTCCAGAATGTGAGGTTTACATCTTCTACAATGACCTCAAGGTCTTCGGAAAGGGATTTCAAGAGTTTGTCACCCGAGCCAAAGATGACTGGGGCATAAAATACATCAGGGCACTCCCAGGAGAAGTCATTGAAGACTCAAAAACAGGTAACTTAACCCTCTGGTACGAAGATACCATAGAAAACTTAACAAAAGACATGAAGGTCGATCTAGTTGTGCTTTGTCCAGCGCTGGTTCCGAGGGTGGCTAGTAAGGAATTAGCCAGCGTCATCGGATTAGAACTTGACGAAAACGGTTTCTTCAAATCCAAAGATCCACTTTTTGCGCCCATTGACACAAATGTTCCGGGCGTTTTCACGTGTGGATATTGTCAAGGGCCCAAGGATATTCCCGAATCGGTTGCGCAGGCCAGTGGAGCAGCGGCGAGAGCCGCCGAAGTTATAGCGCTAGGTGCAAGTAGGGAGGCACATTAAGATGGAACGAGCTGAGGAGGAGACCCCAAGAATCGGCGTTTTCGTTTGCCATTGCGGGATCAATATAGGCGGCGTTGTCAACGTGCCAAAGGTGGTGGAGTACGCTAAAACGTTGCCGAATGTTGTCTATGCTGAGGACAATCTCTATACGTGTTCTTCAGAAGGGTTGAGCAAGATAAAGGAAGGCATAGGAAAGTATAATCTTAACAGGGTGGTTGTTGCCTCCTGCACGCCTAGAACTCACGAACCGCTCTTCAGAGCCACTTGTGAAGAGACCGGCGTAAACAAATACCTCTTCGAAATGGCAAATATTCGAGAGCACTGCTCTTGGGCTCACATGCATGAACCTGAAAAGGCCACCGAAAAAGCAAAGGATATAATAAGAATTGCCGTCGCCAAGGCTCGTTTAATTCAACCGCAAAAGGAACCGGAGATAGATGTGACGCCTTCAGCCTTGGTTATCGGTGGCGGAGTCGCAGGAATGACCGCGGCTCTCTCCCTCGCAGAACAAGGTTTCAGAGTTCACATCATAGAGAAAGAACCTGAACTCGGTGGGACGCTGAGACATCTACACAAGCTGTATCCGACCATGCAAGACGCTTCTGATGCGTTGAATCAAATCATTAAAGCCGTAGAGTCAAACAAGAACATAGAGGTGTCCACGTCAACCACCATAAAGGAGGTTAAAGGGTTCATCGGAAACTTTGAAGCCACCGTTCAAAAAGTAAACGGTGAAGCCGCGAATCTTAGGGTGGGCACGATAATCGTGGCCACGGGAGCCGACATTTTTGAACCAATTGGTATGTATGGATACAAAGAATACGGCAACGTGATAACTCAACTTCAGCTTGAACAACTTCTCAAGGATGGTCAATTGAAGAAATGGGAAAGGGTGATCATGATTCAATGTGTGGGGTCTAGGGAGGAAAAGGGCAGAACCTATTGCTCCAGAATATGCTGTATGACAGCCCTCAAAAATGCTGTGCTCATTAAGGAGTTGCTCCCAGACACGGACGTGTATATCCTTTTCCGAGACCTCCAAACTTATGGGGGACGCTACGAGGATTATCATCGAATGGCCCAAGATCGAGGCATAAAGTTCATCAAGTATCTTCAAGAGAAACCTCCAACGGTGGTTTCAGCAGAAAACGGGAAACTGACCGTCAACGTCTATCACGCACTTCTCGGCGAACAAGTTACAATTAGCGGCGATTTAGTTGTGCTGTCTACCCCCTTAACTCAGCATGAGAACGCGAAAGAACTGTCGCAGTTCTTGAAAGTGCCGCTTGGATCAGACGGATTCTTCTTTGAGGCCCACGTCAAATTGAGGCCCATAGATTTCGCGACTGACGGGATCTTTGTGTGTGGCACGGCTCACAGCCCAAAAGACACGGCTGAAAGTGTGTCGCAAGCACTTGGAGTCGCTTCGAGGGCAGCCATTCCGATGGCTGTAAAACGCTTACGAACCGAAGCGATAACGGCCATGGTGAATGAGAACCTCTGCAGCGGCTGTGGGACATGTGTTAAACTGTGTCCATATGGAGCCATAGAGAAGGATGCGAAGGGAGTCGCTAGAGTGACGGAAGTCATGTGCAAGGGATGCGGTGTCTGTGGGGCGAGTTGTCCAGAAAAGGCGATTTCAATGCGTCATTTTACTGATGAACAGGTTACTGCTCAAGCTCTAGCTGCGTTGGGGAGGTTAACCGCGTGACTTTCGAGCCGAGGATAGTTGGGTTTCTGTGCAATTGGTGTTCATATGCTGGCGCTGACTTAGCAGGCGTCAGCAGGATATCCTATCCGCCAAACATAAGGATAATAAGGCTAATGTGTAGTGGAAGGCTTGACCCTGTTATCATTTTAGAAACATTGGCGGGGGGCGCGGATGGCGTTATAGTGATGGGGTGCCACCCCGGAGACTGCCACTACGTGGAGGGTAATCTTCAGGCCGAACGCAAGATCAGGATGCTGAAGAAACTAATAGCGAGAACGGGGCTAGAGCCGGAGCGCTTACGCCTTGAATGGGTCTCCGCTTCAGAGGGAGGACGATTCGCCGAACTCGTTAAAGATTTCACAAGCCAGTTAAAAAAACTGGGGCAGTCTCCTTTGGCTGAAGAGAAACCAGACACGAAAATCCTGGCGGGTGTTCTAGCGGCTAAGGCAACGGCCGCGGATTTCAGACTGAGAGTCCTCGTAGGTAAAGAAAAGGGATTGATTGAAGACGCAAATGTGTATGGAGAGAAAGTTCCAGAGGAAGAGCTTGACAAAACGATGGAAGAAGCCATCGACGCTGAATACTTGCGTAACAGAATATACCTCATGACAAAGGATGAACCGTTGTCTGTTAAGGAGCTTTCAAAGCGCTTAGACCTAGACCCGAAAGCGGTGTTGCGTCACATCGTGGTTATGAGACGCAGGGGCTTGGTCGCAATTGATAGGGTGGAAGGAACAACCCCCTTCTACACCGCACTGAAGGTGGAATGATGAAAGAAAGGGTGGGAGCGGTACTCGTAGTTGGCGGTGGCATCGCAGGAATACAGTCGTCCTTGGATTTAGCCGACTCAGGACTTAAAGTGTACTTAGCCGATGAATCGCCAACGATAGGAGGCACCATGACACAGCTAGATAAAACATTTCCAACCAACGACTGCGCCATGTGCATCCTCGCTCCAAAACTTGTCACTGCTGGAAGACACCCTAACATTGAGCTGGTGATGGGCGCAAAAATAAAGAGCCTCGAAGGCGAGGAGGGCCATTTCAAGGTAACACTGGTGAGAAGGCCTAGATACGTTAATGAGGAGAAGTGCACGGGTTGCGGGGTGTGCGCTCAGAAGTGTCCTGTTGAAGCTATAGACGAATTTAATGAGAGCTTAGGTGAAAGAGGGGCAATTTTCGTCAAGTATCCTCAAGCGGTTCCTCTGGTGTATGCTATTGATAGAGACAAGTGCATTGGATGCGGCACATGTCAAGAGGTTTGTAAAGCAGGCGCAATCGAGTACGACGAAAAGGATAAAGAAATTATTTTAGACGTTGGATCGGTCATATTGGCGCCTGGCTTTGAAGAGTTTGACCCCCGCCTCAAGAGCGAGTACGGTTACAGTCGATATCCAAACGTGGTTTCCAGCATCGAGTTTGAGCGCATTTTAAGCGCCTCAGGCCCCTACGGTGGAATGGTTCTACGTCCTTCTGACGGCGAGATTCCGCGGAAGGTTGCCTTCATCCAGTGTGTTGGTTCACGCGATGCCAAGCTTGGAAACAATTATTGCTCCTCTGCCTGTTGCATGTACGGCATCAAGGAGGCTGTTATCGCCATGGAGCACAGTCCAGGCGTCCAATGCACCATTTTCTTTATGGATGTGCGCGCCTATGGAAAGGAGTTTGATGATTACTACATTAGGGCGGAAAAGGAACACGGGGTCAAGTTCGTTCGATCCAGAGTTTCACACATAGATGAAGTGCTAGGTTCACGAAATCTCATAGTACGATATGTTGACGATCAGGGTTCGAAGGACGAAGAATTCGACCTCGTGGTGCTATCGGTTGGGATGAGACCGCCCAAGAACGCTCAGGAATTAGCCAAAACCATGGGCATTGAACTGAACAAGTACAATTTCTGCTCCACCCAAACCTTCTCGCCACTGAACACCTCTAGACCAGGAGTATACGTTTGCGGAGCATTTTCCGCTCCAAAAGACATCCCTGAGAGCGTGGCGCAAGCAAGCGGAGCCGCAGCGAAGGCGGCCAGCATGATCGCCCCCGAAAGGGGAAAGCTCACAGTTGCGAAGGAATATCCGCCGGAGAGGGATGTTTCTGGAGAAGAACCCCGCATAGGAGTTTTCATTTGCCACTGCGGAATAAACATCGGCGGAATAGTCAACGTGCCAGAAGTCGTAGAGTACGCTAAGACGCTGCCAAACGTCGTGTACGCGGAACACAACCTTTACACCTGCTCGCAAGACACGCAGAAAAGGATACGGGAAAAGATAAAGGAACATAATCTTAACCGTGTTATAGTGGCATCGTGCACGCCCAGAACACACGAACCGCTTTTCAGAGAAACCGTCCAAGAAGCAGGGTTAAATATCTACCTTTTCGAGATGGCGAACATTCGAGACCAGTGTAGCTGGGTTCACATGCACGAGCATGAAAAGGCAACGGAAAAGGCTAAAGACCTAGTTAGGTCAATTGTCGCTAAGTCCCGCCTGCTCAACCCTCTGAAAAAGCCAATGATAAACATTGTGCCCGTTGGCCTAGTTATCGGAGGCGGCTTGGCTGGGATGACCGCTGCGCTGGAACTGGCGAAACAAGGTTTTGAGGTTCACTTAGTGGAGAAAGAGAGGGAACTGGGAGGAAACCTGCGTAGCATCTACTATTTGCTTGAGTCTGAGGACCCCCAGGAGCGACTGAGGGCGATCATAAAAGAGGTTACAGATAACGAGAAAATTCACGTTCACCTCAATGCTCAGATCGTCAATATCGAAGGGTACATCGGAAACTTCAAAACGACACTGAGTCACAATGGCGACAAGAAGGAAATCAACCACGGCATTGTTATAGTTGCAACAGGAGCCGTTGAGTACAAGCCAACCGAATATCTGTACGGAAACGACGGAAGAGTATTAACACAACACGAACTAGAGGAGAAACTGGCCAAAGGCGACTTCAAAGCGAAGACTGTTGCCATGATACAGTGCGTGGGATCTAGAAACGATGAGAACCCCAACTGCTCTCGAATATGCTGCGCTCAGGCAGTCAAGAACGCCTTGAAAATTAAGGATTTGAGTCCTGAAACGGACGTTTACGTCTTATACAAGGACATTAGAACATACGCGTTTAAAGAAGACTATTACCGTAAGGCCGCTAGCGAGGGAGTACTGTTCATACGTTACGACGACGAAAATAAGCCTAAGGTTACCCGAGAAAACGGAAATCTTAAGGTGCTGGTGAGGGAGCCCGTGCTGAAAATGTGGGTTCCAATTGAGCCTGATCTTTTAGCGTTAAGCGCGGCCACTGTTCCAAATTCCGATAACGAACGTATAGCAAAAATGCTGAAGGTTCCGCTTAGCAAGGACGGGTTCTTCTTGGAGGCTCACATGAAGCTTCGGCCAGTCGATTTCGCAACTGACGGCGTTTTCCTATGTGGGCTAGCACATTCACCCAAGTCTGTTGAAGAAAGCATTTCACAGGCGTGCGCAGCGGCAGCTCGCGCAATCACAATCTTATCCAAGAAGGCGCTTGAGGTGGAGGGGGCAATAGCGAGCGTCAACGAAGACCTTTGCGGTGGATGCAGAATCTGCGAGGCAGTTTGCGAGTACGGCGCAATTGAAATGAAGGAAAAGGATGGAAAACTCACTTCACACGTCCTTGAAGCTCTCTGTAAGGGATGTGGAACCTGCGGCTCCTCCTGTCCCACCGGCGCAATAACTATGCTCCACTTTTCAGACGACCAAATACTTGCCCAGGTTAGAGCCGCGCTAAAGGAGGAAGCCAAACATGACTGAGTTTGAGCCGAGAATCGTGGGTTTCCTCTGCAACTGGTGTGCCTACGCTGGCGCCGACTTAGCTGGCGTCAGTCGAATCCAGTATCCCCCTAACCTCAGAGTCGTAAGAGTAATGTGCAGTGGAAGAATTGATCCAGCTTTCGTCCTCGAAGCGTTTAGAAGCGGAGCAGACGGAGTTCTAGTCGCCGGCTGCCACCCGGGCGACTGTCACTACATATCGGGAAATTTCAAGGCATATCGAAGGATTCTGATGTTGAAAAACCTCTTGGAACAGTTTGGTCTCGAGCCAGAGCGGCTCAGACTAGAATGGGTCTCAGCATCTGAGGGAGACAGGTTCGCAACCGTTATTAAGGACATGGTAAAGGAGATAAAGAAACTCGGGCCAAGCCCCTTGAGGGCTGGAGGCTAGATTAAATGTCGGAAACGAAAGAAACGAAAGAGAAGGAGCTTGGAGAAAAAGCGGTGATAAAAGGCAGCGAGATGGATCCACGCTTCAAGTATGAGATCAGTAAGATTCCAGGCGGCGAGAAAATCATGCTGTGCTTCCAGTGCGGCACCTGCACAGCTGACTGTCCCGTTGCACGGTTCAGCGATTCCTACAGACCCAGAAAAATTATGCGCATGACACAGTTGGGACTAAAAAATAGGGTTCTTTCAAGCGATGTTATTTGGCTATGCGCCGCATGCTTCACCTGCGTTGATCATTGTCCGCAGGATGTGGAGATCGCTGGCATTATAAGGGCTCTTCGAAATCTAGCTGTGCACGAGGGATTCATTCCTGCAGTCTATAGGGAACTTGCTTCCAGCGTTCTCAAAACAGGCTACGCCTATAGGATTCCCGAGTTGCGGCACAGAAAGAGGGAGGAGGAGAGGTTGCCTCCATTACCGAAAGCCAACCTGGAAAGTATAGCAAAACTATCCGATGTTACGGGCTTCTCGAAGTTGTTTGAGGAAAAGAAGAAGGTGGCTTAAATGGCTGAACAGAAGTATCTGCTCTTTCTGGGCTGCGTTATCCCATACAGAATCTCCAGCTACGAGATTTCAGCAAGAAAAGTTGCTGAAAAGCTTGGCATAGAATTGGTGGAGATGCCAGAGTTTAACTGCTGCGGCCTTCCCCTAGACCCCATAAGTCATGACATGATGCTCACCTTGGCAGCACGGAACCTATGTTTAGCAGAACAAAAAAACCTGAACATCATGACCCTGTGTACGGGATGCGCCGGCACCATGCGCAAGGTAAGCATGACACTGCAAGAAGACAAAAAACTCAAAGAGATGGTTAACGGATACCTTAAGGAAACAGGCCTAGAATTTAAAGGAACAATAAAGGTTAGACATATTGTTCAAGTGCTTGCGGAAGATGTTGGTCTCGAAAAGATAAAGGCAGCGGTTCAGAAGCCCCTCAACCCGCTTAAGGTGGCGGAACACAACGGATGCCACGTTCTGCGCCCAACAAAATACATAGGCTTCGACGATCCTGAAAACCCCACGATTCTTAAGAACCTAATCGAGTTAACAGGTGCAAAATGTTTAGACTATATGGATGAGACGGAGTGTTGTGGCGCCCCAATAATTGGTGTGAACGATACGATTCCTCTTCAATTGGCAAGAGAAAAGCTTAATCATATTAAGGCGGTTGGGGCTCAAGCACTGATCACCGTGTGTCCCTTCTGCCACATGATGTACGACCTCCATCAGTCAAGAATAGAGCGAGCTTTTAACGAGACGTTCGGTATCCCAGTGCTTCATTACACGCAGCTGTTGGGGTTGGCCATGGGCTTCAGCCCCGACGAGCTGGGCTTTAAAGAACTTAGGGTGGATGCAACCAAACTTTTAAGTCAATTGGGATCGTGATGGCGAAGGAAAAGCTGAAATTCGCTTTCTACTGGGCCGCCAGCTGCGGAGGCTGCGAAATCGCAGTTTTGGATATAAACGAGAAGATTTTAGACGTTGTTGCCATAGCTGACATCGTCTTTTGGCCAGTGGCGATGGACATCAAATATAAAGATGTAGAGGCAATGCCAGACAAGTACATAGACATCTGTTTCTTTAACGGCGCAGTTAGAACAGAAGAACAGGAATACATGGCTAAACTTCTGAGAAAGAAGTCAAAGGTTCTGGTGGCCTTCGGCTCATGTGCCCATGAGGGTTGCATCCCTGGCTTGGCAAACCTTGCAAACAGAAAAGAGGTCTTTGAAAGGGCATACCTCAAGTCTCCCTCCACGAATAACCCTAACTCTGTGACACCCCAAACTTCTGTTAAGGTTCTGGAAGGGGAACTAACTTTACCCGAATTTTATGACACGGTAAGAACGCTTGACCAAACCGTAGACGTAGACTACTACTTGCCTGGATGTCCCCCACCATCCTCCCTAGTAGCTAAGGCAGTGGAAGCGATTGCTAAAAATGAGTTGCCTCCTAAAGGTTCGGTGCTTGCCCCCATGAAGTCGGTTTGCGACGAGTGTCCTAGGAAAAAGGAGAGTAAGAAGATTTCAAGGATATACAGGGTTTACGAGATTGTTCCAGAACCAGAAAAATGCCTTCTAGAGCAGGGAATAATTTGCATGGGACCAGCCACCCGCGGAGGATGCGAAGCCCAGTGCGTCAAGGCAAACATGCCTTGTACAGGCTGCGGAGGACCCTGCCCGAACGAGGTGGAACAAGGGGCAGCAATGATAAGTGCCCTCTCATCAATTTTAGGAGTTGATGAGGAAAAAAATCCAGAGTACAACGCGGAGAAGCTGATTGCCCAAATTAAGGATCCTGTTGGAACCTTTTACAAGTATTCGTTGCCAGCTTCTATTTTTGGGAGGAGAATTATTAAAGAATGAAAACGATAGTGATAGACCCCATAACTAGGCTGGAAGGGCATGGAAAAATATCCATATTTCTAAATGAGGAGGGAAATGTGGAGAACGCCTACTTCCAAACTCCAGAGCTCAGAGGGTTTGAGAGGTTCTGCGAGGGCAGGAAGGCTGAGGAACTGCCCATAATAACGCCTAGAATCTGCGGCGTCTGCCCAGTTGCACACCATTTTGCCTCAACAAAGGCTTTGGACGCCGCATTCAACGTCGAGCCTCCTCCAGCGGCAAAAAAGCTTAGAGAACTCATGTATAGCGGTTATTACATCTACGACCACACTCTTCACTTTTACTTTTTAGGTGCGCCAGATTTTGTTGTGGGACCAGACGCCCCACCAGCAGAAAGAAACATCCTTGGTGTTATCAAAAAGGTTGGCTTAGACATAGCGAAAGAAGTGATAAAGCATAGAGCTTATGGACAAAAGATGACCGCCATTCTGGGTGGAAAAGCAACTCACCCAAGCTGTGGACTGCCTGGAGGCATATCCAAGGGGCTCACGGAAGAGGAGAGGCATGAAATGGAAAAGATGGCGGAGTCAAGCGTTGAATTCGCAAAGTTCAGCTTAAAGATGTTTGACGATGTTGTGTTGAAGAACAAAAAGTACGTAGAAATAATCCTAAGTGACCCATACACCCTCAAAACCTATTACATGGGAACAGTTGACAAGAACAACAAGGTCAACTTCTATGATGGAAGAGTGCGAGTGGTTGACCAAAAAAACAGGGAATTTGTGAAATTTGCTCCCTCAGAGTATTTAGACGTTATCGAGGAACATGTTGAACCATGGACCTACGCCAAACTGCCATACCTCAAAAAGGTTGGGTGGAAAGGCCTAGTTGACGGACCAGATAGCGGCATTTACCGGGTTGGACCCCTCGGAAGGCTGAACGCCTCAGAGGGCATGGCAACCCCCCTTGCACAGCAAGAATTTGAGAGAATGTACGAAACACTGGGCGGAAAACCTGTTCACTCAACCCTGGCATTTCACTGGGCCAGACTTATAGAGTTGCTGTACGCGGCTGAAAGAACCCTAGAACTGAGCAGAGACGAGGAGATAACAAGCAAAGATCTTAGAAATAAGCCTGGCAACCCAGGAGAAGGAGTGGGAATAACTGAAGCTGCTAGAGGCACCTTGATACATCACTACCAACTTGACGAGGATGCACTAATAAAAAAGGCCAATTTGATAGTGGCTACAACAAACAATGCACCGGCTATATGCATGTCCATTAGAAACGCGGCTAAGGGACTTATACATGCTGGAGAAGTGAGTGATGCCATATTAAACATGGTGGAGATGGCCTTCAGAGCCTACGACCCATGCTGGGCGTGTGCCACCCACTTCGCTATAGGTCAGATGCCCCTAGAACTGAAAATATACGATCACAACAAAAAGTTGCTGAAGGTTATAAAGAGATAGGCTTCTGCAAGCCTTTGAACTTTTCAATGTGCATTTAAGAGAACCGAGAAATGAGAAGTCAGCACAAAAACGATCGGAGCGAAACTGGGAGTAAACTGCGGAACTGGCTCTCCAACGCCAGAAGAGTGGTTGTCGCGGGCATTGGAAATCCCCTTCGAAGAGACGATTTTGTCGGAGTTAAGATTGTAAGAGGTCTGCAAAACAAGGTCTCAGAGGCTGTTTACCTGGTAGAATGTGAGACCGTTCCTGAGAGTTTTATAAAACCAATAGAGGAGTTTAAGCCCACTCACATATTGATTATCGACGCCGCTCTATTAAACCTAAAACCCGGTTCTTCAAAACTTGTAGAACCGACTCAACTGGCAGAACAAACCGCAATATCAACCCACTCTCTACCTCTTCAAATATTCTGCGAATACCTTGCAAGAACGACTGGCGCCGAAATCGCTCTGCTCGCGATTCAGCCCAAGGATGCCAGTTTTGGGGAGAACTTAACCCCGGAGCTGGAAAAAACCGCAAAAAACCTAACGCATCTTCTGTTAAAGATTCTTCCATGAAAGGCAGCGGTGCTGGAATAAGAATCTTGACTTCTCTCCACTCTCACAGTTTCAAACCGCAGAAAAATGGGAGATGAAGGAAAGTTTAAACTTGCTTTTAGCCCGGGGGCACGGCTTTCATGGCTTCTTGGAACAGCTTCTTTACAACGGTTATCCTAGCCTTTTGAGCCAGTATATCACGTGTTACGAAGTCTAGCGCCTCTTCGGGGCACCACTCTACACACTTGGGTTTGCCATCGCAAAGGTCGCACGTGAACACCACCTTTTTCTCCGGGTGCAACGTGATAGCTCCGTAGTCGCACGCCTCTATGCACCAGCCGCATCCGTTACACTTCTCCTCGTCAATTATGATGACGCCGGTTTCCTCTGACTGCTCTAACGCGTCTCGTGGACACGCAGCCACGCATGGGGCGTCTTCGCAGAGTCTACACGTAACTGAGAGGTTGACCAGCGGGTGTAGGCGCACGACTCGTATTCTAGACTTGATGGGGTTGAATGTCTTTTCCTTTTCTAGCGAGCATATGAACTCGCAAACACCGCAACCCACGCATTTCTCCGGGTCCGCTGACACAAACTTCCTTGCAGGTGCTGCCGCCATTCTTTATCTCCCTCCATTATCCCTTCTTAGCTGTTTTCGGCTTCACAATGTGCATGAGATCGTCAAGTCCTATTTCCTTGAGCTTTTCTATTGTTGGAATGCCGTCCTTTGCCCATCCGCGCACCTCGTAGTAGTCGTCTAAGAGGATGTCTAAGTCTTTTTGACTCACGTGGCTTCCCTTGGAAACTCCTTCATCAGGTATTGGAACATTCATCACCTTCCATGGCAGATGATCATCTTTTCTAGTGAAACCCTCTCTGATGTTGTAAAGTCTTCCAATGTTGTTGATTCTCTCTCCGGTTATCTTAAGCTCCTCCGGAGTCATCTCGATGCCAGTAGTCAGCGTGTAGTAGTTTGCGAGGTCCTTGAAGTCTTCATAGTAGGTGCCTCTTGAAAACTTGCACACGATGAGGGAATCAATTATAGTGTACAGGTCCTCAATGTCCTTGACCAGCTTTCCCCTTCCCTTTTCAGCCATAAAGCGGTTTACCGTTCCCTTCACATCAGGAGCATAAGATCCGTGTCTGTTGTGGTCAGCTCCACGGAAGGAGACAGCGTATCCCAAAGCTGCGGTTTTCAAGCCTCTGATGTCATAGCCAGTCATTTCCACTCCCTTAATGTGGTTGGCGTATTTCTCTGCGCCCTTCCCAATCTTTTCCGCTGCTCTTTTGACTCCTTCTGCTAGTAGGTCTCCTAATCCCTCTCGGATGCCAATTTTCCTCACCATTTCCAGCAGAGCCTCGTGGTTGCCGAATCGAAGGTCTAAGCCATCCGTGTCCTTCTTGGTGAGAATTCCATGCTCGTAGCAGTCCATTGCGAAGCTTATAATTACTCCTGCGCTTATGCCATCCATTCCGTAATAGTTGCACTGTTCCATTGCCTTGCTGATCGCGTCCAGACGGCCAACGCCGCAGTTTGGTCCGAGCGCCCAAAGGGTTTCGTACTCCATTCTAGTGGTCGTTCCTTTGTAAGGCCCTTCTGGAACCACAACTACATGTTCGCATCGCATGGCACAGGATAAGCACCCGATGATTTTCGCAACGAAACGCTCGTTAAGGTATTCTCCGCTAACCCTGTCTGCGCCCTCAAAGGTGGCTTGGGTAAAGTTTCTTGTCGGAAGGGCTCCTAGCGCGTTGAGAACGAGCACGTTCTCAGGGGTTCCCAGCGTTCTGTACTTTCTTGTAGCTGGACCTTTCATCCGTTCGTGCATCACCTTTACAAACTCCTTGAACTCCTCTAGTTTCGCCACATTTACGTCCTTTGTCCCGCGCACAGCAATAGCCTTCAGATTCTTGGACCCCATCACAGCGCCTAGACCCGTCCTCCCAGCGGCTCTAGTTTGGTCGTTGAGGATGCAAGCAATCCTAACAAGTTTCTCTCCCGCTGGACCAATGGCAGCCACACGGATGTAATGGTCTTTTAGCTCGTCTCTGATGGCGTCCTCGGTTTCTTTTGACGACTTGCCCCACAGGTGTTGAGCATCCATCAGTTGGACGGCGTCGTCATCTATCCACACGTACACGGGTTTCTCGGCTCTGCCCTTAATGACAACTGCGTCGTAGCCAGCTCGCTTCAGTTCACCGCCGAAGAAGCCGTGAGACTTGGCTTCCGCTACTCCCCCAGATTCAGGTGACTTTGAGACGAAGGCATGTCCGTTTCCAGCGGTAGGTGCCATAGTGCCGCTGAGGGGTCCTGTTGCGAGGATGAGGGGGTTTTCGGGGCTGAAGGGGTCAATGCCCGGTTTAGAGTGATCGAGGAGGAGGCGCATTCCAAGCCCTATTCCTCCAATGTATTTCTTTGCTAAGTCTTCCTTCAGGGGTTCGGTTTCAGTCTTTCCGGTTGTTAGGTCTATATGCAGTATTCTTCTAGCATATCCCAAGATTACTCCTCCAACATGCCATAATTTTGCTGAAGAGAGATATTCAAATAAGAGTAGATATTTATTTAGCTTTTTCCCAAAATACACTTGAAGGAAGGGTGCTGGCGAAAGATGAAAGTTAGGGTTCACTACCTGGGTTTCATCAAAAACATGTTGAAGAAAGGGGAGGACGAGTTTGAACTCGGAGAGGGAGCCTCACTCTCGGACCTCCTAAACAAACTCGCAGGAATTTACGGTGAACCTTTCAAAAAAGAGGTCTACAAACCAGGTCTGGAAGACGTTAAAACAGGTTTTGTTGTCACCGTTAACGGCGTTTTGATGGGTCAGCTTCATGGGGTGGATACGAGACTAAACGAGGGGGACAGCGTCATCCTCATGACACTCATGAGTGGAGGATAACGGTAAACCAACACAAAGGTTATAGTTTTCAAGCCCCCAATTGCTCTGAAACGATGAGGAAGACACATTGAAAAGCAGAGTTGACACTTTAAAGGATTCTTTTCAAAGGGAGAAACTGGACGGGTACATCGTCGCAGACGACACCAACATCCTTTATTTCACAGGCTTTCTGGGTGGGGCTAGGCTGCTTGTTCCGGGGGAAGGCGAGAATGTTCTCTATGTTTACGGGGTTAGCTACGAGGGGGCAAAGGAAACAGCGAGGGATTGTAGGGTTGAGCTCGTGAAATGGGGTGAAGACGCGGACAAGAAGGTTGCGGATGAAGTTAAGGGCTTAAAGCTCGAACGTGTGGGCTTCGACACCCTCAGCGCCTCCGCCTACCTGAAGCTCGCTAAGGGATTGAAGGACGTCAAGCTGAAGGACAAAGGCAAACTTGTCTGGGAACTTCGCAAGGTGAAGGATGAAACAGAACTGAAGCACATGAGAAGGGCGGCTGAACTAACCAGCGAAGGCATGAAGGCAGCTTTCGAAACTATCAGACAAGGGCTACGAGAATACGAGGTGGCTGCTGAGATCGAGTATGCCATGAGGAAACTAGGCTCATGGGGGGTTGCCTTTGACACAATGGTTACCTCGGGAGTTCGCTCAGCCTATCCGCATGGAGAGTGCACCAGCCGAAAGATTAGGAAAGGAGACTTGGTGGTGCTTGACATAGGAGCGAAATATCAGAATTATCGAGCTGATTTGACGAGAACTGTGACTGTGGGGAAACCTTCGTCTAAGCAGGCGAGAATCCATGAAGTTGTGAGAGAGGCTCAGAACAGAGCCTTCCAGAGCGTTCGAGCGGGAGCCAAGGCTTGCGACATAGACGCTGTTGCTAGGAAACTGATTGAAAAGGAGGGATACGGCGAGTGCTTTGTTCACAGCCTAGGACACGGCATCGGACTCGACATTCACGAACCGCCCACCCTGAACCCCGATACTAAGGACAAGCTTAGGGCTGGAAACGTAGTGACCGTGGAGCCGGGAATCTACATCGTTAAGTTCGGAGGCGTTCGGATAGAAGACACTGTGCTGGTGCGTAAGGGCGGAGCAGAAAAACTCACTAAGGTCCCCTATGTTTTGAAGGTTGGATGATCGGTTCTAGGCTTAATGCGTGGAGTTCGGTGTGTCACAGTGCTAAAAATGCCTCAGCCTTCTTTAGACAGGTCAGGGCTATGTAGAGTTACTTTAACTGATGTGTGCCCCAACTGTGCCGTGCCTCTGAGTTATTGTTTTCACCAGTATATTATCAAACCCTAACATCAGGCTCGTGATTGATGGGCCCGAAGGGATTTGAACCCTTGACCAACAGGTTATGAGCCTGTCGCTCTAAACCGTGCTGAGCTACGGGCCCAACCCAATTTAAATTCTCGAAACCTTCTATTAAACTATAACGCTAAGACCACGATTTTGTGCAAGCGCTGTCTAGAGAGCTATAAGGGTCATATTTGGATCATATATGGAAAAGGCATGTTGAAAACTGTATTTTTTCAGAAAACTGTTTACGCCAAAATTGAAAGGAGAGCTATAAAAAGTGACTGACCAACCATGTTGGGAACCAGCGATATTTTTAAGGTTGAGAATCCTCTTCTAATACTCTCAAGACCGTGCCTCAAAAATGCAAGAAAAAGTCAAGATCATCCAACAGCGATACAAAATCATCGGCCGAGAAGAGGAACTAGAAAAAGCCCTAGCTGCTGTTTCCTCTAACAAGCACATCCTCTTCGAGGGAACCGTGGGAGTAGGCAAAACAGTCATTGCCATGGCCCTTGCAAACCACTTCAACCGAAAATTCCACAGAGTTGACGGAGACGAACGTTACACAGAACACAAACTAACAGGCTGGTTCGACCCGGCACTGGTCATAGCAAAAGGCTACTCGTTGGAAACATTCATACCGGGCCCCCTCACCCAAGCCATGAAAGAAGGCTCCTTTCTCTTCATCAACGAATTAAACCGCATGCCGGAAGGAACCCAGAACGTGCTACTTCCAGCCATGGATGAGAGGCAAATAATCATCCCAAAGATTGGCACGATCAAAGCCAATCCGGGATTCCTCATAATTGCAACTCAAAACCCCGAGGAGTTTGTGGGCACAAGTCGACTCAGCGAGGCCCTTGAAGACCGCTTCGTTTGGATTCGCCTTGACTACCAATCAGAAACTGAGGAACAGAGAATAGTCCAGAAGGAAACCGGATGCAAAAACGAGGACATCATAGCCATAGCAGTGAAAATCGCAAGGAAGACGAGAGAAGACCCGGACATAAGACACGGAGCATCAGTCCGCGGTGCAATGGACATCACAGAACTGATTCAACGCATCTCAGGAAGCCTCACATTAGACCCAGAAGTTTGGACCAGAGCGGCAATCATGGCTTTAGCGACAAAGATCGATCTCCAAGATCAAACAACTCAAAAGTTGGAAAACGTTGTCAAAAGAATTGTCACTTCAGTCCTCAGCGAGTATACCAGAGGCGGAGGCAGGCAAGTGACCGACAGACCAGCAGACGCCACCCAGAGGGAGAAAAAGAAATCCTCAACCTCTGAGCTATCCAGAGAAGTAAAGGCAGCCCTCGGCGAGGGAAATATTTCGAAGGCAATCTATCTTCTTGAGCAGAACCCTCAATCGATTTCTGAAATGCTTTTGGAAGAAAATCTCTTTGAGACGATGATAAAAGTAGCTGAGCATTCAGAGCCAAAGTGGCCTGTGCTTCATCTTCTCTTTGTGACCCAGAGTAGCCTAGACCCCGCGCGCAGGCGGATAGCAAGAAAAATTCTGAGCAGAACCATTGTGCGAATGGCAGCCCAAATAGTTGGAAGGGGAATAAGCCCCACAGAATACGTCAACGTTCCATTCCAACCCGGCCTAGAAGAATTTAACTTAGAAGAGACTTTAGAGAACAGTTTGGGTAAGGGTTTCCTTGATTACCGGGACATAGTATGCGTTGAAAGGCGTCGAAAGAAAAAGGCATTTTCACTAATTCTAGACGCAAGCAACTCAATGCAGATGGAAAAAATAGTTATTGCGGCGTTGGCAGTTGGTGTCTTCGCCTACAGGTTTGGGGACGACCACTACTCCATCATTACTTTTAAGGATCATGCGCAATTGTTGAAGTCTATTAGGGATAGTCCGGATATGGAGAAGCTAATTGAAAAGATGCTGGACCTCCAACCAGGAGGATTAACAAACATAGAGGAAGCGTTGCAGAAGGGCTTAGAGGAACTGGAAAAGCTCCGTGAACTGGAAAGGGCTGGCATTCTCATAACTGATGGCTGGGTTACCAAAGGTAGGGACCCAGTTAAGATTGCGGAGAAATATCCAAGGCTGCATGTGATACAGGTTCCGCTTGCTGTGGGCGGCGGAGATTCAGAAATGTGCATAAATCTTGCGAGGGCTGGTAGAGGAAAGTACTCTTATATTCACGACTTTTATCAGCTGCCCCGCGCTATTATGAATACATTGAAGTGACAGGCCGTTTTCGGGAGCATCAAACCTTAAATATCCTTGTAAGTTCTCAGATTAACGGCGCCGCTGGGGGTGTTGAGCCGCCGTACACGCGTGGGTTGCGTGGACGAGAGCTCAGTGGTAGAGCAACGGGCTGTTAACCCGTTGGTCGTCGGTCCGAGTCCGACCGGCGGCGCCAACAACATAGTTTTGCTGGGACATCTCCACTCTTTGTCTGTTAAGGTAGGGGAGTCACCAGTGGTACCCTAACTACGTTTTCCTATTATGGACTCATAGAAGATTGTTTCGCAAGAAAGAAATATCAGTTAGTGCAATAGATACCCTGGAAAGTGAAAGGAGAATGAAAAGGAAAGCAGTTTCGCGAATAATGCTGACATTTCTGTTGATAAGCACGTTGATATCTCTGTTTAGAATTGAACTAGTTAAGGCGACTGGAACTATCTATATTAGAGCCGATGGAAGTATTGCCCCCCCAACAGCAAGTATTACTAGTATTGATAATGTTACGTACACATTCACTGGCAACATTAATGAATCAATTGTTGTTGAGAGGGATAATATTGTGATTGATGGAGCGGGCTACAGGCTTTACGCGGCTCCGTACCCTGGTGGTATAGGATTAAACGTGGATGGAAGAAGCAACGTAACAATCAAGAATATGGAAATCTTTTATTTCAACCCTTGCATCTATCTGGGGTCTTCTGCTAATATCACCATTTGTGGAAACACCATATATGGGTATCCAGAGGCGACAGGATGTGCCATCAGGATTGTTGACCTTTCAAATGGTAACATATCTGGAAACTCCATACCTTCGGGGTTCGGCATTGGGGTCCAACATTCTTTGAACACCACCACCATTTCCGGAAACAATATAGGTGCTTACATAGGGGGCATGAGCTTGTCGTCGTCTAATAATAACACCATTTCCGGAAACAGAATAACAACCTACACTGGGTCTTGCATACATCTCAGTTCTTCTTATAACACCACCATTTCTGGAAACAACTTACAGGACAGCAGGTCCCCAGAGGATTGTGTTTGCATTAACTCTGGATCCTTTAACACTATTTCTGGAAACACTATAGGAGGAGTCTGGCTCACCTCGTCATCCTTCAACACAATCTCTGAAAACACAATATGGTACGACGTCACACTGACCTCATCATCCCTTAATACCATTCATGGAAACATAATGGGCGATGTACATCTATCCTCTTCGTCTAACAACACCTTTTCCAAGAACAACATAAACAGCTACGTCACACTCACCTCGTCCTACAACAACAAATTTTACCACAACAACTTCATATACTCCCATTGTGTGCACAGTGAAAATTCAACAAACATGTGGGATGATGGCTATCCGTCAGGCGGCAATTACTGGAGTGATTACACCGGTGTCGATTTGTATAGTGGTCCTTTTCAGAATGAGACTGGCAGTGACGGGATAGGAGACACACCCTACCTCATAGCTCAAAACAATCGCGACAACTATCCTTTCATGGATCCTTACTATGACTTTGACATTGCCATAACAAACGTGTCACCTTCTAAAACCGTAGTGGCTCAAGGAAGGAGTCTGTTGGTCAACGTAACCGTTGAAAACCAAGGCGTATTGCCTGTCACTTTCAATCTCACATTAAATGCCACCTACATATACACCCCCGTGCAGATAGCGGTTCTGCTCCAAGCAAGTGCAGCCCAAGGATGGAATTACAGCATGCCCGGACCACCCATAACAGCCTATTTAGGAGACACCATAGCGTTGACCTTGGAAGCCGTAGACAGTGTTCATCACAAATTCTACGTTGACTACAACGGAAACGCTTTTCCAGACAGTAACGAACCACAATCATCCGATTTTATGTTCGCAACCATAACCTTCAATTTCACAGCCAGCATCTCAGGAAATTTCACATACTACTGCGCCTACAATCAGGACACAATGTTTGGACCGCTTACGGTGAACCCTGAACCTCATTGGTCTACGCAAATAACCCAAAATCTGACTTTGGCAAGTAAGGAGGAGAAGAATGTCACATTCACTTGGAACACAACAAGCTTTGCCAAGGGCAACTACACCATAAGCGCCTACGCTTGGCCAGTTCCAGGCGAAACAGACACAACAGATAACACCTTCAAGGACGGTTGTGTTCTAGTCACTGTTCCGGGCGACGTGGACGGCAACGGCGAATGCAACATCCTAGACGTGAAAAAGGTCAAGTTAGCCTACAGCGGATGGATAAAAGAACCCAACGCAGACATAGACGACAACGGAGAAATCAACATATTAGACCTGAAAAAGGAGAAACTCATCTACAGCGGCATGCTATGATGCACACACGCACACAATACAAAAAAGAGGGGTTTGCGGGGGATTATCTCCACTGGTTGCAGGTTCGAGTCCGACCGGCGGCGCCATTTCAGCTTATTTTCAAAAAACAGCGTTTTTCACAGTTTTCTAAAGATCACACGCGAATCTAGCTGTTTCAGAACAAAAGTCTTAATGCACGTGCATTGTAAGTCATCTAGAATTCAATCGAAGTTTCTCCACAAGTCATAAATGCTGAAGCAGAAGACTTACACCCGTATCTTCATTTCAAAGGAGGTGACAAGTTGAAGTTTAGTGATGTCATTCTGGCTGTGGCATCGATAGGTGTGATTTTTGCTTTGATTGCTTTTCCCTTAGAACTGGTGTTTGTTTCGGCTTTGGGGCTCAAATTGGGACAGGACATTGGTGCTTTTGTCTCCCTTTTCCTTAGTGCATTGATCGGCGGCTACATCTTCGCTGGAAAGATATGGGAAGCTAGGAGGGAAGCATTAACTAAAATAACGGTTTTATGGGCAGCCTTTATAGGAGTGATAGCGATGATGATTCCTGCAGGTGTGGCACACTGGGGTCTGATGGCTGAGGAAGAGTTCCAACTGATGTACCCTGGGGCCGCCGAACCGTCAACTGCCGAGTGGGTGAGCTATGAGATGATGTATAATGGTTCTTTCAGCTTCTTAATCGTAGGTAGTGCGCTCGTGTTAGGTTTCATCGGGCTCTATGTCGGTTCGATGCTTAGGCGACCAGTAAAGAGCTGAAAACAGCCAAAACATCCAACATAGGATCCATATTGGGGTCCACGATGCGACGTCATTGGAGCTTACTACTGGGCTGTTGCTTACACAATTATTTTCCAGTCTTCACTTCTGTTGGTTCAACGAATTGACGGCAGTGGGGACATTCAGCAAATCCCCCTGCCCGCCTTGACTTCCAATGGTTTTTGCAGAAGGGGCATTGCAACAAAACGTTTTCTCCCGCGTAAACAGAGAAGATTTGTCGACTCAACACTAGAACAATAATTCCTAAAAATAGTGCAACTGCTCCCACGATGGTTAAGTGTATCATTCTTACACTAACACCTAAGCCAAAATCAAACTGTTTTGACCAGAGATACGACCACAAAGCAGAGAACACATCATGTGAAGCGGATACGCTGGGCCATGCCTTCCACAACACTGCAAATAGCACAATTAATCCAATAGAAAAGAGCGTGAAACCTAAAGCGTAACCGGATTTTTTCCTATAAATAATCCTTCTCATGAAGCATCCAAATTCAATTGAAAAGATAGGCTTATTTTATTTATGAAGCCAAAGTAAGTAAACTGGACTGGAATCGCTATCTCCGGTTCTAGCAATAGTGTTTGAAGGCAGCGACACAATTAAAGTGAAAGATATTCAATGAATACATATCATACCGCCAAAAACTAGTTGCGCCGCAAATAAATGACCAAGTTTAGAACTCAACGCTTATAGTTTTAAGTAGGTTCCTTAACCATTTGAAATATGCAGTTGAGGTTTCATCAATGAGTTTAGAAGTTCTGTATCTTTCTTCGAAAGACGTTGAGAACGCAGACTTAACCATGGCTGAGATCATTAATGTCGTTGAGGAAGCCTTTAGAGAGAAGGGTGAGGACAGAGTTGAGATGCCTCCAAAGCCAGGTATTCATCCAAGGACAGACGCTTTCATACACGCTATGCCCGCTTTCATACCTAAAATGAAGGCTGCTGGCATGAAATGGGTAAGCGGATTTCCCAACAACCGCAAATACAATCTGCCATACATAATGGGCATCCTTGTTTTGAACGATCCTGAGACAGGTGCACCCCTCTGCATCATGGACGCCTCTTGGGTTACAGCCAAACGAACAGGAGCGGCAACAGCTGTTGCTGCCAAATATTTAGCCAGAAAAGACTCAAAGGTTTTCGGCATTTTAGGCTGCGGTGTTCAAGGAAGAAGCAACCTTGAAGCCGTGTCCACCGCCTTCAAAAGCCTAGAAGAAGTTCGAGCCTACGACATCAGCAAAGCAAACTTACAAAGGTACGTCTCAGAGATGACTGAGAAACATGGCTTAAGCATTGTGCCTGTTAACTCCCCAAAAAAGGCTGTGGAAGAATGCGACATAGTCGTGACGACTGGGCCCATTTTAAAGCATCCCAAGCCAGTTATAGAAGCTGCATGGTTCAGCGATGGAGGTTTCGCCTGCCCCCTCGACTTTGACTCCTACTGGAAACCCCAAGCCATACACTCCATGCACAAGTTCTGCACCGACGATATAGAACAACTCCTCCACTACCAGTCAGTAGGCTACTTCCAAGACATACCCAACGTTTACGCCGACCTAGGAGAACTGGCTACAGGAAAAAAGCCGGGACGAGAAAACAACTCAGAACGAACCATGTCCATGAACCTCGGCCTAGCCATCGAAGATGTGGCCACAGCCATAAAGATCTACGAAAAAGCCAAAAGCAAAGGTATGGGAACCTGGCTTAAATTATAGTTAAATGTTCTAGTTTGTTCAAGGCGTTAACCGTTAAGCCTTTTAACGTGTTTCTGGACTTATTTTCAGCTACACGTGACAATTGCCCAAGTGGTTGAGAAATTGAGGGGGCTTGGAAAAGCTCTGGCGCTGAGGGGGAACATTCGAGTGTTAACTGTGGAGGCCACGGTTACGGCGATGTTTTATGGCATGCTCTTCGTGATCTGGCAACCCTTTGTGCTCAGTTTAGGTGCTTCGATGGCGGTGTTAGGCGGTTTGAGTGCTGCCTTGGGCTTGTTAGGATCTTTGTCGTCGCCTATCTGGGGGAGGCTGTCAGATAGGGTTGGAAGAAAACCTCTCCTAATCTTGTCGAACGTTCTAAAGGCAGGCGCCCTAGTTTTCTGCATCATTGCCAACACGTGGTTTCTCCTCATCCCCTACGTGATCCTTATGGGACTTTCCGCAAGTTATCGCCAGTACAATCCTGCTAGGGCTTCTGTTGTAGCTGAGTCTGTTGAAAGAGAAGAGCGGGGTATGGCATACAGCGTCTTGACGTTCTCCTCACAGGCTGCGACAGCGGTTGTTGCTCCCTTAGGCGGTTTTCTAGCCATGATTTACGGTTTTGTGCCCATTTTTTATGCTTGTATGGTAGTGGACATCGCATGTGCTCTACTTATCATTGTTTTTATTCGGGAGACTTTAGAGGAAAGACCTAGGGGTGGAGTGCAGTCTGGAGAAAGGAATTGGTGGAAAGTGTTTCGCGAATTGTTTTGGCCAGAGTCTCACCTGAAGGGTTTTTACGTTGCGATGTTTGCTGACTCCTTTGCGTGGGGTTTGGGCTATTCTATTCTCTATGGCATGCTGGCGAGAAGCTTTGGATTCAACACCTACGAGTTAGGCTTGTTGTCAGCTGCTGTGAGCGTAGCTTGGTGCGTGACGCAGATTCCCTTTGGAAAGCTTATTGACAGGTATGGGCAAAAGTTGTTTCTGCTGGTTTCCGAGGCCTTTGGCATCGTCTCAGTTTTGGGATGGCTTCTTTCAAATAATTTCATGCACTTTGTTGTTTTGCAGATTCCTTTCGGGATTTCAATCGCGTCTTGGGTTCCAACGGTTACCGCTTTTCTCGCCGACAACGTTTCAAAGGAGAGAAGAGCTGAAGCCATGGGTAAGCTGCAGGCTTTTAAGGGCATACTTGCTTTTCCAGCTCCCTACATTGGCGGTTTGTTGTATGACACATGGGGTTTTAGCGCTCCTTTGTTTTTGAACCTTTTGGGCTCCTTTGTTGCCTTTGGGCTTCTTTTCGCGTTGATTCAGGAACGGCATCCGTAAAATCGCGCGCCTCATGTCAAACTCTTACATAACAAGGACTCTAATCCGGGGTCAGCACACCCTAAGAAATTTTATTAATGATTTCTCATCGAAACGGTTAAAGCCAAAATTGATTTTAGTTACGTTTCAAAAGGAGGTTAAATTTTGACTGAGAAAGCGAGTGTCCTAAAAATTGTTGACGCAAAGGGTTCACATTACGAAATTGGATATCAGTTGGGAACTAAATGCAAGGATCTGGCGATAAGCATGATGGAGGAAGCCCGAGAATCATTGAAAGCCTCCAACATTAGTTTAGAGAAGCAAACATCCCATGCGAAGAAATATTTGCCTTACGCAGAAGACTTTTTCCCCCAATTTCTTGATGAAATCCGAGGATATGCCGACGCCGTCGGATTTAAATTCGAAGAAGCCTTCGCTTGGTTCTGTTCAGAGCCCATGCAGGGCGCCAGAGGATGCACAGACATTGCGGTTAACGGCGATGTAACAGCAGATGGAACTGTATATGCAGTTCATAACGAAGACTGGTCGCCTGAAGGCGAAAAACATGTGATTGCAGTTCGAATAAAACCTGACGATGAACCAGGTTTCATCGCTTTGTCCTATGGTGGTTTATGGGTCAACAGTGGCGTTAACGCCGCTGGAGTTAGCCTATCTGGAAATGCCCTTACTCAAAATGACACCCGAATAGGGGTTCCGCAAGACTTCGCTGTTCGCAAGGTTCTAGCCTCCAAAACCATTGGAGATGCTATGAAAGCGGCTGTTCCAGAGAACCGAGCCTCCAGCTACAACAATATCATCTGCGACGAAAACGGAGAAATCTACAGCATGGAAGGCTCTGGAACAGATTTCGACGCCCTATACGCTGAGGAAGGCTATTTAGCGCATACAAACCATTATTTATCTCCAAAAATGGCAAAATATGAGGCTGTCTTCCAAGCCAAATATGACAAGTCGCCTTTAAGAGCAGATTCCATCATCCGATACAAAAGAGCCCTAAGACTAACCGAGAAAGAATTGGGCAAGATAACGGTGGAAACATTCAAAAAAATTATGGCTGACCACGTGAACTACCCATGGTCAATCTGCAGACACATAGATGAGAGGCTTCCTCCGAAAGACCGATCGAAAACGGTCTTCTCAGAAATCATTGACCTTACCCATCGCGCCATATGGGCTTGTCGTGGAAACCCATGCGTTGGACAATATACTAAGTTTGAACTGAAATAGAGCTCTATTTTATCAGCTAGGCTAGGGAGGTTGTTGAAGAGGATAAATTGAAATGTCTTGATAGTACCAGTAGAGCGTTTCTCCATCACCCACTATGTACTTGTCACAGGCTACTGGACCTTCAAACCATCCCCAGTTAGTTAACATCCACCAATACCACCAATAATTACCAGAATTCCTCCTGCCATTAATTTCGTTAAGGGTTGCGCCGCTGGTGCTGGATGTGTAATTAACAGTGGTTGCTAACATAGTGATGTCAAGTAAGGTGTCTCCTGCTCTTGCTTCAGTTTGATTGAACCATTCTGTGGTGCCGTTTCCATAGTTGATTCCAAGGTTGATATGGATAGTTTTTGTACGCGTCTTTTTAAGGAGGTCATTGTACATGTAGTGATAATATCCCGCGAAAGAAGTCGCCACAGTCAAGCAGACTAATAGCGCTAAAACCACGAAGACAAATGTTCTTTTCCCCATAAACATAACCTCACCTAACCAAGAATTTTTGTAGAGTCTTAAAAAGGGGAGTGAAAGCGGACCCGAAGAATACTGTGTTGGAACAAATGTGTATGACTGACATCGTTATTCCCATGAAGAAAGTGAAAATGATGGCTCTGCCAGCCAGTATGGCTGTCCCACTATTGGTGATTATGTCGTAAATGAGAGTGAGAAAAGCGCCTAAAACCGCAGTTTCAAGGCATAGCCTTCCAGATTTTTCGCCAACTACATATCTCTTGTAGATACCTCCTGCAACCCCCACTATGAACATACCAGCCATTTGGAAAGGCATAATCATTCCGGCGAAGCCCCAAGGCGAGAGAAAACCGTTCACGAACATTACAAAAGCTCCAAAAGTTCCCGCCAGCAAGCTTCCAAAGAAAACACCCATAGTGAAAGTGATTAAAGAAGTAAATTCGACATTAGGAGGTCTAGGTGTGAGTTGAATACCGATACATAGTGCCGCGAAGACACTGAATAACGCAACTTGACGAGATGTTAGGGAAGACATGGATTACAGGTTGGATAATCCAACCTATAAAACTTGCGGTACAAAAAACAGAGTATTAATTTTCTCACTCCTGCAAGGCGCAATGGTTTTTCGCTAACACGTTCCTTCTCTAATTTAAGTGGAACTCACATATAGGATTGAAATTTATCGCTATAATACAGGAATATTTCGTCATCCGTAAGTTTGTACAGGGTTCTGAGTTGTTCTATGTGGAGTTTGTGGTAACCCAGTGTCGCCCTAGAATAATATAGCAAGTCGTAGTAGGACCACGAGCCACTGTCGTAGCGGTAGATATTGTTCGAGATAGTCTCTACTCCTTCCCAGAAGAATGCCCACCCCTTGCTATTATTTGTCTCAAATGAACACTCGTAAAGGTCCAGCAAAGAGAAGAGAAAACCATTAAGCACCTTGCTGCTGGGAGCACCTTCATCGGCACACTCTTCGTACCAAACACCGCTAGAATCAACGTATCTGACTCCACCGGCACTCATCTCTACTCCAAAGGCAAGAACTATTTTTTCAGCGACATCAAGATATGAAGTGTTTCCTGTCAAAACATAAGCTCTTGTCAAGACGCTTATGCCCCGCCCCTGGGCCATAGCCGAAACCCAAGGTTTTGTGCACTTATATGAAGGCCAGTCAAAGTTGTATTCCCACACACTGAAGTTCCCTCTTTGCTTTGCATTCTCCACAAGCCATTTAGCCTGAGTGAGAAATTTTTCTCTGCGTGTAATATTCCCTGTGGACAAATATAGGTGATAGTTGGCCAGAGCATATCCGGAGATGGTTACGGGATTATACTGGAGGCCAATTGGGGAACCGTATTTCGCAAGAGGTACTCCATTCGAATCAAATACAACCCAGCTCGCGGATTCCCAGTCTTCCACATTGTTGCAGAGGGTTTCTACTACGTAATGCGGGAACAAAAAGAGGGCACTTGCCGTAAAGTTGTTCCCACAGCTCATATCTAAGTATTCTGCAACTATCTCGTCGCCGTATCTCACATTGAGACTGCTAGTGTTTAGAATAGGTTCACCCATCAATCCTATGCCAACTGCAAACACCGTGCCAGAGAATACTCCTTGGCTATCTTCCGTCAGTGTTGCTTCTTTAGAATCGATACTACTCGAAACATTGACTTTGACGAAGTTGTCATCCACGTCTATATCTATGACCCCTATTTCAATTGGAACCGAGAGGTTAGGCTCCCAAAACACCCTGACATCAGGATAGTATATAGACCTGTTAAAATATATGCGCGTGTGCGCAAAGCCGCTGTAAATCAACTTCACTTTTTTCAGGTCAAAGATGTTAATTACGCCGTTGTTGTCTATATCCGCATTCGGTTCGTCTATATGGCCACTGTAGGCCAGCTTGACCTTTTTTATGTCTAGGATGTTGCATTTGCCGTCGCCGTTCACATCGCCCGGAGCCTTGACTAAAACCAAACCGTCGGTGGCTTTGGCGGCTATGATCCCGCTTCCTTTGGGTGGTTGAATGCTAAATGTTAACATGCTTGTTAATAGCAGCGTCAGAATTATTTCTGAAACTGCTTTTATCCTCATTCTCCTTTCACTTTTCCCGTTACATATATCGCTGTAACTGATATTTCTCATTTGCGAAACAATCTTCTATGGGTCTAGAATGGAAACGTAAGTAGGGTGACGCTAAGCCATTTCCACTTTTCATTTATTTTTATGTCTTTTCAGCTAGGTTGGCTATGAATACCTCTCTTTCCTCTGCCTCTAAACATTCGGGAAGGAAAACTCCTTTAGCTTTTCCCAACAATGCAGGTGCCTTTTTGTTTTCTTTATGGGTAATAATTTTTATTGATCCGTCGAACGTTTATTAAGGGCATTAAGGTGGTTTAATGAATCTAAAGGAAAAATCTTTGTACACTGCGTCGCTAGTCCTCTTTGTTGTCGCTGTTTATTCCTACTTCTATGAGTCTCGCTATACAGGATTGCTACCTGTTGTTACTTATCCTTTCAGAACATATACAATTCCTATAGCTCTCACTGGACTGATTCTTCTGGTCTTGGCTTTGATTGCCCGAAAATTCTCACCCGAGGCTAAGAATAAAACCTCAGGTTTTATTTCGATCTTACTTTCGTATTTGTTAGAATTTCAGATAAAGGGCAAATGTGATGTGAGGGGGTTTGCTCATGACGGTGACTGAAAGTTTCCAAAAGAAGAGAATCTTCTATTCGATTTTTGTTCCTCCGCTGGTGATTGTTCCCATTGGTGTACCACTTTTTCTCTTCGGTGTTGATGCGTGGATTATAAGGGATGTTTGGTATTTGGGCATCTTTATCAGTTGTGTCTATATAACGATACGAGACAAGACTCCTCTCTCGCAAATCGGATTGTCAAAGCAAAAACTCGGTTTAAGCCTCCTTCTGACAGGTGGATGGGAAGTGGTGACTTTCCTCTTTCTAGGCATCATTCCCTTTTTCGCATTAACAAGAAGACTGCCCATTTTGGCACCGCTTAACGAGACTATGATGACTTCTGCGCTTCACTACACGCTTGTGAGCGTTGCAGAGGAAACATGGATGAGAGGGCTGTTGCTGAGAAGACTTAAAGAGTGGAGACCCGATGGTCCTGCCCCTGTTGTGTGGAATTCAATAATCTTTGTCTTGTTGCACGTGCCTGCTGCGTCCCTCGTCATAATTGAAGACTTAAGCCTTGCACCACTCTTAGCGTTGAGTTGGTTAACTTTGTTCGTTTGGTCAGTTGGACTTGCGGTTATAGTGGTTAAGACAGGAAACTTGTTTGGACCTATCGTTGCTCATGGAGTGGATGACTTCGTAACTAAAGTCCTCTATCCTCTACAAATATGAAAAAGCCTTAAATTCAATCACGCAATCGTTAGGTTGCCTTTGCTGAACATGAATTTGTAGATATATAGAATGAGCCCAAAGATTAAGGAAACTCTACAGAACTCATAGACAACACCAGACCCGACGATGTTTAAGAACGGGTTATCAGTTAGAGGAAAGAAAGGTTTCATCTCCCCATAAAGGAATGAGTCTAAGAAGATATGAAAATAGACTCCGAAGAGAGACGTGTAAAGAATCTTCGCAAATGAGGATTCTTGTTGAACCTTAAACTTTGCCAGAACCTTATTTAGCCAATTCCTCATAAAGTAGATGCCAACTCCTGTTGCGATCCCCATAATAGTTCCACCTAAATAAGAGTGAAAGAAACCATGCAAGGGATAGCGAAGACCGAGAAAAAGCACGAGAAAAGGCTCAATATCAACTATGACATTCCCAACCAAGAAAGCTGGAAAGTTTAGGTATCTGAACAAAAGTAAACTAAAGATCAATGCGGGTCCTAGATGAAATGGGGTAAACGGCATGAACAATTACTCCCTTGATAAATCTGTTGAGTTGACATTTAAAAGTTTGAGAAATTATAAACTTTGCTTCACTAGGAAAGTAGACTAAGAATTTGGAAGCCCCAAGGCATTGGCGCACATGCTCGGTTACTCAATTATGGCAGTGAGAATGAAGATAAACCCGAAGAATATGAATAGAAGAGAAGTTGCGATTTTTAGGTATTTTTCAGGCAGTAGTCTTAGGAGTTTCGCTCCAAGGATCACCCCGATTCCGGTCACAACTGAAAATGCAAGCATAATGCCTACCAATACGATGAGGGGATTCTTTAGTTCTGCCGCTAAGACAATGGATGCGAGCTGCGTTTTGTCGCCTAGTTCCATAAGAGAGATAAGGGAAAAGGTTTTGAGAAAAGTTGCTTTTTGTTTTTCAATCTTGATTTTTTCCTTGCTGCGAATAAGGGAGAAAGCTCCGAAGATTATGAACACTAGACCCGAGCTGAAACTAACCCATTTATAAGGAAGGAAACCGAGCAGTTCTCCTCCTATCAGGGCGCTTACACCATCCACTAAGAAGAAGGCTAACATAGACCCTGCGAAGACGGATATTGCGGAGGCTTTTGAAGAAAGCATAATAGCAGTCAGCTGTGTTTTATCGCCTAACTCAGCAAGAAAGACGAAAGCAAAAGCGGTCATCAAGGGAACCATGTCCATACTCATTCTTTTAACCTCTCCTCGTCCACATTAACATTCATTGTAATAAGTCTTCCACCTTCCAGAACCTTCAGCTTTAAGCGCACGATTTGGTGACCACAAAATGGCACCAAACTTACTAGAATAAGGAGAACTATAGCAAAAGCGAAAATTTTTTTCCTAAACATGTTTATCTACTAGAAAAATATGGAATTCTATAAGTTAGGGGTGAAAGTAAAATGGAACTCCGCCTTAGACCAAGTTTGATATTGACTCTTATTGGCTTTCTATTATGCACCGTTTTCTTGGTTAATCTGCTACACGCCAACATAGATTGGGAAGATGTCGCTGGAGCTGGAACATTACAGTTTTTTGGATTGCTAGCCCTTTTTGCAGCAATGATCGCGAATATCATCGAATCGGTCGTTAGAAGCTAGTTCCCCTTTTTCTCTTTTTTCTCTAACTTCTATGTTAGCATCGAAATTGGTCTTTCTCCATAAGCCATAACATCTACATTGTGTGATACTCCATCGATGCCATAATCGGAGTTGGGTAAGTAGTCGATTAGCTGCGCGAGAACTCGCTAAGGCTCCCGAAGAAGTGGCGCCAATATCGATGCATATAAAACTTGAGGAAAAGGTTTAAGAGCAAGAACCGCTTCCTTGGCTGGTTTAGCCAAAATCTGTGGAGGCCCTAAAACAAAGGAGTCGCAAGCGATGCGGTTTTTCTGGAGAACTATGTATGAGCTTAAGAAGAGAGCTTGGACTTTTACACGCAACAATGATGGGGTTAGGAAGCACCATTTGCGCAGGCATCTTTGTAATACTGAGCCCAGCCGTAGAAATAGCAGGACCCGCAGTGATTCTATCCTTCATTATCTGCGGAATTATTAACATCGCCACCATGCTTTCTTACTGTGAACTCGGAGCCGCAATGCCCAGAATCGGCGGCGAATACGTATATGTCAAAAACGCATTCAAAGGTCTTCCAAGTTTTCTCACAGGCTGGTACGAATGGTCTAGCAACATTTTTTATGCTACGCTAATGGTTTTGGGCTCGGCTTATATGCTCTCTTACATCATGTCGATCAATAAATTTCTGATAATGATCATCTTGGTCATTCTCTTTACACTCATCAACATTAATGGTATAAAGGAAGTGAGCATTACACAGACGCTTTTAACATCGACGCTGCTGGCGATAATTTTATTGTTTGTAGGAGCTGCATTGGCCCATGGCTTTAGGTCCAATGCATTCGAGCCGTTTATGCCGAAGGGTCCGTTAAGCGTGATCGCAGCTATTGCCTTCATTTTCGAAATATATGTAGGAGTTGAAGCAATAGCCGCTAGTCAGGCAGAAATAAAGGAACCGGAGAAAACAATTCCTAGAGCCATGATTCTCTGTTCAATAATCTTGATGATCGTGTACTGTCTTGTGGTGTACGTGACAGTCGGCATAATCTCTCCTGACGTTTTGAGCAAATCACTGACTCCATTGAATTTGGTAGCAGAAAAAACCATGGGCAGTGCAGGCGTCATACTGCTTACCATTGCTGGATTGATTGCCGCCTTAACTTCTCTCAATTCAGCGATTGTTGCTTCTTCTAGGGCTGCTTGCTCCATGGGTCGGAATGGGCATTTTCCAAAGGTTCTGGGAAAAATTCATGAACACCATAAAACTCCCTATGTAGCGATTGTTTGCGGGTCAATCCTTATCATGTTTTTCTGTATGATAGACAATCTTGAATTCGTGGTTTATTCAATTAATTTCGGATTTTTGATAGGTTTCTCTTTAGTGAACTTGTCATTGATCAAACTTAGACGAATCAAACCTCACTTGCATCGCCCATTCAAGACACCATTATATCCACTAACCCCAATCGTCGGGATCATTACCTCAGTTGGGCTTCTGGCATTTTTAGATTTAAAATCGCTGGCGTTTGGAATTTCATGGGGCTTAGTTGGTTCAACAATATACTTCCTAAAACAAAAAGCACAAAATAAACACCATTCCATTCGATAAACAAATTCAAAATGGTGTTTTGTTGCAATATTGAGATAGCGTATTCTCGCCAATTATTTCGCCGCGAAAACTTTTTCTAGTTCTTCAGTTGAGTTCTGGCTATGCGTTGGTTTACTGGCTTCATCTTCCACAAAATCGCTTTCGGAATCTTGTCGGTTTTGCTGCCACTCTATATTACTCAAACCGTGAGCGGAGGCACCCTCACCGTTTGGGGAATAATTACAGCCACTGCAACCTTTCTAGCTATTCCTTTTTCTTTTCTCTGGGGCTGCCTTTGTGATGCCACTAGACGCTACCGATTCTTCATCCTAGTTTCCTTTGGAGCTATAACTGTGTTGCTTTATTTTTTCTCTCTAACGACAAACTTGTTTATGCTTGGTTTCTTTTACGTAACCATTGCTGTCTTTCAAGTTGCCCATGAACCGTCAAAGAACATATTGATTGCCGAAACTTTTTCCCACCTAGAATGGAAACAAGGCTTTGCACGTTACGAGGCTTGGACTGAACTGGGATGGGTCACTGGCTTGCTTTTAGGTTTCCTACTGGTAGCCTTAGGCCTTAACACTGCAGCATTGTTGCTTGTCTGCGTTTACCTTAGCCTCCTCTCTTTCTTAGCTTCAGCAACTTTTGTAGCAGATCCAGCTTTGATCTTTGAAAGAGGTTTGGTGTCTATAGAAAGGTCCATCAGTTTGTTACAGAGGGGTGCTACAATACTCTCTAAAGCGGAAACTGACACACATGCTTGGGGCGAGTTTAAGCAAGAGAATGCGTTTGCCCTCTGCCTTGGACTAGTTTTCTTCTCTCTTGCCACCAGCATATTCTTCACTCCTTTGCCCGTCTTCTTCGCGAGAAATCTGATCCTTCAGACAAGCATCATATTTTTCCTGTTTCTACTCAACTCTGCAAGCTGTCTCTCAGGTTATTTTCTAACCCAAAGAAAGGCTGGCGGTTCCGAAGCAAACACTCCCATAAAGAAAATTGCGTTGCTTCGTAGCATGCTGGTGCTTTTGCCCGTTTTTGCGGGATTCAGCCCATTTTTGGGGGCTGTTGTGCTGTCAATAATTGTGTTAGTTGCTATGGGGCTCGCCTACGCTTTCTACTCTGTCTCGGTGCTTTCACTCTCTATGGAAGTGATTCCACAGGGCAAAGCCGGCCTTTTCACGGCACTTGTGGGCACAGGCAGTGCCATCGGCTGTTTTGCTGGACCATTAATCGCAGAAAGCTTCGGTTTCCAACAAACGTTTTTGACCTCTGCAGCTTGCTTCCTTCTGAGTTTTGTCGCCTTCAGAAAGTTCGCATGAAAAAGAGAGCACCAGGGTTTACATCTTTTTTGAAGTTTAGGTTGTACGAGGAGTTTTGTCCGAGCAATTCTTGGTAAATGTTGGGTGACAATACCAAAACATTTATACTGACTAAGCCCATACAAGATTGACATGGGCAAAATAGATTTTGACGAAGTTCTATACATCGAGGAAACAAGCGTAACTGTGCGAGCATACAGACGAAGAACAACGGTGCCCTCAAAAATATTCAAATTCATGGAACTCAAAGAAGGTGATAGCCTAAGATGGATCGCGACCAGAGACGGCACAGTCTTTGTGACAAAGGTTGAGGGCGAAAAGACCAAAACCAAACTAAAACAGAAAAAATCCAGTTAATCACAACTTTTGTAGTTTGTGTTTAGCCGATTAACAGTTAGATTGGTAGTCAGCCAATCTCAATTGGTAATATACCAAAATGTTTATAGCTTCTACCAACTTTTATTATGTAGGAGAAAACTCTAAAGAAAGGAGACGAAATGAGCAGAAAACTTGCCATTATGGCAGTCATCGTTATCATAGCACCAATAGCTGCTTCTTTGGCATACAACTACTCTAACAGCTCTAATACAAAGACGATAACAGTCTCCGGAGCGTGGGCTCTCTATCCAATGATGGTCAAGTGGGCTGAAGAATACCAAAAAATCCAGCCACAAGTCAAAATCGAAGTGTCAGCAGGCGGAGCGGGAAAAGGAATGGCAGACGCCTTAGCAGGGTTAGTCGACATAGGCATGGTCTCCAGAGAAATCAGCCAGCAAGAGATCGATCAGGGCGCGTTTTGGGTCGCAGCCGTCATAGATGCTGTAATCCCAACAATTAACAAGAACAACCCAGTGCTGCAAGACATTCTAACCAAGGGGATGACAAGGTCTGTATTCATGGGCATCTACATCCACGCAAACATAACCACATGGGGACAAGCGGTTGGAAAACCCGAAATCACAGATGAAATCCATGTGTACACAAGATCCGATTCATGTGGGGCCGCCGAAACATGGGCCAAGTACTTGGGAGCGAAGCAGGAAAACCTCAAGGGAGTGGGAGTCTACGGTGATCCAGGATTGGCGGACGCAGTCAAGAATGACCGTTTAGGAATAGGCTACAACAACGTCAACTACGCCTATGACGCCACAACAGGCAACACAACTCAAGGACTCGCAATAATACCATTGGACATGAATGAGAACAACCAAGTGGACACAAGTGAGAATTTCTACGCCAACAAAACTCAAATCATCAACGCAATCGCCACTGGAGCATATCCATCACCCCCCGCAAGAGAACTGAACCTAGTCACAAAGGGCGAGTTCACTGGAGCAACAATGGATTTCGTAATGTGGATATTGAGCGAAACTGGCGGTCAGCAGTACGCGCTCGAAACAGGATACGTTCCACTGTCCGAGCAGAGACGCGCAGAAATGCTAAGCAAACTGGGCTAGACGATGATTCAGCAAACAGCCATTATTGCATTTTTTCGACCTCTAAGAGGGGCTGAAAGGTGAACAGACAGATAGAAGACGCTCTCGCCCACAAGCTTTCCCTACTGGCCACAATATTCGGAAGCCTAATTGTTTTCTGGATGGCTTTCGTACTCTTGCAGAAATCAACGCCAATATTGTCAACTCATCCACTGAGTGAATTGCTTCTCTCGTCTTCATGGCATCCATTACTAGGAGAGTTCGGATTCTACCCATTCATTGCAGGTACGCTGTGGGTAACTGGCCTTGCGATGATTCTTGCTGTTCCAGTGTGCCTCTTGACCGCAATCTATCTTGCGGAATACGCCCCTAAGAAGGTTCGAGCAATCATAAAGCCCCTAGTGGACTTGCTAGCTGGCATTCCCTCAGTAGTCTATGGACTGTGGGGTGTACTCTTCATAGTGCCCCTAATCAGATTCTATGTGGCGCCATCTTTAGGCGTTGACACAACAGGATACAGTGTACTCGCCGGGGGCGTGGTGCTCGCAATAATGGTTTCTCCCATAATAATCTCAGTTTCCGAGGAGGTTTTCAGGACTGTTCCGCTCGAAACCATAGAAGCATCCTATGCCTTGGGCGCGACAAAATGGGAAACCGTTAAACACGTCGTAATCCGAAAGACGCTTCCGGGGCTTATTGCCGCAATAATCTTGGGCTTTAGCCGAGCCTTCGGAGAGACACTGGCTGTATTGATGGTTGTGGGCAATGTGGCTAAAGCTCCATCATCGCTTTTTGATCCAGCCTATCCATTGCCAGCCTTGATAGCCAACAACTACGGAGAGATGATGTCCATTCCACTCTATGACTCTGCACTATTACTCGCAGCGCTAATCTTGCTGGTTGTGGTGGTTTTCTTCAATATTTTGGCAAGAATGGTCCTTGTTCGGTTAGAGAGGAGGTCAATGTAGTTGAACAAAAGGAAGGTTGAGGAGTCATTCTTCAAAATGCTCATGCTGTTATCAACGGGTCTAGTTGTGGGCGGGTTACTGGTGGTTTTCGCGATCGTAATTCTGAAGGGTGCACCAGCTCTCAGCCTCTCGATGCTGACCCAAACCCCGAAAGGAGGATACTATCTGGGAAAAGAGGGCGGCATACTGAACGCCATAATCGGATCAATATACGTTGCTGGTGGCGCAACAGCAATTGGCCTCCTACTGAGCCTAGCAATAGTGCTTTATATACATGGGTATGGGGAAAGATCGAGAATTTCAAGTTTCACAAGGCTGTCGCTAGATGTTTTGTGGGGAGTTCCGTCGATAGTTTATGGGGTTTTTCTCTTCACGATGATGCTTGCCCTAAGAGCAAGAGCTTCGCTTCTGTTTGGCATCATCACAGTCACGCTGTTTGAGCTTCCGATTATAACTAGGGCTATTGATGAAGTGATGAAGATGGTCCCAGCCAAGCTAAAAGAGGCATCCTATTCCCTAGGCTCCACGAGGTTTGAAACTGTGAGACATGTTATGACGAGACAGGCGTTGCCAGGAATATTGACTGCAGTTTTGCTTGCTTTTGGCAGAGGCATAGGCGACGCAGCCTCAGTATTGTTCACGGCAGGTTACACCGATTCCATCCCAAGGTCACTGTTCGACCCAGTCGCAACTTTACCTCTAGCCATTTTCTTTCAACTGGGAACTCCGATACCAGAAGTCCAGCAACGAGCCTACGCGTCTGGAATCATACTCCTATTCATTGTGCTACTACTCAGCGTCACATCCAGACTCGCCACAAGGAAACTCATGAAATACGTGATAAAGTAAGGAGCACTGAAAGCATGTTCGAACCTCACATAAGTGTGCAAAACCTCAACATTGCCTACGGGGAACGCCAAGTACTGAAAGACATAACTGTTGACATCCCTAGAAATCGAATCACCGCCATCATCGGACCTTCTGGATGCGGAAAGTCAACTCTGCTCAAAAGCATGAATAGACTAATAGAATTAGCAGACGGAGTGAAAATCTCGGGCAAGGTACTTGTTGACGGAGTCAACGTTTTTGATAAAGGAATAGATGTTACCGATCTAAGGAAAAAGATGGGATTAATCGCGCAGACGCCTAATCCTCTCCCAATGTCCATCTACGATAACGTCGCATATGGACCACGGATCCATGGAACCAACGACAAAAATAACCTAGATAAAAGAGTTGAACAATGCTTGCAAGCCGCTGGGTTGTGGGACGAAGTAAAAGATAGACTTAAAGACCCGGCCTCGAGGCTTTCGGCGGGGCAGCAACAGCGACTATGCTTAGCTAGGGCACTAGCTATCAAACCAGAAGTGCTTCTATGCGACGAGCCCACGTCAGCGCTTGACCCGATATCTTCCCAATGTATAGAAGAACAACTCATCAAACTCAGCAAAAACTACACAATAGTATTTGTTACGCACATTCTGCGTCAAGCAAGAAGACTTGCAGACCATGTAATCTTCCTTTACTTAGGTGAGCTTGTTGAGCAAGGTCCAGCTGAAAAAGTCTTCTCAAAACCCGATAATCCAAGGACAAAAGCCTACATAGAAGGAGTGTTCGGCTAATTAAATCGTTAAGAGGTATGGAGATAAGTTTCTCAAGGTGATTTACGAAAATATAATCACTGCATCTATAGTCTCCCCAAGAATACCTGAAATCAAGCCTGCAAGCAGTAACATAGCTACCAAGGGATTTCTGAGGTGAAAAAAAGAGCTCAACAACAGTGGCCCGTTTCTTCCTTCTGGCGATTTCATTGTTGCCAAAGATTTTGAGGCGGCTTTCCACCTCTCGAGAGGTAAGCCCTAGCTCAGCATGTGTGCTGAAGCGAGCAAGAAGCTGGTCGATTGGTAAACTCAAAAGCTCTTCTGTATCTATCAGCGACAGATGCGCCTCGAAGTCACGTTGCTTTTGACCTATTTTTTCTTCCCCAGTCTATTCTGTTCCAAATTCTTTCATGGAAATAGTATGCTATGCTTGTGTAGATGTTGCTGACAAGCATAAACCCAAGCGCAATCTCAACTTTTCCAGTAAGCAAGTAGATGGAAGTGAAATCCATTATCAGAATCATAATCCTATAAGTGATTGCTTTAGTTAAAGATCTGGACCTGTACTCTTTCAAATCGCGCCCTCCAAATCCAGCTGGTGTGTTTGTCCCCAGTTTTATATGAAACTAACCCCCACGTGATCCCGAAAACGCGAGCTCGAATTTTTTTGGCATTCAGTTAAGCACTGTGAATCAAGCGTTTTTCCTAACTCAAAAACTCTCTTAAAAATGGCGCCGGGGGTGGGATTTTGAACCCACGCGGCTCTGATGGAGGCTACGAGTTTGGTTATTGTCTCCATCGAATGGGTTTAACTATGTAGCATTCCGCGTCGTCAAGCTTGGCTCCTTGGGCTCTGTGCCTATGAGTTCGGGGGATAGGTATCCTCATAATTTCTATGCGTCTCGCGTAAGCTATTATGCGCTCTCCGGAGATACCGTCTCCCTCACCGTAAAGGATTGTCATTTGGTTATCACTTCTGCCTTCTCCTCGACAACTTCAACTCTTCCTTCGCCTGTTAGTTGCTGCACAACTTGGAGCACAAGTCGATAGTCTATTCCTAGCTTCTCTGCCATTTCATCTGGCCAAACAACTCCAGGATGCTTCTTTAGGTAGTTGATAACTTCCCTTTTAGCCTGCACCAACGATAAATCACGGAAAACTACGAGTTTGCTTGAACCTAGCTCATTTACATACTTTCTAACGGATTGCCTAACAAACTCGGCGACGCTTTTCGCAGTGCCGGCACGAACAAGCTTCTCAATTCTCTCGTATTCTCGCTCTGGGACAACGGCGGATAACCTTTTCATAACCAACACCACGTGTTACAATGGCACAATGTAACATTTAAGCCTTGCCGACCACGCATCACTTTACAATAAAGAACATCTGGCGCCTGGGAATAGGTTCAAATCTCGGTTTAAATTCTCGGGTTGTTTCTTTCTCCTTAGCAGTTTCAAAATGAATGCAAATGTGGTATGTTTATATAGTTGGAGTTTACATGTGGTATAAGACAAATTTCGACATAAGTATAACCCAGAAAAGTTAAGGAGCAGGAGCAGCGGTGAAAAATGGACCTCACATGGCTTGCGTTGGCAGTTGGAGCCCTTGCCATGCTCATTGTCGCTTACTTAGCTTGGTCCATCGGCAAGGAGCCTGCCGGAACACCGCAAATGCTCGAAATCGCAAGTTACATTGAAGAAGGCGCTAGAGTCTTCATAAGACGACAGTACACAACCATCTCAATTT
>Ga0315306_10000073_pt1 | contig 46180 bp, 64 predicted proteins | sample TDP1_MG_FD_203803 | JGI IMG/M metagenome (GOLD analysis project Ga0315306, IMG submission 203803) | Freshwater sediment microbial communities from Lake Towuti, South Sulawesi, Indonesia - TDP1 | ecosystem: Environmental > Aquatic > Freshwater > Lake > Sediment | place: Indonesia: South Sulawesi... | reverse complement strand
ACCACAGGGGGGAACACACTTTCTTTCGTGCGGCACCAAGAGGCTCTGGCGAGCGCAAGCGCGCACGCCGCAGACAGCAGGAGGACCTGAATGCGTAGCCGCATAACGGCGTTGGAGTACGTGCGGCCATCTGAGGTGGACGACCATCCGCTGAACTACCGGCGGCACCCGACGGAACAGAGAGAGATCCTGGCGCAAGTGCTCGAGCGGATCGGCATCGCCGATGCGCTAGTAGCCTACCGGTCTGAGCAGACTGGCCGCCTGACGCTGATAGACGGACACCTCCGGCGTGAGCTTCTGTCTGATGAGGCTAAGGTGCCCATACTGGTGCTCGACCTGAACGACGCCGAGGCCCGGGCCCTGCTGGCGCTTGCTGATCCGCTCGTGGGCATGGCGGAGGAGGTCGAGGAGGCATACCAGGCCCTGGTTGCGGAAGTGCAGGGCGATGGGGAACTGGCTGAGCTGTTTCGGCACATGGACGACATGGCGCGGCAAGTGCGCGATGAGGCGGAGAAGGCGAAGCCCGTGTTCGACATCGTGCCGACCTTCGATGAGCGCTACGACGCGCTGCTGGTCTTCTGCCGAACGGAGCGGGAGTGGGCGGAGTTGGCAACTGCGCTCGCGCTTCCCGAGAAGGACGACGGCAAAGGCCGGATCGGGGTAACGCATGTCCTCACCGAACAGGAGTTCATGCAGCGATGGAAGTCCCGATAGTGATCCTGAGCCACAAGCGCGCTGGCCGGGTCACGACGCACGAGCATGTGAAGGGCGCGAAGGTATGCGTGCCCGAGGGGCAAGCCGAAGACTATGCCAGGTTCCATGCGCCGGAGACCCTCCTGGTGCACCCAGATACCGTCGTTGGGCTCTGTGCGAAGCGACAATGGGTCTGTGAGCGGTGTGGCGATGTGATGATGTTGGACGATGACTCGAATGGCCTGTACCGGCTGTACAGACCGCGAGATGCGACGATCTACAGGGCGCGACGGACGAGGTGCTCGCCGACCCGTGCGGCCGAGATCGTTCAAGCGGTCGCCGAGACGGCACGACGGCTCGGGGCATTCCTCTTCGGCTTCGGAGCCCACTGCAACCCGGTGACCTACTACCCGGGCCGCCCCTTCTCGTTCGGTGGCTACACTCCCGGTGGATCAGTCGGCGTTCTGGCCGGCTCGAAACTCTGGTGGCCGGAGGACTGCACGCTGCCGGTTGATGACTGGTGGGTCTGCCTGCTGAACGCTTACTACCACCGGTACGCGTATTACGACCGGCGATTCGCATGGAGTTTCGCCGAGACCTACCGCCGTCAGGGAGGGATGGCGGAGTTCCGCCACCAGGGTGCCGAGGAGGAGGCGACGGCGTATCTCATCCGGCACTTCGGAGGCGAGGTTGTCGTACACAAGTGGACGCCGACATCGGTGACGCGCCGGGAGTTCAACACCTCACCACGGCGCATACAGCTTCCATGGAGGGCGTAGGTGAGAGCCGATGTCGAGCCAGGAGCGGACCCTCCGCGAGTTGCTCCGACTTGCCCGCAACGACCCACTAGAACTGAGGCCCGATGAGTGGCGCATGCTGAAGCGTCTGCGCAAGCAGGCGCCCGAGGCTGAGGCCTACGAGCGGCACAGAGAAGCAGCAGGCGCGCGCGCACGGCGGATCTCCCGGGCCGGACGTGAGATCGGGCCGATACCACACCCCAAGAACCCCGAACGGCGACAGGCCGCGCTGGCGTCCTACCGAGTGTTCTGCGAGCAGTACTTCCCCGGCAGGTTCTACCTCCCCTGGTCACCAGCCCACCTTGCTATCCTCGCGAAGCAAGAGATCGTCGTCACGCAAGGTGGCTTGTACGCGCTAGCAGCGCCACGGGGATTCGGCAAGACGAGCACGAGCGAGACAGGTGGCCTATGGGCTGTGCTCGGCGGACGCCGGAATTACGTCGCCATCGTGGCGGCGACGAAGGCGCGATCCGTCGAGATCCTGGAGAGCCTGCGCGTCGAACTTGCCGAGAATGACCTGCTCGCCGAGGACTTCCCGGAGGTCTGCTTCCCGATCCGTGAACTCGACGGCATCACGCAGCGCGCTCGCGGTCAACTCGTCAATGGCCAGCCTACAGCCATGACCATCACCGAACAGAAGCTTGTCCTGGCAAGCATCCCCAGCAGCCTCGCAAGTGGGGCTATCCTCCAGACGGCAGGCCTGACCGGTGCCGGTATCCGGGGCATGAAACATACGCTGACGACGCCGAGCGGGGAGACGAAAGTCGTGCGGCCGTCGTTGATCCTGCTCGACGACCCACAGACCGATGCGACAGCCCGGAGCGAGACGCAGACTGAGAGCCGCGAAGCCCTGGTTGATGGGGCAGTTCTCGGCATGGCTGGGCCAGCCCAGAAGGTGGCGGCGTTCATGCTCTGCACAGTCATCGTCCCAGGGGACCTGTCGGACCGGATGATTGATCGCGAACTCCACCCCGAATGGCAGGGCGACCGGATCAAGCTGATGGCTTCCCTGCCGTCGAACGAGGAGCTGTGGGAGCAGTATGCGCGCATCCGGAGTGAGGACTTGAGGGATGAGCGTGGGCTGGCCAGTGCGACGGCCTTCTACAGGGAACACCGCGACGCAATGGACGAAGGTGCCGCTGTCGTGTGGCAGCACTGGCACGACGCGGATGAGGCGAGTGCCATCCAGCACGCGATGAACCTGAAGTTGAGGGATGAGCGTGCCTTCTGGTCCGAGTATCAAAACGACCCGCTTCCGCGCGACGCGAACGCGGCGAAGCTGGACGCGAGTGCCGTCGCCGCGAAGGTGAACGGCCGCGCACGGTACCAGCCGCCAGCGGGCACGCACTTCCTGACGGCGTTCGTGGACCCTGGCCAACGGTTGCTCTACTACGCTGTCTGCGCCTGGGAAGCCGGATTCACAGGCTACGTCATAGATTATGGCACGTACCCCGAGCAGGGACTAAGGTACTTCACGATGCGGCAAGCACGCCGCACCCTTTGTCGAGCGCACCCGGGCGCAGGCATCGAAGGGGCGCTCTACGCTGGCCTCGAGAAGCTCATCGGTAACCTAACTGGCCGCGAATGGGTGAGTGAGAACGGGGCCGTCATGCGGATCAACCAACTGTTCGTGGACCAAGGATGGCAGCCGGATACCGTCCATCTGTTCTGCCGGCAGTCGGAGCACGGCGCTCTGGTCATGCCGAGCCGGGGGCAGCCCATCGGCGCGAGCCAGGTGCCGGTCTCGGAGTATCGGCGGGGGACTGGCGAGCGGATCGGACATCACTGGTGGGTCCCTGCTACCAAGGGGAGACGCGTGTTGCGGCACCTCGAAGTTGATGTGAACTACTGGAAGTCGTTCGTCTACGACCGTCTGGCGACACCCATGGGCGACCGCGGATGCCTCTCACTGTATGGTCGGCAGGGCACGCTGCACAAGATGCTTGCGGCACACGTGACGGCTGAGTACCGGGTGGCGACCGAAGGCCGCGGGCGGCATGTGGATGAGTGGCGGTTGCCCCCGCATCAGCCTGACAACCACCTGTTCGACTGCCTTGTCGGGTGCGCGGCAGGCGCGTCTTACTGCGGCCTGGACGTCGGGGGTATGGTAGGCGCGCGGCCGCAACAACCGAAGCAGCGCAGACGGCTGTCCGAGTTACAGCGGCAGAAGCGAGGGTGGCGATGAGGAAGGAGCCCCCGAACGAGGCCAAGCCGCCAGAGGAGGAGCGGGGCCTGGTATGCACGCGCTGCGGCTGCAGGCACTTCTGGGTCGTCTACACACGGCCCGCTTCACGACAGCGGATCATGCGGATGCGGGAGTGCCGGAACTGCGGACGGCGGGTTCCGACGTATGAGGAAGCCTGCTGACGGCGAAGATTGTTACACCGGTGTAACAATCTTTGCGCGGGAGAGGCGAAAGGGCTTGACTGCGGTGCGCGACCGAGTAGCATCGGCAGTGTACCGTTGAGGGCGGATCGCCGCCGGGATTCGAGGCCACGCTGGAGGCCAGCGACTCCAGCGTGGCCTCTTGCGTTGGGGCTGAGATGCCTGAGGACGTGCAGCAGACCATCCAGCAGAACGCCCAGCAGCCGCGCAGAGCGAGCGCGGATGGTGTAGAGGCCGAGCAGCACCCGTTGCCGGACCAGATCGCGGCGGACCGGTATCTGGCCAGCAAAGAAGCTGTGGATGCCACCCCCTCACGCGGCCTCCGCTGGAGCAAGTTGCAGCCAGGAGGTGCGGCATAGGCGAAGTCCTGGACCAGTTTGGCCGGCCCTTCCGGACCTACCGCATGGAGTTGAGCGGGCGACAGACACGGCCCCGCGTTGTCGTGCGCCGGGCCGCGGTGGAAGGGCGCTACGACGCTGCCCAGACCACAGACGACAACCTGCGCCATTGGGCGGCTGCGGACTCGCTGTCTGCAGACGCGGCCAACAGCTACGGCGTGCGGAAGCGGCTACGAGAGCGAGCCCGATACGAGACGACGAACAACTCGACGCTCCTGGGAATCGTGGACACCTACACATGGGACGTCGTGGGACAGCACGGCCCGCGCCTTCAGTTGCTGACGCCGGACGTGGAGCTGAACCAGGAGGTGGAACGCGAATGGCTGCGTTACGGGGCGAAGGTCGGACTCGGCCGGAAGCTCCGTCTGCTGTCGCGCGCACGCGTCGTTGACGGTGAAGGGTTCGCCCTGTTCACGACGAATGAGCGGCTGAAGTACCCCGTGAAGTTGGACATCCGACTGCTCGAATGCGACCGGTTTCACAGCCCACGAGCGATGCTCGATGAGAACAACGTTGACGGGGTGATCCTGGACAAGGACGGGAACGCGATCCGCTACGAGGTCCTCGACTCGCACCCTGAGGGCGTCGGCTACTCCGCCTTCCAGAGCTACCACGAGTATGACAGCCGGTGGGTGCTGCACTGGTTTGTCCCGTTCAGGCCGGAGCAGCACAGAGGCGTGCCCAGCATCCTCGCCTGTCTACCCTTGGCTGCATATCAGCGGCGGTTCACGTTGGCTGTGCTCGCGGCGGCCGAGACGGCGGCCGATCTCAGCGCGTTGCTCTACACCGATGCACCGCCGGCGGGCGAAGCGGCCGAGGTCGAACCGATGGACACGGTCGAGATCGAGCGGAACGTCATGGTCACCGTGCCAGCGGGCTGGAAGATGGCCCAGTTCCAGCCGCAGCAACCGGCCAGCACATACCGGGAGTTCAAGCGCGAGAACACGACCGACATGGGCCGGCCACTCGCCATGCCGCGGAACATCGCTGCCGGCGATTCCAGTGACTACAACTTCGCGTCCGGTCGGCTGGACCACGGGACGTACTTCCGGGGCATCGGTGTCGTCCAGGCCGACATGGGCGAACAGGTGCTCGACCCGGTCCTGGCCGAGTGGCTGCCGGAGGCCCGGGCGGAATTCGGCTGGGTTCTTGAGGACGAGCCCGACCATGAGTGGCTCTGGCAGCAGCGAGAGCCGATAGACCCACGCGAAGCCAATGCGGAGACCGAACGACTGGCGAGCGGGGCGACCACGCATCCTGCGATCTATGCCGCCCGAGGCCAGGACTGGCGGGCTGAGTTCCAGAAGGGAGCTGAAGCCCTGGGCGTATCGCTCGAGGAGTACCAGGGACTCATCCGCCGGAAGCTCTTCTCGGGAAAGGGCGGCGAGAAGCGAGATGAGGAAGGCGAGGCGGCGAGTGAGGCCCGATGGCAGCGTCAAGTCGACAGAGAGCTGAACGAGGTAGGGCATGGGCGCATCTGAAGCCATCCGCGCGGGTGCTGGTGGAGGGGGGTATCTGCAAGCTCCGTACGCGAATGAGCACGCGGCGCGCCTGAAGGACCCGGACCAGTACAAGCGCTTCCGGCGCGAGAACGACAAGTTCGGGACTGGCATTCACGCTATCTGGGGCATCAAGGACGAGGGTGGCAAGGAAGTCGTCGAGTTGCAGGCCATCCGGTTCGATGCGAGTAAGTTCACAGAGGCTCAGGCGCGCGCTTGGCTGAAGGACCACGACCACCACCCCATCTTCTTCGAGCCCGCGAGCCCGGAGAAGGCTGAAGGCGCGCCGGCAGGCGAGTTGATGCTGGTGGAGGGCGAAGGTGGTGGACCGCGGGTGCGGGGGCTCGCCTACTCGGGGGGAAAGATGGCCCTGCCGGGCTGGCGGCATCCTGTCGTGGTTGACCTGGCTGGCCTCCAGCTTCCCGAGGCCGTGCCATTGCTCGTGAACCATGAGAATCGCACCGGAAGTCGTGTGGGCATGGTGCGGGCCCGGATACAGGGCGGCACTCTCGTCATCGAGGGCGAGATCGTCTCCTCGAGTGGCGTGGCCGAGGGCGTGGTCGAGCAGGCGCGGGCGGGTGCCGACTGGCAGCTCTCGATAGGTGCCGAGGTGTTGGAATCCGAGCTAGTCACGGCAGAACGAACGCTCAACGGACGGGTGCAGAAGCCGCCGTTCTACCACGTGAAGAGGTCCATACTGCGCGAGGTGTCCATCCTGCCTGTTGGGGCAGATGGCTCCACGGCGCTACGCATAGCCGCAAGGCTTCACCTTTCAGGAGGGGGAACCATGACGTTTGAGAAATGGCTCGAAGCGATGGGCTTCCGGCTGGAGGACCTGAGTGACCAGCAGAAGGGAGCTCTGAAGGCGAAGTGGGATGTCGAAAGCACGGCCAAGGAGAAGGACAAGTCGGACGGCAAGCAGGCCGACGAATCCGAGAAGCCCAAGGATCTGCGTGGCAGGGCCAGGGACACAGAACCCGAGGCAAGCGACTCAGCAAAGAGCGGCGAGGCCAAGGCGGTCAAGGCCACACGGGAAGCCGTCGCGACTGAGGAGCGCCGCATCGCGGACGTGCAGAAGCTCTGCGCGACATACGACGGCAAGCTCGAGGCCCAAGCGCTCGCGGGCATCCGGGCGAAAGCCATTGAGGACGGCTGGGACACGCGAGACACGGAACTGGCCCTCCTCCGGGCCGAGCGCCCGAAAGCGCCGAGCATCAAGACCGCGCAGGATGAGGGCGGGCCGAAGATCGTCGAGGCGGCGCTCTGCCTCGGGACCGGACTCAGCGAGGAGTGCGTCGCCAAGGCGTACGGCGAGCCGGTCCTGACCAGCACCCGCAAGCGGTACGGCGGCCCCATCGGCGCGGGCATGTTCGTGCTCGAATTGGCTTGGGCGAACGGCTTCACCGACCGGCGCGTCCACTCGGGGAACGTCGGTGCGGCCCTGCGGGCTGCGTTCTCGACGCAGGCGGCAAGCGACATCCTGTCGAACATCGCTAACAAGGTCCTCCTGGACGCGTTCATGCACGTGGATGCGTCCTGGAGAGAGGTCGCGGCGGTCAAGCCGACCAACAACTTCCACACGCACACGCACTATCGCCTGTGCGGTGACATGGAGTACCAGCAGGTCGGGCCCACCGGTGAGCTCAAGCACGGGACAACCACGGACGAGAAGTACACGACCAAGGCCGACACATACGGGCGGATGTTCGTGATCACGCGGCAGGACATCATCAACGATGACCTCGGTGCTTTCGACGACCTCCGGCAGCGGGTGGGCCGGGGCGGGGCCCTGAAGCTGAACAAACTCTTCTGGGCGGCGTTCCTGGACAACGCCACATTCTTCACCTCGGCCCGCGGCAACTACGCCGCGGGTGCGGACACGGCGCTGGACAGCGCTTCACTGAGCAAGGGCGTCGAGATGTTCCGGAAACTCAAGGACTCGGACAAGCAGCTCGTGGGCGTTGCGCCCAGGAAGTTGCTCGTTCCGCCGGAACTCGAGACGACGGCAGACGAGTTGTACGTCAGCCGGAACATCAACACAGGCGGCGCGTCCACGAAGACCAAGGTGCCGAACGACAACGCCCACGCGGGGAAGTACAAGCCCGTCATCTCGGCATATCTGTCGGACAGCACGTTGACCGGGTGGTCCAGCACGGCGTGGCATCTGCTCGCCGATCCGCAGGACGTGCCCGTGATGGTCGTGATGTTCCTGGACGGAAAGCAGACGCCGACGGTCGAGGGCGCCGACGCGGACTTCAACGTCCTGGGCATCCAGGTGAGAGGCTACCACGACTTCGGCGTCGCGTTGGCCGAGTGGGTGGCTGCGATCAAGATGAAGGGCACAGCCTGATGAGGCGCTGACGGGGGAGGCGCCTCCGGGCGCCTCCCAGCCCTTCGCCGGTGAGTTGGACAGCTCGAGCAGTCAGACAGAGAGACATCAGCAGGAGGCCAAAGGATGAAGGCAATCTTCTGGCAGGAAGGCGGGTCGGTGGACTACACGCCGGGCAGCGCGGTCAGCGCCGGCGACGTCATCGTCCAGGGGACGATGGTGGCCGTGGCGAAGGTGGACATCGCCGCGAACACGCTCGGCGCGCTCGCTACCCGCGGCATCTTCAAGGCCCAGAAGGCGGCGGTCGCGTTCAGTGGCGGCGGCGTGGCCGTGTACTGGGATGCTGACGGGAACCCCGTCGGCGGAACGGCAGGCACCGGAGCAGCGACCACCACACGGACCGGCAACATCTTCATGGGGTTCGCCGTCGCGGCGGCGGCGGACACGGATGAGCGGGTCATCACGGACGTGCGGTCCGTCGAGTCGGCCATCGCGGAGACCCTGGGGCTCGCCGACCTGAGCGACGTCGGGGCCCTCGACTACACGGCCGGGCGCATCCTCGTGGCGGACGGCGACTCGTACGAGGACCAGGCGGTCAGCGGCGACGCAACGCTCGCCGGGACCGGTGCGGTGACGCTCAACGACGCGCACGCCGAACAGGCGGTGCGCATCGCCGTCGAGAACCTGGCGGCAGGCGCCGACATCGCGGACCGGCCCGTGTTCGTGCATCCCCGAGCAGTGACGCTCGTGTCGGTCGGCATCCTGACCGAGGGCGCCCCGGCTGGGGTGGACGACGGCAACACCGTGGTCCTGACGGTGGCTGACGATGCGGACAACACCATCGTCACGAAGACGTACAACACAGGGACGCAGCCGCCGACGAATGACTACGAGGACCTGGGCGCGCTGAATGCGACCCACAAGGTCCTCCAGGCCGGCGAGCACGTGACGCTGACGGTGACCCAGGGCGCGACGGCGGACATGCCGGCGTTCAGCGTGGTCATCCGCTACATCCCGACGAACGCCTGATAGGCGTCTGATGTGAGCGAGGTGCGGAAGTGGGCCGCGGCCTGGCTGGGCGGGCAGAACCCGACCAGGCCGCGGCTCTGACACAAGTTCATCCGACCCGCAAGGGCTCGGGCGCATCTGATTGCGGAGGAGACGGAATATGAGCGTCAACGTGAACTCGAGCATGGCCTGTACAGTAGCCGAAGTCCTCGAGGCGAACCCCCACTCCGCGGTCGCTGGACAGCGGACTGTCACGCATACGGCGTTCAACTCCTCTCACGCCTTGAGCGCCAGCACGACGCCACCGGTGACGAAGGTGGCGGCGTTCAAGGCGGCGCTCGTCGCGGGCGCCAAGACGATTGACCTGACGGCACTCGTCGGGACGAACGGCGCGACCGTGGACGGGACCGGGCTCAAGGTTCAAGTCATCAAGGTCAAGAACCTCGGCACCAATCCGCTGACCATCGCGGTCGGCGCGACGAACGGCTACGACCTCGCCGGCGGCGCGTTCAGCGCACAGCTCAAGGCGGGGATGGAGCTGATGCTGTTCGGGAACGATCAGACCCCCGACGTGGCGAGCGGCGAGAAGACGCTGGACCTGACAGGCACCGGCACCGAGGAGTCTGAGTGGATCGTCGTCCTCGGCTGAGGACGTTGCTGGTGAGGGCGGGCTGTGAGCGACATGCTGGGCCAGGCCGCCGCATGGCTTGACGACGTCCGCGCGGAGCATATGACGCGGACGGTGACGTACCGCCGTGGCAGCGACTCCGTGGAGCTGAGCGCGACGGTCGGGCAGACGGTGTTCCGGCTCACGGATGAGCAAGGGTTCGAGGTCCGCATCGTGACGCGGGACTACCTCATCGCGGCGGATGACCTGCTACTGGCAGGCAGCCAGACGGAACCGAGGCGAGGCGACCGGATAGAGGAGACGGATGGCGGCGTGACGCGCGTCTACGAGTTGCTGGGGCCCGGTGGAGAGCCGGAATGGCGATGGTCCGGACCCAACCATGTGACACTGCGCGTCCACACGAAGGAGGTCGGCTGATGCCTCCCCGCGAGACAGTGGAGTTGCCCCTGGACGAGTTCGTGAAGCAGATTGCACGCGAGGCGGCCCGGACGGTCATCCAGGAACACATCGAGAGCTGCCCCGCGCGCCGTGTGCGCGCGCGTGTACGCCGGCTGGAGATCCGCGTCGCACTGCTCCTCGGGCTGATGGTCGGCAGTGGCGTGACGGGTGCGGGCATCATCAAGTTGCTGGGGGTCTAAGCGGATGTCGCAGATCATCGAGATCGCCGATGCGGTCGTGGCCGAACTCCAGGGGGCGATGTTCAGCCAGCCGGTGCAGGTCGCCCGGGCGTACATCCCCCGCTTTGACCTGAAGGACCTGGAGGGCGTGCATCTGACCGTGGTGCCCAAGGGCATCGAGGTCTCAGTGGGGACGCGCGATGAGAGCGTCCACGAGTACGCCATTGACATCGGAGTGCAGAAGCGCCTGCCGGTTGATGATGTCCTGGCGGTGGATGCACTGATGGACCTGGCGGAGGAGATCGCGGACTTTCTGCGGTTCCGGAGCCTCGCGGCGATGCCCGCGCTTTCCTGGGTCGGACTCGAGAACGGAGCGATCTATGCGAGCGCGCACCTGGAGCAGATGAGCCTATTCACCAGCGTCATCACGGTCAGCTACCAACTTCTGAGGTAAGGATGTTCGGGTTCAAGCTCAGCGAGGTCAAAAAGCTCTTCTTCGACCGGGAGCGCGTGAAGCGCGCCATGGATGCGGGAACGCGGCGCGCGCTCTCGCGGTTCGGATTCGAGGTGCGGCGCAGCGCGAAGCTGAGCATCCGCACGGCGAAAGGGCCATCGCGCCCGGGGACGCCGCCGCATTCGCATAAGCATCTGCTGAGGAAGTTCATCTACTTCGCCTTCTCGCCCGTTGCTCGCTCCGTCGTCATCGGCCCGACGCTCATCGGCAAGGGCAGTCCGTACGGCGAGACGACAGTGCCCGAAGTGCTGGAGTACGGCGGGATCGTGGAGACGACTGTGCGCGACAGGGCTCAGGTGCGCGACTACCCCGAGCGGCCGTACATGCGGCCAGCGTTCGACAGGTGGACGAAACGACTGCCCGAGGTCTGGGCAAACTCCGTGAGATAAGGAGGGCTTCACATGCCCCGCAGGACCGGAGCACAGTGCAAGCTGTACTACTGCGCGACGCTGCTCAGCGCCACGAACCCGCCCGAGAGCGCGACGTGGGTGGAGATCAAGGGCGTCCGCGACTTGACGAAGCCGCTGGAGAAGGACACGGTCGAGCTGCCCGCACGCGGTGACACCTATGTGCAGCAGATCACGAGCCCGCTGATCAAGTCAGGGATCGAGTTCGAGATGTACTGGGACGAGGGCAACGCGGGCCTCCAGGTGCTCAAGGACAAGTTCCTGGACAACTCGCTGATCGCCCTCGCCGCGATGTCGGGTGACATCACTGTGACGGGTGTCGAGGGGCTGGTCGGGAACTTCCAGATCACCAGCTTCCCGACAAGCGAGCCCCTCCAGGACGGCGTGAGCGTCAGCATCAAGGCCGTGCCCGCCGATGACCAGACTGACTGGTACGAGGTGACCTGAACCTGAGATTACGAGTGGCGCGCCGACGGGCGCGATGAACGAGGGCCGCGCTGGAGGCCAGCGACTTCAGCGCGGCCCTTCTACTGAGAGCAGCGGAGGATGTGGCATGAAGGCGTTCAGTGACGCGCGAGGACGTACCTGGCAGCTCGACGTGAACATCGCCGCCATCAAGCGCGTGAAGGGGCTGCTCGGGATTGACCTCCTCGCCCTGGGCGAAGGCGAACCCCCGCTGATGACGTGCCTGGGCACGGACGTCGTGCTCCTCTGCGACATCATCTTCGCCCTACTCAAGCCGCAGGCTGACGGTGCGAATGTCAGCGACGAGGACTTCGGCGCCGCGCTCGGCGGCGAGGCGATCTTCGCGGCGCAGGAGGCCTTCTACGAGGAGCTGACGGCTTTTTTCCGGAGCCTGGGCCGCCAGGAGATGGCGACGGCGCTGACGGCCCAGAGGAAGCTGATCGCGACGGCGGTGATGGAAGTGGAGAAGAGGATCGCAGCGGTCCCGGTGGAGCAGATAGTCCAGACGGCCATCCAGGAGGCGAGCGGATCTGGCGGGCCATCTATGAACTCGCCGGGATCGTCGGCGTAGACCCGGGGCCGCTCACTCTGCGTGAACTGGTGTGGATGGCAGAGGCGCGCGGAAAGCACGGGTGGGCACAGACGAGCAGCGTGATGGCGCTGATTGCGAATGCGAACCGGGACCCATCTAAACACCGCGTGTTCAAGCCCGCGGACTTCAACCCGTACTCGAAGCAGTCGCGGGCAGACGAGATGCGCATTACACCGGAGAACATCGGGGCACTGAAGGACCTCGTGCCGAGGAGAAAGAGATGAAGCCGAGCGGAAGGTTGGTCATGCTGCTGGCCCTGCTGGTCGCGATGGTGCTCGCCGTGGGCTGCGCGTCCGAAGCCGCGGCACTCATGACGGCGATGGAGATGTACCCGACGACAGTCAACGCTCTGGCGGAACTCCGTCGCGCCGGCCTGCTAAGCGAGGAACAGGTCACCGTCATTGACCAGTGGAAGCCGGTCGCTCGCGCGGCATTCGACGAGTGCCAAGCAGCCTGCGAGCAGGGCGTGCCTGACAGCGGTGCCATGGAGCAGCTCGGCCGGGCGTTGGATGTGCTGATACGGCTGAGACACGAGATCGAGGAGGCGCGAGATGACGGAAAGCGCACTGGTGGTGGTCGGGCTGGCCCTGCGGGGCCTGGGTGAGTTTCTGCTGCAGGCCGCGCGGAGCAAGGAACCTATCACGGCCCAGCGGCTGGCAGAAGCCGCCGCACGGGCCGACGCGGCCGATGCCAACTGGGAGGCGACTAATGCCGAAGCGAAGGCCAAGTCGGGAGGCGGGGACGCCGAGTGACGATGGGCAGCCGCCGAGGGCCATCGCTCGATGGCTGCGCGGTAGACGCACCTATCTGACCGCCGCGGCCATCCTCATCTGCGGTGCCCTCTCCGCATCCGGCATCAAGGTTCCGGAGTACGTGTGGGCCGCGCTGGCTGCGTTGGGGCTCGGGTTCCTGAGGGCCGGCGTCAAGAAGGGGTGAGGGAGTGCGGACGCAACCTGCCATTCGCGCTGGGCGGGCGTACGTCGAACTGTACGCCGAGAACTCCAAACTTGTGCAAGGCCTGAAGGCCGCCGAGTTCAAGCTTGAGGAATTCGGGCGGAGCGTCCGCCACGCCGGGTTGAAGCTCATGGCCTTGGGCGGCGCGAAGGTCGCCATGCTCTGGGCGGCGCGCGTCTTCGCACAGACGGGCCAGGAACTCGACGTGATGTCGAAGAGGACCGGGCTCAGCGCGCAGCTCATGGCCGAACTCGCCTATGCGGCCGATGTCACGGGGACAACCATTGAGGCGGTCACCACGAACTTTGCGAATCTCATCCGGAATCTCTTTGCGACTGGTGGCCCTTCGAAGGAAGTGGTCCAGCTTCTCCAGGCCTTGGGCCTTAGCGTCGAGGGTCTTAGCGGGCTGAACTCCGACCAGATCTTGCTGGCGGTTGCGAACGCCATAGCACAAGTGCCAGATCCGGCTCTCCGTGCGGCTGCCGCGATCCAACTCTTCGGCCGCAACGCCATGCAGTTGCTCCCGATGATCGAGCAGTTGGCGGCTTTGCGAGCCCGGGCGCAGGAACTCGGCATCATCATGACGCCGGAACAGTTAGAGCTTGCCAGGCAACTCTATCGCGCGTGGCAGGACGTCAAGTGGGTGACCAAGTTCCTGGCGGTCGCCATCGGCGAGGCGCTCACGCCCGAGTTGCTGAAGGTGCTCAAGGTCATCACTGACGGCATCAAGAGCGTGTCCCGCTGGATCCGCGAGCACAAGCAAGCGGTGGTGACCTTCGCCAAGCTCGCGGGGATCGTGTTCCTGACGGGTGTGGCCCTCGTCGCACTCGGGACCATCATCACCATGCTGGGGTGGGTGTTCGGCGCATTGGCGACCGCCGTTGCGCTGCCCGTCAAAGTCATCTTGGGGTTCGCCACGGTCCTGAAGGTCGCCGTTGCTGGCCTGCTGAGTCTTCATGCGCGGGTGCTTGCTGCTGTCGCCGCGCTCGCCTTCTTCGGGAACTCGGCCGGCAAGATCGTCTCATGGCTGAGCGGGGTCTGGAAGTGGCTGAAGGCTGACGCGCTCGCGGCCTTCGATGGCATCAAGGACGCGCTCGTCGCAGGCGACCTGGCTCTGGCCGCGAAGATCTTGTGGCTAACGCTGAAGGTCGAATGGCTCAGGGGAGTGGTCCCGCTCAAGGAGATCTGGGCGAAACTCGGCAACTTCTGGCAAGACACCATGGATACTATGGCCTCTGTCTGGCGCGGTGGCTGGATGGGCATGTTGACACTGATCAACGATGTGATCTTGGAGATCCCAAAATCAGCCATCTGGGTCATGGAACAGGTTATCAGCGTCTTCTCGGGAGGCCTATGTGCCATCGCAGGCCTGTTCGATATAGTCTTCCGCTCGCGCATCCAGCAGGACGCGGAGTTCTTCGCTAATTACATCGTGCCACTGCTGACGCACAGTCTGGAGGACCTCGTTGACTGTGTAGGGGAAGAACAAGTCAAACGGTGGGAACAGTTCTGGGCTGAACATCCGCACGAGGCCGACCGGCTCACGAAGGAACTGACAGTGAACCGCGCAGAGGCCGATGCGGAGATCGCTGCCGCCCAAGCGGAACTGGAGGAAGCGCGAGCGGAATGGACGGCGGCCCTCGCCGAGGCCAAGCGCGAAGCAGCGGAGGCCGCTCTTCCAGTACTGGATGACTCCAGACGGTTTGACTTCCCGGGCATGATCAACCGGGCGATCTCCGTGGCGGGCACGTTCCAGGCCACCGCAGTCTGGGGCCTCGGCGCCGGCAGCGCGATGGAACGCACAGCCAAGGCGACAGAGCAGACGGCGAAGAACACGGACGAGATGCTCGACGAATTGATCGACCTCGGGTTGGAGTTCGGATGATGGGCATCATCATCACACCGCGGCCTGAGTGCCGCTTCGGCACAGCTTCCGCCGAGGACGTGTACAACGTCATCGGGACGGCCGATCGAGCCGAGGCCCTGGCTGCCGTACTCGCGCAGACGCCCGTCACATTCGCGGGCCTGGTCCGGCAGGATGTGAGCCTGGACGAGGCAGTTGTTGACCCGAACCATCCGGAAGCCTCAGCCTGGATCGCCCACGTGCCCTACGGCCTCCGCGCGCGTGCGCAGACGGGCGATGCGGGTTTCAGCTTCGAGATGGGCGGCGGCACGCAGCACATCACGCAGAGCCTCGAGACCATGGGGAAGTACGCGGCGCCGGGTGAGACTGCCCTCGACTATGGTGGCGCCATTGGTGTGACGGATAGCAGCGTCGAAGGCGTTGACATCGTGGTGCCCGTCTACAACTGGATGGAGCCGCACTACTTCGGTGCATCGTACGTGACAGGCAGGTATAAGGCCAACCTCTTCCACCTCGTGGGGAGCGTCAATGACGCGACGTTCCGTGACTTTGAGCGCGGGGAGGTCATCCTTGTTGGTGCCGCTGGTGCGCCACGCGGGCAGACCGATTATGAGATCAGCTTCAAGTTCGCTGCAAGCCCGAACAAGTGGGATCGCGTCGTAGGCGACATCACGGGCATCCGCAAACGGGGCTGGGAATACCTATGGGTCCGGTACCGTGATGAGCAGGTTGGCGACGCACTCGTCAAGAAGCCCTATGCCGTCTACGTCGAACGGGTCTATGAGTACGGCGACTTCCGGAAGCTCGGGATAGGCGTCTGATCTCCGTTCCCAAAGGCTTCGGGGGATAGGATGAACGGCGACGAGTTCAAGCGGGTCCAGGCAGGTGACCGGCTCCGCATCCCCGCGCGGACCTGGAACGCCCTCCTCGACGCGCTGCGCGCCCACCAGATGGGCGGCGTGGTCTTCGGAGCGGCGGCAACCCCGGCACTCCGGGCCATCTGCGTGATGCCCGGTCGGAACGACGCTGCCGAGACCGCGCCGTGGCATGGAATGGCCAGCATCACGGGCGTCGCGCCGAGCGGCGCCGTCATCCTCGCCAAGTGCGCGGAGCCACCGTACGCGGTCCTTCTGGAGCCAATCGGAAGCGGGAAGATCGGTCAGGTCGCAGTGAGCGGCGGTGCATACCAGGTCCTCGTGAACGGGAGCGTTCAGGTCGGGGCCCGCCTCGCGCCCGTGTCCGGGACCTGGCAGGCGGCAGCCGCAGTTGACGGCCCGCTCATGGCGCTGAGCGAGGACGCGGAAGGGCTTTGCTGGTGCGTGTTCGCGGCGAGTGGCACCGGAGCGGTGATGATCCGGGCGAAGGCCGATATGGCCACCAACAACACTCTCTACCCGTGCATGTACCTGTCGGCGGCCGGCGTTGAGGCCGGCAGCGTTTCGGTGAAGCGCCCATACGGCGTCAAAGTGCTGAACGGCGACACGGGGTTCCTGGGTGTGGACAGCGCGGGGACGCCGATGTTCGTGCCCTGCCACGCGCGTCACGACCCAGCTCATCGGCTCATCGTTGAGACTCGCAGTTCCGACCCCGCCAGCGCGGAGGCTGGCCGTCTCTGGGTGCGAACGGACCTCATGTAATGGCGCCGGTCTCTGGCATGCTGCAGACGCCCGTCTGGTACATACCGTACGGTCTGCGCGACATCCCCCAACGCGGGCTGGTGAGCTTGCCGGTCGCAGCGGTCGAGGAGCCTTACCTGCGAGTGATGGGCAACTCTGTCGCTGCGGTTCCCCTCTACGATCCGGAATGGTACCCGGCGGGGGGCGGAGGGTTGGCAGAAGTATGGCGGGAGCGCTATCGGAGCTTGAGCCCATGGCGGCTGAAGTTGATCACGGCCGGTCGGGCGCTCCTTCCTCTCGTGTGGCTCTGGCGACATGCCGTCGGCGACGGCTTCTGGGCCGGTTCGCTCCTGAGCGTCGAAGTCACAGGCCTCGCCAGTTCGCTGACCGGCAGTTGGCTTCCCTTGCTCGACACCATGGTCGCCGAGGCTAACCTACCACTCGTGTGGGCCAAGCCAGCACTGTCCCCGTACTTGTTCGCCTACATCTGCCGGAAGTTCCCGGCCGGGCAACCGCCTTCAGGCGTGGACGTTCGCGTGCGCTGGAGTTATCTGATGAAACGGTGGGAGGTTGACATGATGACTCTGTGGTATCCGAACATCGGCCAGTGGGTGCTCGCGCAGGCAACGCCCTCTGACCCCACGGGGGTCTATACGCGGGTCTCGGGGCCAGTTGGCTCGAAGTGCCGAGTGACCTGGGCAGGAGCGAAACACACGCCCTGGAACTGATCCGGGGCTGATGGACAACTGAGCGCCGACGGGCGCAACGAGAGAGGGCCGCGCTGGAGGCCAGCGACTTCAGCGCGGCCCTCTCACTGTACGAGGAGGTGCACCATGCGAGCGACTTTGAGGTCGGCGTACTGGGAGGTCTGTCTGGCGTTCCAGGTCTGGGTGCTCGCGGCGAAGCTCCGTCTGCTGCGCGCAGCGCGCTCAGCGCTCGGCCTGCCGCGCCGGGCATCCTACCACTCGGTGTGGACCATCCGCCACCGCGACGCTCGGGGACGACTCGTCTGGGCGCAGGTCGCCCACAACATGCTTCACGACGAGGGCGAGAAGTTCGTCCTGGAGGCCGTCTTCCCCGAGACGCAGAGCATCCCGGCGGCCTACTACATCGGCCTGGACAACCGGACGAGCCTCGCGGAAGAGGATACCCTCGCCAGTCTTTCGGGCGAACCGACCGGGAACGGCTACTCGCGGAAGGCCGTGAACTCGGACGCGACGGACATGACGCTGTCGCAGGTGAGCGGCGACTGGCGCGTCACGACGAAGACCGTGACGTTCACGGCCTCCGGCGGGAGCATCGGCCCGGTCACCAAGGCGTTCCTCTGTAACGTCGCCACGGGTAGTGCTGGCAAGCTGCTCCAGTCGAACGCGCTCAGCCAGAGCCGGACGCTCGCCAGCGGCGAGAGCCTGGACGTCAACATGTACCTCGGGCTGTCTGAGTAAGCTAGCGCAGCGTCGGGCCACATCCTCCCACGCTGCTATAGGGGCGGGGGCCGGTCTGTCACAGCGGACCGCCCTCGCCCTCTCACAAGCTGGCAGGTAGCTGAACGTGATCCAGTACCGGTACCCCAGCGATGGGAGCGGTTGGCGGGGCCGCGAGTCATCCCTGCCGAACGGCGTGGACGGGTGGAAGGAGTCCGCGCTCAACTCGAGCGAGTTGACGAATGCCTCCACCGACAACGGCTCCTACGTCACCCACAGCAGCTACTACCCACCGCCATCCGGTCCCTGGCAGTACGGCGGCCTGATCTTCGAGATCCCGATCACCGCCCAGCCGCTGACGCAACTCGACGTGTTCCTGAACATGTACGACGCCGGCGGCGAGAGTACGACCGCGCAGGTCTGGAACTGGAACACATCCTCCTGGGAGGTCGTGCAGTCGCACACGGGCGGTGCGGCTGGCGAGTACAACCTGACGCGGTCCATCACCTCGACCCCAGGGGATTACCGGAGCGCGGGCAACCTCGTCCGTGTGCTCGTCTACACCAGCACCGCGGGGGCCTCCGTCCGCCTCGACCAGCTCAAGCTCACCGTCACCTACCAGGCCACGGAGAACGTCGGGACGATTGCGAAGGCAGTGACTGGGCGGACCGATATGCAGCGGTACTGCGAGCTGGCGCTGGCGACGCTGGTCCTGGCGCTGAGTGGCTTGATTGACCTGCAGAGGTACGACGACCACGTCGGGACGATGGCCTCGGCACTCACGGGGATCGCCGTTGAGAAGGAGTGGGTCGCCGAGACGGTCGGCGGGCTCGCCCTTGCCCTCACTGGGGCTGCCGAGCAGCAGCACTACCACGAGCTGCAGCGGGGCGGTCTGGTCGAGGCAGTCGGGGGCGTCTCCGATCTGCTGCACTACGCCGACCAGGTCGGGACGTCTGCCCGCGTCGTTGGGAACGTATCAGCGTGGCAGCACTACCTGCACCTGGACCTGGGCATGCCAGCGCTGGTCTTGACGGGGATCGCGGCCGAGAAGGAGTGGGTCGCGGAGGCGGTCGGCGGGATGGCTCTTGCGCTCACCGGCGAGAGCGACACGGTGGTCGAGTGCCAGGGCACCATCGCGCTCGCTCTCACCGGAATCGAGACGGAGCACTGGACGCGGACCGACCACGTCGGCACGATGCTCGAGACGCTCAACGATGTGCTCGACCAAGCGACCTACTCCGCCGAGCCGGTCGGCACCATCGCGCTCGCCATCAGCGATGTCAGCGATGCCTGGCGGCGGGCCGACCATGTGGGGACGGTCGCCATCCTGCTCACGGAGGTCTCGGATGACGCGCGCTACAAGGAGCTAGGCTGCGGGACCTTGGCCCACGCGCTGTCGGGCGTTCTCGACGGGATGGCTGCCGATGAGGCCCGGGGGACAGTCGCGAAGGCAGTCACGGCTGCCGTCGGCCTCCACATCATCCCGTATGGCATCGCCGTCCCGGACGCGGAGTCGCGCGAGCTGACATGGAGCGCCCCGTTGCTGACAGAGGGGACGGCCTTCTGGGTTGTCGCCGATGGTCGGATCGTTCATCACACGACGGACCGCGTGTGCCGCTTGACCGCGGACCTGGAAGTCCGCCAGTACCTCCAGGTCATCGCCGAGCCCGGCCTCACCGAATCGGAATTGCTGGCGTGGCTCCGCACGCCCCGCGACGTCGTCCGCTGTGCATGGACGGCGGTCGCTGACGCAGTAGAGTATCGCGTCTACCGGAAGCTCGGGGGTGGCGCGTACGAGCTGATCACGACGCTGCCAACCCAGCTCTACGATGACGGACCCCTCCCGGACGGCGTCTACACCTACCAGGTGCATGCGGTGGATGAGGAGGGGGACATCGGCGTGAGCGTCGGCCGCACCGCCATCGTCTCGAGCGCGCCCGAACCGCCGGCGAGCCTGAGTTACACTTGGACGCCCGCTACCAAGACGCTCCGGATCTCCTGGAGTGCCTCGCCGAGTGCGGACGTCGTCAGCTATCGAGTGCGGAGTAACGGGGGCAGTGGGCCCCTCGACCCCGCGAGCGCCCCGGTCCAGGAGTCGGTTGCGCTCTACTACGAGCGGGCCTTCACGAACGAGACGGGGCTGTTCATCTGGTCCGTGCGGGCCGTGGACGGCGACGGGAACGAGGACGCGAACATCGCCCGGATGCTGGCCCTGGCCGTGGTTGGTGGCAACCTGGTCGCGCGTCCGGCGGTCCCGCGGCTCGTGGACGCGACGGCCGTCGAGGACGGGCGGATCTGCGTTGACTGGCTCTACGAGCCGCACGACGAGGAGAACGGCCCAGGGGCCGGACAGGAGGCGCGCGTCTACTGGGACGCCGGGACCGGCACCGTCAGCTACGCGGCGCCCTACGCCGTGCTCAGCATGGGCGGGCCGAGTTCGGCCACGCGCTACGACTGGACAAGCGGGCCACTGACGAACGAGCAGGAGTATCGGTTCGTGGTGCGTGTGGCGACCGCCGCCTGGCCGGCAGGGCTCGAGACGAGCAACACAGATGAGCACAGTGCCACCGCCGACTCCGACCAACCCGCGTCGCCTGAACTGACGGTTGGCCTTATTTAGCCGGAGTGGATAGTCAGAACGCCGCTGGCCATGCGCCAGCCCGAACGATGGCTCCGCGGGAACTCAGGGACTCAGTGCCTTGGACGGCTCCGATAGTGGCTCCGGACGTACGTTCCGTCCTTCCTGTAGTACCCCCTGACATAGACCGTCTTGGGCCGTCCTGTGGCTGGGCTGATCTCGCCGTAGTACGAGCCGTTCTCCGCAACGCCTGGTGAGAGGATCAGCCCGGACTCCTGGCCCGGATCGGTGAGGAGAGTACTAGTTGTTCCGCCGCCCGGCTTCGCATGGCCAGTTCCCTGACAACTCCCGCACGTCGTCAAACCGGTGCCCCAGCACTCTGTGCAGACTTCGCCCGTGCTATGCGCCAACGTTGCCGCAAGGATGAGGCGGATCAGAGCAGTCACATCTGTCGTCGAGGGGGAGTCCGCACGCTCAGCGCCAGTTGTTGCCGCGGTCTGTTGGACGGTGGGTGGAGCACCAGGAGGACTTGCCGGTAAGGGCGCGTCCGGGCTTGCTTCCCCGGTGACTTGTGCCGATGCCGATGGCGCGCCCTCGGCGAGGTCCGGCCTAGCCACAGGCCATGTATGCTGGGCCTGCCTGCCAACTACTCTCCCGACTCCAGTGCCGCGCGCTGGTTCGCATAGACCCTCATCCACGGGCCAGATGGAATCGGCCCAAACCACCGAATGAACAGGCGGAGGAACTGATGTCCCACCGGCGGGTGAGCGAACAGCTAGCTTCTGCGGAGCGTTATGGTCCGCGCCCGGAATGTGGCGCGAAGCATAGCCAGTGTACCACACAAGCCCTATGACCCCGCCTAGGAGAACCAAGGCGGGGATGCCACGTGCCGCGCTTCGCTCGCTGGCGAGTCTAGACGGAGTCCGAGACATGTTCGCTTTGGGTGGTTGAGCCAATACCGGTCTCCCCCTGATGCGCCTAGGATATGCGCTCATTCTACCACGTGACCGCTCAGGCTGTCTACACTGCACTGCAGTAGAGCAGACTGCTCCCGTCCGGCGCGCAGGATAGATACGCAGACCGCAGACCCGCGCTTCTGGTCCCGCCGCAACTCCAGCGCCTCACGTGACTTCTGACGGATGCATTGACACAGTTGCGTCGAGGGCTAGAATGGGCATCGGAAGTGTGCATACAGTACGCTTTCGCTTCCGCCGGGCTGCAACGAGCGTGATACGCTACGCATTAGGTAGGGAAGCCGTACTGTATGCGAGCCCGTCGCGGGGCTCGTGAAGGCCCGCAAAGCCATTGCAGAGGACAAGTTATGACCGCTTCGGCCGAGCCGTCGAGCCCGGAACCTGCAAAAGCGAACTCTGAGCAGCGGGCACTGAGAAGGCGGCGCCGGGGCCTCCCCGTGATACTGTCTCGCGAGGAATGCGCGGCGCTGAAGACCATGCCCAACACCCGCTGCCCGACCGGTCTCCGAAACCGGGCCATCCTTGAGCTGATGCACCGGGGCGGCCTGCGAGTCTCGGAGATCTGCGACCTCCGGCGGCGCGACGTTCTGTGGGACCTGAACCAGATCGAAGTGCGCAACGGCAAGGGGGGCCGTGACCGAACGGTCACGGTTGACCCGGCGACGGTCGCCTGGCTCCGGGCATGGGACGGGCGCCGGCCGCGCGCGCAGACCTTCTTCTCGACGCTCAAGGGCGAGTCCGTATCGCCGCGATACCTGCAGCAGCTCGTGAAGCGCCTGGCCTTGCGCGCGGTGCGCCGCGGTAAGGTCGCTCCAGACCGGGCGCCGATGTTCACGCCGCACAAACTCCGGCACGCGCACGCGACGGAACTGATCGAGGACGGCGTGCCACTGCCCGCAGTTCAGCAGCAGCTTGGCCACTCGAGCATCGCGACCACAGGCGTATACCTCCACGCGCGGCCGCAAGCGCTACGGGACTTCATGGCCGCGCGCACCCCCGACCTACCTGGCCCTCCCCTGCCGGCCAGCAACGAACGCTGACACCGTTAGAGCCCACCCGCACCTAGCAGACCCAACGACTTTCTCGGTCGCGGTCCGACCGAAGCAGACTGGATGATGCCTCCCCGTGCTTGACCTTGCTGTATACCTTTGGTATACTCCTCTTAAGGGCTCAGAGGCAGCATGGCGGAACAAGAACGACGCCAAGTGCCAAGTGGACGAGTGGGAGGCTGCGATGGACGACTTGATGGGAAGGTTCTCGAAGCTGATGGCTTACGTCGGCGACGTCTTCGCTGATGTTGAGGCCGCAGAGGAGGAGATCGCGGCCGCGCAGAAGCGGCACCCGTCCCATGCGGCGGCGATCTGGGACGCGTTCCCCGTCTGCCAGCGCTCACGCGTCCTCAGGGAAGCGCCCGAACTTGCCTACCGGATCCACCTACGTTGCCTGCTCGACCGGGTCGCCGCTGGCGAGGATCTGCGCCCGGCGACGGACGGCGAAGTGCTGGCGGTCCTGTCGGCGCTCAGCCTCGAACACCCTCTGCGCCAAGACGCCGCGGCTCTGTACGAGTGCCTGATGATCAAGCACACGAGCTACAGGACTGGCGAGAGTCCCCTCAGCGAGACCTATACCGGCGCCGTAGAGGAGTTGCTGGCGCAACTCCGCCGGAAGCTCAGCGTCAAGAGGCGTTGGCCAGCTTGGGCAGAGCGCCCGATGCAGACACAGCCGCGCAGGGGCCCAACGCAATGGCTTCTCTGGCAGGATTCTGAGGCGCAAGCCCCACAGATGGTCTCCTGAGTTTCCAGAAGTTCCATAGACGAAGCAACACCGATGCCAACTCATTGACACGGGGGTATACCAACGGTATACTCCCATAAACAAGAAGGCAGCCAAGAAGGCCGGAGAACGGGTACAAGGGAAGGAGGCGAGGGATGGAAGGACAAGCGACGGCAGCGCGGCGAGAAGGCGACAAGTTGGTGCTGGGGCGGGTCGCATGCAAGCACTGCTGGGGGCAAGGCACAGTAGCAACGCGGGAGCCGTGCCCCGCATGCAGAGGGACAGGTCGGGGGCGACGTGGGGGGCGTGGCGGGTGCAAGGAGTGCCAGGGCGGCAAGTACCGATGGAACCAGGACAAGCGGACAGTCTGCCCGGGCTGTCAGGGAGTCGATTCCGCGATAGCTGAGGAGGCGACGGTCTACGACGGGCTGCCGCGCGCGGTCTGGGAGTCTCTGGCCTTTCGCGTGACGAGCAGGCAGCGGGCACTGCATTGGGTCGAGGGTTGCTTGGGCGGGGGCATCCACACGGTGTTGGACTACGGTCAGCACCGGTCGCTGTCGGACGAGGAACTCATCGCCGAAGTCCGAGACGGCGGGTGCCCGCAGATCTGCAAGGTAGCACGAGAGGAACCAGATGGAACGGTTCGCCTGTGCGACTACGTGCTCATCACGCGGATGGTTGACGGTTACCGGGTTGACGGCGCGTGGGACGCGAACGAGGAACGGGCGTAGTAGCGCCCAGAGAGCGGAGGGCTGAGCGCGGATGGAGCCACTGTATGAGCGGTATCGGCCTCGGAACCTGGACGAAGTCGTGGGCCAGCCCAAAGCGGTGCGGAAGATCCGCCTCTTGGCTGAGCGCGGGCTCGGCGGGCACGCCTACTGGGTCTGCGGGCCGAGCGGCACGGGCAAGACGACGCTCGCCCGCATCATCGCCGGCTTCGTCGCCAACCCGATGGCGACCGTGGAGTTGGACGCCGGCGAGCTGCACCCCCGGCGCCTCGAGGAGATGCGCGCCACGCTCTACTTGGCCGGGATGGGGGCCCCGGGTGGCCGGGCGTACATCGTGAACGAGGCGCAGGGGCTCCACACCGGGATGATCCGGCAGTTGCTCACCGCGCTGGAGCCCATCGCGCCGCGCGGGCTGTGGGTCTTCACGACGACGAAGGCCGGTCAGGAGAGCCTGGGCGAAGACCATGAGGACGCCGGCCCACTCCTGAGTCGCTGCATACGCATCGAACTCGAGACGGAGGAACTGGCTGGACCCTTCGCGCGGTTCGCCCGGACCGTCGCGGAGGCGGAGGGACTCAACGCCCAACCTCTAGAGGAGTACATCCGACTGGCAGAGAGGTGCCAATGCAACCTCCGGGCAATGCTGCAGGCGGTGGAATCTGGCGAGATGGTGGGTGACGGCACATGAGTTCCTGTGTGGAGGGACGGACGATGAGAGTCACAGTCAGAGTGAGGCCGTTGGATGAGGCCCTCAGGGCCCTGCACAACGCCATTGGTGGGCCGATGGTCCCGCTCTACGAGAACGTGCGGGTCACGGCGAGTGAGAAAGGCTTGGTCGTGGACGCGACGGACCTGGAGATCTGGCTGGAACGTGTGGTGGAGGAGGCGCAAGTTGACGAGCCCGGCATCGCGCTCATTCCTTACAGACGGCTCCAGGGCGTGGTTGCGCGGCTACCGAGAGACGAGTCGGTCACGCTGTCGATCACGCAGACCGAAAGTGCCGAAGAGTCGGTCCTTCAGTGGAGCACGGGCGAAGCACGCCTGTTCACGGAGAATCCCGGGGACTTCCCGGTGCGCATGGCAATGCCCGGGGACGGCGTCGTGGAGGTCGAGCCGGATAGCCTGCTCTACATGCTCAGGCATACGGCGTTCGCGGCGGCACCCGAGCGAGGCCGGTTCATGATCAACGGGGTCCACCTGAAGATCAACGCTGACGGCGGTTGCCGGGCGTGCGCAACGGACACAGCACGTCTCGCGATGGTCCAGTGCAGCTTGGTCAATCCTGGCCGTATGACCGCCGAGTGGTTCGTCCCCCTCCGCGCCGTGCGCGACCTGGAGGCACTGGCCGAGGCTTCGTCCGGCCGGGTCCGCTTGGGAGCCATCGGTCAGGCACCGGAGACGGCGAAGGAAGGCAAGGACGAGACGCCAGAGCCTCGCTACTTGGTCGCAGAGAGTTGGGCGGGCAGATGGCTGGCGGCTGTGATGGACGGGAACTTCCCCGAGTACGACGAAGTTATGGCCACCGCGCGGAAGCGAGCGAAGCACACTGCGACCTTTCACCCGCCGTGGCTCCTTGCCGGCGTCAAGGCGGCCATGAGCGTGAGCACCGAGGAGAACGTGATGGTTCAGCTTACGTTCAGCAAGGGCGGCGTCCGGCTGGAAGTGGACTCGGCCAACGTCGGCAAGGCTCATGTAGACGTGTCTGCTACCTGGGATGGGCAGCAGCGTAGCGTCGGGTTCAGGGGCGATCTGCTGGCCGAGCTGCTCAAGGCCGCGGGCGACCATCTCCTCAAGATGAAGTTCGGCGGCGCCCATGATGTCGCTGTGTTCGAACGGGGGCCAGCCGTGATGTATCTCCTCGCGCCATGCACCAAGGAGGAGGCGGAAGGGCAGCCGGAGCCGCCAAAGGCCCGACAAGCTGAGGGCGGGTCTGCCGCGGACGGAGCACCCAAGGCCGAGAAGGAGGCTGGACCAAACCCTGGCGGCGGGACCGAGAAGAAGCGAAGTCCCAAGCGGCGGCCACGGAAGCAAACGAACCCGAAGGCCAAGAAGCAGCTCGTGAAGAAGGAGTCCTGATGTGCAGACCTACCTCCCAGGGATGGAGGAGGACGGCACGCTCAACGGGATCAGCCGGAGCGCCTGGGCCAGCCTCGCCGTGAAGTCCTTGCGGCTGGGCTGGCCCGCCGGCCTGCACCAAGCCAGGATGCGCCTCGGCGAGTCGTACATGCGGCTGGTCCTGCTGTGCGGTCTCTTCGAGGACATCTTCCCCGCGACGAGCGAACTGGCAGACGCAGTGCGGGAAGTCAACCAGCAAGACTACAGGGCTCTGGCCCGGCGGGAGACCCACCACGGGCGGGGATGGACTGACCGGTTCTGCGAACTCGAGCATGAAGCAGTCACGGCCGCCTCAGACGCTCCCCAAGCCCTCTACATGGAGGCAAAGCGCCTCGGACTCTGGCTCCCCAAGCGTGCGCTCAACTGCTTCTACACGTGGCTACAGTTGGCCCCCGATGATCCAGGGATTCGTCGCGAACCGGACCTCGCACCCTGGCAGGGCATCCCGGCGGCCATGCTCGACGGACACACGCGCGAGGGGAAGTCAGCCGGGACGGCAGTCACCGTGCTGTCCGGATTCTACGCCTCACACCGGAAACTCGCCCGCCTCGTCGAGGCCGAAGGCTGGGAGGGCGTGCGGCAGCGCGTCCACGGCAAACGCCGAAAGCCTTGACGTCGAGTAGTCCTGCGGTATACTGCCCAGCATGGAACCGACAGAGTACAGGAAGCTCCGGAAACGGATGGGGCTCTCGCAGAGGGGCCTCGCCGATCTCCTAGGGATCGCGAAGAACACCGTCGCACGCCGCGAGCAAGGCGTCATCGGCATTGACCCCGAAGCTGCCTTCGCCATCCGCGCCCTGGCGGACCGGGCGAAGGAGAAGCCGAAGCGTGCTGGGGGACGCCGAACGTCGGCCAGCCGGCGAGGAGGAACAGGGTGAGTACGCCATACTATGTCCTGATCGAGCATGAGGAGACATACCCCTGCTGGTTCGTCCATGGCAAGGATGCCGCTGAGCTCTGCGAGCGTATCCGGGTAGACCTCGCGCGGCAGGTCAGAGAGGACGGGTGCGATGAGGACCGCAGTTACGACGCCAGCCGTGCAAGAGCTAAGTGCGAAGTGCTCCAGCGGTGGCTTCCATTCCCCACGGAAGAAGGTTGGCATGACCCGCCTGAGGACCTCGTGCGCGAGGCAGAGGCGACACATGGCGAAACCACCTTATGGCCACCCCTCGAGTTGCTGGTCCTACACGTCGCTATCGGCCGCAATGCCGCGGCCGAACTCCTTCTGTCCTCGATCATCGGATGGCTCGATCAGCACGAGGTTGTGCCAGTGAAGGGGCAGGAGGACCTCTATGCCCGGGATCTCGCAGCAGACCTCGTCATATGGATCGATCAAGGAGGTCCGTCCTGGGACCGCCTCGAGGACGACGATATGCCAGTGAACGGATAGTGAACACCAGCAAATCATCGGGCCACATCTCTGGCCAGCCGCCCGCAGTCCCGCGCACGCCATAACCTCCTGCCCGCCGAGCCCTTGCGCTGTAAGCCCTCACTGGCCGTGGACTTGCGCCCGATGCCCCTCTGGGCTTATGAGTCCCCTGCTCTGCCGTTGAGCTATGGGCCCGCCCTCTCTCGCTAACTCCTTGAATCTAGAGAGGTTGCGTCAGACGCAACCTCCCTGCCCAGGGCCAGCTTCATGCACTGTGAACGCATCGTGAGTACTGCCGTTCTGTTCGCCATGGCGCGCTCCTGCCCGCGTGGGCGCAGGTGAGCATACCAGCGCTCCGTGGTTCCTGCGCTGGAATGGTGCGCCCAAGCCGCTACGTCCTGAAGGCTTTCGCCGGCCATAGTCAGCCAGGAACAGAACGCATGTCGGAAGCCATGGGGCGTCAGTTGAGCCCCCAGATCTCGGCTCGCCCTTCGTAGTGCCTTGCGGAGTCTCAGCTCGTTCGGAGGCCCCCCCATCCATGCGACCTGGCCAAGGTCGGACAGGTCGCGGCCCCACAGCGGACAACCGTCGTCGTAGTCCAACCACCATTCGCATCCACGCTTCGTGTGGCGGACAAGGATCCCGTCCGGCCTGAAGTCCTCCAGCTCGAGAGCCAGGAACGAGCCGAGGCGCAGACCTGTGAACGCGAGCAGGCACCACAGGCGCGCCTGAGCCAGGTCCGATCTGCGGACGAGTGCGCACATGTCTTCAGGACTCGGGAAGGATGGCAAGCGGATGGTCTCCTGCGTCCTCGGCGTCTGGAGGGCCGGGTTGACCGTCAGGTACCCCCGGCGGATCGCCCACGTGCAGAACCCCGACAGGTGCCCCCGCGCCTTGTTGAGGCTGCGTGGTCCGAGGCCCCGTCGCTGAAGGGTGGCGAGGAACTTTTCGACAGCGGCGGTCCGCAGGTCGCCAACATGGCGCATGGGGAGCGTGTCCCTCAACCGCTGGAGGCTGAGACGGGTCTGGGCAACATGATGCGCGGTGCGGTTCCGCCGCTGGAGTTCGAGGAGGTACTCGGCGCAGGCGCCATCGAAGTTCACGCCCAAGGGGATGCCAACCTTCCGGGCGTTGATCTGGGCGCGCACGGCGCGGACATGGTTCTGGATCTCTTCGAGGCGGAGGTGCACGCCATCGGCGTAGACCCAACGGCGGACGACGGGACCCTCCCGCCCGACTGGCCGGTAGCAGAGGAAGAACCAGCCGGGGCGGCCGAGGTCGCGCCAGAGGCCCCACTCCACCTGGCGGAGTCGTCGGCCGCGGTAACACCAGACACGTTGTGCATCACACTGCATCATCCTGGATCAGTCTGCATCGCTCAGGGCCGACAGACGCTGCAGGGCGTGTAGCCGCGGCGGATCGCCTCGTCCCGCGCCATCGGGATGCGGCTCTTACTCAGGTACCGACAGCCCGCCCGGTGGTACTTCTCGCCCGTCCGCGTCACGTAGACGATGTCGGCGGCTGGAGCAGGGGGCGGCGGAGGCTCGGCGGTGACAGTCCCTCCTGTGTTCTGCGGGAGTCCTGCGCCGCAGATCGGCAAGAGGTCCAGCCGCTCGCCGATCCGTTCCTTGTCAGGCCCAGTGTACGTTCCCGAGTAGCACCCGTGCGTCGTCGGTTGGAGAAGGTAGCGCGCGCTGAAGAAGGTCAGCACAAGGCCCCCGTCAGCGACCTCCCAGCGGTACTGGGGGATGGCCTTCTTCTCAGTGACAAAGGACTGGTCCGGCCGGAAGGTGAGGACCGTGTCGAGTTGGCCATCGCGCAGTAGCCAGTAGCTAGGCTCCTGTGCCAGGGGAGGCGGCGGATCGCCCCACATGCCCTTCTTCGCAGCGCGGGCGCGGGCCTCAAGCTGCGTGAACGCGGCCTGGTTCGGCGCGCCGACCGTCTTGTAGACGCGCGCATAGCCCTGGCGGACCAGCTCCTCGTTCACGAACAAGCCGTCGGGCGCCCGCTGCACATACGCCAGCACGCGCCCATAGGCGTCCTTCCCCTCCGGGCCTTCGCTGGAGAGGGTCACCGACTCGCCGGCCAGGAGGTTGTGGAGGGCTGCGCGGCTCTCGGGGCCATGGGCGTCCTGGAGTTCGGGCGCGTCCACCTCGAGCAGGCGGACGGACGTCTCTCGCCCGCCGTAGCCCGCGACGATGGTGTCGCCGTCCACGATGCGGATGACGCGCGCGTTCACCTGCCAGCTCGCCTCTGGCGAGGACGCTGCCCCCGTGGCTGGCGCGACGACGGGTGGCTGCCCGGCCACGTCGGCAGAGACCTGGTTGTCGGAAGGCGCAGCCCCAACTGCGATGGCCACGGCAAGAGGGCCAAGCGCGAGACTGAATACTACCAGTTCAGCCCATCGGAAGACCGGACGCATTACCGACCCTCCCCCTTGAAGCGTAACCAACTGAGAGTGGCGGTCTCTGCCGCCAGGATATCGCTCAAGTCCTTCAGGTCGTTCTCGAACCGGGTGACTTCTTCGTCGCTGACCGGGCCGAGTTCCTTCAGCCGCTCGCGAAGGACGCGCGCCGGCTCCGCCGCCTGCTCATGCTTTGCCGCTCCCGCTTCCCACATGCGGAGTTGCCGTCGGGCCTCGACGACTTGCGCCACGCGGCTGGCCTTGAGAGTGTCAAGTTCAGTGCGGGTCCGTTCGACCCTGTAGCGTGCCGCGGCGAGCAAATCGTCCGGGTTGCAGACAGAGAACGACCTTACCGTCGTTTTGGCTCCCAGGACGCTGGTGTAGGAGAACGGGCCAGTGTACAGCAGGAGATCAGTGTCAAGTCCGATCCAGTTCCCGTCAACAAGTCCAGCGGTGTTGATTCCGCTCAGCACCAATGGCATATCGCGCTTCGTCACGAGCAAGACGGTCATCTCATCTATGACTTGGATGATCTCGGCTGCGCCCCGAACGTACCCGATGGAGGTCCCATCTTCGCCGATCCTAGGGTAGGTGCCAGCGCGGCTAGCCGCCTCGGCGTAGGCGATGGCGAGTGCAAGGGACTCGGCATATCGAGGGGGCTCGGGAGGCGGTGCCGCTGGCAAGCTCTCAATGAAGTAAGAGGCGGGCTCCGTGCCCAGTGTCTCCGGCTGTTCAGAAGGAGCTGAAGTTGCCCCAGGTTCCGATGGCATGGTTGAAGTCCGATCAGGATTCGCGCGAACAGCTCGAGCCGATCTGATGCCGGGAGGGCGCGGCGCGGAAGCCATGGGCCCGGGCCATGGAGTCCGCTTCGTCTCGGTGCGACTGCCCACCCACGCGAGAACGGCGATCCCGGCCGCAATCCAAATGAGGCAGCCGAGCAACACGGACAGGACTGGGTGTTTCCTTTGGACTGGCCCACCACATTCGGGGCAGAGCCCCGCGCGGCTCGACACCCGCTGGCCACAGTCACGGCACTTGACCAAGCCCATCGGTATCCCCCCCGTTCAATAGGGTCGGCGGAACACGAGCTGGATGATCTTACTCCCGGCTGAGCCCGCCGCTGCGCCGACCTCACCTTCCAGTGGCGTCCGCTCCCACGGTCGGACGCCGCAAGGCTAACCGGCTTCTTCCACCTGCTCCGCACTCGCGGCGGATCGCTTCCGTGACAGATCAGTGCGACAGTGAGGGCAGACCAACGCTTCCGGTGCGACTTGCCCCCGGCACGAAGCGCATACGTAGACGACGGTGGGGACGATACCAGGCGAGCACGGCCCGCCAGAGGCGGGGGCGGGACGACGGGTGAGGTCATACGACGCGGAATCCTCGGCGAGACGCGGGGACCCCTCCCCCGTCTCGAGCCAGTGTGGGTCAACTCCTGTGAGCAACGCGATCTCGGCGATGTGGCGGCGGGTCAGAAGCCTTGTACCAGTCATAACTTTTGAGAAATAGCCTGCCGAGTAGTCGAACTTCCGTTCTAGAACGGCATACGTAACCCCTTTCCGCTCTAGAACCTGGGTAATCCGCTCACGCGCAAGTTGGACAGAAGCCGATTTTCGCTTGGCCACAGGCCTTGACATATGGGATTCAGTCCTGTAGAATGTGCGGGCATGAAGGCACGAACCCCTGTGAGGATAGCAGAGCGCATGATGGCTGTCAACGACGAGACGCTGCTACCCGCGTCGTACGAGGTGCGCCGGCGTGAGGTGAACAACCGGCTGCCGCGAGGGCGGCGGCTCACGCATGAGCGCCTGGCCCTGATGACCGCGCGGTTCCGTCCGAGCCGTCGGCCCGTTCGGCGCCAGTGCGTGACGAAGTGGCTCGCGCGCAAGGACCCCGCGCCGGCTTGGTTCCGCGCGATGCTGGACCGGGTGCTGGCTGAGGCCGAGCGGCGCGCCTGATCTGCCGCACGGCGGATGGGTCGCCAGAGGCGACCTGTCCGCCACAGGCGGACTACGCAGGCTAGAGGAGGTGGCGATGGACGACTCTGCCAAGGGCGGGACGCTGACGGTGGAGCTGACGGCTGACCAAGCCCTCGGGCTGCTCGAGGTGAGCGAGCGCCTCGAGGCACTGCGGCCTGCGCTGCAACAGGCCTGCGACGAGGCTGAGACCCGCCAGAGGCAGGCCGAACGCGGGCAGTCCGAGACGAGTCCGCGCGAACCTGAGGACCCGCGCATCCCTACCTCCGTCGTGTGGGCGCTGGACGAGCCGACGGCCTTCCGCGAGGAGTGGCTGATGCAGGAGGCCATCCGCGCCCAGTACGACGAGGCGAAGGTCATCACGGCGCAGGACCCGGACTGCCCGGGGAGCGACGGCATCCTGTTCCAGGCGCTCGTCTATCGCCGCCGCTGGTCCGTGGGCATCCTCTGGCTGTGCTGGCCAGGCAGTCCTTGCGTGCAACCACCGGCGCTCATCCTGGGCCGGGAGGTCGCGCTCTACCCTCAACGGGCGGAGTTCGAGACGGTCTTCAGTAATGTGCGCGCGAGCGTGGCATTCGCCGATGTGTGCGACGCTCTGCGTCACACCGCCGAGGGGTACCAGCAGACGTACCGGGTCAAGAGGAGCGGATGAGGGCGAAGGAGAAGCCGACGAGGACGACTGGCCGGAGTCGGGTAAGGAAGGCAAGTCCGGCGGGCTCGTGAAGTTCCTTGAGAAGTGGGAGAAGGCCGCGGACTGAGAGGATAGTCGGCGGTGAGTAAGCGCGACGAAAACCGCCGATGACGCCCGGCGCTAAGCGCCGCGACTTCGAAATACGGCAGTCCCCGCCCTTCTCCAACACATCGGCTCGCGGGTTGCAGGGAGGTTGGAGCGGATGAGCGCAGCAACAGACCAGGGAACGCTTTGGCCACCGCTCCGCCAGGGGCGGACCAAAGGCGGGCCAGCTGGCGACCCTTCATCGCCTCCTTCCACGCGCCGTGCGGTCCCGCAGAAGCGGGAGGCGGGGCAGCTCCCGGCTGCCCCGCCCGCCGCGCGGCCTCCCCATGAGCAGGACGATTCCGCGCCGGGGCGGTGTCCGCCGGGGACGGGGGCGACAGTCCCCTCCGGTAGCCAGGGCGACAAGGCTGGGTCCGGTCTCAGCCAACTTGTCGCCACTGCGGTGCTAGCACTGCGGGGCATGGACCTTCCCCCCGGCGCGGACGCCATTCTCGCTGGTAGCCCGGACCCGCCGCCGATGATCACGCTCGCGGTGCGCTGCGCGCGGTGCAAGCGCCTCGCCCGCTACCGCCACGAGTCGGGGGCGGAAGTCGTCGCCCTGGCCGAGGCGGATGGCTGGCGCTGGTCCGCGCGGAACCCTCGCAAGGCCTATTGCCGCGAGTGTGCGCCTCGCGCGCTCGCGCATGAGGACGCGGAGGGCTGAGCCATGCACTGGAGCCACCCCGAGGGGCGCGACTTCCTGCGCTGGCTCATGTCCTCGCCCACCTGCGGCGTGGGCTACGGTCCCGACTACACGCCCTGGACGGCGGCGCATGGCCGCCGGCGGCTCCATGTCAACAACGGGGCCGCGAGTGCCCGGCACATCCTGGCCGAGATCGGACTCCCAGATGGCGGGGTGGAGTGGAAAGACTGCGGGCGGACCGCGGACGGCACCATGGTGAGCCGCTACAGCCTGCGGGGCAACGTCTGCCTCATGATGCGGCGCTTGCGCAGGTTCGGGAGCTTCGACTGGCTCGCCAGCCGCCGGCAAGTTGAGTTGCACCGGGCGTGGCTGTTGGAGGCGGCGACGGCACAGCCGGGCGCGTGGAGTCCGGATGGCCCGAGGGTCTACTACGCCGAGCCTGTCCCGTCCGCCGCAAGCGCAAGTGCAGGTCAAGAGGCGCTGTTCTCCGAGGAGGGTTCACGATGAAGCGACGATTGTGGTGGCTACCGATAGCGCTGACTGTCCTGTCGGCTCTCTGCGCGGGAGTGTGCGCATGGGGACTGTTGTGCCTGGGCGACGCAGAGGAGACACGGCCTGCTGCAGAGGCCGCGGCGGTGGCCACCGCAGAGCCGGCACCCGTGCCAGCTGAGGCACCCGCGCCAGCTCAGGCCCCGGACTGGCTGCCCGGCCCGGGCGAGATCTACGTGTCGCCGCCAGGCGTGACGATGCCCGAGACGACGGCGCCGGTGTGGCGGCCCGTGGGTGGGTTCGTCGCGCTGGTGAGCATCGACGGGAAGCTCTACTCGGTCGTGGCGGGCCCCTACCAGTTCATCGTCCTGCCGCCGGGGCAGACGTGGCCGAAGCCGCAGGGGGGCGAGTGAGGTCGCCAGAGGCGACCGGATCCGCCTTTGGCGGAGCCCGCCCCCTAATCCGCCAGAGGCGGACAGAGAGGACGCCAGGATGGCGCGCTACTACGAGGTCGAGTGGCCGGACGGGCAACGCCTGTGCACGAGGGGCGTCCGGCAACTCAGGAACCTGCCGGAGGGGACGCGAGCTTGGCGCATGATCACCGAGCGGGACGGCACGGTGGTCGAGTGCGACGAGCTCGAGGTCAGGGATGGCCGCGTGCAGATCAGAGGACACGGGGTCCGCAAGGTCCCCATGCACTGGGGATGAGCAGACGCACCATCACGACGCGCGAGGAACTGGACCGGCTGGCAGCGCGAACGACGCTTGCGCTGGCAAGCGCGACTGGGCCGGAGGACCCTGTCGCACCGCCGGAGGGGATGGACCGGCCGGGTCAAGCCCCGCTTGGCCCGGCACGGTCCGTCTGGACGATCCCGCCGCCGAGCCAGGGCGCGACGTACACGGCCCGCGACGTCGCCGCGCTGGCCGGCGTCGCGGAGGCGACGGTGCGGGGCTGGATCGCGCGGGGGGTCCGGGTCGGCGGCCAGTGCGTCAGGCTCGCCTCACTCCGCGCGCCGCGCGGGCGCATAGCGCCTAGCGCGCTGTGCGAGTTCCTGGCGCTCGCGAATGGGTGCGACGTCGTGCTCGGACGCTGATTGATAGACAGAGTCGAAGGGGAGCCCGCTCCAGTGTGCCACGGGCATAACCGAATCAACGCCGGCCAACGGATTCTGGCACAGGGATGCCGCGGCTGGTGATCCAGCGCGCGCTACCAGGTTCGGGGTGAGAAAGCGTGCAGCGGGCTCCTCTGCTACCGCGAAGAGTGGAGGCGCGAAGTGAAGATCCAGATCGAGGCGACGGACCGGATAGTGGACCTTGACGGAGTGAAGTGCCGGGTCTGGAATGGCAAGACCGAGCGCGGCATCGAGTGCCTCGTGTTCGTGCACCGGCTCGCCGTCCGTTCCGATGACGACACGAACCAGTTCGACCAGGAACTCCAGGAATGCCTGCCGCTTTGCTCATCAATCACGGCCATAGCGCTTCGGGCGTTCTGACCGCGAGGACGTCGTGACTGCACCGGAGTGTCCCAAGGGCTGCGGAGTCATGCACAGGCGGGGGTTCCCCCACCGCCAGGGGCGGCGCCCGCCGGGCAGTGTGTGCATGCTCATCTGTCGGCGGTGCGGCTGGCACGCCTACCTTGATGCTGAAGGCCTGCCGGTGTGGCTCGCCGAGCCGAAGATCGTGGTAGTGCGGGATCCGGTCCTCGGCGACCGGACTGTGGATGTGGCGCCGAGCTGGCACGCAGAGATCGAGCGACGCGAGCTCCTGATGGACCAGCTCAGGGCCTCGTTCGCCGCGTACCGCGGGACTCGCGGCGTCAGGGCAGTCGAACGGCGGCTGAAGCTGTTCCGCCGGCTAGTGGACCGGCGGCGGGCCACCTGTGCCGCGTAGTGGAGTGCCTTCATGGCCGACGAACAACGCGAGCCTGAGTCTAGCCGGGAGAGGTGCCGCCGTTGCGGCGGACCCGTTTGCGTCGTACTGAGTGGCATGGGCAAATCGGTCCCGTTGTGCCGGAAGTGCTGGAACAAGGCAATCGAAGAGGTCCCCAAGAGGGCAGGAGCAATGGCCAAGAAGCGGAAGGCGGAGAAGGCGAAGGCGGCACAGACGACGGCGTTGACGTGTCCTGGCTGTGGGGCGACGCTGCCGGAAGGGACGACCGTGCGGGAGCTGTGCAGGAGCTGCAAGACCGAGGCCGAGCAGGCCGCGAAAGGGAAGGCAGCGGAGAAGGCGAAGCCCGCCGGCACGCCGGGCCACATCTCGGATGACTTGGCGGGCGGAATCTTCGAGCGTCTCGATGCCGTCAAGAACGCGCGCCGCGAGTTCGAGGAGGCGACGGAGGAGAGGAAGGCCTGCCGGGATGACCTGGACAAGGCGCAGGCCGCTCTCGAGCAGGCACTCGAGGACGCCCGTTCCGGCCAGACGCGGCTGTTCGCGCCCGCCGAACAGCAAGCCTAGAACGGAGCCGCACGAGACCTGGTCACCCCAGCGACTGGAGAAGAGATGGGCATCCAAACGAGCGTCGTGCGCATCGAGGACCGCCGCTTGCTGATCATCTGGCGCCGGAGTCCAACGGGCTGGATCCGGCTCCGTCCGCTGTCCATTGCCGCAGACGGGGACATCCGCCAATGGCGAGCCTACTACTTGCGTGAGCGACGCGAAGGGAAGACTAGGTTCCGCTTCACGAGGTGGCTCGTCGAGTACGGCTTCGCCAGCGAGATCACCGACGGGTTCACGGTCATCCGCGATCCCGTCAACAAGGACTGAGGGACGAGGCTCGTTCCGGCGATGAAGGCATGTCCCCACTGTGGCTCGGACAAGGGTTACGAGCATGTCCGGCACTTGCGCGCCGCTGACCTCGGCGAATGGGGTGCCGTCCCGTCGCTTGGTCCGAAGTTCACGCGAATCTGGGTATCCACGATGGTGTCCTGTCTCCGGTGCGGACGTAAGGTGCGCTTCGATAGGGCGACACAAGCAGAGGAAGTAATGAGGCCCGCTGCGGCGTGCGCGCCACGACAGTCGTGAGTCAGCAAAGATTGGCGGAGTGAAGCCAGGCTGCCGGTAGCTGCCCCGGCCAGCGGGCCTCGCCTCAGGAAGAACCTGGGATGCGTAGGCGAGAGACGGATGTGAAGGCGATGCTGCTGGTGATGGTCCAGTTCGGATACATGGCACGGCCACACTGGAATGTCCCGGACGCAGTCGTGGACGTCAGGGTGCACGACAGCTTCTTCGACGCACTCGTCCGCAACATCTACGCGATCCATGCGCCAGACGCCGAAGAGATCGAATTGCTGGCGGCTGCGGTGAGTGGATTCAAGCATCCACTGCCGCAGCGAATCGCAGCGAAGGAGCAAGCGTACGACGTGCTGCATCGTCTCGCCAAGAGGGAACTGCGTAGAGGCAGGGCATCGTGGTTGCGCTCTGCGCTCTGGCCACCGTACGGGGTCCGCAGACAACACAAGGCCGGACGGATCTGCCACTCACGCACCCAATGGAGAAGCACATGGCACACGAGGAAGAGTCGCCGACTCGCCATCTCATCGAGCACGTGATGCAGCACACGCAGTACGAGAACCGCCGCAGGATATCCGACCAGCGGTGGGCGGCTGCGTTCGACGATGCCGACCGGCAGTTCGCGAGACCGCGTAGAACGCGCGTGGCCTGAGGAGGATCAATAGCGCCATGAGATGGGAGCTGGTGGATGATGAGCAGGGCGTGCGGATTCAACCGGTCGCCGGGCGCATGGTGCGAACCGAGGACATCGAATACGCGCGTATGGCTGCCGAGGTCTTGAGTGCGACAAGTGATCGCGCACCAGAAGACAACTGGCTCGAGAACACGGCCCTAAAGCAACTAAGCGGTGAGTTTGCGGAGCCAGCAAGAAAGTTACGGCGCCTTGGTGTGGCAGTACTTCGCCTGATGTTGAGGTACTTGCCAGCGGAACGGAGCGGCTCTTGAGTGCTGGAGGGCCTCACTAGATTTCAATTGCTGCGCAGGAGCGCGATCGATGAAGGGGGGCCGGTACTGGGATGAGGGGGTGACGCTCGTGGAGGGCTGCACGCCCTGCTCGAAGGGCTGCGCCCACTGCTGGTCGGCGGCGATGGCCCACAGGTTCGCGGGGAAAGTTGGCCATCCCAGAGCACTGACTACTTCAAAGGGTCAGTTCAATGGGCGAACGGTGTCGCAGTGGTTACGTCTAGATCGGTTGACGGTTGGTCACACTGGCCGAGTCATGGCCATCTGGAACGATCTCTTCCATCGCGATGTGTCTGACCGATTCATCGAGTACGCGTTCCGCGCCATGCTCAAGGGTCCGCATACTTGTCTGGTTCTGACAAAACGAGCGGAGCGAATGGGAGCGTACTGTTCCGCTTTGCTTCCGCGTGATTGGACGGAACAGTACGCTGACAAGCTATGGCTCGGCGCAAGCATCTGCACGGCGGATGAGATCGAGCCGGCGCGGGCCGCGCTGGCGCAGCTCTCGGCGGCGGGATGGCGGACGTTCGTGAGCTTCGAGCCGCTGCTGGAAGGGCTTGATGTGACACGACTCGTGCCACCACCGCCGACCAAAGCGTGTGAAGGCTGTTGGCGAGCGCCCTGGGATAAGTGCCGGCAGCCGTGCGAACGATACAGCGAACTTGGGAAGGCCTACGACGCGGGGCCGCATGTCGGGCAAGTTATCGTGGGCGGGGAAACAGGCCCGGGCGCGCGGCCGATGAAGCCGGAGTGGGTGCGCGCCATCCGGGATGCCTGCGCCGCGGGGGGCGTGCCGTTCTACTTCAAGGGCTGGGGCGAGTGGGCTGCGGCGGACAATGTCGGCGAGCACGTGACGAACTCTCGGGGACACAAGTACGACCGCCGCGAATTGCGCGTCGCGGGACATGAACGCCACCCATATGAGCGCGATCTGGCCTGGCAAGGACAAGTTGGCTTGCCGCCTCTAGTCCGCATTGGCCGCAAGGCGGCGGGGCGGATGCTGGACGGGCGGACACACGACGAGCTGGCGTGGAGAGCGGGAGCGTAGAGCAGGCGCGATGCACAGTCAGCGGATCATTGTGGTGCGCTATCGGTCCTCCGTGCTCGGGCAAGGCGAGTTCTGGCGTGGTCCGGCGTGTCGAATCGAGGATATACGGAACCGGACGGCCCGGACTCTGGCTCGGCTGACGGCACGGGACGGGCAGACGCGGGCTGATGGCATGTGGCAGACGATGTGTGAAACAGACGCTCACCGCAGGCGAGCGGGACGAGGGCAGGACTACGAAGGGCAGGGAGGAGGGCGCACGCTGTGAATGATCCGAAGATCGTGTGTCTGTGTGGGAGCACCCGTTTCAAGCAGGCGTACGAGGAGGCAGAGCGCGCCTGGACACTCGGAGGCTTCATCGTCCTGACGGTCGGGCTCTTTGGCCACGCCGATGGCCATGCGCTGACAGATGAACAGAAGGCGCGCCTCGATGAGCTTCACCTGCGCAAGATTGACCGGGCCGACTCCATCTACGTCCTCAATGTGGGCGGGTACATCGGCGAATCAACCCGCCGCGAGATCGAGTACGCGATCGCGCACGGGAAGGATGTGCTGTACCACGAACCCCTTGTCCAGGAGGAGGGCACGGGATGACCACGAAGCAGGGCACGAAGTGTGCGAACTGCGTCCGGTTGCAGAAGGACTTCGACGAAGTGCGTGGCGACTTGGCGATAGCCATCGACATCTTCCAGAACGGTGGCCGCAAAGCGGCTGGGCGGATGCTGGATGGCCGGACACACGACGAGCTGGCGTGGAGGAGTTCATGACTCAGAACCCTGATGGTAGCGGTGGCGAGATCCACTACGAGTTCATCGTTGACGGCGAGCGGATCGCGTTCCTGCGAGAGCGGATGGAGAGTGAAACCTCGGGCAGAAAGGAGACCAAAGGACCCATGACCGAGGACAGAACAGTTCCGGGGATTGTCGTTGAATCAGTACGAGGCCGGTCGTGCTCTATTTGCGCAGGACGTGCTGAACTCATCGTACAGCGCGCAGATTTGGATAGGCATGGGCATCCTCGCGGCTGCACGGACGACTTCGCGCTTCTTTGCCGGCCCTGCGCCCGAGTGCTCCAGGGAGCGCTCGATCAGCACTTCAATCGGGCTGACCGCGCATAGCCAACGAGAGGATGGCTGGGTGAGAACATGACGACTACTATACGGCAGATGAGCGCGGAAGAGATCATCGCCGCGCTCGCGCGGAAACACAGCAAGGATCTGTTCGTACCGGCATGTAAGGATGGCCCGACGCTCCGCGACTATCAGCAGATGGACGCCTGGGTGATGGCCCGCTCCTGGGCACATCCGCAGTACACGGCCTACGAGGTGAAGGTGCATCGCGGCGACTTCCTACGCGATCGGAAATGGACGGGATACCTGCTGAATTGCAACGAGTTCTACTTCGCCTGCCCGTGGAAGCTCATCGCGCCCGAGGAGGTGCCGGAGAGCGCGGGGCTGGTGTGGGTTACGCCGAATGGTGGGCGGGTTGTCACGAAGCGGAAGGCAGTCTGGCGCGACATCCCATTCCCGGAGAGTGTCGCACGCTATGTCCTCATCTGCCGCTGCCGGAGGCCGGAGTCACGCACTTTGGAGAGCGACGAGGGACTCCACAAAATGGAGAGACAATGGTGGACAGAGTTCATCGCGGAAGAGAAGAGTGATCGGGAGATCGGATGGCGCGCCAGCGAGAAGTTGATGAAGCGCTTGGACGCCGCGCGAGACGAAGCGGATACCGCCAAGAGTGCGATGCGCAAGTACGAGGAACTCCGCGCCGGGCTCATTGCGCACGGCTACGATCCCGACCACCCGCCATCGTGGAACTACGGGAGGGATGCGCTGTGTCAACGGCTGGAGCCCAATCTGACTCACCTGCGAGGGACACTCGTGAGAGCGGGTAACGAGATTTGCTACCTGCGCGAGGCATTGAGGCCATTCGAGCCATCAGAAGCCACCACGGCTGATGAGTCGGGATCGGAGGAGGCCGGAACGCTGTGAACGAACTCGTGCTCAGCCTGTTCCCGGGGATCGGGCTGCTGGACCGGGCCTTCGAGGAAGAGGGCTTCTGCGTGGTCCGGGGCCCGGACTTGCTGTGGGGTGGGGACGTCCGGCACTTCCACCCGCCGGCAGGACGCTTCGACGGGGTGATCGGCGGGCCACCGTGTCAGGCGCACAGCAGTATGGCTGCGATGGTGCGTCAGCGTGGGCTCAAACCGGGAGCGAACCTCATCCCGGAGTTCGCGCGCTGCGTGGCGGACGCCCGCCCAAGCTGGTTCGTCATGGAGAACGTGGAGCGGGCACCGGCCCCGGTCATGGAGGACTACGGCGTCAGCTCCTTCGTGCTCAACAACCGGTGGCTCGGTGAGAAGCAGAACCGCCGCCGGCGCTTCTGGTTCGGGCTGCGGCGCCGGGGACCGGCGGACCTGATGGCGCACATCCAGCTCGCAGCGCTCGAGCACCCGGAATGGCGCTGCTGCGTCCGAGCATCCGGAGGGGCGAGGTTCGGCGCGGGGCATAAGCGTGGCGCGATGCGATGCAGGGAGTTCGGGTATCGGTCCTGGCGCGCGATGGGCGAAGCCTGCGAGCTCCAGGGGCTGCCGCCAGACTTCTTCAAGGGCACGCCCTTCACGCTGGAAGGCGCCTGGCAAGCGCTCGGGAATGGCGTACCACTGCCGATGGGGCGGGCCGTGGCCCACGCGGTGCGCATAGTCCTGGAGGGCGGAACGGCGTGAGCTGGAAGTTGATCGGGCAGTCATGGGAGACGCTCAGCCACATGTGCGCTGGCTGTCCGGGGGCCCTGACGAGCGCCGAACGGCTTGTGCTCATGTGCTTGGCGGCGTACGCCGACGAGGACGGCGCTAGCATCTACCCGAGCCAGGAGCGGATCGCCGCCGAGACGGGCCTGAGCCGTCGGGCGGCTCAACTGGCAGTCCGCGTGATCGAGGAGATCGGATGGCTGCGGCGCGATGGGCGGACGCGCCATGGGGTGATCATCTACCGCCTCAATCTGCCAGCCAGCATGGGCGATCAGTGCGCGCCTGCCGGCCCTCGAGGTGCGCAACCAGTGCGCACCTGCGCGCCTGCGAGGTGCGCAGCCATTGCGCCTCGAGAGCGCAACCAGTGCGCTCTGGGAGCGCAACCACTGCGCACAAGTACGTCAGTTAACCAGTCAGAGATACTCTCTCTCTCCACCGGCGGTGAGCAGATGCCCAGGAGCAAGGACGGCAGAGAGAGCGCGCTTCGACCTCCGCCAACGCAAGCCGAAGCCGTACAGGGCAGCCTGTTCGGGGCCGGAGCCGAGCAGATCGCCGGGTGGCTCGAAGCGCTGGATGAGGCGGACAGAGCGGAGGTGCTTGGCGTCCTGCGGACGGCACAGGGGTTGCGGCATGGGCAGGGAGCGATCAGCCAGTGGGCCCGGGCGCACGCCCTGGAGCCGCGCACATGGCTGGCGAGCCGGCGGGCGCCGGTGGCGTACGTCCGGGCCTGTCTCGAACGGGAGATCCGAGCGGTCGGGGAGCGGGCTGTGCGTGAGGAAGCCGAACGGTTGCGTCAGGAGGCGGCGGAGCAGGAGCGGGCGCGCCGGGCCGAGGTGGAGCGCACCGCACGTCGGGCCGAGGACCAGGAGCGCGCCGAGTTGGAGGCGGCCTTCGAGGGGCTCCAGCCGGACGAGCGGGAGGCCATCGTGACTGAAGCGGAGGCACGGCTACCCAAGATCATCAGGCTGACGCCGGAGGCCCGCGCCAAGCCACTGGGCGCGTTCGGATTGGGCGGGGAAGTGCGGAAGGTCATGCGGGCACGGGCAGATGGGCGGAATGATGGCGGCTAAGTCGCGGAGAGTGATGACTAGCCGGCCGGAAGGCGTGGTCCAGACGCCTCGGGTGGCGATCCGCAGCAAGTGCCTCGAGTGCTCGGGGGGTAGCCATGCTGCCGTGCGGGGCTGCCCAACCGGGGACTGCCCGCTCTACCCGTACCGGCGCGGGATCAGCGGACCAGCAGACCCCGGCTACCCCGGGAATCCTGCACATAGACAGAATCCCGAGGCGCAGTGTGCCGACGGCAGAACAGGCAGACCAGGGGCTGAGTTGCCTGCCCTGGGCCGGACGGCGTGCCCGACGGGCAAGGAGAGCGAGGGTTGAGCGTCGAGGTCATCCAAGGGGACTGCCTGGAGGTGCTGGCCCGGGCGGAACACCGGGGACGGTACGACTTGGTACTGGCCGACCCGCCGTTCAACCTGGGGAAGGAGTTCGGCGCGGGCGTGGATGACGCCCGCCCGCAGGCAGACTACCGCGCTTGGCTGGCGGCGTTCTACGCGGTCTGCTACGCGGCAGGCGCGCATGACGCCGTCCTCTACGCCCACTGCGACCCCGATGGGCTACCCGTGCATCGTGCCCTCATCGGGGAGGCTGGCTGGCAGTACTGCCAGACGCTGGTGTGGTGGGGGCGGAACGGGATGAAGCGGCGCGGTCCCCTGGGGGGCCGCATCTGGGCGACGCTCTACGAGTTCATCGTCTACGCGAGGAAGGGCGATGGGCTGCCGCGACAGGACATCATGCCCTGGTATCACGGCGTCATCGAGGTCCCGCGCCCGCAGTCGAACCACCCCCAGGGCCGCTGGCACGTGTGCGAGAAGCCGGTGCGGCTCTACAAGCTCCTGCTGCAGGCGCACCAGGGCGTGAAGCTCGTCCTGGACCCTACCTGCGGGTCCGGCAGTTCACTCGTCGCCTGCGCGGAACTCGGGCTCGACGCGGTGGGGATTGAGCTGGTGCCGGCCAGCGCGGATCTCGCGCGGGATCGGGTGCGTGCCGCGCAGAGAGCCATCCCCTACGCCCAGCAGCGCCTGGGCCTCCAGCCGCTCCTCAGGAGACCATAAGCTCCCGAGCGGAGGTCAACTCTCGAGGCTGGCTTGGATGACGTCCGCGGGGACGAGGCGGATGTCAACCGCTCCGACGGTGGCGATGTCCCGGCCAGGAACAGCCTCTTCGAGGTCGAACTTCACCTGCTCCCAAGCCTCATGGCGGTGTGCTGCGCAGTGCAGAAAGAAGTCCTCTGACCCATCGTTGTGACGGTTCCGAATCGCCTCTGTGGCTTCGGCTTCGCAGCGCACATCGTCCAGCACTACCTGGCAACGTCCTGGCATGGCTCGTCTCCTTCGATAGCTAGAGGGGGCGGCGTCAACGGGTTCGGAGGGCTGTGCATGGGTCTGGCCCGGGTCACTCGTCGGCTTCGTCGTGTAGTTCTCGCATTCGGTCAAGCATGGCCTGGAGAGCGTCCGCATGGGCGCCGCCCCACAGTTCGACCGCGTGCTGCCGCCCAGCCTGCGTCAGTGCGCCATCGCAGACGTACTGGGGGTCTCGGCGAGTCTCCTCGAGTGATCGACGCAACTTGTGCAGCGCGTCGAAGTACTGCCTTGCCGTATCCAACTCGCCCAAGACCTGCATCCTTGCGAAGACCTCAATCATCTCCCGCTCGTACCGATCGGCTTGGCCTGGGTCTGTGAGGACGCCGCACAAGGCGGCATGGCCACGGCAGAATAAGTCTTCGCGAACTTGGCAGGCGAGCTTGCTGCGCTCCCTTGCGTGGGCCTTGTCGTCGCGTCTGTTCTGCGCCCGCGCCATGACGAGTTGCGTGACGACGCTGGCGGCGGCCGCTATCAAGGCTGCACCGAGCATCCCACAAGCGGTGATGAAGACCGGCCAGCCAGTTCCCATAGGTTCCCTCCGGGGCTCAGAAGGTGGGTTGACGGATTCCTGAGAGGTCTGCAGCGGGCTATCCGCCGGCGGCTGGCTAGCGGAAGCGGCCAAGGGGGCAAGGCAGACTGGGGTCAGCACGAGGGCGGCGAGGAACACACAGACCAAGAGCGGGCCGATTCGGCCCCGAAGCCACCAGCGCACGTGCGGGGAGGTCATAGCGCTGCCCCTATGGGACCACCGTGCGAGTATACCTGCTACGGTCGAACGCGACCAGCGGCGGGGCGGGATGTGGGCCAGACCGGTTTCGGAGCGTGCTTCGGGATGTGTTCCGCAGGATGCTTCGCCGCGTGGGGCGGGCCGTGGGCCGGACCGGTTTCGCAGCGTGCTCCGGGATGTGTTCCGCAGGATGCTTCGCCGCGTGGGGCGGGATGTGGGCCGGATCGGTTTCGGAGCGTGCTCCGGGACGTGTTCGGCACGATGCTTCGCCGCGCGGGGCGGGCCGTGGGCCGGACGGGTTTCGGAGCGTGCTTCGGGGAGTGTTCGGCACGATGCTTCGCCGCGCGGGGCGGGCCGTGGGCCGGACGGGTTTCGGAGCGTGCTTCGGGGAGTGTTCGGCACGATGCTTCGGGGCGTGGGGCGGGATGTGGGCCGCACAGTCTTCGCGCGGCAGGCTTGACACAGGTGCAAAGACGAGTATGCTGGCCGCGGGAGGGCAAGATGAGCGCGAGCAAGGCGATTACGGCTGGAGCAGTTGACCGCGGCCTGCGGGAGTTGGGGGCTCTCGACCTCGAAATCGAGGCCGTCGGGGCACGGATGCTGAAGGCCCTGGACCGCGTGAAGGCGGAGCACGAGCCCGACTTGCAGGGCCTGCGTGCCCGGCGGGGTAAGCTGGCGGCCAAGCTGGAGGAGGCGTGCCGCGCTGCCCGCAGCGTGCTGTTCCCGCCCGGCTGCCAGACTCTCAAGTTGGGCTTCGGCCAGGTGTCGTTCCGCGGCTGCCCGGACAGTCTCGACGTGGCGGAGGGTCAGGGCGAGGAAGACGTGGCCATCCGGTTGCTGAAGGGCGGCATGGCGGGGTTCGTGCGGATTGCGCACCGGCTGGACCGGGATGCTCTGCGCAAGGCTCTGGAGACTGGTGAGGTCAAAGAGCGCGAACTGGCGCGGCTTGGGATACGGCGGGTGCCTGGGGGCGAAGTGTGGCGGGTCAAGCCTGACCACGAGGCCGTACGGGAGGCAGTGGGCAAGGTGTAGGGGTGGGCGCTGTTGAGGGGGGTGGCCCGGGCAGTGCCGGAGAAGCTACGGCGCCAACGCGCGTTGCTCATGCTCTGCGACCCGGCACAGAGCTTGGGGATTCAGGAGATGCGATGGCCGGCCTGCGAGGGGACTGGCTGGGAGGACCGGGCGCGGCTGACCGCCTGTCCCATCTGCGCAGGCACGGGTCCTTCCCGAAGGGCCTGGGGCCGACAT
>Ga0315306_10000072_pt1 | contig 46220 bp, 54 predicted proteins | sample TDP1_MG_FD_203803 | JGI IMG/M metagenome (GOLD analysis project Ga0315306, IMG submission 203803) | Freshwater sediment microbial communities from Lake Towuti, South Sulawesi, Indonesia - TDP1 | ecosystem: Environmental > Aquatic > Freshwater > Lake > Sediment | place: Indonesia: South Sulawesi... | reverse complement strand
CATTAACCTTGACATCTACAAAGTCTCCCCATGCTTCCATATGCCTAGAAAATCTTCTTGTGTACGACTCAGCGTAGCAGTACCTACATGCGTGTTGACAGCCAATGTATGGGTTGATGCAGTAGTCTGCCAAAGCGCTTTTGTTAAGCACGGACTTGCACTCTACTTCTTTCACTTGCATGTTTGAACGCCCAATGTTGACTCAATAATTAAGAATGTAACGCTCTGATATACTTTGCAGGAACATACTTGCAGAGGTAAACCTTATCCATAACATAGCTGCGAATTTTTATGATGTTAAGAAGCCATTCTGTCTTAAGAAAAAAAGATTAAAGTCTTTAGTTTCTTATGTGAGTAAGGAGGTCATTAATTGAGTAGCATAAGAGGCGAAGCAAGAGGAGAAGGAAAACCTAAGCCTCTGACAAAGAAGGAAAGAGAAGAAAAGCGGAAGAAGAAAAAACTCGCCAGACTTGAAAGACAAAAGTCCAGATAGGCTTATGCGCTTATCCACAACATTCCATCGCCTAAATGAATCCAAATGACGCCCTTCAGACAACATTCTACCCGTCTCAATCTCTCTCATTAATCATATTTGGAGCCTATTTGGCGCCTAATAGAGGGGGGTCTAGCCCTGTGCGTACACACAAACACAAAAAATGAACGCGTTTTTCACAAAATAACAAAAGCCCTTAAAAGTCAACTAAATGCATCCTTATGCGGAGACTAAGCGCAAATGACAGAGCAGAACAGACCAACCGAACAGACAGAACCAGAACAATTACCTCTGTCCAGTTTCTACAAAGTCCTAGACTACGTGACCATCTTTAAAAGCGAAAAATGGTGGGAAGCCATAGTCATAATCGAATCTTTTGGAAGGCGATCAATAGCCATGTACCTGTGGCAGAACAGAGACGGACAATGGAAACGCAAACACAAGTTTCAAATAAGAAACCCACAAGAGTGGGAAAAAGTAAAGAGCGCCATAGATAGACTCGCGCCTCAACTTTTTGGGCAGAACCCCTCGCAATAGTTTGTTTTGCCTAGTTTATTTTGGTACTTTCAGAAGACTGGTCATTAAATACTGAATTCTGTCGTTGGCGTTCATAATAGCCTTAATCATTTCTTCGCCTTTGTCTGTGAGTTTGTAAACTCTCTTCCGCTGGCTCCAAGAACCAGCTATTAGGCCGTCTCTCTCAAGCGAGTAAAGTAGAGAGTAGACTGTGCCCGAACTCACCAAAAGACGAAACTTGTTGTGGATGAAAGCTATGACATCGTAGCCGCTCAGTGGACCGTTGCGCAACTCTGCCAAAACCAAAACATCCAAGAAGTTCTTAATGATTCTTCTATGCATCTTTTTTAAAACAACAGATGTTTCCAATCACTCACCGATTTACGTATAATCATGTCTAATCAAATATAAATTTTTCGATTCTAATTAAACTTCTTATAAATGTCTAGACTCTGAATAAAAATCTAAATCAAAATCAGAATAAGAACTTGAAAAGTTTTCCTGAGCATTGAGAAAAAGGGGGTAAAAGTCATTAGATGCAAAAGTCAAAACGTGTATTGGAGAGTAAAAGTATAATCGTTTAAGCCTATCTACAAGTGGAAGCCAAGCGTATATTTAAACGTATTTTTTGAAAAAAAACTAAAAATAGGCTGATTATTACTGTCAGCGATATATCTGCATGTTAATAAAATTATTTTAGGCTTTTAATGCATTTCCAAATGAGATGTTTGACAATGGTCGCGTGGAAAGACGCTTTTGAAAAGATAAACATCGAACTGGATTTAACAAAGAAAAAGAAACAAACCCTCGACGATTTGCTCAGCACTGGCAGAATCTCCCAGTCCACGCATGACTGTCTCTGCAAGGACCTAGACGAAGACATCAACCAGATCGAACTTCGTCGCAAATCTTTAGCGGAGAAAATAGCCTCCAAACTCAATGAATTAGAGAAGCAACTGCAAGCTTTGGAGTTCTTTCTAGCCAACTCTGAGATGGCCTACGCAGCGGGAGAAATCAACTCAGAATTGTACACACAAGAGAGCAGTGCCCTAAACCTAGGAATGGAAGCCACAAAACAGGAATTGAACTGGATAAAAGAAGTGATTATCCAGCTTGTTCCAAAAGAAGCCATGCCTACTACGACTGCTCCCTCAACAGTTGAGAGTGTGGAAGCCACTCCAACCGAAACAGCCGTAGAAAATGCGCCTGAAGTATCCTCTAGTGCCCCTATTGAAGCACCTGTTGAAGTTACCCCTGTGGCTGGAGAGACCACCATTGAACAGCCGAGTCAAGTAGCCGCGGAGACTACTACCGAAACGCCCATTGAATCCACTACAACAACAGAACCTTCTTCAGAAGGGGGAGAGCAGACTCCCTTTCGTGACGAGGGTGAAAATCCGTCCCAGCAAGAGGAGAAGAAAGAAGGATAGATTCAGCAATCGCTATCCCTAACACCTCTTTCTTTTTGTTAATTTTTAAGCGTACAGTCAAGCGGGAAGTAAAGAGTTTTTATCAGTTGTGCGCTCAAAATAAATAAGCACAAGTCTAGATTCTTGTTGGAGATGACATGCCTGAAAGTCGGCTTAGCCTACCATGAAAAATACGCCCAATACGACCTAGGACCTGGCCACCCATTCAGAGGCGACCGCTTCGCAAACACCGTGAACTTTTTTGAAGCGCAAGGCTTGTTCCGTCAGCCAAACGTGGTCATGTTGCAACCTGAACCTGCGAGCAAGCAAGACCTGTTGCGGGTTCACGACGAAAACTACGTTAACTTAATCTTTCGTTTGGGTGAGCAGAGTCGTCCCTATGACATTGAGACGCCTGTGTCTCCACAAATTCTTGAGGCTATTATGCTTATTGTGGGAGGCGCCATTGAGGCTGGGAAGGCTATTTACGATGGGCGAGTTGAGCGTGCCGTGGCGTTGGGCTGTGGCTATCATCATGCCGGTCCAAACTACGGTGGAGGCTTCTGCCTGTTTAACGACATAGCTGTTATGATAGAGTATTTGAGAGAGAAGTTTGGGCTTAAGCGTGTCATGATAATCGACTACGATGTGCATTTTGGAAACGGAACCAGCGACATATACTATCAGGACCCCAACGTTCTGTTCATCTCGTTGCATCAAGACCCAAGAACCATTTATCCAGGCATAGGTTTCATTGAACAAATAGGACGCGGCGCTGGAATGGGTTACAAAGTCAACGTGCCCTTGCCGCCACGAACAGGCGATGAGACCTATCTTTATGCCTTGAGAGAAATTTTTGTTCCGTTAGCTGAAGAGTTTAAGCCTGAGATAATTGTTGGCAACGGTGGCAGCGACTCGCACTTCGCCGACATGCTTGGCAGCTTAGGCTTGACAGTGCAAGGGTTCTTTAAAGTTTCGCGTACAATAGTTGAGACCGCGGAAAAAGTTTGTCAGGGCAGGGTTGTACTCATGCCTGGCAGCGGATACAATCCTACAGTGTTGCCACCGTGCTGGTATGCTTTGGCTGCTGGAGTCGTCGGCTTAGAAAAAATTGGGGTGAGTGACCCTTATACGCCGCCTGTTGAACCTGATTATGTGCGCAGAGAGGTTGAAGACACGCTTAGAAATTTAAAGCGTCTTCTGAGAAAGTATTGGAAGTGCTTCAGCTAGCGGTTAAGATGGAAAGCGGGTAGATGATTAGGTTTATTCTTTCTTTTCGATTGGTTTGATGACCACTGCTGTTCCATAAGCTGAGAAGGTTGTGGCTGTTCCCTGCAATATGTCACTTGTTTCAAAGTCTGCGCCAACAACAGCGTTAGCTCCCATTTTACTCGCGGTTTCAATAAGTCTCTGCAATGACTCTCTTCGAGCTTTTTCGCACTCAGATGTGTAAGATGTTACTTCGCCGCCGAATATTCCTTCTATTCCAGCCACGATTTTGCCGCCTACGCCGCGGGTTCGCACAGTTATGCCGCTAACAGCGCCTAGAACCTTCACAATTTCGTAGCCTGGCACAGTTGGAGTGGTCACAATTATCATGGATTGTTCAGTCAATTTGTTTTCTCTCCTATTTGCTCTCAGCAACTTCGAGTATAAAACTTTAATGATGAGGCTTTTGCTTAATATTTATCCGCCACGGAAAATATTTTGTCCAACAATGAAGATACTATCAGTATTCAACCGTATCGGTGAAACATTCATGAAGATTTTGGCAACCGCAGATTTCCACGGAAGCCTCGAAGCCTCTAAACGAACCGCACTCAAAGCCAAAAACATTAGCGCAGATGTTGTAGTTGTTTGCGGAGACATCACCCATTTCGGCTCAATCGAACACGCTGAAAAAGTGTTGTCGCCACTAACTGCACTCAAATTGCCTGTTCTCTACGTGCCTGGAAACTGCGACCCACCCTCATTGATTGAAAGAGAAATTGAAGACGTTCAATGTATACATGGCACGTGTCAAACCATTGGAAACTTGTCGTTTATTGGTGCTGGAAGCATTCCCATCAACCGAGTTCATCCGTCTCCATTGGAGGTTTCAGACGAAGAAATCTTGGCAGCATTAACCCAAGGCTTGAAACAATGCAAGTCTCCGCGCTCTGTAATTTTTGTTGCGCATTCTCCCCCAGTAAACACAAAACTAGACATAGCCCACTTTGGCGGACATGTTGGCAGTCCAAGCCTAAGGCAATTCATTGAACAAAATCAGCCTCCAGTGGTTTTTTGTGGGCACATTCACGAATCTAGAGGCATAGACAACATCGGCGAAACTGTGGTAGTCAACACTGGACCAGCTAGACACGGATACTGCGCTACTGCCAATTTTAACAAAAAAGTTGAAGTACAACTAGAACATCTGTGAATAAAGTTAAAAGGAATAACTTGATAAGACTATGAGCCTTCGCGAGATGAATGGAATGCCATTTGAGAAAAGTGACTTGGTTCTCATCGACTACGTGGCTAAAGTAAAAGAAACAGGCGAAGTCTTCGATACTACAGTTGAAGACGTAGCCAAAAAAGAAAGACTTTACAAAGAAGGCGAAATCTACGAGCCAAAACTGGTCGCAGTGGGCGAGGGCTGGGTGCTGAAGGCACTCGATGAAAGCCTGCTCAACCTTGAACTAAACAAAACAACGCCAGTGGAAATCCCACCTGAAAAAGCGTTTGGAAGCCGCGACCCAGAAAAAGTTAGACTCGTGCCTCTCAGACGTCTCATAGCCAAGGGCATAACACCTCAACTGGGTATGCGTTTCGAGTTTGAAGGAAAATTAGCCGTGGTCAGAACCATGGGAGCGGGCAGAGTGCAATTAGATTTCAACCCACCGCTAGCTGGCAAAACTCTCGTATATGAGGTTACGGTTCAGAAGAAACTCGAGACAAAAGAAGAAAAAATTAATGCATTGATTCATCGCCGAATACCAGCCGTTGATATGACGAAGTTTTCATTAAAGATGAGGAAGACTGTCATCGAAATCAATGTGCCGGAAGAAACCTTTTACGTTGAGGGTCTTCAACTCGCCAAACGGGGCATAGCCACAGACATACAAAAATTCTTTCCAGAAACAGCAACAATAAAGTTTGTGGAGACTTTCACAAAGAAAGAACCTACAGTTGCGAAGCCAACTCAGCCGACGTGACCTCTGTCTTCCTAGATACAATGCAAAAATTCTTACCGTCAGCTAAAATAAGCCTCTTCCATAATTAGGCCATATTGCTTCAACTTTATTGTTTCTTATACAGTAATATTTATCATATAATTTTGCCGTTGTGTCTGAGTGAGGGGGTATTAATTCAAATGTGTCACCGACTTTTATCTTTCTACTTGGTTTCTCAAAAACCGCAACCGAAATTTCTTCACGTTGACGTATTTGTTTAACACCTTTGAACTCTTTAAATTTAGGTCCTACCACGCTGCGGTAATCACAGGTATGTTCATCAGAACATGAATTCATACCGAAATCAAATAATGCTCGACCAGGTTTAGGAATGCTTATGCATCTAGTTAGCACTGTGAGAGCGTAATCAAATACTTCAAGTCCTTCCAATTCATGTGAACACCAATCACTAAAAACATAACTTCCTGCTTGCACTTCTACATTTTTAAGCCGAGGATATTCTGGCGTAATATTCCATGTGCATGTATATCCACCGCTTAACATTGCAATAACTATGCCTGCATCTTCAAGTTCATCTTTTAATGTTGCCACTTTATCTAACGTTTCAAAATGCGCCCTTTTTCTTTCCTCCCAATTCCTTATACTTGCTAAAGCTCCTTGATGCCACCAGACTCCTTTAAAATTCAACCCTTTGAATTTCAATATTTCCTTCACGAATGATTTCGCTTGGCTTATTTCTACTCCGCAACTTGTTGGACCCATATAAAGTTCTACGGCTACATTGATTTTCGTATTATTGGTCAAAGCTGCCTCTGAAAGTTGTCTTACATTTTCAACGTTGTCAACACCCACTGTTATATCAGCGTACTTGGACAAACTGCATAATCTTCTTATCTTATTCCTGCCATAAATTTCACTTGTAATTAGAATCTTTGTGATTCCGCAATGCACGTAATATTCAGCAAGTCCAAATGATGTCATTGACACGCCCTTTGCGCCAGCATCTATCTGTTTTTTTGCAATTATAGGCAATCTGTGACCTTTCTGATGGGGTAGTAAAGCGGCGCCTTTCTTTCTGCGGTAGTAGTCAGCCATAGTTTTGATATTTTTTTCTAAAGTATCTAAATCTATCAGCAAGGCAGGTGTATCTATTTCTTCTTTACTCATACCGATATATGGGTAATCTGACACATGCTCACCAGTTTTACTTTTCATGACGAGTTTAAATATAAAAAATATTGTAACATAACTTTACTTTGATGAAGATAGGGCTTACTTCTATGCTGAGATTAGAGAAGCCTAATGAAGAAGCTCTCATGGACGAACAAGATACTGAAGCGTGCGTTAGCGTTAAGCGCTTGTCTTCATTTTTTCGTACATTTTTTCAAGAGTCCAACGGATGGTTGACTTCAATTCTCTGGCTCTGTCAGCGCCTACATTTCGGATGGTAATCTCTCGAAGAAAGTCTCCATCTCGAACAATACTGTATGAAAGAATCTTATCTGGTGCTATCTCACCTGTTCCCGCCGCTTCTCTGTCCTTCTCCTGCATTTTGGCGAGGACTCGTTCAACCAAGAAAGCCATAAAAGGCGGAACATCAACCGTAAACTGCTTGTCTTCAGCGAAAACAACACGCATAGAATCCTCACCCATATACAAATTGGCGAGCAATTCACCAGTCGCCGTTTTAATTGGAATAGCTTGCTCATACTCCAAAACTGGAGGCGGAGTAACCTCAACCCTTGTAGGAGGCGGTGCTGAAGGCAACACCTCCCCTTCCGCTGTTGGTGCAGGAGTAGGCTTCAGAATTTCTGCCCTCTTAAACCCTTTCTCAACTAGTGCCTCATTTACAAAATCAAGCAGAACACGCAAACCGTCAAGCTCGGTCTCCATTTCCTTCACACGCTTTTCTAGCAGGACTCGCAACTCAGCCATCTTCTTTATCTTATCGCCTTCAGTCTCTTTTTCTTCGGTCAAATCGCTCTTCTCCGCACTTTAAAATAGTTGTTTGCTGCTTATCAAAGTTTAATCGTAGGATACGAGCATATAAAAGAATAATGCGTCTTCATTACTCTTGAAAAACGGAAAACCAAAAATGTACGATTTCAACATCCTCGTCTCATGTCCATGGACAATGATTTGGAAAGCAAAACGAGAAATTGTTGACATTCTAAAGTTGCTTGGCGATGAAAACCCTATCATAAAACCTACTATGGCGAGAGGAATAATCGGAGTTAAGACACGCTTAGACTCAAAAGAAGTCGTTCAAGGTCTACAAAAATTGTTTAACAAAGACCTTCTTGCTTTTCAATACACTCTCAAGTGGGTGCCAGCCGACTTTTGGACCTACTCTGACATGGACTCAATGAAGGAAGCAGTTATGAACATCAAAGAAAAGATTCATGAAGGGGAAAGGTGGCGAATGACAGTGGAAAAACGCCGTTATACACGATATCACAAGATTGAAATAATCAAGGAACTGGCTGAACTCATCCAAGAGAAGGTTGACCTCAAAAACCCAGACAAAATAGTCAGAATCGACATCATAGGAAAATATGCGGCAGTTTCCGTCTTGTCGCCAAACGAAATCTTTTCAACGACAAAACTGCCAACAGAATAAAGAGAGACCTAAGCTTCCTTTGCGAGCAGATCCCGAACCTGCTTGAACTCGACTCCCCACTTTTTCTCCAAGAAATTTTCAAATTCTTGAAAGACTCTGCTGCCTGTTTGGTTAAGTTTTAAGCAGACAGGATTCTTTGAGTATACCCAACTCAGGTCATATATTGCTGTTCTTTTGGAAAGTTCCGGATTCTCAGCAACTGTTTGCAGAAGTTCTTCTGAGGGTGCTTCTGAAAAAAGCCAGGCAGTGTAGGCAACATCCACTACTTGATAAGATATTCCTTGCTTAATGGCACACTTGTGTTCTTCGGCGATTTTTTTGAACGCTGCCGGACGAACAGTTCGTGTCCAGAGAAAGTTGTGATATTCGTCGCCTGCGTGCACCCAGTCTTCGTGCTCCGAAACTTTCCAGCCTCTTGATTCGCACTCGTATTTAAACGAACGAACAAGTTCCCAAACTCTTGGAATCGTCATCACCACATCACGAATGGAACAATTGACTAATTGTCTAGACAAAAGTTCTATTCCGTAAATTTAAGACTATTTAACATGATTATGCAAATTTTTGTCGGATTTAAAGAAATTTTACAAAAAAATGTGGAAGATTTAAATAAATTTTCGGCAATTTTCCGAATAATGATTTTTAGAAATTTGACGGATTTTCCTTTGATTTTCGACATTTTTCCGATAACAAAAGATAAATGAATGGTCATCTCAATTCAGTTTATAAGACATTAGGGTTCACCGGTAATGAAGATTAAGGGTCAAAGGGTCGCCTTAGACGACTTAGATTGGAGGATTCTGCGCCTTCTTCAAGAAAACGCAAAGTTAACTTACACTGAAATCGGCAGCAAACTAGATGTGGCACACTCTACTGTTTACGATCGGATACAATTGATGGAGGAACATGGGGTTATTAAAAAATACAAGGTGGTTGTTGACCTCGAGAAAGCAGGAGTGCAACAGATCATGGCGCTTATGACTATTCACACTGACCCCAAAGAGAGCGAACACATAGCAAGTAGGCTAGCAGAGTTTTCGGAAGTTCTAGAAGTTTCTTCTTCGTTTTCTGAAGAGTTAGTCATCAACGCTAAGGTGGTCGCTCAAGATCAGGCGAAACTGCATTCTTTTATCGCTCAGTCTATTGCGCCTCTCCCTGGAGTGTTGAGAATTCGAACCTCTATAATAACAAAGAAATACAAGGAAGAAGCTTCTCAGCCGTTTCTTTGACTGTGCAGTTTAAGATTATTCATCGATATTTGTGAAAATTTTATAAGAGTAGTAAGAGTCTTAATAGGATTTGGCTCTAGAAAATAGGAGAGTTGTATATGGCGGTTTCATCCTCCAGGATTCTTAGAAGTGTGTTGCGAGAAGAAGCTTTCTATTTCTTCACTTCAATAGGCAACTATACTGGTCAGAGCGCGGCGTCATTGGATGAATTTCTGCAAAGGATCAAAGAAGTAAACATCAAATCGTTGGAGTTTCACCTTTATCGCGAAGATTTTGAAAAGTGGATAGATCAAACCCTCGGCGATGCTAAACTGGCTGAAGACATAAAGGGTTTGAGGAACATGAAGGTTGTTGGCAACGCTCTTCGTGATCGACTCTACTTTCTTGTTTCGAGACGTCTCAAAGACTTGAAGAGCTCGGTTGAAACTTCAAAATGAAAACTATTCGGCTACTTTCTTGAGTTGGCTCTGATACATCTCTATTATTTCTTTGACGGTGGTGGCGTCTTCTGCTGCCTTGTCTAGTCGATAGTTTCCTGTGAATCGAGGGAACCTGATTGCAAGTCCGCTTCCTTTTCTGATCTTGTCCATGGCGGCAGTGTGAATGGGACTTAATGTGATTTCTGCACCTATGGCTTCAATAACGACTTTAGGCTCAAACCACACGTCAGCCTCCAGCGTTGAGTTTACTCTGGGACTCTTGTGTGGCAACCGATGCTTCTCCATCATCTTGGGGAGTTTAGCCAAGTCCTCATCTGTGAAGCCTGTTCCACATTTCGTAACGGTTTCAAATTCGTCTTCGTCTGGGTCGTAGGCTGCGAGCAGTAAAGCTCCGTATGTTCCGCCTCTTTTTCCTCTCCCGTGCAATGCGCCCACAACTACCAAGTCAACTGTGTCGGTCATTTCACTCTTGTAGTCACGTTTGTATTTTATCCAGAGCCAACCTCTGGCGCCAGCCTGATACACAGCGTCTTCGTTTATTGACTTGCACACCACGCCTTCGCAGCCGTTTTCAACAGCCTTCTCGAAAAACTTTTCAAGTTCATCAGGGTCGTCAGTGATTAGATACTCAGCTGGTCGGACGCTGTCGCTTTTTTCAATTATTTTTTCTAGCATTTTGTGTCTGAGGGGATAGGCTTTCTGAGTCAGGTCCTTTCCATCCACAGATAACACATCAAAAACGTGGAGTGAAACGGGATACTCTTCCATGGCTTGTTTGATGCCGTACTTTCGCCTTCGATGCATCAGTTCTTGGAAGGGTCTCATTTCTCCAGTCTCTGGGTCTATAGCCACAATCTCCGCTTCGATGATAGCTTCCTTGGGCTTCACGTATTTTCTGACCAGTTCAACAGCGTCTGGATACTGTTCCGTGATGTTTTCCAGTCTACGTGAGAAAAGTATGATGTCGCTGTCTTTTTTGTGGGCTTGCACTCGTTCGCCGTCGTACTTGAACTCGGCTATGCAGCGACCGCCCAACTTTTCAAGGATTTCTTGAGGTGAACCCAAGCGTTCAGCAAGCATAGGTCTGATGGGTTCGCCGATTGAAACTCCGAATTTCCTGATGCCCTCTATTCCTTTCTCCGCAACTGTTTTGGCAACTCTGCCTAGGTCTGAGGAAATGTTGTAGGCGCGTTCTATGTCCTCTCTTGTCTCTTTTCCACCGCCGTATGCGATGGCTAATGCGTCTAGCACGGTCATGTCGGCGATTCCAAGTCTCAACTCACCCGTGACGGTTCGAATCAAATATTTTGCTTCTTTAGGAGTAGCATTGGAGAGAAGTCCAGCTAACAAGTTGATTTTCTGGTCCATTGACCCTGCGCCAGTCGACTTCGCCATCTTGTCAAGCGTATCATAGACTTTTTCAACTGTTAATGTTTCTTGGAAAAAAGTGACCTGTTTTTTCTTTTCCAGGAATTTTTGTGTGGTCTCGCCTAAGTCGCCTGTTTTTTTCATTTCTTCCTCTGTTTCTTTTTCGCTTCGTCCAGTCGCCCGTGCAACCGCCCGTATGGCAAGTTTTTCCGCTACGCCTATTTCTATTCCTACAAAGTCTGGGTAGAGTTTTCCTTGGGTAAGATATGCTACTTTGTCGATGACATCTTTCGGGGTTTTCTTGAGAAATTCTACTAGGTAATCGGTCATTTCCAGCCGTTTTGTTGTTGCCTCAATTTTTTGGTAGGCGTCTGCCATAAGCAAGTATTTCATGACTATGCAGTCCTTCTGCATTACAGAATTGCAGCGAGAATATTAAAAGTAAACGTTAGCATTGTAGAGCACATCATTCGTGGGTTCATTCTTTTGCCAGTAGTATCAATCCTGAGATGAGGTTAACTACGCCTACGAAGCCTAGGGCGAGTATAAAGAGAGTCTTCAATTCAAAGGACAACATCAGTCTGGCACCCAGAAAATATTCGGCAGACAAAAACATTGATATGGCGCCAGTCACAAGCAATAAACTGCTCAAATACCTACTAATTCTCTTAGATACCTCGAAGACATGGAATTTTTCCTTCACTGTTGTGTCTTTGAGCAAGCTATCTTCGGAAGAATCTAGAATCACATAGTCAGCCTTGGTTGTTTTCTTCTTTTTGGGCATTTTTTTATCCTTAATCCTTAAGCGATTTTTGACTTGTTAAGTCTTCGGTTTCCCATCATGACCTCCTTAAATGAAATGTTAAAATGTGCTGCTCTTTGCTGTAACATTTAGGATACCCGCAATTATCTGGATTATGCTTGTGAAGAGTAGGATGAAAACGATGACTGTAACAGTTGCTGGCGATGCACCATTGAGTGGCATGAGACCCGTCGCAATTAGGTATGTGAGTATTGCTGTGAAGCCGCCGAGACTTAGACTTATTCCTCCAAATGCAACGCGGAAGCGAAGGTAACCTACCATTCTGATGTAATATGCTAGAACTGCGAGGACGCATAGAACTATGCCCAGTGACAGCACTCCAGGTTCAATGAATATTAGAAGAAAGAGAGACGTGACTATCCCAGCGATTGGAGTAAATGGATAAAATGGAACCTTAAACGGCCTATTCAAAAGAGGTTTCTCCTTACGAAGTTTCATCAGTGACAAGTTCACCAATGCAAAGCCGATTATAAATCCAAAATCTGTGGCGTAACCCACAAAATTTATGACCCCTGTAGCCGAGAGCACAGCCGTGAAAATAGAGCCAACCACAACAGCCACGTGCGGAGTGCTAAATTTGTGATGAATTCTCAGCAAGGCTTTAGGAAAGTATCCGTCTCGGCTCAACGCGTAGGCTACTCTTGACTGAGCCATTATCGAAGTGTTGACAGAGGATAAAGCTGCAATTGTGCCTGCGATTATGAGTGCGACTTTTCCAAGGTCGCCCATGGACACTTGCGCCGCATAAATTAACGGAGAATATTCGCCGCTAATCGCTTCTGGTGGAACAATTCTGAACATGGCATAGGCTATCAATGGATAAATTACGAGTAAAACAACTGCTGACAAAAATATCGCTCTTGGAATAGTCTTTTCAGGAGTTTTGATTTCAGCTTGCGCCACACCAATAGCTTCAGCTCCAAGATAAACAACGAAAATGAAGGCAGTGGCTTGAATTACTCCAAGTGGGCCTCCAGGAGACGAAAGCTGGAAAGCTTGGGCTTCTGGAATACTTAACCCATGTAGAGTGAATACAATTAATATTGCTAGTAGAGTTCCAACCATGAGTGCTTGACTTTTTCCAACTTCTTCTACTCCACGAATGTTAATGACAGTGAAAATTGCTATGATTATGATGGCGGTTAATGGCCTATTTATGGGAATAACATACCAAATTATGTAGGCAAAACCCACCGCGGACAAAGCTGCATAGAACATGTTGCTTATCCATTCGAACCATCCTGTTAAGAAGGAGATGAAGCCACCGTAGGCTGCTTTAGCAAAGGTGTATTCGCCGCCAGCTTTGGGTATGGCTGAACCCAATTCGGCGTAGCTGCACATTGTAAAGAGGTTTATTACCCCACATATTATGAGTGCCACTACTAGGGCAGTGCCAGCTAACTCCGTAGCGTGGCCTAGCATCACAAAGACACTGGCTTCTATGGCGCCGCCTATTCCCAGCATGGTTGCGTGTAGGAGTCCTAATTCCCTTTTCAAGCCTGGCTTTTCTTTCAGCCTTTTCCATTCTCCTTCTTTATTGTTCGTTTACTAAGAATAGTCCGCTGATGATGGAAAGCAAACCGAAAACGATTAGGATTAGCATGTACAAGACCACATCTTTTGCGGTTACATTTAACACTGCTTGTATTCCCAAGAAATTGTGGTAGAGAATGAAAGCGAAAACTGTTGCAAGGGCGCCTATCACACTCTGCGCTAAACCAACAAAAATTGAAACCTTTCTTCTGACACTCAATTTGGCTCACCCTCGTGAGAGTATAATTCCAGCTATCACGTCTAGCACGCCGACTGACAGCAAAGCCAGCATAAACATTAACACATACGTTTCGTTCATGAAAGCAGTGATGTCAATAACATTCAGCAAAGTTAAAACAACGGCGCTCATCAGAATCATTCCCATCATGATGAGAAAACCACCGGTGGCAACAGCTAGCCTGCTGAGTTTCCGCATGCGCTCAGTCAATTTGGCTTAAGTCACCTCAAACATCAACGTGTCTCGAAATCTAATCTGCAAAATAATAGCAGCGACAATTAATATTATATTCGCTGTTTTCGCCTAAAAGTTTCATGGTGAACGATTTCATTTAGCGGTCTTCTATCGGGCACCTCAGGTTTTTCAGCTGGATGCCCAACTGGAATTATGGCAATTGGGCGGACACCGTTTGGTATGTGGAGCACTTTTCGCGCTTCTTCCTCGTAAAAGGCTCCAATCCAACACGTAGCGAGTCCTAGAGCATGAGCAGCCAAGAGCATGTTTTGTATGGCAGCCGCTGTGTCTTGTAAACAGTAGAGGTTGACGCCTCGACTTCCGTATCCGCTTCCAGAGCGCAGTTGATTGGCGCAAACAACGATAACAACTGGTGCTTCTTCTATGAACGTTTGGTCTAATGCGGCTGCTGAGAGTCCACGTTTAATTTCAGGGTTGCGAACTATCACAAATTCCCAGGGTTGAATGTTTCCAGCTGAAGGTGCCCATCTGGCTGCGTCTATTAATTTCATGACTTCTTCGTCTGAGACTGGTTTGTTGGTGAAGGCTCTGACGCTTCTTCTACTCTTTATAGCTTCAAGCACGTCCACGACTTTCCCAGCGTCATGTTTAAGCTATTCTAACAGCGGTTTCTATAGTTATTCCACGTTCGGTTATATTGAATGGAATCAGCCGTGGTTCGTAAACTGCCTTGCGCATTTTCTTCATTCTTAGTCGCCTGTCAATTCCTCCAGCTGTTTCTTGAGCTGAAAATTCCATGACTCCGTCTGCCAAATGCTGTATGGTGGTCTCTGTTTCAATGTCGTGCATCTTCTGTGTTAAAAGCAGAAAATGAATTCCTCCGTGCTCTTTGGCGCTGTTTAAAAGCAACTCGACCACATTGATGACAGACCGATATTTTTGGGTTAAAATTAGGTAAGAAAGCGAATCGATGAGCACCCATCTTCCTTCAGCCACAACCTTTGGAATTTTCTCCATCAAAACTTGGATTACATCTGGAACGTTAACGTTGAAGAACATCCAATTATCCTTCTCTTGAAGTGGAGCCACGTTCCAACCGAAGGTTTCGAAGTCCTCTCTCAAAGCTTCAGGAATCCTTGTGGTGGAAAAATACGCAGCTTTTCCTTCGTGAAGAGCGTTTTGATAAAGTATTTGTTGAGCGAGTATGTCATATCCGGAACCTGGTTCTCCAGTCATAAGGACTACACTCTTTTCGGGCAAGCCGCCTCCCAACATTTCGTCTAGGCCTTCTATCCACGTTTTCAAGAATTTCATGTCTTACTCGCCTGCAACAGTGATATTGTTTGTCGAAAAGAAATATTACACTTACTATGTTGTGATTCATTTTTATGTGAAACGGTTTTAAGTCAGCGCCTACTCATTACTAAGACGGATGATGAGCACGAGAGTCAGCAGAGCCACAGAGCTGTGATAGAAACTCTCGACGGGCGATCTGACACCAACATCGCATTTAACAAAAATAACGCAAAAATATTGTTTAAATAACAAGTTTTAAATAGAAAAATGTATTAAAGCGATGATGCCGAAACTGGAGGAAAATCACATGCCATGCTCAGTGGTTGTTTGCGGTTTCTTCGGAGACACGGGAAAGGGAAAAATTATCTCATATCTCGCCTTGAAAGACAATGTGGCGGTGACTGTAAGAGCAGGCGTTGGACCCAACGCTGGACACACTGTGCTCTATAAAGGCAAAGAATACAAATTGAGAATGTTGCCCAGCGCCTTCGTGAATGAAAAATGCCGCTTATTGATAGGTCCAGGCGTATTGATCAATCCAGAGGTTCTGCTTCGTGAAATAGAACTAACTCAGTCTGAGGGAAGAGTCGGCATTGACCCCCAATGCGCCATAATCGAGGCTAGACACATTGAAGCCGACAAGAAGGGTCAGCTAGCCGAGCAGATAAAGACAACGGGCACTGGAACGGGTCCATGCAACGCCGAACGAGCCTTGAGAACCGTGAAACTTGCCAGAGACCTGTCAGAACTGCAAAAGTATTTGGTAGACGTTCCCTTGGAAATGAACCAAGCGATTGACGAAGGGAAAAACGTCTTGATTGAGGGCACGCAGGGCACATACCTTTCGCTTTATCACGGCACTTACCCCTACTGCACCTCGAAGGACGTAACAGCCTCGGCTGCTTGCTCAGATGTGGGCGTGGGTCCCAAAAAGGTCGATGAAGTTATAATTGTGTTCAAGGCTTTCACAACTCGTGTTGGAGCTGGTCCGCTTCAAGGCGAGGTTTCGCCAGAAGAGGCGGAAAAACGTGGCTGGCGCGAGATTGCAACTGTGACGGGTCGACCACGCCGGGCTGCTCCTTTCAATTACGAGTTGGCGAAGAGAGCGGTGATGCTCAACAGCGCCACACAAGCGGCTATCACAAAGATTGATGTTTTGTTTCCAGAGTGCAAGGGAGCAAAGTCTTACGATGAACTGCCGCAAGGTGCAAGAGCGTTCATTGAAAACGTGGAGAAAGAAATCAAAATTCCTGTGACATTGATAGGCACAGGACCAGATGCCTTAGAGATTGTTGACAGAAGAAAATTAATTTAGAAAGTTCTTCCAACATATTCTTCACTTTGAACATTGCATCTAAAAGTAAACGAATAATGGGGAAGTCGTTGGTTTGAGTGAACTCTTGAAGTGGTTTGAGAAGAGGAGAGAAACCAAAGCTATAACTACGATGCAGCAGCACTTAGCGACCACCATGAGCGCGGTCGAAAACTTGGAAAATGCGGTGAAGGCATCGGTCAGTGGCAATGAAGAAAAAACAAAGGCGTTAATCAATCGAGTCATAAGCGCCGAGAAAGAAGCGGACAGACTGAGGAGAACCGTGATGATAGAACTAGCTGGCGGAGAGTTGCCGCCCACTGACAGAGAAGACCTTATGCACTTAATGAAACGAGTAGACATGGTAGCCGACTGGTGCCGAGAGTCCACACGTGTCCTAAATGCTACGCCCATGCAAGATGTGCCAGAAATCCTGAAGAACGCAACGGTTCAGATGGTTGAAGGAGTAAGAGAATGCGCCACAGCCCTGCGAAAATCCATAAACAGCATGGCGGAAAAACCAGAAGAAGCGCTGAAAGCCGCAGATGAAGTGGAACGGTTGGAGGAAAGGGTTGATGACATTTTCGAGAACTCCAGAAGACTGCTAGCCCAAGAAGAGAAACTCAAGATAGGCGTGGCTATATTAATGAATGAATTGTTTGAAGCCATCGAGATGGCTGCCGACGCATGTGAAGACGCCTGCGACCAAGTTAGGATAATCGTTGTTCGTCGATAAACAATGCCAAGGAGGTGCAACCGTGTCAACTATAAAAATCGACATAGCCGAACTGCGTGACAAACACGGTGATGAAATCAAAAAACTGACTGAGTTCCTAGAAGAAAAGTTGAAAATGAAAACTGATGTGGCTGACAGAGAAATAACACTAAAGCCAGAGGAGAAGGAGAAAGGAGCGGTCGCTTCGAAAGATTATTTACGGGTTCTTCTCCGAAAATTCTTGCATAAGGAAGACCTCAAAGAAGAGTTCCGCGTCATAGCTGGAAAAGAAAACATCTTGGTCATAAAGAAACGAAAACTGGTCAGCGAGTCCGAGTAAGCTGAGCCGTGGCGCTCTTTCGCTTCTTTTCAAAAAATTCTTGAACCTTTAAGAGCAGGTTCCTAGCTGTCCAAGTTGCTTCATAGGCTCTCTCAGGGACGCCAGCCTCAATGTTGTTTTTCGCCTCTTTAAGGAGACTCTGTGCAGAAGCAAGGGCTGGACCTACGTCAACTATCTGCTTAGGTTGTGAACTCTGCTTCCAAGTATAACTTTCTGACTTTTCTGGGTGCATGAGCGAAAAGAGGAAGAGCGCGTATTCTGTTTCGCTTGAAGCGAGCCAAAGCGAGTTGACAACGACTTTCTCGTTGTTATTTTTGGTTAGAGCCCGCATGGAGTCATCTAAATGAGTCACGGCAGAGTTAAGGGCGTCTTTGATTTTTTCTTTCTGCATTCATTTTCCACGCTTTGTTGAAGGCTTCGGTTTCAGTAATATTGGAAGGGTGATAAATCTTTTGGGCATAAGGGACTATTTTTCGGTTGAAACTCTGCTGGCACCTGTCTCTTTCTCCACTCTTATCACGTGTTCAGCCTTTTCGGCGAAGGCTTCACTGTGCGTAACAGCTATGATTTGCTCTATTGCTTTCAAACGAGATATAGCCTCAGCTAGTCTATCTATGGAGCCGTCTTCTCGCCCTAAGCTCTCAGTCGGTTCGTCTAACAGAAGCGTGTATAAGCCGTGTCCTGTCCTCGACTGCATAATGAGTTGACCAAGCCCCAACCGATAGGCAAAGGCTAAAAGAGTGCGCTCTCCACCAGAAAGGTTAGTGACCTCTCTCTCAAACCCTTCTTCACCTCGCACAATCGGCGAATAAGTCTCATCAATCTTGACTATCAGTGCTGGTCCAACTCCTCCAGTGAGGTCGTCTAAGAATTGTTGAATCATGCGTTGAAGATAAGTAACAAACTCGCTGCGCATCCGTGGTTGAATGCTTCTGTAGGCGTCGCGCACGCCTGTCACGATTTCAAGCAAGCCTTCAATACGTTTCATGCGGTCCATTTTCTCTTGGGCGTTGTCCAAGCGTTGCTTCAGTTCCTCCATTCTCGAAGCTAAATCTATTTTTCTTGTTTCTGTGGTCTCCAGCCTGTTTTTCAATTCGGAATATTCCATGAAGGCTTGGTCTCGCAACTTGCGGGCTGTCTCCAACTGAGCCAAGTCGAATTTGGCGATTTCTCTTCTGATGGCGCTCAACTGTTCTCGAAGCGTTTTTTCAAGCAATTGTTTCTCTTCAAACTCTTTGGATAATTTTTCAAGTTCTTGCTGTTCGTCGGAAACACGGCTTTTCAAGTCTTCGATTTTAGGCGCAAGTGTTTGCAGGCTAAGGGCAACATTGCTCACTAGGTTGCGCATTTCTTCGAGTTCGTCAAAGTTTTTCTGAAGTTCAGCTACTTTTTGTTCTCCTTCACTGTTTGATTTGTTCAGTCTGTCCAAGAGGTCTGTTTTGTATTCTTCGGAGAGATTTTGTAGGCAGAGGGGGCATTTGCTCTCGGTTGTGAGGCTTGAAAGTTTTTTCTCTGCTTCTCGCATTTCTTTTCTTGTAGCCTCTTGTTCGCCTCCTATACTTCGCAGTTGTTCTTCTAATGCTTGCAGATGTTTTCTCAATTCTTCAGGCGTCTGTTCAGGGCTGAGTCCCGCCTGTTTGAGCCTTTCCTGATGCGCCTTCAATTCACTCTCTAGCGACTGCAATTTTTCGTTGGTATTCTCTATGGATGTGTTTTTGCGTGCGATTTCGTCGGCTAGTCGTGCGCTGTTGTCCTCGACGTTTTCTATATTGGTTTTTAACTGAGCCTCTTTTCGCCCTAGCTCTTCTGTTTGTTTTCTCAATTCTTCTAGGCTTTGAAGGCGTGCTGTTGCTTCATTAAGCGTTGTTTCGGCTTCACTCTGTCTCTTCTTCAATCCTTCGATTTGTTCTTCAATGTTGGCGAATTCTTGCACGGTCTTGTCGTATTCGTTGTGAAGTTTATCAATTGTGACTATGTCTGGGTCGCGTTCGTAAGCCTTCTTTTCGCCTTCGTATTCTTTCTGTACGCCTTGAAGATTCGCCCATGCCAATTCATAGTCCGAAAGCCCAAAAAGTTCGTCAAGTCGTTTCTGTCGCTCTCGAGGGGTCATGTTCAACAATTCTTTCAGTTGCTCTTGCCGAACCCAAACTATTTCGCGGAACAACTCCTTGTCCAAGCCTGTGATGGCTTTCAACTGTTCGGTTACAGCCTCGCTCTTCACCTGAGCTATGACTTTATCATTCTCATAGAGTTTGAGCTGTTCCAAGTCTTGACCGATGCCTTTTCCACGTTTCCGCAAACCACGGGTGAGAGTGTAGTTTTTTCCTGAGTGCGTGAACTGAAGCGTTACTTTGCTGGTGTCGGCTCCTTCTCGGAGTACATATTCATAACTTCTGCCAAGCGGGTCGCCGAAGAGCGCAAAATCTATGGCATATAGAACGCTGGATTTGCCGCAGCCCACGCCGCCTACAAGGCAGTTGAAACCTCTCTGAAACTGAATCTTCGATTTTACGTGGCTGCGAACGTTTTCCAGTTCAATTGTTTCAACTCTCACGCATGAATGCCTCCATCTCTTTTTTCACTCTATCCTCGTCTTTTCTAGTCAACGGCTCTAAAATGTTCACAGCTAGCTTGGCGATTTTTTCAGCCTCTTCCCGACTGTAGCGTTCAGCAAAGATTTGCAAGAAATATTCGAAAGCCTTCGTTTTCAAGTCTTTCAAACCACCTTCGAATATGGACCGAATCACCTCTTCAGGAACCTCGGTCTCATGCATGCGCAGGGTTGGATAGACCAACAGCGCCTTTTTAGCGGCTTCTCGAATCTGCGCCAAATCCACTTCGGCTCGGTTGGCTTCGGCTGGCAACTCACCCCTTAATATAAGAACGATTATGGCGCCTTCTTCATCCTTTTCCTCAACAAGCTTCACTGCCTCTTCTGTGATTTTAGCTGGAAGCATACCAGTGTAGTCGGGTTCCAAAACAACGAATTTGCGTGTGGTTTCAAGTTTGATGCGGTTAAGCTTTGGCACACCTTTCTCATTTACCTCCACATGATAAAAGCCCTTATCGATTTTTGCATCATCATAGTTCACGGTCTCGGTGCATCCGCTGTAAACGAGCAAACCATTCTTGAACTTATTTATTGAAGGCTGATGAACGTGTCCACCTGCGAAGTAGTTGAAGCCGTCGGGCATGATTTCAGGCGAAGCCTCAATCTCCATTTGAGGAGGCTTCTCAATGTAGGGCAGGTCTAGTGCCATGTGAAACAAGAAAATATTAAACAATGTGGGGTCAGGCGAAGGCTTGTTCTGCTCCAGAAAAATTGGCAGCTGCTCCTCTGTTCGCGTCTTTGTTCGAAAATTCGGAACCCCATAAACATAGCAGCTCTCGTTCCGCCAACACGCACTTTCATGCCGAGGCAAATAATGAATCAAACCTGCTCGGTCGAGTGGATTAAGGATGGTGCCAGTGACAATGTTAGGCGCTGAATCATGTCCGCCGTCTACGGTTAATGCAGGTATGCCGGCGTCTCGTAACCGTCTAAAATTACTGATGGTTGTCTCTAACGTAACATTTGATGGTCTAGCGTGGTGAAACAGGTCGCCTGCAATTATCATGAAATCTGGTTTCAATTCAATGGTTTTGTCCACAACTTCTTTGAAGGCGTTTTCGAAGTCTTCGCGGCGCACATCTAAATTGTACTGTGCATAGCCTAGGTGTAAATCAGCCACATGCACGAAGCTAAAGGGCTTCAATTGACAAATTCTCCTTTCACACTTACTTGGGTAAGAGTTTCTTCGCAACTTAGTAAAATACTCTTGCTTTTATGAGAGAATTGTTGCAAAAGCTCTTTTTCATAGATGAGTTAAATATGGTTTATGCAAGGTTGACGGGAGAGTTTAGGAATGGTTAAAATAAGCATCATAGGCGCCGGAAGCATGGCATGGTCGATAACTTTAGTTAAGGACATCTGTTTGAGAAAAGGTCTTTCGGGCAGCACAGTTTCGTTAATGGATATTGACAAGAAACGCCTTAAAGCGATACATGGCATTGCCAAAAGATATGCAGCGGAAGTTAAAGCAGATCTAAAATTTGAAAGCACATTGGATAGAAAAGAAGCTTTGAAGGATGCTGATTTTGTAATTTGCGCTGTTCTAGCAGGTGGGCATAAAAATTATGAGATTCAACGTAGGGTTGCTGAAAAAAATGGATATTACAGAGGCATAGATAGCGTAGATTTCAACATGGTCTCTGATTATCCTACTATTGGCGGTTATTACCAGCTGAAACTTTTATTAGACATAGCTAGAGACATGGAAGACATTTGCCCTGACGCATGGTTTATGCAAACGGCTAACCCACTTTTTGAAGCCTGCACTCTTCTAACAAGAGAAACCAAAATAAAAGTGATAGGTCTTTGCCACGGACATTTCGGATACAAAAGAGTGGCGAAAGTGCTAAAACTTAGCCTCAAAGATGTCGAAGCAGAATCTGTAGGTTTCAACCACTGTATCTGGATGACCCGTTTCCGCTACAAGGATGAAAATGCTTATCCTCTATTAGACGAATGGATCAAAACTAAAGCACACATTTACTGGAAAAATTGGCATCCTGGGCTATGGGATGTGGAAATGGCTCCAGCTGCTGTAGACATGTACAGAAGGTTCGGTCAATTTCCCATCGGAGACACCGTGAGAAGTGGCGGTTGGAAATATCACACAAACCTTGAAACTAAGAAAAGATGGTATGGTCGACGATTAGGAGGAGTTGATTCAGAGATTGGTTGGGCTCGCTATCTAGAAGATTTGAAGAAACAAAGCGAAAAAATGTTCAGGCTCTACAAGAATTCGTCGATTTCAGTAACAAGGGAGTTTCCACCATACTCAAGTGGGGAACACCATGTACAAATCATAGATACTATAGTTAACGATAAGAAACGCATATTTCAGGTTAACATCCCTAACAAAGGCACAATTGACGGCATACCCGACGACGTTGTTGTAGAAGCCAAAGCTATAATCGATAAACACGGCATCCAAAGGATACATGTCGGCACATTACCAAGGCTCTTGATGCGGCACGTCATAATTCCTCGCATGTTAAGAATGGAATGGGCACTAGAAGCCTTCTTAGAAGGAGGCAAAAACTTACTGCTTGAATGGCTCCTAAATGACCCAAGAACAAAATCCCTTGAACAAGCCGAAGCCACAATCAAAGACATCTTAGCATTGCCCTTCAACAAAGAGATGGCAAAACACTACAAATAACTGAACAAAAACCGCGTGCATGCTTTTTAAGTATTAGAGAGTAGTGAATGTTTAGGTTGAGGGTTTGGGTTGAAGCGAGAATATCCAATGCGTCCAATAGTAGGCGTGGGCGCAGTCATACTTCAAGATGGAAAAATTATCCTCGTGAAGAGAAGAGCCGAGCCTGGAAAGGGCAGATGGAGTATTCCAGGCGGTTCAGTTCACCTCGGAGAGAAAATTCGAGACGCAACCCTAAGAGAGGCAAAAGAGGAAAGCGGCCTAGACATCGAAATCATAGATGACCGACCAATAGACGCCTTCGACAGCATAATAACCGACGACAGAGGACGCACACAATACCATTTCACCCTACTCGAATTTCTAGCCAAACCCAAAGGCGGAACCCTAAAGGCAGCTGAAGATGCAGCCGAAGCCAGATGGGTCCCACTTGAAGAAGTTAAAGAATACGATTTAACAAATTCTTTTCGCACATTTTTCGAAAAACACGAAAACGAATTGAAAAAGCTCAGTTCTTCTCGGTGAAAAAGAGTCTAGTCTGCCCCATTGTCTGAACGTTTAAGGCTTTCACCCTCACAACTATTGGAAAATCTTTCACCGCTGTACCCAACAATAGGCAGTGATGCGAGGGCAAGTCTCGCGCAATAGATTTGACTGTTTCAACGTCCACTTTGGCAGCTCGGCTGACCGTTTCCAAATCATGTTCGTTGGTGAAGTTGAAGAGGAAAACGTTGTCGGCTTGACGATAAATGTTCTCCCGAATAGTGTCAGGCTGATTCGTGACAAAAGTTGTGAACACACCGAAATGCCGCATACGAGTGACAATGTCGTCCCAGTAGGTTTCGCGCAGGTACAAGTGCGCCTCTTCAGCAAATAAGAAAACAGCCTTTAATTTCTGCTGCGTCAACAAGTCTATAAGTTTGCCAAGCACGTATTCAACCACGATTTGGCGGTCAACTAGAGACGTGTCACGCAGGTTAATTACTAGGGCGCCGCCGCTTCGAATCCTTTGAAAACACTCTTCTAGGCTCAAAGACTCAGAAGGATTGTCGGTGAAAAAACCCGAATTGACTAATGCATAGTAGCGACTGAACAAAGCGTCGCGTACGTGCTGATTGCAACGCCAATTCCTAATGGCTTCGCCCAACTCATGCAGAGTTAAGGTAGCGCGTTCGTCGAGAAACTGCCAGATTCGGCGGAACTCACGAGCTGATGTGCCCGGCAAGTTCAAGGCGTGGATGAGAATGTTCAATATGACCCTTAGTTTCATCTGCGCCAATATGACTCTGAAATTTTCGCTTGGCGTCAACACGTTGACTCTGTTGGTGTATTCATTCTTTTTTCCATCTGCTTCGTAGCCTAAGTGCGCGTATTCGCCGTTGAGGTCGAGCACTACGACTGGTGCGCCGTGGCTGACGAGGCTGAGCACGAGCAGTTTAGACAGATGCGACTTGCCTGTTTCCTTCTTGCCTGTAACAATGTTGAGTTTGCCGTCTAATGCGGTGGCATCAATGTTAAGCGATGCTTCGTCTTTAGTTTCGCCCAGTTGAATGGGTAAGCTGTGATTTATTTTGATTAGGTTTAGAAGCGATGACATGGGCAGTTGTTTTATTATGGATTGACTGCGAGAAGGCAGCCACGCTGAAGTTGCGCTTAGTTTTCCGTTGTCTAGGCTGGCTCGGATTTTGCATATTAGTAGGCGTGCGTCTTGAATGTATGTTACGTGTGAGGAGACTTCTAATGGGTCGAAGTCTTGTCCGTTGAGGTTTTCGCCGTTTGTTGAGTCGCGCAGTAATTCTTCGAGTATGCCTGGCACGTTGGCGAATTGCACGTCGATGACCTGTGTTATCAACGCCCTGTTCTGTTTTGGGTCTTCGATTTGGAGGTAGTCGCCTTTTTCCACGTTTTCTGTTGGAAAGCTTAGGATTTGAACTGTGTTGCCTTCTTTTCTGTAGAGGCGCATAGAGTGTTAGCCTCCTTCTGGTCCTTTGCCGAAGGGTCCAAATAGTAAGCGTCTTATGTTTGGTCTTGTTATGGTTTTGATTCCATGTGTTTGTGCCAGAAGGCGTTGTATGGCTATGACTTCGTTGGCTGTGAATGTTGAGTATATGTGGGCTAATCTTAGGGTTTCAGGATAGCTTTCTGCTAGTTGGTCGTTGGCTATTAGGCGTTGAATTGCTTCTACTGCTTGTTCCCGTGGTAGTTTGCGGTCTATGTCTAGGCGGAAGCTGCAGTTTCCTTGGGTTAATTTAGCCACGTAGATGTTGCCTAGAAAATGTATGGTGTTTGATGGCGCAATTGGGTAGCCGTCCATTTCGAGTAGGCAGGGTGGCGTGCATTTTTCGATTAGGTCTGTGAGTCTGTGTCCGCTGAGGCGTAGTCTTGTGATTTTTGTGAAGGCTAATACTGTGTTCAAGCGGTTGCGTGCTGTTTCTAATAGTTGCGCTATTATGTGGGTTGGTGAGTCGTTTGTTCCAGCCGTAAGTGAGCCGTCCCAGAGTATGAGGGTGTTTTGGCTTTGTGTGGCTATGTTCATTTGTAGCCAGCGTTCGAGTAATGTTGTGATTCGTGTTTGCATGTGGATGAGGCTTGGTGTACTCGTAGTATTGGGTGTTAATGTGTCGAGGCTGTATTGGCGAAAGAGCTGATAGATTTCTGCTTTGTTTTCTTCGGTTATGTGGAATGGGAAGGGTCCTATGCGTAAATAGTGATAATGACGATTGTTTTTCCAGACTATGGCACCTCTTATGGCTAATAGTATGCCCGTGGTGGTTTCGCCTATTTTTATGCTGGATACGTCTATGGCTATTATTGGTGTTTCTTCATGTATGGGTTTAAGCGGTATTGTGTTAAGTTTTAGTTTTGTTTGTCCTAGGAAGACTGGTGTAATTTCTTCCGAAGGCTCAGCGTTTTCTGTTATTGTTTCGTATGGTTGGTAAAGTGTGGTATCCTGGCTGGCTATGTTTTTTATGCTTCGTAGGCTGAGTTCTATGAAACGAGTTGGCAGCGCTGTGTCTTGGAGTGACTGTGGAAAGTTATATTTGCTAGGTGTTGGTGTATATTGTGTTTGTTGAATCAATTGAATTCACCAATAGCCATTATAGGCATGTTGGTGAGTATTTAAATGTTGCGCATGTGCAAGATGCACAATACAATAAACAATAAGGAATCCAAATGACAGAACCAGCCCAACAGCAACCAATCAAAGTAAAAATGAAAGTGGGCAACGTAGAATTCGAAATAGAAGGCACAGTAGACCAAGCCAACGAGGCAATAGGCAAATTTTTGGCAACAGTAACAGAAAAACTCAAAGAAACATCGCTCATTTCAGAACGAGAAGCAGCACCGCCCAGAGCCGAAACATGCAAAATAATAATACAACGCCTATGGGAAGAAGGATGGTTCTCAACAAGTCGTGGACTAGGCGAAGTACACAGCGAAATGGCAAGACAAGGCTTCCACTATGACAGAACAGCGGTGGCACATGCCTTAATAGACTTGGTTAAAGATGGCATATTAACGAGAGAAGGACGACCAAGGCGCTATCAATATACTCAGAAGAGACCGCCAACACGTTAAATCTTAAGTATAAAGAGATTTTATCTTTTAAAGTCAAGCTGGTGATTGTTATTAGCTCACTAGACTCCGTAAATAGATTCTTGAAGAAATCAGAAATGTTCTTAAATTCAGCTAAGGGCAATATTACGAGAAAATTATATGATGTGGCGTGTTTTGATGCAGATCAAGCTGCACAACTCTTTCTTAAAGCATACACACTGAAGTTTAGTGGATACATGCCTAGAACTCATAGTATACGAACTTTGCTTGGTCACTTGGCGTCTGTGCCAAAAATAGACAAGAAAACCATAAATAAATTTGCATCTGAACACCGTAGTGACCTTATCATGCTTGAAGACGCCTACATGAGGTCACGTTACTTTGGTGAAGAATATAATAGGCAGGATGCCCAAAAATGTGTAGAAGTCGCAGAAAAAGTGATACAACTTGTCAAAAAAGTCGTTATTCATTCATGAAGTCCGAGAAGACTGGAAAAACATAGTTAAAAAATTGACCGATTCAGCTAAAGAGGTCCTTGGTGATGCTGAAGTTATTCCCTTTGGTAGCTTTATTGAAGGGAAAGCGGTTGCAGCAAGCGATTTAGATGTTCTTATTGTCACTAAAGATTTACCGAAAAGTGCTTGGAGCAGAGCCCGGATAATAGGCAAGATAGAGGAAGAAACGGGTTTGCCGCCACTCCACCCTATTCAAATACACCTAACAACATGGGAAGAAGCCCAGACAAACCCAATCTATAAAGAAGTTCTGGCTAAACACCTTAAAAACAAACCATAGCACTTAACAAGAAAATATTGGGTTGTGGCTATCTTCTTAATGCTAAGATGAGGATTGCGAAGATTAAAGCTACTATAAATATTGCGAGGATGACAATCAAACCAAATAACGATCCTGATAAGATTGCGTAAATTTGAGTGATAAGGTAAAATCCAAAAATCAACCCGACAACTATAAATATTATTTTTAGGAGCGTGCCTATTGAACCCACTTTCGCCACTTCTTATCATTTAAATAATTGAACTGGAAAGCGTTTACCATATTTCTGTTTTAATTGCCTTTAATTCATCTTGCAACTTCTTAATGCCAACAGTCGTAATCCTATAGTTTCCATCCTCCGTCTTAACCATGCTTCCTTCTTTAACCAGTTCACCTAACCTAGTACTCGTTATTTTCGAAGTCTTCCCCAACTTAGCCTGCAATTCTTCCTTAGTCATGGTGTCTGTTGACCGCTTACCCATCCGATAAGCAATGTAAGCACCAAGCAAATACAATTGCAAAGCGTCACTATCAGTCAACTTCTCCTTCGGCACGAGCACTTCAGGTCCTTCAGGCGCAATGGCAATCACATCCTTAACATCATCAATCAACTTAGCTAAGTCAACAGTCAACATCACTTTACGAGCAACATCAAACGCTGGAACCACTTCACCAAAAAACTTGTTCACACTAACCCAAACATCATTCACATTACCCATAAAAGTCTTCTCTATTTCACCGTACTTAACATGAACCGTAATCGCCTGATGCTCAGCCTCACTCAAACCAACTCACCCATCACCAAGCATCAACTAGTATCAAAACCTATTTGAACCCAAAATAGAACCAAGACACAGCAGAACAATTCTCAGGCTCTGTTCACAAATCAGCAGGTTTCTACGGGTCATCATGACCCCCCCTCCTAGAACCTTCACTCAACCAGTCGCACCCCTCAATCTAGGCAACACTTCATCTTCAATCCATTTCTCACCCTGCATAGTCAACTTAAACTCAGGCTTAGCTGGATCAGGCTTAAACACTAAGCGTCTTTTAGTCATCTCATTAAGCCTAGCAGGCACCATAGACTTAATACCACTAGACTCAAGCAACCTACTAATCAACGTAGCTGTGCTCAACTTCTTCTCTGACGCATACAAAATTAAGCCAATAGCCTCATAATGCGACAACTTCTCCCGAGTAGTCACCACAGGACCCTCAGTTGTCAACTCAACAATGCCTTCCAACTGAGCCTTAACAGGAGCCACAACCCGCGCTGAAACAACACCACCAATTTCGCCAACAAATTCAGGAGTCAAACCCTTCAACGCTTCAAGCAGTTCCTGAGCTGTTTCGCCTTCAACCTCTAACTCGCCGAAACTAGTCTTAATACGAGCCCTAATCTTCGCCATGACTGCTGCATCACCTTAAACCAGTAGATAATAATCATTCACTTTTAGAATTTGCCATATCCGCTATCATTGCGCAAACACTTAAATTACTCAGTCCAACAGAGTTGACAACCATGTCAGGAACCGAAACGCTTCTACCATACCTCAAAGAACCAACAAAAGAAGGTCAGCCCACAATCATAGTTGACACACGCGAAGCCACAGCAGCCCAAAAAATAATCAAAGGATTAAAAGAACAAGGAGCCGAAATCCACACACAAGCACTTGAAAAAGGCGACTACATCCTATCCGACCTCTGCGCCGTAGAGAGAAAAACAGTACACGATTTCGTCTATACGCTTACTAGGCGCTATCTGTTTGAGCAATTATTCAAACTGAAAGAAGTCTATGTTAAACCCTTCATTCTCATAGAAGGCTACTTACCCATAGTTTACAAATTCAGCAAAATCCAACCAGCCTCAGTTTGGGGCGCCATGTTCGCCCTAGCCAAACAAGGCATATACATGATACACACAAACAGTTACAAGGAGACAGTTGACTTCCTCTACACAGCAGCCAAACAAGAACAAATAGTTGAAAAACGAGCACCAATCGTTCACGCCATAAAAAAAACTGAAACCCTAGCCGACGCCCAAATATTCTTCATAGCCAGCCTACCAAACATAGGAAGAGAAAAAGCGGTTTCAATACTCAACTCGTATCAGACACCCATGAATGCTCTCCTAAACGTGGACAGATGGACAAAAGAAGCCTATGGATTAGGACCAATAATAACCGAAAAAGTCAAACAAGTACTAAACACACCATACAAAAAGGAGTAGAACGCCCTCAGTTAAGAGTTAAGGCGCACCAGCCACAGAAGCTTCAAAAACTCGCTTCACAATCGTCAAAACCGTGCTGATTTGTTCGCTTTGAAGTCCAACCACCAAAAAAGTCACTCCTAACAACAAAACAAGTGAACCTATGACCCTTCGCCGCGACACTTCCACGCCCAATGCCTCATCTTTCCAAAAAGTATGTTACAGACCTATTTAAATACGGCGACCAAAGTTTGGAAACTATCTGATTCAGGCGTAAGTAACAGCTGACTTTTCACAAATACTTTTGTAGTTTTTCTTGAATGAACTGCTTTGGAACAGCACCTATGATTCTGTCAACTTCCTTTCCGTCTTTCATTATGAGCAATGTAGGTATGCTAACTATACCAAAGCTCATGGTTGTCTCGGGATTCTCATCCACGTTCAATTTTCCAACTATTACTCGCTCAGCGTAGTCTCTCGCCAACTCATCGACCACAGGTGCTATCATTCTGCAGGGACCACACCAAGCAGCCCAGCAATCGATGAGCATCAACGGATATTTCTTAACGGTTTCTTTGAAGTTGGCGTCGTCCAAAGTTATCGGAACATTTTTGGACAATTCTTTACCTTTCATTTTAGTCGTTAACTCCTCAGTGTGTTCCATGAACTGCGGTTTGAATGAAATTTAGAAGTACGTTGACTAAGAGATATCTATTGCGGTTTTGCTGTGTAATTTTCTCTTCTTGAAAATTAGGGTGGAAATAAGAAGGCTTTTGGAGGCGGAATTTAAGTGTAATTGCGATGTTAAAGGGGATTGGAAAGATTATGGAAGTTCCACTTCATTGATTTCAGCAAGGTTTTCTAGGCTGTTCATCTTTATTTTCTTGTCTGATGTTGTATAAAGCAAGTTACCTATATAGAGCGCCCTCTTTACGAAGTAGGGAGAGGAAACGAAATAACCGCTTTTCATAAAGTCGGCGTCATTTTCCATGTGGGTGATTCTGCCTTTAAGCGCTAGTCCTTCGTCTAAGGATATTCTAAAGACGTAAGCACCTTGCCACACGAAGTCTCCACGAACGTTTGGAGGAACTCCACTCGGATATTTTGCCTCATCTATCTCTGCAACCAAAACAGGTATGACAAGGAGATTCTTTGATTTATCGAATAGGAAGGCTTTGTGATCACTTAAGATGGGTGAGTCTGTTCCTCTGTCGCCTATTTCATATTTGGCTATTTCTTTTGGTGCGGAAACATCGCTGACATCAAAAAGCGATATTTTTATTCCATGATACCATGCAAAGTCGCCTTCTTCTGCTGCTACAGTTTCTTTGCCTATGCCTATCAGATGATTCTCATCGTAGGGATGCAGATAATCTGAGTAACCCGTTATCTTCAATTGTCCAAGAACCCTAGGATTAATTGGATCTGTCAAGTCTATCACAAACAAGGGGTCAACTTTCTTGAAAGTTACCAGATAACATCTGTTGCCCATGAACCTTGCAGAATAAATCTTCTCGCCTGGAGCGAGGTCTTCTAGTCTTCCAACAATGTTTAGGTTCATGTCGAGAATGTACACGTGATTTCGAGATGTTGCTTCTTCCAGACGCCATGACAATTGTCCTGTGCTGGTTGCTATTCTGAAATATCCTTCATACTCATCCATTGAGAACTGGTTTAACACGTAACCTAGGACTTCGCCGCTTGCCTCGTATTTTATCTCACCGTTTTCAATGTGGATTCTATGAATGCTGGTTCTTTCGGAAACTGGAACGGCTATGAAAATGTTGTTCAAAGAGACATACATGGCGCTTGTGCCCCCAAGCAAAAATGGTTCGTATGTTGGTTTTTGCTCATCGTTCTGCACGTTGATAGCGGTCACTGTTGTACACTCGTAGTAGTAATCGGCAACATCGGAATAATATATGTCTTGGGCAGATATTTCCTCAGCTTCGTCGCCAGAATAAATTTTTGGAAGAGTTACTTCTTTTTCTTGGTAATATGTCGGCTGATTAATTATGGCGTAAACGTAGTCACCTATCATTCTGGAGTTGAAATAGTAACCGCTTAAAGACATATCCCTCTTTAAGACGGGGCTTTCTCGATTTGAAACGTCATATACTTTAATGAATGTTTTAGTCGTTCCATAAGAACTGGGATTTTCCTCAAAGATAACCAGCCTATCACCATTAATAAAAGCTCCTTTCAAGGTTCCATTCAATGATATCTGAGAGAGAATTCTGGCTTCTTCAGCGGGATACGCTTTCACTATTGTAACATTCCTTTCTGAAATAATGTAAATGTATTCTCCGTCGGTTTTTATGATGTCTGCCTCGTCGACACCCTCAACCTGAATGTTTGTGGTCGAGTAACCCCAAGTAGTAGACGCCTCAAAAGTGCTTCGACTCTGCGAGGTAGCACTTAAGAATTCGGCATTGTAGCGAGGAATAGCTTGTGAGCTTGCATTCAAAAAACCTTTCAACTCTTCATAAGAGGAGAATTTCCTTAATGACAAAGACGAGCTATAATAATGAGTCTCTCCTAGGAATGGAGCCAACACGCCAACAATTGCTGCAAGCGTTAAGAGCAGAAAGATAATCTTTGTCATGTTTTTCCCACCATAACGATTCTCGTTGTGGAGGTCAATCTTTTCCTCCTTTGATTTTGTTAGTTATCACTTCCACCAATACGCCCACTTTATAGACCACGTAGGCCAGTAGAATGATTACAACGAAAACTCCGAAGTCTTCTAACACCCTCATTATCTCGGATAAGGTCAATTTCCGCATACACCTCCAATCATTAAGTGTAGCTTTTTCACAAAACTACTGTAACGCAGAGGAATTTAATACTACATTTCAGAACAAACCGTACTAAAAATAGAACACCCATGCATTATCAGTAGAAACGGTTTGGAAGTAGCAGTTCTTAGAGCAGTTTTTCTCCAATCTTTTGAATGGCTGTCACACCTTTGGGTACTTCGGCGTATTTGAGCGGCGTCTCTCCACGCATGTCGGCTTTCAGAATTTGTTCGTCGTATGGAATCAGTTCTAACAATGGCATGTCGTTCTTTGAAATGAAGTTTTCAATGAGTTTGCCCTCTTCTGAATTTGCCACCTTGTTTCCAACTATAAACGCCTTCTTTATGCCCAATTCTTTCGTCAAGACGTAAAGTTTCTTAGCCGTTTCCATCGACTTCAAGCTTGAATCAGTCACAATGAGCATAGTGTCCACGTGCTCCGCTGTTCCCCTGCCCATGTGTTCGACGCCAGCCTCCATGTCAATCACAACAGCTTCTTTACTCTTGACTAATAAATGGTGAAGTAGCGCCCGTATCACGGTGTTTGCAGGGCACATGCACCCGCCGCCCGCATTTCGAACAGTTCCCATGACGAGTAGGCTCACGTTGTAAGGAGTTTTCACACTAAATTGCTCTATAATGTCTTCAACCGTGAAGGAGAGGTTGTAAACTCCAGAAATACCAGTCTGCGTCTTAGACTCAATTAACGAAGTGTTCTCAGAAATTGGAACAATCTTGCTCGCCTCTTCAGCGGGAACGCCGAGAGTCAGGGCAAGGTTAGGCGATGGGTCTGCGTCGATGGCCAACACTGTGAAACTTTTTTTGGCAAAGAATTCGGCTAAGACGCCTGCTATTAGGGTTTTGCCGACTCCGCCCTTGCCTGAAACAGCGATTTTCATATTTAAATCACTAGCTTTTGGCGTTGTCTCTTTTCACTTTTTGATAGGTGTCAAAAGTAGGCGTTCTGAGCCCACGTCGACTTCGGCAATTGTGCAGTCTTCGAAGACTTTAGATACTCCGAGAACGTCTTTAACTGTTACTTTTTTTCCGTCGGCTTTGGCGTAGATGGCGTCTTTGAACACAATTTCGTCTTTTTTGAGCACCTTAAACTCGCACATATGGTCAAATCCTTTGAACCTTTTATGAAGTAATTCATCCTATAAGGCTTGTTTTAAACGCAACGGGCTTTCAATTCGTCATAGGCTTCTTTAGGTTCTGAAAACTTAGCCACCAATTTTTCAAAGGGGCAAACGTCCATTCTCTTTGAATCAAGGATGTAAGGAACTCGCCTTCTAAACTCGTGAAAAACATGGTTGTTTTTCAAAACTTCGATTCCGCCGTCGCTGGCTGTGACCGCAAAAACTGCAACTACGCCTGAGTAAATTAGAAGCAGTGCTGCGGCTCGTCCGACTATTCGGTCGGCAACTGAAGAACCTGCCATGTTGTTTTGAAGTTGCTTTATAGCCTTTAACAAACCGCTTATGCCGTGGGACTTTGTTTCAAAGAGCACTCCGCTGTTCTTTGTGATGACTAGGCTGAGATTTTTCTGACTTAGTCTCTGCTTGGCGAGATTGAGATCAGCTTGCATTTTTTGGTCACTTTCTCTCTATTGTGAACAATTCTTTTTCAGGCGCGGACGCAACTTCTCTGGCTAATTGGATATTCTTGTAAGACCGAGCTGATTTGGGCATTGACCTCTTCAACTCTTCAAATTTTATGGGTTTCAGTGTGACTGTTACTTGCCTCTCTTGGTTGAGCTGGAATTTTGTGGAGATTGTCGCTGGCATGCTTTTCAATTGGAGTTTTCCGTTTCCAACTGTGCACTGAGTTGTCACTTGTATTCCGTCGATGATACACGAGTAGGGCACAGCGTGTTTTACAATGGTTGTTGCTTGAAGTTTAGAGTCGCCTCGTGTTGTTTTTAGTTCTCTTAAACCGATGAGCCCCATGCGTACGCCTATAACTAGAAAGGGTCCAAGGTGTCCGTGAAAGTCCACAGCCTCTTTCACGATTGAGTCTAAGTCTTGTTCACCTGCGGATGGCAATAAAGATAAACCTCTTTTTCCCAGTCAGATGGACAAATGGGTGTTATGTTATAGTTCACTTGAGTCATAAATTTCTTAATTCGTTCTAAATTTTTCTTCTTAACTTCTACGATCAACTTCGGTTTGTATTCTTTTAGAGTATTCTCTAAACCTCGGAGAACCTCATACTCTGCACCTTCAACATCTATTTTTATCCAGTTGACCCTGTGTCCTTTTATCACATTGTCCAAGCGTCTGGCTTCAACCCAGACGCTTTCTAATCCTCCCGTTTTTTCTTTCAAACTATGAAGTTCGCCTTTATCCGCAATAAACAACTTCATTTTGCAATCTTTATGCCAAGCGGCAATATTGTATGCAAGAATATTTTCAATTTTGTTTATGGTTATGTTCTTTATCAATGCCAAGTAGTTTTCACGATTTGGCTCGATGGCAATTACTAAGCCATTTTCACCAACGACTTTGGCTACTTGCAAAGCATATTTTCCCACATGAGCACCCACATCTAAAAATATATTCCCACTCTTCACTTTTAGGTAATCCCAAATCCATTTTTCCCACTGTGGCAAAACAACTTTTATGCTCGCGGAATCTACCAATGTAAATTTAATTCCATCAACCTTGAAAAGTATTTTTCTCGCTAATATGTCACCACACTGTCTCACTTTTTTATTCAGACGCACCTTGGGAATTGAAGACAAAACTGCATAAGAAAACGTGCGCCACTTGTGTGAAATATTTGCTCCATACCTGATAAGTGCAAACCTCCTAATCGTATCTTTCAGAAATATTGTCAAAGCTGGGTGTCGTGCCATCATTCTGCTCCTTACTGACACAACATATTTCACTTCTCAGCCAACCTTAAATTCTCTTCGATTGGCTCTCGCATTCTGGAACATCTCATATATCCGCTACGCAAACAAAAGAAGGCTCAGACGGCGAATACGTTTTCTTTCTCGACTTGCTTAACTAAGATGATCCCTTCTTTCTCTAGCGTAGTTAGAAACTGTTTAAGGGTTTCTGCAACGACTTCTCTGATTAACTCTTCTCGTTTGCGCCTATAATGGCATCCCCATGTCTGCTGAGCGGCTTATTCAGGTGTTATTTTCTTGCGCTTCCAAAACTTCATAGTTTGAACATCCTCTTTATCCAAGATTTTTTCTGTAATTTGATTCTGCTCTTTCTCAAACTATAGACCGCCACCAAATAAGGCAAAACGCTTTTACTGAAGCGTCTTCTCCTATGTTTTTGCTCTCGGGAGCAAGTTGACACATTTAATGGAATCCACCCAAAACGTCTTCGACATGCTCGTCAAACCCGTTCGTAGGCTGATTGAGCAGCGGGGTTTCTCGCCGACTGAGCCTCAAGCGAAAACTATACCAAAAATTTTAGAGGGTAAGAATGTGCTCCTTTTTTCGCCAACCGCCACAGGCAAGACTGAGGCAGCTGTGCTCCCTGTTCTTCACATGCTAATTACGACGCCTGAGCGTCCTCCTGGAATTAAGGTCTTGTATATTACGCCTCTTCGAGCCTTAAACCGTGATTTGCTTGAACGTTTAGAATGGTGGTGCAACAACCTAGATGTCAAGTTGGCTGTTAGGCACGGAGACACCGAAACGGTGGAAAGGTCACGTCAGGCTCGTAGTCCGCCAGACATGCTCATAACAACGCCTGAAACTTTACAGGCTATTATGCCAGGTTGGGTGATGCGTCAGCACCTACAACAAGTGCGTTGGGTAATCGTTGATGAAGTGCATGAGATGGCTGACAGCAAACGGGGCAGCCAACTTGCCTTGGCTCTTGAGCGGTTGCGATGGATAACGGGCAAAGAGTTCCAACTCATAGGTTTGTCAGCGACAATAGGTAGCCCAGAAAAGGTTGGACAATTTTTGGTTGGAAACGGTCGCAGCGTAGAAATAGTGAAGGTGCCTGTTGCTCGACTGATGAAACTGAAGATTCTTTTCCCTCAACCAACCTCAGAAGATAATGAACTCGCTTCCACTTTGTTCACACATCCAGAAGTTGCTGCTCGCCTGCGCATAATAAGGCAATACATTGAAAAACAAAAGTCGGTGCTCTTGTTCACCAATACGCGAGCTATTTCAGAGGTTTTAGCCAGTCGATTCAAAGTCTGGGACATCAACTTCCCCGTTTCTATTCACCACGGTTCCCTAGCCAAGCCGTCGCGCATAGCGGCTGAAAAGGGACTGAAAGAAGGCGCCTTGAAGGGGCTGGTTGCCACAAGCTCGTTGGAGTTAGGCATCGACGTGGGCAGAATTGACTTGGTTATTCAGTATATGAGTCCAAGACAGGTGACTCGCCTCATTCAGCGGGTTGGCAGAAGTGGACATCGCATCGGACGCATAGCGAATGGAATCATAATAACAATGGATTCAGACGACACCTTAGAAGCCATGGTTATCGCCCGCATGGCAGGCAAGGAGCAATTGGAACCTGTTGATATTCCTTACAAGCCGTATGACGCTCTTGCCCATCAAATCATTGGTTTGTTGATGAAGAAGAAACGTTGGTACTTCTATGAAATCTATGACATGTTCAAGAAAGCCTATCCATATGCTGACCTCACCTTAGAAGACATACAAAAAGTTTTAACATACATGCATTCTCGCTATCCGCGGTTGGCATGGGTCTCCTTCGAAGACCAGCTTGCAATAAAGCCTCGCCAAACCAAGGCTCTTTACGAATACTATTTTGAAAATCTATCCATGATTCCCGATGAAAAACAATACTTGGTTGTAGATGAATCATCAGACTCAGCCGTAGGCGTGCTCGACGAAGCCTTCATGGCAGAGTATGGAAAACCAGGCGTCAAATTCATTATTCGTGGCAGTCCATGGAAAATATTGCATGTTTACGGCGACAAACTCTATGTGAAGGCTGTTGACGACCCAACTGGAGCCATTCCCAGCTGGATTGGAGAAGAAATTCCAGTTCCATTCGATGTCGCTCAAGAAGTCGGTCAGATAAGAGGTTTTGTAGAACAAAAAATTAGGAGAGGCGTGAAACCTGAAGAAATAGCGGCTCAGTTGGCTAAGAAGTATCCTGCTGATAGCGAAACAGTTGGTCGAGCAATTTTAGAAACCGTTGAACAAGTGCAGAGAGGCAGCTTGGTGCCAACTGACCAGCGAATTGTCGTCGAAGATTGGGAGGAGTTTGTCATCATTCACGCCAATTTTGGTTCATTGACAAACCGTGCTCTGGCGCAGTTGCTGGGTCACGTAGTGTCGGAGCAGACGGGCTACACTGTGGCTGTTCAGCATGACCCCTACCGCATTTTCATACAGACAATGGGCACAGCCAACGCTGACGCTATTATTACGCTGTTTACTGATTTGAAACAGATGCCAGACGCCACGGTGCAAGACATGCTTACCAAGGCTACGGTTAAAACAGGCTTGTTCAAGCGGAGAATGATTCATGTAGCCAGGCGTTTCGGCGCTCTCAAAAAATGGGTGGACTTTGGAACAGTTAGTTTACGCAGTCTTATGAAGAGTTTTGAGGGCACAGCCCTGTATGAAGAGGCTTTGAAAGAGGTTTTCACTAAAGACTTGGACCTTCAACACATGTTGCAGGTTCTCAGCGACATCAAAATGAACAAAATCGAAGTCACAAAGTTAGACACAGAAGGCGTAGTAACTCCAATCGCTCGTGTGGGCATTGAACGAGTAAGCATGAAAACCGATTTGATTCCAAGTGAACGAATGAAACTCATCTTGGTTGAGTCAGCTAAAGCCCGATTGTTAAACGAGGTGCGCACCTTCGTCTGTACCCAAAACTGGGATTACATGGAAATGATTCGCATAAACGACCTGCCAGACAAGCCGACATGTCCAAAATGTGGGTCAACAGCCTTAGGATTCTTTAGCAAAGAAGAAGACCAGATTCGGTCGCTTTTGGAGAAGAGAGGCGAAAAACTGACCAAGAGCGAGCAGAAGTTGCTTGAGCAAGCGTTGGAAACAGCTGAACTCATGTCTAGATATGGGAAACCAGCGGCTGTAGCCCTCTCTGGACGACGTGTGCGAACAGACGACGCCTTAACTGTGCTCAGAGAAGAGCATGTTCTTTCCGACCGCCTTTTTGAATTAGTCATTGAAGCTGAAAGAAACGCATTGAAACGAAGGTTCTGGTAGCATTGCTGTTGGAAATGAATCATTAGTCGTTAGACTGGATTCCAAAAATATAAAAGAGCCAACGAGAAACTAGTCTTTCCCTAAAAGAGTTGTGGAGAGTATGACAATGGAGTTAAGTCGTCAACAGCTTCGGGAACAAGCCATCAGTCGATTCAAATACATTAAGACCTGCGTCTTAGCTAGGGAATTATGTCTGTTAGTGAGAACCAACCGGGTCGCGTTCAGCCTTAAAGACGCTCATGAATGTTGTAGTTTCATCTCTCAGCTTTGTAGAGAAGCTGGTTGCACTGAGCAAAGCGACTTGTGCGGCAAGGCAGCCGAAGCCGTCTTGACCAGCGAGGAGAAATACCTCGAGCTCTGCCAACAGAGCTGCATGAAGTGCGGTGAGGAACGCCGACCAATACAGAAGAAGCCCACAAACTACGTCGCATAAAGCAGTTCATAGTTTCTCTAGCTTCCCGAAAACAGAGAAATCTCTGCACATTCTTCTTCTCAGTTCGAAAAGAAAATAAGCATGTAGTATAGACAAATAGGCAAGACCGATCAACAACTATGGAGTGTCGGAGAAACTTGTTTATTGCACCATTCGTTGCTACCCCGCTTCCTGTTGTCAAGCAGATGCTCACGCTCGCCCAACTAAAACCAGGTGAAATCATTTACGACCTTGGCTGCGGCGACGGCAGAGTGGTCATTATGGCTGCTCAAGAATTTGGAGCCAGCGGCGTAGGCGTTGAAATGCGAGAAGACTTGGTCAAGCAGGCGTTGAGCAAGGTTTCGGAACTGGGTTTGGATGGACGAGTGAAAATTGTTCAGAGCGATTTGTTTAAGGTGGATTTGGCTCAAGCTGACGTTGTGACACTGTATTTGACGACCAGCGCCAATGACAAGGTGAAGCCCAAACTGGAGTCAGAACTGAAACTTGGTGCCAGAGTTGTGTCGCATGACTATGAAATCTTGGGGTGGCGACCAATCAAAGTCGACAACTTCTGCGAAAACCCCCGGCTTGGCTATCCGTCGCACACAATTTATGTATACAAAAGATAGCGTTTTGACGTAGCCTAACATCTTACTACTTGTCATACTTGGGTTGGAAAGCGGACATATGGTTTGATTCGAAATAATGAGTATATTAAGATGTCATATATCAAATTCTGTGAAGACGTATGTACATCAGTTTTATCGAAGACGGAGCGCCCAAGTGCATTTGGGTTCAACTAAAACTAGAGAACCTTTTACGCACGTATATTCTTAAGAAATAGACGAACAGTTGAAATCCAAAATGGCATTTTTCATTACGAAATGAGTTATATTTATAAAACCTATTGACTGAAATTTTACTTGATGCGTCTATGCTGCCAGTTCCGTGGAGATACATACAAGATTGGAATTGCACAGCTTGCGGTCTCTGCTGCAAGGGCTTTGACGTTGTATTAGACTTTCCAGAGTGGGTGAAAATCGTCAAGGCTTATGGAGTTGGCTTCACCGAACCTGGCATAAGCAGATTATATCTCAAGCGCAAAAGCGACGGAACCTGCGCCTTTCTTTACAATTTTTATGGTAGGTGGCTCTGTGCTCTCCAGCACATGAAACCTATGGCTTGCAAACTGTGGCCCTTTAAGGTTTCAGAAAAACCCAAGTATGGAAGACCAAATGAAGCAGTATACAACTATGGAGACGGAAGGAAACTGTACATCTACGTGGACCCATCATGCATGGGACTGCAGTGGGGCACTCCAAACCAAGATTTTCTAAGCACGACCATGACAGAGTTCGTTGACCTTGCTCTCGGACTGAGAGAAAAACAGTTTTATTCAACTTCTGCAATTTTCCGCTCTAAGCCTTGGAGACTCATCTGAAAAGAAAAAGCTAAACATTATAGGGTCTGAACTGGATACCGCTCATACTGCAACTCGTATAACTTTTTCAGTTTCCCTAAGTCGTCTATTTCTTCAACTTTCTTGTCGGTTCGGAATCGCACAACTTTGGGCACTCTTAGCGCATAGCCACTTGTGTATTCGTCGGTTTTTTGAATTTCTTGATAGGTTGCCTCTACAACAACAGTGGGCTTAACCATAACTCCCTCGTTGTCGGCGCTGATTCTGTTTTGTTCCACTATGTCTCGAAGTTCTTCCATAACCTCTTCGGATAAATTTGAAACCTTTCCGATAGTGTACAATTTTTTCTCCATTGGGTCGCGAACCGCCAACAAGAAAGAGGAGTAGAAGCCTGCTCGTCTGCCCTTGCCAAACAAAGCTTTCACGATGGTGCAATCGATTGTATCCCGCTCGGGTTTAAGCTTCAACCACGTATAGGTTCGTTCGCCAACGGCGTACACTGAAGCCAAGCTCTTGACGATTATGCCCTCCAATCCAGCGTGCAAAGCTTCTTCATAAAACTTCATCAGTTCAACTTCGTTTCTGCAGTCTAAGCCTTCAGCCAAGTATTCTGGTGGAACAACCTCTGACAGATACTTTCTCCTCTCAAGAAGAGGCAAATCTGTGAGTTCCCTACCGTTTAAGAACAGAATATCAAAGGCGCGAATGGTTACTCCTAACTTTTCTTTTCTGCGTTCCAACTCTTCAGGCGGCAATTTTCTAGGCACAGTTCGCTCAAGCAAGGATTGAAACGGTTGAAAAACTCCCTTTTCGTCGACAGCCACGACTTCACTGTCCACGATACAGCTTTGTGCATTAAATTTTTGAGCGATTTCAACGATTTCGGGCAAAGTTTGCGTTTTCTCTATAGCACGTCTGGAAAACAATCGAATCTGAGTGCCCCACTTGTGAATCTGTAGGCGACTGCCGTCATACTTGAACTCGGCTCGAACAGGATACGAAACCTTATCAGGCTCGTATAAATGAGCAAGCTGAGGCTTAAGAAACTGTCCGGGACGCAATTTCACTTCTGAGAGTTTTAACTGACCCTCAGGCGCCAGCATTAAGCCTTCGGTTATTCCCAATATGGCGGTGGCACTTTCAATCAGTTCTGGCGGAACATTGTAGGCTTTGGCGACTGCACGAATAACCGTGCTCTGGTAATATCCAAGTTTCAAATCGCCAAGAATCAAGCGAACAATGTATTTCGCTTCCTCAGGCGTGCTTACTTTCAGCAGACTGGACATGAGAAGGTCGCGTTCGTTCATTTTTGTGACTTTTGGCAAGAGTCGAATGGCTTCGTAGACTTCTTCCACGGTTAATTCTGTCTTCTTAGGTTTTTTCAGTAAGTAGGCTACTTCTCCATGTTCTCCGTAGTCGATTAGGAGTCGCCGCACCTCGTTTATGGAGGTTCCTGTCGCAAGGCTTATGGCTCTTTCAATAATGCCTGGACCAACCTTCAAATTTTCGTCTGTGATGGTTCCAAGTGCCAGTCGAGTCTTAACTTCTAAGTTGAGGTCTTCTCGCTTGAAGAATTTTGTTAGTTCGGTTTCTTTTCCCTTCTTGCTTCGCAACAAAGCCAAGCGTTCATAAGCGCTGACTACGCTGGAAAACAGTGTAGGATTTGTTAGTTTTGCTCCAACTATAAACAACCGTGTCAAGTAGTAGGGAACACCCATTTTCCACTCAATGTCTTCAGGTTTGAATCCTGAATCCAGTAGATGCTGCACAGCCGCCTGACGACTACCATAAATGCGAACAAGCTCATCGAAAGAAGGCGGCTTCACCACAGTCATAATGCGTTTTCCCAGTTGACCAGGTCTACTCTGGCGGTTTTGGAATGGGTTCTAAAGCTTTTATGAATCCATCTGACGTGATATCGATGCGGATGCGCCTGCGCTCGAAGTTGCACATGCGACAGTCTAGGACTCTGGCTATTCGTACAAACTCCCCACGTTTGGCTTCCAAATCCGCCTGCTGGTCATACCAGTAAACTCGTCCATAATCAACCACGATTGTTCCGTCGAGGTTGTGTGCCAAGCCTATGCCTCCAGCCATTTCGTAGGTGTCCCACATTTCAGCGCTGCGCTGATTGATGTAGAGTCCTGTTACGCCGTGCAGTTGATTGTATCGGGCTAGTTCCATAACCCTATATTTTAAGGCGCCTCTGTAGGCTTCGAGAACGGTCACAGAATCTATTATGGCTAACTCGATTTTCTCCCGTTCAACCACGTAGCGGTAGGTCTCTGCGAAGGTGTTCCAGTCACGCAATTCGGGAAAAACAACGGTGTCTAAAACAAGCAGGTTTTCCATGACTTTCTTCCAATCTAATCCTAAAATCTCGGCTTTCTGCTTCATGCGTGACTGCAAGTCAAAACGAGGCGTAACACTTTTCCATGTGTCCTCAGCTGTGGCAAAAAGGACTCTCCGACCCGTAGCCGCAACCCTGACGGCTATTTCCTCCACGAGAATAGACTTGCCAGCGCCAGGCAAACCAGTTATGGCAAACTGCCCACAGATGGGCACGCCGTTGAGAGGTTTACCTTCAGGTGTCAAAAACATGTAATCAATGAACGTGCCTGTTGGAAATCCCACAAGCGGCTTCTTTGCCTCAGCTGCCACATCTGGACGAAGAACCAGTGTGCTCAGTTTTTCCTCTTTGCGCTCAATTTCTGTTTTCATAGGCTTAACGGCGAGTTCCCACTCGTCTGCGGGCGCTCTGGCACCTTTCATGGCTTCTGCCAATGTCTTTGCCATGGCTTTCATGATTTTTTCAACGTCAGGTGCGGCTTCTGCCTTCTTCTCCTCCTCTGGCGGCGAGGTAGCCTCTGCCTCTTTTCTGGATATCGTTGTTTCTGGTGCTAGAAGCACCCATAATTCGCCTTTTCTGTCCACAACTCCTCTTGAACGCAATGACTGAAGCAGTGCGTAGGCTGAGTTGGGTCCGTATTTTGGCACACCTAAGCCTTCAGAGATTTCGTCTAGGGATGCTTGTCCCTGGTGGTCTTTGAGGAATCCGACTATGTCGCTTTCTTCCACCATTGTTTGTTTCACCTTTCAAATCATTAGTGTCTCTTTTGCGCACTATAAGTTTTCTCTGAACAGACGTTTAAAGGATGCAGCGTAGCCTTAGAGAAGTTTTTTCTTTCTATTCGAATGTCAAGTTTTATCTTTTCAAAGCGAATAACTAGTGGGCGGCGAAGTGTTGCTTTCATGACTTTGAAGGCGTCCATAAGCGAGAAGGGAGCTGTGCTCTTGGGCAGGCTTGTTGCCTGTGACTCTTTTGATATGGCGCGACCTCTGAGAGTAGTTACTCATGTTCACTACGACCATCTCAATGGGTTAAAGCAGAGTCTGCGAAACTGTGAGGCGGTAGTTATGACGTCTGCTACTCGAGATTTGTTGGAGGTCATGTATGGTCCATTGTTTCTTAGGAGGAGCAATGTGAAGACGTTGGCTTATGAAGAAACGTTGCAGCTTGAGAATGAGCGTTTGACTCTTTATCGTGCTGACCACATTTTGGGTGCGGCTCAAGTCTTGGTTGAAGACGAGGATGGAACAAGATGCGCGTACACTGGTGATTTTAGGCTTTCTCGCACACCTATTATCGATGCTGATGTGCTGGTTATCGAGGCTACTTATGGGAATCCGTTTCAGGTTCGCCCTTTCGAGAGGGTTGTTGAAAAAGCGCTGGTCTCCCTAGTTGAGTCAGGTTTGAAGCAGGGTCCAGTTTACGTTTTTGGCTACCACGGCAAACTGCAAGAAGTGATGCAGATTCTGCACAACAATAAAGTGAGAGCACCCTTTGTTGTTCCCGAGAAAGTGTTTCAGATTTCGAAGATTTGTGAAAGACATGGGATGCGCTTGGGCAAGTATTTACTGTCAAGTGAGGATGAAGCCAAGGCGATAACAGAAAAAGATGAGCCCTACGTTGCTTTTTATCACATGAACTCACGCAGATATGTGGGTAAGGAAGCCTTTCGCATCAGTGTCAGCGGTTGGGAGTTCAACAGCCCCAGACGACAGATAGCTGAAAACGAGCACGTTATTGCCTTAAGCGACCACTCCGACTTTAATGGACTGCTTCAATATGTAAAGGAGAGCAAGCCGAAGCTGGTGATTACAGACAACTATAGGGTTGGTGACGCCAAGGTTTTGGCAAGAGAAATTACAAAGCGGTTAGGCATCGAAGCGAAAGCCATGCCAGAATGAGAGTTAGATAAGAGACAGACGAGTATAGTCTCGTCTTGAGATATTTTTTTCTTTTAGAGGAATGGTTAAATGTTGGTTTTGCTTTGTAGTGGAAGCTAAAAAAGGGAACTAGCGGTGATGCTGAAGATCAAAAAGTTTGTTCTGGGACGAGACGAAGGCGTTTGGGTTACCGTATGGAATAAAACATTCAAAGAATTCGAAGATTTCAGGAACATAACGGTTGATGAGGCGTTGATTATGCATAAGTCTCCAACTTTTGATGCTGCAGGAATGTTCATCGCTGAACTTGACGGTGAACCCGTGGGAATGGTCAACGCATATGTTGACAAGCTGAGGGAGGAGAAGAAAGGGTTCATACGCATGTTGGGGGTTGTTCCAGAGTACAGAAGAAGAGGAATAGGACGAGCATTGGCAGAGAAAGCAGTAGAGAGCCTGAAAGAGCGTGGAATAGAAACCGTGGAAGCAACTGCAGTGATGGGCAAGCCAGAAGCGATTAGGCTTTGGGAGAGCATGGGCTTCAAAAATGTTAGAATCTTCAGCCTTATGAAAAAAGATTTAAAAAACATTCCTTCAAACGTTGGAGAAAACTTAGAGGTGCAATTGAGAAAACTGCAGAAAGGCACCCTAGAGGATTTGAAACTTTTAAATTGGCTATCTAATGAAACTTTTCGAGAACATTACAATTACAGACCTGGCACAGTTGAAGAAATCCGATATTTTTTGGAGCAAGACCCCATGTTTAAGGAGCAGGAGTGGTTTATCGCCAATCTGGAAAACTTGCCCGTAGGCTATATTGGAACAGGTATAGACCCAAAATACAACGAGGAAAAGAACACGAGAGCAGGCTGGATATTAGACATAGGCGTTCTCAAGCCTAATCGAAGAAGGGGCGTAGGCACGAGGCTAATGATTGAAGGTATGAAACTCTTGAAGATGAAGGGCATGACCAAAGCCATGCTGGGAGTAGACGACCAAAACCCAACAAAAGCCATCAAACTATACGAAAAAGTAGGATTCAAAGCAACAAGAAAAGACATAGCATACCAAAAAAGGATACAATAGTAGCACTTTTATTTTTCTCGTTTTCTTTGTATGTAGTCTTGTACCCATTGTTTAGCTTGGTCGTCTGGCACCTGCACTGGTGGGTGTTTGAAGGCGTAGGCTGATATGCCTGTTAAAGCACCGCCTATCCCTCTGTCTAAAGCTATTTTTAGGGCTCTTACAACGTCTATGACCACGCCTGCGCTGTTGGGTGAATCCTCAACTTCAAGTTTAGCTGTCAAAGTTACTGGTTGATTGCCGAATTTCCGCCCTTTGATGAGGATATGGCAGACTTTTTTGTCGCCCAGAAACGGCACGTAATCGGATGGTCCTATTCTTGTTGGAACTTTGTAGGGCACAAGACTTGTAACCGCTTCTGTCTTGCTGATTCGTTTACTATGCAGTCTTTCTTCAACCGTCATGTTGAGAAAGTCAGTGTTGCCGCCCAAGTTGAGTTGATAGGTTTCTTCGACTTCGACGCCTCTGTCCACACATAATTTAATCAAGTTACGGTGCAGAATGGTGGCGCCCAACTGACTCTTTATGTCGTCACCCGCAACAGGCAAACCAGCCTTTTCAAATCTCTTAGCCCAAG
>Ga0315306_10000071_pt1 | contig 46370 bp, 58 predicted proteins | sample TDP1_MG_FD_203803 | JGI IMG/M metagenome (GOLD analysis project Ga0315306, IMG submission 203803) | Freshwater sediment microbial communities from Lake Towuti, South Sulawesi, Indonesia - TDP1 | ecosystem: Environmental > Aquatic > Freshwater > Lake > Sediment | place: Indonesia: South Sulawesi... | reverse complement strand
GTCTGGGACGGCTACATCATCCCCCATCATAAAAAGGATGCCCCAGCAAATAAACTTTGCACCGCTAGGTCATAACCATATTTTACAGCAACACTCTTTCTCGAAGCGCCTTTAAGGTTCCAGAAACTCCCAAAACGTCGATGGCAACCGGTTTTCCGTTTATCTCAGTTACAGAAGCAACCGAAGCTCTGACCATTTCAACGGCTTTGTGGGAACAGCGCACAATCCCACAACTTTTCTCTGAGTTGTACTCGATGAAAGTGAGGTTGGTTTGGCTAGCGCCGTACTCCCCAATGAGTTGGAGGACAGCGTTCCAAACAGCGTCTACTATATCCCTTTTACTAATGGACTGTTCGCTCAAAACCCTAAAAGCAAGGTATCTTCTTCTCATGCGCTCAGACAATTTTTTCCTTCCTCACGATACGTATGCCGGGAGCTACAAAATCTGGATTAAGCTTATCTCTGTTCCGCTCTACAATAGTTAGGGGAGTCTCTGAAAGGGCACGTAGAGCAAGTGGCACAGCCATGCCAAAAAGTGAGGCAAGGGCAGCATAGTCATAGGGTCCTCTCATAAGATGCACATTGGTTGCCCCACTGGAAATCGTGATGGGCACACCAAACTTTTTTGCGATCGTCACTTCTTTTCGTAGAGTGGAGAGAAGGCGAATTCTTAAGAAGCCCTTTGAAGAAAGAAGCGGTGCCATGTCTACTTCGAGGTACGACAATGCTTGGGAGGCGAGTTCTGCCTCGGCTTTGTCGAAGAACCGCCCGCTGGAACTCGTGGCTGGAAAGGAGAGGAGATCCACTCGTCTGTCCTTGGCTGCCTGCCTAGCAACAGCCTTTGAGGTGCACACCACCGACACAACTTCGAACCTTCGCCTGAAGCGACGCAGTTCGTGAAGTAGTTGACGAGGTGTTTTCGAAACAAGGTCCACCCTCGTGACAAGGTCTACCCCAGCATCTTTGCAGATGTCTTGCAGTTGGCGAACCTTATCTCGTGTAACGTTTTGGGGAAGGGATATTCCAACCAAGCGATACCCCAGCTCAGAAGATCTGCTAACCATCTTCTCCACTTCATCCGAATCTTTGACTGAAGGCTGCAGGTGTAGGTCAACGAATCTTCTCATGGCAGTATCCCAAGTTCTCGACAGGTTTTGATTGTATCCTCAAGCCTTTGCTTTCTGAATCTTATGCGTACGTGAACTGGATCAGCGGAGCAGAGCTTAAACTCTCCTTGAAAGGCGGCTTGCTTGTCCAATCTGACATAGAAACTTCCCTTTTCCATGTGCAAACTCATCTCTCTTAGCAACGCCTCCTTATCCAGCTCGCCGAGACCTGAAGACAGAGTTTCAACCACAGCCTTGACTATTTCCCTCTTCTTTACCCTGGTTTCAAAGAGGGTGATGGGGTTGCCATAGTGTCCCTTCAAGTTGCTCCTTTTAAAAACTATTTCATCAACGTGGTTTGTTGGGAGAAGACGATGCACAGCCTCAATAACCTTGTTTAGGTCCTCAGTTGCGTGTGCGAAGAACCGGATGTCAACGTAGGTTATGGGCATGGGAGGCAGAGGCACGCCACGTAATCGTTTCAACTTTTCTCCCGTCTAAGACTTTTAACCTTGCGCGGCGCGCGTTTTCTTTTAACCAAACTTCGCAGATGTTGTTTGAGCGTTTCCACATTTTCTTCATGCTTCGTCTTTCTTCTTGGATCAACCGGTATGCCTAACTTAAGCGCCCGTTTAAAGTTCACCTCAGCCTCTTTCAGCTCACCTCTGCTGAACCCTCTTCCTCCCCTAGTTCTGCCGCCCTTTTTCTGCACTACCGACTGAACCTTCATTGTCCCTCAACTTGATTTGTTTATGAACCGGCTCGACATAAAATAGTAGCGTTAGTCTGCTGCAAGAAAACCTCTTTCCCTCTTCTTCTCTTTTCGTTTGCGAACCGCTCCACGACTCGGTCGAACTTTCTCGGCTCCACGTCCCTTATGATGAAGCCCACGAACCTCCTTGCCAGCGCTTGTTAGTCCACGGAAAACTCGACCTCGATGAACCTTCTCACAGATCCAGTTAACATCCTTATCAGACTGAATGACCGGATGGTTTGGGTCCACCATGATAACCTCAAACCACTTGAAGCGACCATCCTCCCAAACCCAGTAAGAATTCAAAACCTCTAGGTTGGGAAACTTTCTCGCCGCCCTCTCTTCAGCGACCAACCTTAAGCTTTTCGCAAGCTTGAGCTTTGCCACACCCATTCGCTTGGGCCTTCTACCAGCTTTTGGTCGAATTCTTTTAAAGCCTCCGCGTCGGACGCGCACTCGGGTGACAACGAATCCTTGCTTGGCTTTGTATCCCAGCTTCCTCGCGCGGTCAATACGTGTGGGCTTTTCAACTCTGAGAACTACAGGTTGTCTGCGCCATTCTATAAGCCTCTGCCACATCAGATCCTTCACGAAGGAGCCTTCTGGCCTCTTCCAGGCCTTCGCCACGTACTTGTAGGCCATTTCCCAATTTTCCCTCCGACTTACGGTTCAACCTCTTGGTTACATCCCATGCGGTTTAATTGTTGTGTGGCAGAATTAATGCTGATCTCCCTTTTTTATCATTCGGTTTTAATGAGGATAACAAATGGGTTTAGAGAGCGAAAACACCTTATTAAAGACTGTTTCTAAAAGTTCTTTTCCGTCTTCACTTGTCTACGAGATCCGCTTTTCTAACGAGCAAGTATCCGCTGTGGTTCTCCCAAACTCTCTCCGTTTGAAGCAGTTGTATTCTTCTTTTAAAGAATGGCGTGTCGAGAACAAGGGTTTCGTATTCTCCCCCTTCTCCAACTAAAGACACTCTGTATCTTTCGTTGAGTTCAACGAGGTCGTTTAAGGCTTTTGAGTCGATTTTTCTTCCAAGCCAGCTTTGATCGAAGCCGAGGGCGTAAACTCCCACAATAACAGTGTCAAAGTTGAGGTTGATGATTTCCTTCAGCAGCTTCATGGGATTCTCCTGCCAAAGAGGCGCAATGGACTTCAGCCTCAGTTCCCGGCATATTCTGTCAATTCTTTTCTTCTGATATTGCGAGGATATGGCTCCTGAGACTACTCCTTCTATGTCGAGGGTTGCGAGCAGGCGCTTAAGGTCTTTGAGTTCCATTTCCTTAACCCCAGAGGTTTCAGCCTTAACCAATGGAAGCCCAGTCGCTTCAGCGAATAGGTCGGCTAAACGGATGTTTGGGAAGTGGAACATCCAGCTGTCTTCCCGCTGTGGGAGCATGGTGACTAGGTATTTCACCTCGTAGCCCATTTTTAATGCTCGATGCAGTGCTAGGGCAGAATCTTTTCCGCCCGTGACCAAAGCTGCGACATGCATGTTTGCCACGCAACTAACCGAATGAGGCTAGTCTTCATTAATAAATTAATATGGGCATCACGATAGTTTCATGGAGAGGTGAAAAAACATGAGTGATACTGCGCTTTTAATTATCGACATGCAGGTAGGGAATTTCTCAGAACCTGCCCCCATATATAAGGGGAATGAACTCCTCACAAAAGTCAAGAGCCTAATCGCTAGGGCGCGGTCTGCACAAATACCAATCGTCTATGTCCAAAATAATGGCGGTAGTGGTGATCCTGACGCATATGGCACCCCAGGATGGGAAATCCATCCCTCTATCACACCGGTTGAAGGGGATGTGGTGGTTCAAAAGCGGACTCCGGACGCCTTTCATGAAACGAACTTGCACCGTGAACTGGAGTCTAGGGAAATCAAGAAACTAGTCATTGCGGGTTTGCAAACGGAGTATTGCATAGATACCACCTGCCGTCGTGCGTTTAGCCTTGACTATGACGTTATCCTAGTTAAGGATGCACATAGTACTTGGGACTCTCCGCGTTTTACGGCACAACAAATCATCGAGCATCATAACCACGTCTTGGGTGGATGGTTTGCCACCTTGAAAAATGAGGGAGAAATCAAATTCTAAATATTTTTGCAACGTGCAAGTTAGATGTGCGCGTATGTTTTTAGTTCATGATTGTAGAGGAACTGCGACTAAAGCGTCTTAAAAAGAATGTCAAAAGCTAAGCCAGTTTAACGATTGATTCAAGATTCTCTAGCAATTTCATTCCTTTTTCTGTGGTTTGATACAATATTCTACGAACTTCCCTTTGTTGTACCATGAAGGGCTTTAAGAAACCTTTGTTAATTAATAGGGCCAAATATTCATTGAGTTGAGTGTAGCTTAATCTGGTCTTATACATTATGTGCGTTTTTATTTTGCCGTTTCTTGCGGTCTCAAGTATTTCAGCAATGATGTCGTAGCGGTCCCTACGCTTGGTTGTATTTTCCATATGAACACACTCAATAATAGAAGATTCTTCTAGTGAATTCATTGTAATAAAGATTTTGCATAAATAAATCGCTATAGCTCTAATATTGGCAAACTTCTTTAGATAATTTCGAATCAATAATTCAATTCATTCAAAAGTGCGCGCATAGGATAACCAGCAGGCAATCATTATTGTCACCATACCTACGTTTCCCATTCTGGATGCACAAAAGATTGTTTCGCAAATCGGAAATAGTAATCGATTTTTAATTCGTGCTGCAACCAAAGTTTATTTGCTTATTGCGATTAAGTTATGTGAGATGATGTTCATGCGTGCTTGGGAAGCGGCTAGGAATGCTTTGGAATGCGTTTTAGAGGCTGTTCCCGGAGAACGGGTTATCATATTCTGTGATGATGAGAAAGCTGAGGTTGGTAAGGCTTTTGCTGATGGAGCTTTAGCTTTGGGGCTTTGGACGAGGCTTATAACTCTGGAAACTAGCGGAGATTTCAGAAAGGAAGTTCCTAAGCATCTTCTTGAAGTTTTGAGTGGGAAGAAGCCTGATTTGTACATCAACCTTTTACGTGGAATCAGGGAGGAAACACCGTTTAGGATTAGGCTTATTCACATGGAGACTAGGGATAAGAGGTCTCGTTTGGGTCACTGTCCTGGAGTAACCTTGGAAATGCTTACTGATGGAGCATTGGCATTAACTGTAGAAGAGCATAGTAGGATGCAGGATTTTGCTCAAAGTCTCATAAGGAAGCTAAGTCAAACCGTTACTGTTGAAGTTACGTCCCCTTCAGGCACTGAGCTTTTGTTTAGCACTGATGGAAGACCCTTCTTCACTGACGCTATCATCGACTGGAAAGAGATGAAGTGGATGAACTTGCCAACCGGAGAGGTGATAGTGGCACCTGCTGAAGACTCTTTAGAAGGCACACTGATATGCGACATGGCCATTGGCGGAATAGGCCCTCTGAAAAATCCGGTTGAGCTTACAGTAAAGAATGGCGTGGTGAAAGAAACTCGTTCAGAGAATGAAAAGATCTTGCGGCAGGTTAAAAACACTTTGGAGACTGATGAATGGGCGAAAGTTGTGGGCGAGTTTGCATTTGGAATAAACCCTAAAGCAAGATTTATTGAAGAATTCCTGGAAGTAGAGAAAATTCTTGGAACAATACACATTGCCTTCGGAAACAACACTGACATGCCTGGCGGAAGAAATCCGTCGAAAAATCACATGGATTTTCTTATCTCTAAGCCGACGGTGAATGTAACAAAGAAAAGCGGAGAAACAATAACAGTCCTGAAGAGTGGAGAGTTTCAAATTTAATAGCACGCTCAAAAAGAGGAGGTTTTGCGGGAGACATATCCATTAGTTGCGCGCGTGTAATTCAAATAAGTGGAAGAAGTTAAAACCTTGAAAACTGCCTAACACAAAACATCATTAGAGACCCGGAGCCTCTAAGCTAAACGTAATCAGAGTAATAGTTACTGTGAAGAAGCGTTTTCGTCTAGCCAAACCTTTGGAGGTATTCTTCGCATCGCAGCTTTCTTCAATGGGGCAAGTCCTGTCTCCTTTCGCCCGTGTTTCATCCACCTGCTTCCTCAATCAGAGTTCGCGCCTTCTTTCTCCACTCATAAAAGTCCCTAGGCGAGGTTGGATAGTTGCGGTAGAGAGCCTTCACCCTTTTCAGTAGGCTAGCCGCGTGAAGTAGCTCCTTGAGAAGGGAGAACTTTCTTAAGCCTCTGAATACTCGACGGGTGGTTTCTGTTATGTTTAGGCGTAGGTCCTCGCCCATGATCGTCTTTAGAATGTCCTCTTGTATTACCAGCTTGTACTTCATGACGCAATCTATGTTATCGTCGCCCAGTTTTTGCAGAAGCAGGCGGACGACATCGAGACCCGCTTGTTTGGCTCCGTAAGACTGCATGTACCTAGGGTTGTATAGCCAAAGTCCCTCCCTGCTCACGTCCCCCTTTTCCATGGCTTCAATGATGGTTTTTCCCGAGAGGAACCCACCCCTCATGGATGGACCTATCCCACCGCCGTGGATGGGGTTCACTTGACATGCTGCGTCTCCAACGATGACAACGCCGTTTCCTGTCATACAATCGATTGGTCTCCGCGCTGGGTCGTACCACGCGCCGGTGCTCACGATTTTCGAGCCGTTAAATAGAGGTCTGGACAAGACATGTTTGTAAAGCTGATTTTTTGGGTTAGGAAAACCTTCACGCATAACCACTCCTATGCCCACGTTCACGTTCTTCTCGCCCTTAGGAAAAATCCAGCAATATCCTCCTGGAGCCACTGTCTGGCTGAGGTAGATTTCAGAAAATTCCGTGTCAGCAACCTGCTCTTTCAACTCGCGAATTTCTCGATAGCAAATCTCCACATCCCTCTTGTCAACATCTGTGTCAACTCCCATTTTGGGGGGAAGCTTTTTGCGTATGACAGCGGAAAAACCACTGGCGTCCACCACAACTTGACCATGCAACGTGGCTTTGCTTCCTGTTTTTAGGTCTCTTGCCAAGACTCCGGCGACAAAACCGTTTTTTATAATGGGTTCTAACGCTTGTGTTGATTCAAGGAAGGTGGAGCCAGCGTCGATGGCGTTCTTCAAGAGTCTCTGTCCAAAGAGATGCCGATTGACCAAAAACGCGTAGAGTCCCTCTCCCTTCATGTAGAAGACGATTTCTGTGTTGGGCGAGTAAATCTTGGCTCCCAGGATCGTTCGCTCCAACTCCTCACCTGAAGGGTATTCTAAACCCAGTTTGTCAAAATGATGCTTGCCTACTGCGTCCCCGCAAACCTTTTCCCCTACGTTTTCTCTCTCCTTCCGATCGATCAGGCAAACCTTAAGGCCGGCGTCGGCAACAGTCTTCGCAGCCATGCAACCTGCTGTCCCGGCGCCAACCACAACTACGTCAAACTTCTTCAAGCGTATATCCTCTCCGAAGCCATTAATTACTTGCACCAAGAAGTCCTCATAACGTTTACGATGCTCATAAAACAACGAGAAGTTGCTGAAAGGTTCGCCTGGCGGCACTAAATTTTCATTCAGCCCTCGATAGCACTAGGATAACTCCTAACCCTATCAGGGCAGAGCCTACTACAAGGAATATGAGGGGATGTATTATGCTTTGGAAGTTCGTGTAGGTCACGTAAAAAATGACTGCGCCTATAATGATGATTAAAAGGCCGAAAAACTTCTCTGCGACGGTTAACCCCACAGGCTCCTCAGCCATGCGCATCCTCCGCCTCAACGCTTCACTTATGGGTTCTTTTAAGCATCACTTTTGACTTATCAAGGTAGCGGTATGTAGTCACACTGCCTCTTTCAGTTTCGCTGGCAGGTACTCGTCCACAATGTAGGTTAGTCCATACCGGCTGAACGCCTCCTGCTCCGCCTTCCTCCTAATCTTCAGAAACTTCTTAACCTCTCTCTGCCAAAGTTCTCCCTCGTACCGCGGATCCTTCTGCAACTCATAAAGACGCTTAATATCTATGTCGGTCAACGCTTCACTAGGCAACTTGTAATCCACGATATCGGTGGCCCAGACACCTGACCACTTGGCGTCGGGAGTGGTTAAATCTCGCAGGTGAGCGGCGTTCGCTGAGCCCGAAATTATGACCATGGCGATGTGCATTCCCCAAGGGTCGCCGTCCGTGAATATGTACACAGGAAGATTTAGCTCCTTGTTCAGTCTGTGGATGAAATGTCGAGTGGCTCGCGGCGCCTGGCCCGCCGTGAGCACGAGGAGGGCGTTAAATTTTTTGTGAACCCCCTCCTCGATGAACCGTGTGAACAAGCCGCCCTTCTCGATGGCTATAAGCTTGTCTGCGGTGGTTTTGACGAACTCTGCGGAGGTGAGCGCTGGACCTATCATAACCCCGTCTGGATGAGACATTAGGTTGTATTGTTTACCCTCGTATCCAGGAACCGTGTACTCAATGGTTAGGTCACCGAAGATGGCGGAGCGTTCTTCCGGAAACACATGGAAGTCTTCTCGAGAGAATTCTGCCACCGTTTCAAGGTCAGTGACGATGCTGTTGGATTCTGGCTGATCCTTGAAGGGTATGTCATAAGCTTGCGCCGAATAGTACACGTCACGGAGAGTGGAGGTCTTTCGGTTCTGCACGAGTTCGTTAGCGAAGTAGGCTGCCCAAACCAGTTGGGTGAAGGGTCGGATATGGCGGATGTTTCGAGCACTCCTGCGCACTGTTTTTTCGCCCAAAATGTACTGCCGAAACTCTGGGCTGTAGAAGATGTTATCGATAGATCGACTTGGCATCTTGATCGAAGGGAAGTTTCCTTTGTCCATTTGGCTGTAGAGGGTTGCCCCGAAGTCTCTCAAATTTGTAAAAACCTCTTTTTTCCTCTCTGCTGCAGAGCTCTTAATCGTTTCCTTCTTCTTCAAATTTCCTCACACTCCACAATAATCTTCTAATGTCCGGCTCCTTTTCTTTGCCAGAAAGTTCTGTTGAGAACTTAGCGATTTTTGGCAAATACTTAGAAAAGGTGGCCAAACGTTTCCTTTCTTTTTCTCGATACTCCCGTTTGGACATATAATGTTGCAGCTGGCGAGCTACCTCGCGGATTCCGTTTAAAATTTCAGCTTTCACTTCAGGCCTGTCCGCGATAAGTTCTTTGCCCACTGTTTTGTAGGGGACTTTTGTGCTGCACAAGTGGACCAGAATGACGACGGGCATGTCGGGTGTGACTTTGTACTTTCGCCAGTTGATGGATTTTATGATCCCCCATGAGACGTCGCTGGCTTCGTCGTAGAGTAACGGGATTCTGTTTGCGAATCGATAAAGCACGATGTCGCCCTTGTTTGGCACTTTGCCACCGTATGCTATCGCTGTCTCCACGATAAACGGGTGACCAGAGTAGGTGGAGGGCTTGCGTTGACAAACCGCGATGAACTCTGGCTCCAGTTCCTTTAGGATACCGGCCTTTAACAAATCCTCTCCTAGGGGTGAGAGACAGCTCGCGTCTGGGGAACGAAATCCCTGAAACTTTTTTATCATCCGCACAAGTTTCACAATTTCTTCAGGTTGTAACTTCCGCGGATCCTTTTTTTCATCCATCCCGGCGAACTTCAAAAACTGTTGAGAAACCTTTTCACCAATTCTGTGAAAATGTGTTTTCATGAAGTCAGCCATGTTGTGGCACTTTGTGATCTGTATTAGGCGTCGAACGGTTTCCACGTCCACTCCTTGGGGATGTGGAAGCGTTTCTTTTGGTTGGCGTGGCATTTTGGAGGTGGCTCGGTCGAATTTGTAGAGACGCCCTTTTGGGTCGACGAAAGTGATGTTTGCGTAGGGGGTCACTACCGCTGTCTGTTTCAAGTATTCCAGTATCTTTGGCATAGCTCGGGAGTATTCTCCTTCAAGACAAAATTCCACGAGGGTTCCACGCCACTTGTCTTTGTTCACTTCTATTTTGCGGTCTAAAATGACTGGTCGGTTTTTCTGAATGTCTATCATCAGCTTGTACCTGTAAATCCTTGATGTCCCTGTGCTGGAGGCAACATGCACGGGTTTATTGGTGGTGATTTGTCCGTAAAGGATTGCCATGGTTCCGCCGAGGCCGAAAGTGCCTCGAGCCTGTTTTAACTTATACTTTGAACCGAACAAAACTTGTCCGAAGGCTGATGGCATGTGGCGGGGTGGGATGCCGGATCCGTTATCTTCCACTCTTAACTTGTAGACTTCTACCCCTTCTGAGCTTTCCTCACCGTCGTAAGACAGCCGAATGTAGATGTTGGGAGGGGCATGAGACTCGTCGGAAGCGTCGAGGGAATTTTCCACGAGTTCTCGCACAGAAGAAAAAATCGCTCTAGCTGGATTGGTGAAGCCGGCTATGTCCCGGTTGCGATAGAAAAAGTCTGCGGGACTGATCATTTCAAATGTTACCACGCCGCTTGCCTCCTCTACAGTAAATATTAATTAAAAAGTCTCCTTTTTCTTTTTTCGTCACGTTTTGGTCATATTCTATTGAGAATTCGTTAAAACGTGCTAGCATGAGTTACACAGCTTAACAGGTTTGTTTTTAATTTTATATGATTTTCGCTTTAAGTTGAGTCTATTGTGGCAAAGCGGATTAGAAACAGAGAAGTTTCAGAGGGGCATCTTGGGTTCCCAAAGTTCCAACCGTTTTTTCTTCAGGTCTCTTCTTTTTCTGTGGAGAAACCGGTATACCGTTCTGTGTTGGCTTCCTCTGAGGAGCATTTCGATTGCTTCCCTCGCCACTTCAGCTTGATCTATGTCTCCGATGATGGATATGGTGTGTCCGTGGACAGAGACGCTGGCGTCTGTGAGTTCCTCTATGATCCTTCTGGTCTTGCCTTCTTTCCCGATGATTCTTCCTTTTAATCGTTTTATGTCTGACTGGGATTTTCCCACGATATCTCGCAGATCTATGACCACTAGGATGGTGTTGTCGTCTTGGAGGAGTCTGAAGGCGCGTTGAGGTGAGAATCCCCTTCCGATGGCTGTGATTACCTCTTTGGCTCTGAAGAGGAGGGAGGGGTCTGCTGCGATGGGGCTTAGGGTTATTGTGATGTTGCCTGTTTGGCTGTCTATCTGAATTTCCACTGAAAGTTCTTTTTCAACGGTTTCTTTCACGCGGCCGTTAGGACCTATGAGGGCTCCGATGCGTTCTCGCGGAACCTTGACTAGTGTGCTAGGTCTTGCCACCCGTAACCCTCCTGTGCATTTCCTCCAATGACAAAACTTCTACGCCCAGTTTCTTGAAGTATTTGTATAAGTTTTCCAGATCTCTTCGCAGAAACTGATTAGCCATAGGATGTTCGATGGTTACAGCTTGTGAGATGTCAAAGATCACTGGTTGGTTATTCCAGATCATAATGTTGTATTCGCTGAGGTCTGCGTGTATCAGTTCAGCCTTTTGATACAGCTTTTTCACGTGGACGAGGAGTTGTAGATAAACTTGTCTAGGATTTCTAAGGGATGTTTCTTTCATTAGAGGTGCACTGACTCCGTTCTCTCCGATGAACTCCATTATCAACACGTTTTTGTTGACCGCTATGGGCTTTGGAACTCTAACTCCAGCCTCTTGGGCGCGATGCAAGTTTTTGAATTCTTTTTGGGCCCAAGCGTAGACGAGGGATCTTGTGCCTCCTCGAACATGGGCGAATCTCGGGTCGCCTCTGATGTAGGGGAGCATGCCTCTCTTAAACTCTGCTGAGGCTGTTAGGTAGATTTTGATTGCGAGTTCTCTTCCATCTGGGTTTTTTCCCCAGTAGATTCTTGCTTCCTTCCCTGCTTTTACTACGCCGTAGATTTCGTCGATGGTTCCTTTGTTCATGAGGTCGTAGATGGTCATGAGGGTGGAGCGGTCGAAAACTTCTTCCATAACCGCGCGCTCAGTTGAGAGGTCTTTAATTAGCATCTTGTCTCTTTTTTCCACTACTCGAAGCTTGTGTTCTAAACGTTTCCTTTTTACATGTTCACGTAGGCGTTTGTCTTTGGCCATGAGTTAGTCCTATAGGCAAGGTGGTTGCACATATTTAAAAGCGGTTCTATAGGAATTTCCACATAGTTCATGACGAGAAGCAGGATAGGCGCTTGAAACTTTTGACAATTCACCTCTTTTTCGATAATTCTAACTAATTCAGATTTCCCGGATGACAGCTTGCGCGCGCATGGGAAGACAGCTCTTCTAGCCGTTTTCTGGAGGCACTCCATCGGTCTCGACCCAGCTGAACTTCCTCTGAAGGGTCTTCGGGTAGTACCGCTTCCAGCCATAGTCCACTTGTTTCCCCCATTCATAGTAGATTCGGGGATCGATGTAGCTCTTCAGAGATGTCGCGAGGTTGTAGTCGCGGGTCTCCTTATGAGTCTCTATCCTCACCTTCAGCTTATCTATAGCCGCTTTGTCACGTTGCCTCCGACTCTCCAGCCTTTGCCTTAGCTTTTTCATCTGCTCTATGTGCTTGGTCTTCAGCTTCTCGAGGCGTTGCTTATGGCGCGCCACAGCCCCTCGCTGAAGGCTAATGCGTCTCTTCAGAGCACGGACGGGTTTACCTCGTTGCTCCCTGTCTGCGAGTTGCCGCCGATACGCCTCCAGCCCCTCCTCCAGCTTCCTCAATCTCTCCCTGTATCTCTCTTCCAACTCCTTAGCTTTCTGCCTCAGCTTAACCTGAGCCTCCTCCGCCCGGTTCTTCAGAACCTTTAGGCGGTCCTCCTTCTTTTCTAAAGACGATCTCCAACTCTTAGTGATGGTGCGCCGGTGATTGCAGACCTTAGCGGCCTCAAGATTCGCCATCGTAGCGATATGTTTCTTCACGCATTCAGGGTCTTCGAGTTTAACAGGAGCCTTCCCTAGCTTCGTCTCGACGGCTTCGGACGCATAGCAGGTGCGGAAGACTTTTGCTGATAGCCCTGTCATCACCTCATCAAGGAGTTCGCTAACATGCTTTGAGCCGACGCCGTCGAAAAGCGTGGACCTCGCGTTCGCTGTGAACTCCCTGAGGTTTCTAATGACAGTGTCTGGGAGGTCGACCCTGAAAACATGAGGCACAGAGTCCTTTCCGAGGAAATTGAAGCTTACAGTGCCGTCGCCGTTGTAGTGGACATGCTCCGGTCGGAGGGTTGAAGCGCCGACAGTGTCTGCCTCGTCAGGGTCCTTCTCGTCGCCGACCCTGATCTTCAGCTTATCAATAAGGAAACAGACAGTCGCTGTCTTCCTCCGTCTTAGATCATCGGCATCTAGATTCGACCAGATGTGCTCTTGTACCCGTGCAAGGTTATGGCGGAGTTCCCTCGCCTTGTCAAACTTCTCGATATCCTTCCTCTGCTTCAAGATGCTAGAGTCGGAAAACCAGACGTACTTCATCTTGCCCGTGAGTTTATCCATCCATCGTGCGATCCACATGGCGTCAGGCTGCCAGACTATGCCCTTCCAGTTGCCCGGCGGCCTATGAGCATCCGGCGAGAGGTTGAGCTCGATGTCCTCCTCGTGAGGCCCCTCCTTCCAACGCCCCCTCAAGGGGTGTTTCCCTCGCCCCATGAAAATACAGGTGGGTTCGACAGCATAGTTAGCTACCTCCATCTGGACGCCGTCAACCCAAGCATATCCGTGGCGCTCCTTGTTCGCTTCCCTCTGGGCTTTCCTCTGAGACGCCAGCTGTCTCCTATCCTCTCTGGAGAGGTCCACTTTCCAATCTCGCTCCTTTTCGACAAAAGAGAGAACCTCAGAATAGTCGACGTCGCCATGTTTGACACTGATGCCAAGCTTCTTTGAGAAGTCACAGTGGAAGTTCTTAGCGAAGACGGGGTCCTCAACATAAGGAGTTCCCACCTTCTTAGCCCAGGCTAAGGCCATTTCCTCCTGCTCCGACGTCAGCTTAATCTTCTCCTCCCTCACCTTGATGGTGAGACCTTTTCCCTCGTATCGGGGTGAAACTAGAACGCCGTTATGGTGTAGCTGCTCCATTCGGTTTCTCGCCTAGCTAGATTCCTATACGGAGAAGGGAGGAGACTTAAACCTTGCTTATCACTAATCCACATCATGACGCCTTCTGGTGCATAGAAATTAGAAATATTTTCAACGCCCTGAAACGTATGAACTACTCAACTTTGAAGAAGAGGAATACATCTTAAAAGTGACTCGAGACCTTGGAAAAGCTATAGCGAAATCGGACAAAGATCAGAAGCCCTTTCCCATAAAATCCTCATTGGACAGAAAAAGCATTGTAGACGCATAGTTCCTAGGTTACCGCCTTTTCCTGCCGTGTTTGCGGACGAAGTTCATGTATTCTATGAGGCGTTCAAGGGAGGTCTCAGGAGTTATGGGGCTTCCCACATCCATTACGAACCTGCCACCATACTCATCTCGGCCGATATCGATCTGCTGCTTAACCTCTCTCTCCAGCTCCTCGCTTGTACCTTCCTGCACGACGTTTACAGCGTCTACGTTGCCAAAAAGAGTAATCTCATCTTGGAGACCTCGGGCTTTCAAAACGCTAGCCTGCCAAGATAAAGCGGTGTCGAAGCCCTTCTTGCTCTCCTCAAGGTGGATTCCGTCAGGCTTCATGCCAAGTATACTCTCAAAGCCAGCCTGCCAGTCCTTTCCTACTCCAGTTGGATAGAAAATATACTTCAATCCCAGCTGCTGAGCGGCACGAATGCACCTCTGAATAGCAGGCTTACCTATTGCATCGAATTGAGCGGGGGATATAACCTCGCCCGTGTACCATTCCCAAGCCCATACGCCGTCAACCCCCATCTTAGCATGTGCCTTTATTCCCTCAATGATTGCGTCCGCTGTTCTATTGACAAGCTGTTTCAGTAACGTTGGATTCTTGATGAAAAGTTTAATTGAAGGCATAGGACCCATGAAATCGCATGCAGATTCGAGGGGACTTTCAATTTCTGACAGAATGAATTTCTCGTTGCCAAACTTTTTGACAAGCGCCTCAACCCAATCAGTCCTCCCTTCCTCAATGATCGTCTCAGCCTTCCGCACATAGATGTACTTCTCCACATCCTCCTTGGTCTTGATGATCCCTGACAAGTCTACGTTCGGATATGTGGCGTGGATGCCTTCTGGTGGCGGTTCTTCTATTATGTACTGCCATACAGTAGCGTCGGGGGTGATGTCTCTCATGTAGACAGCCCTCGCAGTGGGGACGACTATGTGATTTTTTCTCCACTCCCTGCTCGGACATAGGGTAGCACCCCAAACCCAGTCCATGTTGAGTTTCCTTTGCATAGTTTCCTCAACCTCCAGCAGCTTGTCAATATCCCAAGCATCTTGGATCCACCATGGTTTACCCTCAGCGAAGTCATTCCAAAAGTGGGGTCCACGCCATAAGGCGAGGTGCGCGTAGTTTAACACGCTTGAAATGTCCTCTGGGCTACCCTCCCTAAAAGCGGCTAAAATTCTCTCCTTTCCAGTCGTCATTTTAGATTCACCTACTTTCGCGTCCGCTCCATAAGTTGTTTTGCCAAATTTACAGCGTCTTGCAGGTCCTTTGCATACCCGTCAGCACCCGCCTTTTCAGCCCAAGCCGCATCAACCACCGCGCCTCCAATCATGATCTTCGTCTTCAATCCTCTTTCCCTAAATGCTTTCACGATTTTTTCCTGCTCCAATCTCGTTGTCGTTGTCAAAGCCGAAGCCCCCACGATATCCGCTTCCACCTCCTTAGCCTTATTTACAAAGGCATCTACTGGTTGATCCTCCCCTATGTCGTACACTTCGAAGCCATTAGCCCCCAGCATCATCGCCACAAGGTTCTTGCCTATAAAATGTATATCCCCATACACAGTACCTATGACTACCTTCCCTCTGGGCTCAACGTGCTTGCGTGTCGTCGCCGTAACCTGAGGCTTCAATAGGTTCATCCCAGCCAAACATGCCTCCGCCGCAATCATCAGCTCCGACAGGAAAATCTCCTTCGCGCCAAACTTCTCGCCAACTTCGTTTATACCCTTGACTAGACCATCTTGAATCGCCTTTAGCGGGTCGATGCCCTTTTTGATCACCTCGTTCGTCAGCCTCTTAACACCTTCTTCATCGTAATTCACAACAGCGTTTCTCAACCCATCGATAATCTCTTCTTCAGACATACTTCTTTCCCCTTCCTCTGGAATTGTACTCTTACATAACTTTACATCTTTTTATTGTTTTCCTTGTTTCACAACAATTTGGAAGTCACTCTTTTCTGAATCATTAGAAGCCTAATAACAGCGATATGTTGAAACCACTATTTTCTCAGAAAATCGCTTGCACTAAAAAGGAGAAAACCTAGAGGGGCTATAGAAAGAAACAAAAGCACAAAAAATAATTCACACCAAACAATCAATACATAAAAAAGGGCCGGTCGTCTAGCATGGTTAGGACATTGCCCTTACGAGGCAAAGGTCGCAGGTTCAAGTCCTGCCCGGCCCACCATATTTTCAGTTCAGCGCGCGCTATATAGACGCTCTACTGGATTGGAAAGAACTAGGGCGCTGTCTTATTTCTTATTTCTCTTTTAGAAGCCTAAGAAATTCTTCTCTGCTTAACCCAGCCTCCTTTATAATCGCCATGATTAATCCAGGTTTGACATCTTTTCCAGGATGGACAGGTATCACTATTCTGACTTTTCTTTCGTTCATCATAATAACATGTGAACCTTTTTGGCGAATGATTTTAAAATCTACTTCCTGAAGGATTTTGATTAGTCTGTGAGGGTTTAAAGGCTGGATTCTAGGCAAGCGCCTTCACTTTCTGTATTCCAACCACTCTCTGTTGCAAGAGATCCCTCTTCTCCTCCTCTGTCAGGGTCTCCAAATAGAGTTCAATGGCCTCCTTCACATTATCCATAAGCTCTCCTAGCGTATCTGCTTGGGTGTGACAACCGGGTAGTGTGGGCACAAAAGCTACATATCCGCCAGTCTCGTCTTCGACGATGACAACATCAAACTCGTACATAACACATCCTCTAGCATGACCTACAAAGGGCAATATAAGTTAATTGGTGATGGGATTGACCTTATGGTTTGAGAAGGACCACGCCCTTGGATAATTTTCTAGAGAAAGGGTCTATTGACGAGTTGTCGTATTTTACTTGGGCAAAACGGCGCCAGAGCAGCTTGGGGGAGGAGACGTCCAAGCCTCGGCATAAGACCCACAGCACGGGTTCCCAGCTTACACACAACCACATGCTCAAGCAACCCCAAAGACTCCACCCTAACGACATCAAGAGCATGTTTCGACGCATACACAGCATACTCAACATCAGAAAAGAGCGCACCCAAAACCAACAGTCGATCAAGGCTAGAGCGAATCCAACGCTTAACTCGGGAGAGCTGAACCTCCGACAGTTCAGCTTCAACACATTTTTTTCCAGCCTTTATACTACCAACAATCTTCACCTTGAGCGGCAGATTCTCATAGAGACAGAAGAGCTCAGCTATTTGCTGAAGCGAAAGCTCTTTTCCATCAGCAAGCTGAGCCTGAAGACTTTTCACCGGAACTACAGCATCACAAATTTGGGGAGAAAAAACTCCTATGTCCACACGAAGTTTGTTCTCATTCTCACCGGGAGAGATGACTCTTCCCCTTACCGTGGAAAGCTTTTTCAGCCTTTCGGTGGAACATGGCGCCAACCCAACTTCTCGATCAAGATAGTGTAATGCAACGGTTTCGTCCTCCCCAGACACTTCTACTTGAATCCATCCACTATCTGTTTTACCAACAACCTTCAATTCAACTCTAAGCCCTTTGCAGAGAGAAGAGAAGAAGGATTCAAAGGTTTCAGGAGAAAACGGACCGTACGCCTTTTCAAGCAGCGTAACTGTCGGCATCGAAATCAACCAATTACAGACGAAAATTCATCGTGAAGCTTTTTAACTCTTTCAATTGCGGGATGCGCTTCACCCAGATCCCAAGAAAGCTTTTCGATAGTTTGCTCTATTGAAACCCTTCTTAAACCCTCAACTAACTTGTCGGCATAAGCCACAATCTTTTCTTCCAAAGTTTGCGGTAGATAATCTTTAACCGGCCAACCCAACCTCTTTGCTTCGTCAATAGTTATACCACCACCCACATGACGCCCAATGATAGATACCACAGTGTCTGGTAAACCTAGCGACTCAGCGATTTCCATGCCCACAACTGCATGATCAACACTATGTATTTTTGAACGTCCAATGTCGTGCAGGAGCGCGCCGATTTCAACCAGCTGGGCATTAACGTTTGCTCCCTTCTTCTCGTAGGCTCTAGCAATCTGCACGGCAACCGCCGCAACCGCCTTACAATGTTCTACGACCTTGCGGGAACATCCAGCTTTCAAAAGAAGATTCAGCGCTTTTCGTCTAGACGGCAGCCGCTCACTCACTCAGCTCCTTCCTTAACTCCTCAATTTTCTTGTTTAAAGCCTCGATTATCTGACCGTTGTCAAAATGCATCATGGGCTTGTTGCATGTGGAACACCGAAAAACGAATTCCACAGCTTCTTCAAAGGGGGCTCGCCGACATCTAGGCGTGTAGCAATAGTAAAAGTCGTGGCTTTTCTCGTATTCAAGTCTAGCTTGCAACTTCTCGAGGACGCGACGTTTCTGATTCAAGATAAAACCCTCAAGCTGATCCGGTTGAAGCCTCCAGTGGAAAACGAACCATCCTGTGTTTTCGTCGCGTGACCTTCTCAAGGCTACGAGGGAGTGGTCGTAAAGCTTGTAGAGAATTTTGCGAACTGAGTTGAGGCGTATTCCGGTTTGAGATGCGATTTCGTCGTCTGTAATTTCATCTACTTCCTTGAGGATGCCGATGACTTGGACAGCCTCTTCACTACCGAATGCTTCAGCAACCTTTGTCAATGTTTCGTCATCTACGAATAACATAGTAAGTCCTCTGTGAATGATGCCCCATCCATACATAATATTAGCTGTGAAACTTAAATCTCTTTACCCGACCACATTATACTCTATTTGCGTTGAGATTCTTCGGATTCGTCCTTTTCATATTCAGATTCTGATAGAGTTTCCCAACCAACACAGGACAAGGTTCCATCTGGATTATTAACCAGTTTCCTTTTCATTCTAATGCCACATCTTAAACATTTTCTTTTGGTGAACACCTCTCTGCTTTGGGTTGTGTAAGACGTTGGAACTATAACTCCGGGTTCTTTCCAAGTAATTACAACCAATTTGCCATAATTTCTCCACTTATGTAATCCAAGTTTGCATAACCAGTTTGGGTTCTGGCTCTTTGCCATAAATGCCCCTATCTAAAATTAGTGCCCATCGAATTTCAACGTTTCTACGTTTCTCCAGCAAACTACATTCATTAAGAATTTTAACCAGTAAAAGCCTTACAATAGTAGCAGAATGGTGGAAATGATCAAACAGAAAGTTTACGCGCTCCGCCTTGGTCATAGGGTAGAACGCGACAAAAGAGCGACCATGCACATATTTTTGACGGCTAGGGCACTTTCCGCCTCAGGAGTTATTTACTCTGGACAAAGAGATCCCGACCTAGAAAAAAGAATTCAAGACGTTGTAGACAAGTGGGGTGGAGTTTTCAAAGTTAGGTACGAGAAAAACTGGAAGAGAGTAATAGAGAACTGGAAGAAGAAAGGGGTAGTCTGCCACTTAACTATGTACGGAATCAACATTGACGACTGCTTGAATAAAATCCGAAAAAACAAAGAAATTCTGGTCATAGTCGGTTCCCAAAAAGTTCCAAAAGATATCTTCCAATTAGCGAACTTCAACATCGCCATAGGCAATCAACCCCACTCTGAAATAGCGGCACTAGCCATATTCCTAGACAGACTATTCCAAGGGAAGGAACTCAAAGAAGAGTTTGAAGAGGCAAAAATAAAAGTGATTCCGCAAGAAAGAGGAAAGAAAGTTAACTTTCAACCCTAAAACGCAAGAAGGGAAGCTATAGGGGAGTAGAAGAAAGAATCAAACGTCAAAGGTTCCGCCAAGTTGTTCCACAAGTCTCCTCACTTTGTCTGCAAACCATGGAATTGACTCAAAAACGACATTTACGCTTTCATCCTCATACTTTAGATCACGCACATCAGCGCGGCTGAAAAGCCACGAAAGAAAAGACAGAGATTCACTCTTTGCTGGAAGGGCGAGAGATGCTCGAACGTACTCCTTCAGATGAGCAGTTATCTCCCGCTTAAGCAAATCCACATTCATCTTATACAGTGCGGAGACGGACACAGGGTTCGGTGCTATCTCGCTTAAAGCCCCAGCTTCACGATGCACATCACTATCTGACAGTAAATCTATCTTGTTAAGCACCGTTACGATGGGAATTCCTGAGGCACCTATTTTTTGAATCGTGTCAAAGCAGCAGGAGAGCTTCCTCTCAATCTCCTTGTGGGGCTCGCTCACATCCACAACAAGGAGGATCAGGTCTGAGAATATTGTTTCTTCGAGGGTTGAGTGAAACGCTTCTATGAGTGTCAGAGGGAGGCGGTCTATAAATCCAACAGTGTCCGTTAGCAAAACCTTTCTTCCAGATAGACTTACCGTCCTAGTTGTTGTGGAGAGGGTGGTGAATAAACCCGGGTCCACGGGAACAGTTTCTTCGGCGAGAGCGTTGAACAAGGAGCTCTTGCCAGCGTTAGTGTATCCAGCCATGGAAATCAGGTAAAAGCCCAATTCGAGTCTGCGGGCTCGATGCAGACGTCGTTTCTTTCTTATTCTCCTCAGCTTGTCCTGTATAGAGTATATTTGCCGTCTTATAGTCTCATAGTAAAGGTCCACCTCGTACTTTCCCAGCCCCATAAACCCTGGTTGCTCCCCCATCCTCGCCAGCTTCACCCTTTCCCTTGCACGGGGCAACTCGTATCTCAGTTTAGCCAGCTTAATCTGAAGCTTGGATTCGGAGGTTGAAGCCCTTCGCGCAAAAATCTCCAGGATAAGTTGGAAACGGTCAACAGCCTCAACGCCAGTTGTCTTGGCTAGGTTGTAGGCTTGAATAGGTCTCAGTTCGTTGTCAAATATGGTTTTCTCAACCCTGTTTTTGGCGACTAGCTCAGCCAGTTCCTTAGCTTTGCCGCTGCCAATCTGATAGCTTGGATTCGGCTCTCTCACCTGTTCAAGCGAGGCTACAACCGTGTATCCAGCTGACTCTGCGAGGCTCTTAAGCTCATCTAAGCTGGAGCGTTCGGATGGAAGTCGCCGCTGAACTATGACCGCTCTCGTTCTTCAGTTACCCTCCGTTTTCTTTTTCTTCACAAGAGCTACTTCTCCGAGAGTTACCTTGCGGGGCTGGAGTAGATGTGTAGAGGGAACCTTGGGTTCTGAAGGTGGAACGAGTAGTTTCACCCTCAGCGCGTGTTCAAGTTTACTCGCAAGCTTGTGATCAGGGATCATTTTCCCGCTCTCAATCTTCCGAAGAACCGAAACCTTTTCTCCAATTTTTCTCCCCAAATTCTCGTGGCTCAGCCCCAACTTTTCTCTTCCTTGCCTCACGCGTAAACCAAAATTGTCCACGAGCTCCAACTCTTGGGCGGGTTCCGGGGGCTGCTTCTTCGTGATGATCTTGGGTGGAGAAGGCTTGACCAGCCTTTTCATGCGTTGTGGGGGCGGTAGTTCCCAAGAAGCTGAACTCAATTTGACGCAGTTTCCGCAAACAATCATTTTGGCTCCTTCAATTGTTGCTCTGTAGGATTTCCCGACGATTCGGTTTCCGCAGACCTCGCACTGCACGAAAAGCATCACCTAAACTATTTTATCACAAGCCTATTCCTTATACTTTTTGAGTAACCACAAGTTATATGGTAGAAACCTGCATATTAGTTGAAACGGAGGGAAATGTATGAAAGCCTTGAGAAAGAAGAATATTAAAAAGAAGAAAAAGCATCTGGAGAAAGTGGGAAGATAACCGAAAGGTTAAACCTATCGGCGAGGAAGAACAGTTTCAGTGCATTCACACTAGCAATGCGCGCGCAAATAAATCAAACACTTGGTATTTTCTTGAGTTTGAACTTCTCTTCAAGCTTGGGAACTAAGACTTCTATTTGCGACCTTCCATACCATCCGTTTCCGAGTGAGGGGATTAGATTATTCTTGATGTGCATAATATCGTCTTTCTTGAAACGTTTGATTATTTTGCCATCTTCGATCTTGACATACTCTTGAAATAGAGCTTAAGAGAGAGCTAATGGGAGAACCTATCAAAATGTTGCTTGTGAAAAATTGCAGTCAATCTGTAGCCACATGACAAAACTACAAAATGAGCTTAAAAAATCTTGAAAGGTCAATTGCAGCAAGAAGTGCCCCGTCCCAAAATAGTAAAAACTGTATATGCGCGCGCAATGCATTGAACGATTCAATGCAGTTTCCACAACTCTTTTATACGCACAATGATGCGCGCGATTTAATCCCTATCTTTTTTAAATCTACTGTGTTATGTCTTGCGTGCTCCTTTTTCCATAATTTGTAGAGCCTGAACTCTGAAGTGTGAAAGGTCTTCTGCGCTAACTCTCGTGAAAATATCTTCGAGTTTATGAAAATCTTTTGTAGCATTATACGTTTCCTTAACTTCAAGTTCGCTTACCTTTTGGGCGTAGAATACATCACCGGTCGGCACTACAAGAATTAGAACAGAGTCATCCCAGAATTCTTTAATATACGCGATTCTTTTCTCGTATATTAAAACTCTTGTTTCCTCTGGCGCTCTTCGCATCTTTACCTCAGCAAGTATCACATCCTTTCTTTTCTCGTCATATACAAGCAAATCTGGAGATGACCTTATCCTACGAACTGTTCTGGAATTCTTTGCATCTTTAACATTCAGCTTCTTTTTCATGTCTGAAAATGCACTCTCGTATCCATAAGGATAGACTAAATACCCTGACTTTTCCAACAAAGCTTTTATCAGTTCCTTTACTTGATTGCCTTTAAGCATAGCATCATAAAATTTGTTCAACACAATACCCTCTTGCTTATTATTTTTACGATGTTCACATATTTAATGCACGCGCATTGAACGTTCTGAAAATTTATATGAACCAGTTAAAAAACGTAAAACCCCGATGAAAAGGGTTAATTATGGAAATTTAGGCGTTTCGGATAAGTGCGGAAAAGCTTTGTTTACGGAATAAGTTATAACTTGTGTTTTTCTTAAAGTTATTCCTTTATACTTGTCGAATTTGATGGTGAAATCATGGGCGATATATCTAACGCTCTCCAGAAAATAAGGAGTATAGCGGATTATCAGTTTGGAGGAGGAGTGGGAGGAAAACTTTTCCCAAGTGAAGTTAGAATCGTTTACTCGAAGAGAACCGGGAGAATACGCCACATCTATTTGGGAGAGGAAATGTTAGCCACCCTACGCCCCACCGACGGACTTTTTTCCCTAACCATTACAGGAGCCAAGCGAATAATGGAGGACGTAAAGCCTCAAAGATTATGGGTTAGAATTCAGGAAGATGCCGAGCCCTTTATCCTCAGGGGCAAGAGCGTCTTCGCAAAACACGTGACCGACGCTGATGAAGAGATTCGTCCTCAAGAGGAAGTGATAGTCATAAACGAAGAAAACCAAGTTTTGGCTGTGGGAAAGGCATTGCTAACTGGAAAAGAGATGAAAGCTTTTGAAAAAGGAGTAGCGGTACGGGTGCGAAGAGGCGCTGCAGAAGAAGTTAAGAAGGAAACGACGAGAGTATAGTAGACGAGGAGAACAGCGTTGATGAGAAGAAAAGTGAGCCCGAGAGAGGCAAAAAGGATGATGCAACGCATGGGTCTCAGCATGGAAGGAATACCCGACGCCGAAGAGGTCATCATCCGAACGAGCACAAAAGAAATCGTTGTGGAAAACCCGGAAGTCGCTGTGCTCGACGTCCACGGACAGAAAATCTTTCAGGTGACGGGAGAGATCACAGAGAAGAGAATTGAAAAAAAACTGGAGATTCCAGAGGAAGACGTCAGGCTTGTTGCAGATCAGACTGGTAAAAGTGTGGAGGAAGCGAAGAAGGCGCTTGAAGAGACAGGTGGCGACCTTGCGAAGGCCATACTTCTCCTCCAAGCAAAGGGCTAACCAGATCAGAATTGTTTGAGCACGTCTTGTTTTTCCATGATGTAGCCGCAGTAATGACACTTTAAGCGAAGGGGTTCCTCACGTTCCACGTAGAACGTGGGCTGTATGGGCTCACTGCTGTTGGAGACGCAAGCTGGATTTGCGCATTTCACTATTCCACGTATGGTGGGGGGCAGCTTAACCCTTTGTTTTTCCGCCACCCTGTAGTCCCGAACTATGTTGATGGTGGCGTGGGGAGCCAGCAAAGCTATTTTGTCCACCTCTTTTGAGTTTAGTTCTCTCCCCTCCACCTTTACCATGTCTTTCACCCCGAGTTTCTTACTGGGAACATTCATGGCTATGGTCACAACTCCTCCTGTGCGACCCGTGATTCCTAGAATTTTTGCTACGTCAAGGGCGTGACCAACTGTAATGTGGTCGATCACTGTGCCGCTTTTAATCTTGGACACCCGTAGGGTCTTTTCAGCCATGTCCACCGACCTTCTGCAATTATTATTCTGAGGTTATTAGTAAAAAGAGTTATTTGTGGTTTGTTAAATCTTGTTTGGTGTCGAGGTTGGAGTTTAAGGGAAGGGACATAATCTCAATCAAGGATTTCACACGTGAGGAAATCGACTACATTTTGAAGATTGCAGGTGCCATGGAGCCCATAGCGAAGAGCGGGGCGGACATGCTTGAGAGAAAGACATTGGCAACCCTCTTCTTCGAGCCTAGCACGCGGACTCGACTGAGCTTCGAGGCAGCCATGCACAAGCTTGGGGGGTCAGCAATAGGGTTTGCAGAGGCGGAAATAGCCTCAGTTAAGAAGGGAGAAAACCTCGCAGACACAGTGCGCGTTGTGGAAAGCTATGCAGACGTCATCGTCTTGCGACATCCACTAGAGGGAGCGGCTCGACTCGCCGCTGAATTCGCCAAGGTTCCAATAATTAACGCTGGGTCCGGCGCGGAAGAGCATCCAACGCAAGCGCTGCTGGATTTGTACACGATTCTCAAGGAGAAAGGAAGAATCGACGGACTCAACATTGCTTTGATGGGGGACCTGCGTTATGGACGCACGGTTCATTCTCTCGCCTACGCGCTTTCGCTCTACGACGTGAGGTTGCACCTGGTTTCGCCGGAGTCTCTTCGGATGCGGAGGGAGGTGTTGGACGCCATTAAGGAGAAGATAAAAGTTGTAGAGAAAACCGGGGTTGAGGAGGTTCTGCCAGAAATGGACATACTCTATGTGACGAGGATTCAGAAGGAGCGTTTTCCAGACCTAGCTGAATACGCGAAGGTTAGGGGAGCGTACAACATCGACCTTGAGACGCTGAAAAGCGCGAAGAAGGACATGATTATTCTGCACCCGCTTCCGAGGGTTGAAGAGATCGCCGCCGAGGTGGACTCGACACCCCACGCCAAATATTTTCAGCAAGTTTGGAACGGCATAGTCACGAGGATGGCACTCCTAGCACTAGTCTTAGGCGCAATAGAATAAGTCTGTTTACGAGGCAACTCTGTATCTGTCCACGAGTTCTTTCTTTTTAGCTTCGTTCCATCCGCTTACTGCTTGGTAGTAGCCCGTCACCCTTGACCACCACTCTACGTTCGGGGACCCACAGCTGGGACAAAGCTTGTTAATTCCTCCTGTAACCTTTCCGCAGCTGTTGCAGATTGTTAGGTCTTTAGTGTAAGCGTAGTAGCCCACGTTGGTCCGGGTGGCTATCCTCTGGGTTAGTTTGTAGAGCGCCTCTGGATCTGGAGAGTTTTGTCCAAGCCAGACGTGGAACATGTTTCCTCCGTTTAGGAGTGGGAAGAACTTTTGCTCTATGTCTATCCTATCAATTAGGTCTTTTTTGGCTCCTACGTAAATGTGGGTTCCGTTGCTGTAGTAGATGGGGGCATCTGTTTTCCCGTCGGCAAGCGCAGATCTTGCTCCGTCTAGGTCTCCTTTAACAAGTTTCTCAGCTTTATCGCGATGCTCTTCTGTTAGGAGATCTGCCACGGCGAATCTCTGAGCTGTGGACTCGGCTGGTGTCCTAGCCAAAGTGAGCTTTAGTCCACTCTTCTCTTGGAGTTCCCTCTTATACTTCTGCATTTCCAAAATTAGCTTAACCAATATTCTAATGGCGTCTGGATGCTCGTGAAGCTGATAGCCTGTGTGCCACTGGGCCATCTCGTTTCCACCCACAAAACCTATGGTGAAAACAAGTTCGTCGAAGTCTACAGCCGGAGGGCCTTTCCCACCGGTTTTAGGGTCTATTGGACGTTGAGTGGCGAAGGGAATCCGGTTGCGCTTTAATATGAGGTTCATCCACTTCTTCTTCATTCTGAATATTTCAACAGCATAGTCCATGAGTCTGCGACTTTCCTCGAAGAGCTTAGAATCATTTCCTTTTGCCTTGTAGGCTATTCTCGGAAGGTTTAGGCTTACAACCTGCCAACTTCCCATGGTGAAGTGCTTTCCGTTGTTGAAATAGAGCTTATCTTCGAAGTCTGAACTGTCTTCAGGTGTTTCAACAAAGCAGTAAGCACAACATTGATAACAGGACACGCCTTTGCCGTAGCCCCTGTAAGCTGGTATCATATTGTCGAAGTAGGGGGTTCCAAACTTGGCTACAACCCTGTGAACATCCAGCCAGAACTCGTCGTACTCCGGCTTGAAAAACTCGGGGCTTATACTGTTTTCGAGTTTTGGGAAGTTGAAGGGCTTACCCCAATGGTCACCTTGATAAGCAACATTGTAAAGCGCCCTAAACATGAGGCGAACTTCTTCCTCGTAGTCTCCATAGACGTCTGGTCCAACATGCCCCCTCATCACCACAGGAACCTTCCTCCAGAGTTCTGGAACTCCAGGCTGCACCTGAACATTGCTGAAGACGAGTTGTCCACCCCTAGCCACATAAGCCTGAGTGTACTCAAAGAACATCATCTGCATGAGCTGCTTAACTCTTTCATAGCTTAGTCCCCTCATGTAGGGAGCGAGGAAAACTAGGAAGTTGTAGAAGCCCTCACCGCCCGCAAAGTTTGTCTGTGCAGAAGCAAGAATTTTGGCGGTGTGAAGGATCGCAACTTCCGGATGCTTAGCTGGACCAGCAATGCTTGTTCTGGTGCCCATCCCGTCTGGCATTAGGCCATAATAAAAGAAGTAGCGGAGGTCCCAATCTTGACAGAAAGGCCTCGTTCCAAAGTATTCTAAGTCATGTATGTGCAGGTCCCCGGCCAGATGAGAGTCAGCCAGTTTCGGAGGCATCAAGAGCAGGTACTCTTCTCCAGAAACCCAGTCCGCCTTTCTCTTGTGAGCGGTCTCAGCGTTTGGCTGGAGATTCGCATTTTCGTTAGCCTTGTAGCCTTGTCCCACATCCATTAGGTAGGCGTCGTAAACTGGTGCACCCACCCTAGTTAAAATGTTACGGTAAGTGGCGTACTCTGGGTTTTCCATCGACTTGTCCAACAAAACATTATTTACCAATTCTCTTATGAGCGGTCCGCTTACGAAACTGAGCCGTAGGTTTAGGACTTTTCTCTCAACTTCGGTGGCTATCTGCTCAGCTTCTTCCTCACTTATCGGCTTTACCTCATAAAATTCCTTGGCGAGCTTTGTCTCTGTTAAGAGCTGTTTCACGATGGCGTTTCGATCCCACGGCACGATGAAGCCGTCGCTTCTCCTGACCATGGGTCGCGTTTCATTCGTGTCCACCTATTTCCCCTCTAAAATCTCTAGAATCTTAGCATCCGCTAGCCTGTCTCCCTCAAAAAGTTGATTCTCTGTATAAACTACTTTTCCAACCTCTAGAGCTGGCGCCGACAGAACTACAAAGTTTCTCATGACTAGATCTGTCATAACATTTACGTCTTCTAGATTCTTCTCTTCAAACTCTCTATTCCTGTCTTTCAGCCACTCCTTCAGCAAAGTGCATCTGGGGCATCCGCCAGATGTGTAAACTACTACTTTATTCCCCCGAGAAAGTAAGTTCACAGAGTGTTCAGATGAATCCATGAGAACCACCTCGCGCGGTGCGGTGAGGTGAAATAGAGGTAGGGATGCGAGTAGTATTTTAAATTATTTAGAAAAATTGTTTAAAATTCTGTATTAAAATCAATCTGAAATTAACATGTACGATGCTCGCTCGCCCAAAGCAACACGCTGGGTTGGCATCCATTGGGATGATGCCGAATGCTTGGCGGGTACACGGCTGAAGCAAATTAGCATATTAACTGATCCACACAATGGGCACTTCGACACTATCCCATAAAAAGTCTTTTGACAACGAGTGCAGTAAGCGAGGTTTCGGTTGTAGGCGTAGAGCCCCATGTGATATGCTTTGGTGATTTGTCTTGTGGTGGATAAAAGCTCGTCAGGGTTCTGCTCTAAGTCAGCGAGCTGTATGAGGGTTAGGTGGCTTCCTGGAGTCAACTTATGAAATCTCTGCTCGATGCTTAAGCGGTTTTTCCAAGGAATATCAGCGGTCAAGGGCACAGCAACCATGTCAGTGTAGAAAGGCTGTTCCTTTCCACCCTGAACTTGAACTCTAGCCCACCCGTACTTTTCCACATCTAATTCCGCCAGTCTTTTCGCGGCGTTAGCATTGGGCACCATGGAAAGGACTGCTCGAGTCTCAGGCTTCTTCGCGTCTCTACTAACGTCGTTGAAAAGGCTCTTCACGATTTCTTCAGCCAAACTGAGGGCCTTTTCATCTTCATGCACAGCTTTTCCAGACAGCGACCGAACTGCCTCGTTTAGCCCCACAAAACTTACGAGGCGGGTGGAATTTTCAAGTCTGAAGTAGCGGTCGCCGTCGGCTTCTTGAGTGAGGAAGGGGAGGAGTCCCTCTCTTGCGCGGCGCTTGATTGTTCGGTGTTTTATCTCTAGGGCGCGCAGTGTCATCTCCAACTGTTCGTCTAAGAGTCTGAAAAATCTGGCTTGATCTCCTTCCGCGTCGTATGAGACCCTCGGCAGGTTTATTATGACGCTGTCGAGGCTTCCTGTTTGCAGAGTGTCCAGTTCCCAGTCTCCTTTCCAGTCGGCGGCAAACCTGCACCCCGTTGCAGTGTAGGAGGCTTGCCTCTGTTCTTTGGGGTAGAGGTTGGCGAAGTAGGGGAGTCCAGTTTGGGCCGCAAGCCTATGGGATTGGAGGAGAAGATCCTCGCACTCTTTGCTTCTGAGTGCCTCTCTCCTCAGCTTTATGATTAGGCTGGGGTTAAAAACGGGTTTGTGTCTGTCGTCTTCAAACATCACTTCGAGGAGGAGGGAAGCGATCAAACGGGTTTCCTCTGTGAAATCCGCGTAGTAGCCGACATCCTTTCCACCGGGTCCAATAGCGTTTCTTTTCTCTAAGAACTCAGGGACAACGAGTTCTATTCCGAGCGATGCCTCTATGGGGAGGCCTTTGTCTGACAGGAACTGGTTTAGGTTTGAGATGAAGAATTGTAGGCCTTCTCTTACCCTCTCTGCTGTGAGGCCTTTGGCGAATGGCGCTAGGAAAACGTTGAAGAAGTCTAGGGCCTGCTCTCCGGATATCTCTGTGGCGGCGAGTTTGAGGAGGTTGGATGCTGTTAGTAGGGCAGACTCGAAACTTTTGGGAGGTAGGTAGGAGGGGCCTGTGAAGCTGGGTCTTCCGGGGTTTAGTCCTTGTCGGAAGAAGAAGCGAAGGTCATGCACGAACTCGTTGGGTTTTAGTATCCAAGAGCCCAAGTTGTTAATGTGGAGTGCTCCGGAAAGGTGGGCGTCGGCGATGTCTCGGGGAAGCACGTTTAGGAGAGTGTACTCCTCCATCACGGCGTCTCCAGCTGCCCCGTGGACGGCTTCAACGCCCAGCGATTGAGTCCCTATTGACCGTATTAGTTGGGTTACGTCGTGGACTGGGAGTCCTAGGCGTGTAAGTTTGTGTCGGTATTCTTCTAGTCCCCTTTCTATCAGGATTGCGTTCACGATTTCTCTTATGAGGGGGGCGGTGAGATATTTTGTTCTGAATTCTGAGAGGCGTCTTTCCGTTTCTCTTGAGATTTTTTGCGCCAGGTCTATGGGTACGTTTGCCTCCTTCACCAAGGACTCTGCGATTTTGTTTCTGTCAAACTCTTCCATGGCTAAGCGTGAAGTGCGAACGAGCATTTTCGCCCTCTGGAAGAAGCGTTCTCTGATTTCTTCGGCGACTCCAATCATCATCTGTCCGAGTTCGGTGAGGCGGTACTTCTTGGTTTTCACGTCTGGCTCAATAAGATTCGCTTTTAGGAGGAACTTTAGGTGATAGGCGAATCTTCCGGCGTCTCGGGCGGGGTTAAGGCGGAGGATGCTCATGATTTCGGTGTAGGAGAGGGGTCCTCTCTCGAAGAGGAGGTCTAGAACTTTCAGTCGCATGGAGGATGAAACAGCCTTGAGCACTCTCACGCCTGATTGCCGGCGAAGCAAAACTGGAACACCCACAGACTAGTAATGTTGGTTTAGTTTAAAAAATTAAAGTAAGTGTTGTTGGTTATTCTTTCTAACCTCCCCCTATAGCCTCCCATCCCCTTTTTGGCGCAAGCAGTTTTTCTGAGAAAAAATTGTTTTCAACATACCTTTTCCATATATGATCCAAATATAGGAACCCCGTATAGCCCCGCCCTAGGAGGATTCCGTTGTGTTGGGCCTTTTCACTGTCTTTTTGCGGCTTTCTATAGAGGAGGGAGCATTGTGCGTGTGGTTTGGGTTTGAAGAGAATGCTTATGTAAAGCGTGTTGCTAGACATGTTTTATTAGGGGCTGTCGGCTAGCATGGTCTAGGCTCTGAGCCTCGGGCGCTCGGGACGGGAGTTCAAATCTCCCCAGCCCCACTATGAGAATACCGACGGTTAGTTTGTGTTTTTCTTCCTCTTGATGAGTTCTCTGGCGACGATGACTCCTGAAACCGAGGCTTGCACTAGTCCTCTTGTCACTCCTGCCCCATCTCCTATTGTGAATAGATTGCGAATCTTTGTTTCTAAGCAGTTGCTTAACTCCAACCTCGAAGAGTAGAACTTTACTTCTACGCCGTAGAGTAGCGTGTGGTTTGAGTTCACTCCTGGCGCAATCTGATCCATTGCCTCAAGCATCTCGCGTATGTCCGCTAGGTATCGGTAGGGCAGAACGAAGCTGAGGTCTCCAGGCGTGGCGTTTTTTAGGGTTGGAGTGACCACGCTTCTTCCGATTCTTTCTTCTGTTGAACGACGTCCAGCCTTTAGGTCGCCAAGCCTCTGAATTATTACTCCTCCGCTAAGGAGGTTGGTGAGTCGGGCGAGGTATTTTCCGTATGCGATTGGCTCCCTAAACGGTTCAGTGAAAGAGGTGCTGACTAGGATAGCGAAGTTCGTGTTTCCAGTTTTCCTCTCTGCGTAGCTCTGACCGTTCACCGTTAAAACACCATCATACGACTCAGTTATCACTTCGCCTTCAGGAGCCACACAAAAGGTTCTCACTTGATCGTCGAAGGATTTGGAGTAATATACGAACTTGGGCTCGTACAAAACCTTTGTCAGTTCTTCCAAAACTGGAGCCAAAATTTCAACCCTAACCCCTACATCAACAGGGTTGTTGGGTGTTTTCAATTTTAATGTCTGCGCCTCAGACTTCAACCATTCGGCTCCACTTCTGCCAGGAGCCACGACAACGTATTTCCCGTAAATTTTTTCTCCAGCAGTTGTTTCCACCCCCTCAACAGTCTGGTTCTTCATTAGAAGACCCTTCACCTCTGTTTCAGTTCGAATCTCAACCTTGTCATTTAGGTGACTACGCATCCTACGAAGCACATCAGCACATTTTTCGGTGCCCATATGGCGCAGCTTCTGAGGAACCAGTTTAAGCCCAGCAAATGAAGCTTTTCTCCTAATCTCCTCAACCTTGTCTGGATCGGTTCCGTAGAGATGCTTGGGCGCCCCAAACTTTATGTAAATTTCATCCACGTAATCCACGAGGTCTAAGAGTTCCTTCTCGTTGCGGTACTCGTTAAGCCAACCTCCAACTTCAGTGGACAAAGTGAGCTTTCCATCGCTGAAGGCTCCTGCGCCTCCCCAGCCTGACAAAAGGGTGCAGGGATCACAGTTTACACACCCCAAACCTCGGCTTGCTGGACATTTTCTCTTGTTAAGGTCAGGTCCCTTATCCAGCATGAGCAGGCTTAGATTTGTGTTCTGGGTTAGCTCTAGGGCGGAGAATATGCCTGCTGGACCAGCCCCAACGATTATGACATCAAACTTCAAGAGCTATTCCCCACAGAGGCCCAAAACAACATGTAACAACTACCATATATGCTTTAATGAAAAATGCCACCTAATTCTAGGATGACTTACGCTAACAAAACGCCTTCAACCATAATCTGAGACGCGAACAAGCCACATACTATTTTTCATCTCGTTAATCCTTGATCGCCTCAAGCAGACTCATCACGTTCCAAAGCTTCACCCTAGTGTAAGGCGGCATGTTGGGATCCTGAAGAATCTCGTCTAGAGTGGATATGGCATTAGACGCCCTTACTGCCGGAGTGTACTCCATCAACTGCAAGGCACTCATCGAATCCTTCGCGGCTCTCCTTATATTTCGAGGAGTCGTGGTGTCCTCCGAAATCTGCCCAAGGATAACTAAAGCCTGTTTTATCCTCTCCTCATACTCCACCATCTTCTTCTTACGCACCATACAAAACCCTTCCAGAAGTGTAGAGGGATACTTAGACTACACTAACTCCTATTATTATTCTAGTGCTAATTTATACTGTTTGGTGCATGCCCTAGAATTTTGTTATACCTAATACACTGGGGCCCTCTGTCAAAAAACTCTTAGGCTTCGCACATTTTTCGTTCTGCTAAGGTTCAATTGAGAAAATAGCCCATTTACAGCGCTTCTATTTCCTAATCGCATCCAGTTCTAACAATTTTATCACGGATTCTCTTTGCCTCGTCGCAGTCCTCTTTAAGACGACGCAACTCCTCGAGTTTCTTCTTGAGCTCAGCCACTTCCCGCTGAATTTCCTTTAGTTTGTCACTCAATTTTACCACAGAGTGCCAAGCTGATGTACAGCTAAAAATCAGTTATGAAGGGAAAATCAATATTCAGAATCAAGATTTCTGCAGATATAGATGGAGCAAGAAGAAATTAGTATAAATCAGTGCCGATTACTTATTATTCTCGTTGATCAAGATTCCTTGAGGCTGCAGAGTTGCCTGAAGATACAAAGCCCATTCAAAATATGGCGGACCTGCTCAGGCAGGGAGCAACTCTCACAGAGCTCTCCTGCCCAGCCTGCTCCTCTCCTCTGTTTAAACTTAGAACTGGAGAACTCTGGTGTGCCCAGTGTCAAAAACGTGTGATTGTGGTAAGGGAGGGAACGCCACCAACAGAGGCGACGGGTCTAGTGGCCCTCGGAGACCTAGAGTCCACCGTTATCAAGAAGATAGAGGAGATTGAGAAGAAAATCAGAGAAGAAACAGATCCTCAACAACTGGAAAAGCTGAGTTCTCTTCTCTCCAAGTTGCTCGAAAACCTTGAAAAGCTAAGAAAGATGAAGAGGACATGAAGGGCTAAAGATTGCTGGGACGTTACGAAAACTTTCCCGAGGTCGTCCACAGCGTTGCAAGGTTCACCCATCAATCCACAGAAAGGAAACTGCAACAATCGATCCTCCATGCCCTCCATCGGTTAAATCAAGAAAAACACGACTTGAACACCATGTCACCCTTCTCCACACCAGAATGCGAAGTTAGCTTTGAATTCGGAGTAGCCGAAGGCATAACCTTCAACTACCTAGACAGAGAGGAACTGGAAAGATTTCAAAAGGGCATCAAAAAAGAAGCGTTGCCGACACTCGACTTTTTCTGCGTCGTGCGTTACCACACCCTAAAAGAAGGAAAAAGAGTAGCGTTAAAGTTCGATTACCACATGCTCCGTTTCATGTTTCACAAAAACGATGTGGAACTGCGGGTCGCTCATGAGCGGGGCACCCGACGTGTTTGTTTAGAAGATCTCGTCAACTTCATAGTAAAGCGTGTAGATGAGGAACTTTCTAAAACACGGCTGAAACCGCTGAAGCTGGAGTATTTGTAAACCCCTTAGCTTTGCTTTACGTTTTATTATCAGCGACTAAAGGGCGCGCTCTCCTAGGGTTAGGCTTATGAGCTGTTGTAGGCCGTTCCTGATTATACTCAGGGTTACTGGGTCTCCGGGACGTTTGTTTCTTTCCACGTAAACTATGAGGTCGTTGAGTTCCCTCACCGGAAGATCGTTAATTCCCACTATTATGTCGCCGCCTATCAGAATTTCTTGTCCGCCTATTATAACCGACTCTATTCCACCTTGAAGCCCAGCTTGATCCGCTGGACTGCCCGGAACTACATCGATTATGAGGAAGCCTTGGGGTTTTTCCAGTCCGATATATTGTGCGATGGCAAGGTTGACATCTATTCCAGAAATGCCTATCCAAGGATGTATGTAGGTGCCGCTGGTTATCAAATCAGGGAGTTCTCTTTTCACCGTGTCAGAGGGTATGGCGAATCCTACACCAGCGAAAGTTCCCGAGCCCGATATTATAGCCGTGTTTACGCCCACCACTTGGCCTTTGAGGTTAACGAGGGGCCCACCGGAGTTTCCGGGGTTTATGGCGGCGTCTACTTGGATGATGTCTATGATTAAGTAGCCTCCGGGGGCTTCTAGTTCTCTTCCTAGGGCGGAGACTATGCCAGAGGTTATGGTGTCGCTGAGACCAAAGGGGTTTCCTATGGCTGCTACTGGTTCTCCAACAGTGAGGGCGGAGGAGTTTCCAAGCACAACTGGATGTAATATTGTAACTTTTGGGTCGACTTTGATGACGGCTAGGTCGCTGTAGGGGTCTTCGCCAACTCTGCTGGCCGTGGTAATATTTCCGTCCAAGAACGTGATTTGTATGGTGGTGGCGTCTTCAATTACGTGATAGTTGGTTATAACATGGCCTTCAAGGTCGTAGATGAAACCTGAGCCTAAGCCTAATTCGGTTTGAATGAGAACTATGGAATGTTTAATCTGATCGTAGATTTCAGGCCAAGGCATTAAGCCTGTTTGGTTTATGTAGTCTAGGATGTCAAATTGTTGCTGCAGATCTTGGAGTTGCCCCTTTTGATCGTTAAGGCTTTTTTGGAGAGTGGAAAGCTGGTTTTGAATGTTGAAGTAGGCTATTGTGAAAATTCCAGTGTTAATGATAAGGATGGCAAGGATAATGATGAAGGCGTATGCCCATTTGTTGGAGGAGGGAGATGATGGTTTTTCTGCCATAGACTATGTTCTCCTTTTACAGTGGGTAGAAAAGATTGGGTTATAAAAATTTGTTGATGATCGCTGTAAGCCTTATACGGTTACACCGAGACTAAGATGAGTTAATCCTTCAAAAAATCGAGAACAACCGCCAAAATATCTCTTGATATCTCATTTTTCGGTCTGTTTCCGTCCACACGTATTAACCGTCCATTCTCCACAAATTTCATGTAGACTTTCCTAACCTTCCGCTGAACTTCCAGCCTCTCCATAACCGACCTTTTCCGTTTTATTCTTTTGACCACCACCTCTGGAGGGACGTCGATGTAAATGGCTAAGTCGGGGGTGACTACTGATCTGTTGATTTCCTCGATCCAGTTTAGGTCTAAGCCCGCTGCTCCTTGATAGGCTAGGCTGGAGTAAACGTATCGATCGGAAACCACGATCTTCCCCTCCTGCAACGCGGGCTTCACTCTTCGCTCCAAGTGGTCAACCCGATCAACAGCGAAGAGGAGCGCCTCCACCGCAATGGGCACACGCCTCTTCCTTTGAAGAATGTAGCTCCTTATGAACTTCCCGATATCGCCTGGACTTGGCTCAGTTGTGTACATGGCTTCAAAGCCCCTTCGCCTCAGTTCTCTTACGAGTCGACGAGCCTGTGTGGTCTTTCCGCTGGCGTCAAGCCCCTCGATGCAGATGAAAGCTCCCTTTTTCCCCATGCGTCAGCCTCGCCATCCATGTCAACTCGGCTCAGACATAAATGACTTTTCATCGATCACTTTATAATGCATGTAAAACTCAGAAGATAGCGGAGACCTTGACGATGCGGCGATACTGGGGTGAGATTAAGGATCCTGTCCACGGATATGTCTACATCACCGAGGCTGAGAAAGAGGTCATCGACTCTTTACCTGTGCAGAGGCTTCACCGGTTGAGGCAACTCGCCGGAGCAGAGTACGTTTACCCCGGCGCCAACCACACCCGGTTTGAACACTCGGTGGGAGTCATGCACCTAGCCGGGATTTTGGCAGAGAACCCCCACCTCTCCCAACTTCTCTCCGAAAACGAAGTTCAAAAAGTTAGAATAGCTGCTCTTCTTCACGATGTAGGACACGGCCCCTTCTCCCACATCTTTGAACACCTTCTCGTAAAATTCTTGAACAAAACCCACGAGGACATAAACGTCTGGATTGTTCAAGAGTCAGAGCTGAGGGACGTACTGAAGGGCCTAGGATATGATCCAGACGAGTTGGCAAAGCTTTCGGTTGGACTACTGCACAAGCCAGGCCGAGCGTTCATGGATCAGATCATCCGAAGCGCGGTGGATGTGGACAAACTTGACTTTGTTGTCCGCGACACCTACCATACTGGCGCAGAATATGGGTACGTGGACATCTTCCGCCTCATCCACATGCTTGACGTGTTGGATGAAAACCTCGCGGTTGACCTTGGAGCCCTCTCAGCCCTCGAATCCTTCATACTGGCACGAATTGAGTCGTTTAAGAGCATATACTTCCACAGGGTTGGACGGGCAGTTCAAATTATGCTCGCAACAGCCATGGAAGAGGCAAAGGACGAGCTTGGCCTAGTGGACTTCAAATCGCCAGAGGATTACCTAGCCCTAGACGACTACACTGTGTGGACTATGCTGAAGGGCTGTAAGAAGTCGAAGGGGATCATAGAGAACCTAGAGAGACGTAAACTGCTCAAGTGCGCCTACGAGCAAACCTTCTACGTGAGAGACAAAACCGTTTCCAGCCTCTTCAGCGTAGAGGAAATTCGAAACCAGATGAGGGACAAAATCGCCTCAGAGGCAGGAGTTAAACCCGCATCCGTTGTAATTGATGTGCCAACGCTTCCATCTGTGCCATACCGACACTCGGTTCTCCTAGAACCTATGGAAATCCCTGTATTCCACAGAACCCGAGACGGAGAAAAGGTTCCTCAGCGGCTGAGTGACATATCTGGAATATTCGACGTTCTCAAGGGGTTCATAAACATCCTGCGTGTCTACACAGAGGAGAAGCATCGTGAGAGGGTTGGTGCTGCTGCGTCCAAGCTGCTCGGAGGAATTCCCTCTTCAGCAAAGATATCCTTCTAAGTTGACGTTAAGCTAGCGGTAGCTTTTCTGATCTCTGGCTCTCGCGCCCGGACCGCCGAACTTTTTCGGCTCCTTCTGCCTAGGGTCACCAGCAATCATGGTTCGGTCATACTCGGTTAAAACCGTTTTAACGTGCTTGCTCTTCGTCCATTTTACTAGAGCCCTAGCAATGGAGGTACGCGCAGCTTCAGCTTGCCCCATAAAGCCTCCACCAGACACCTTGATGTCTATGTCAAGTTGTTTCCCAACCTCGCCAACCTGGAGGAGAGGTTCCATGATTTTCCAGCGGGCGATTTCCGGCTCAAAAATCTCGATGGGGATATTGTTTATGCGTATTCTTCCCTTTCCCTCTCTAACTGTTGCTCGGGCGATGGCGGTTTTTCGCTTCCCGCTCGTTAGCAGAACTTTTTTGGTTTTTGACATTTTATTCACCCACTGGAGTCCATCCTATTCTTTTGGCTAGCTCCTCCACCCTTATGTATGGGCATTTCAGCTTTTGTGCGTTGGCTTCTGGTATTGTTTGTGTTTCCTTGCCTTTATACTCCTCAGGCACTCCGAGGAAAACCCGGAGCCTCTTATACGCCTGTTTTCCCTTTGGCTTCTTCCAAGGAAGCATGCCTCGCACGGTTCTTCGAACGATCTGGTCTGGCCTCCTTGGGTGGAAGGGTCCTTTGCCTGGGTGGCCGATCTCTAGTAATGCCTTCGTCTCCTCCACAATGCTGAGTCTTCTGCCCGATATAGCTGCCTTCTCCGCGTTTACAATGACTATTGTTTCGCCTTGGAGGAGACGCTTGGCTACGGTGCTGGCCACCCTGCCCAAGATCAATCCTGTTGCATCGATTATCACTGACCCAGTGCTCATTGAGTCCACCAGTACTCCTTGGCTTTTCCTCACTATCTACGGAACAGATAAACATTTTCCTTTAGTTGATGTGTACTTATTTCTAGCAGACCCAAAACCTATAACTCGAACCAAAGAATATCGGATGAACCAAAATGCCTTGTAAGACGGTCTTGTTTGTGTGTTACGGGAACATATGCAGAAGCCCTATGGCAGAAGGCTTTCTTAACAAGTTGTTAGAAAAGATTGACAAACCCGTGGAAGTCGAGGTTCTTTCAGCAGGTTTAAACGCTGTTGGAGGACCACCTACGCCAGAGGCCATGGAGACCATGAGGGAAGAAGGCATAGACATTTCTGGTTTCAGGTCAAGGCAACTAACTGAGGAGCTAATTGAAGAGGCGGACCTAATCCTAACCATGAAAAAACATTACAAAGACGACATTATTTCACGTCACCCAGAAGCTAAAGGCAAGGTTTTCACGCTAAAGGAGTTTGCGGGTGAAACAGAGAATCTAGACATTGAAGACCCGTATGGCAAAGGCATGGAAGCCTACAAAACATGTGCAAGAGAAATAAAACAAAGCTTAGCCAAAGCCTTCAAAAAGATCGTTAAGAATGTTTAGGTAGTCATATCATAATGGTTGTTTCGCGAACTTCATCCGATGATTTTCACGCCAGTACCCTTCGGGTTTTTCTTCACCAAATCCGGAATAGACAGGCATTTTCCTCTAGCCTTCAGAATTTTTGACTTTGCCTGATCAGAGAAGGCAAAGGCAGCCACGCTGACGGGATGATCGATTTTTCCGACGCCCAAAACCTTTCCTGGAACAACCACAGTTTCCTTTTGCTGTGTGTATCGGTTTAGGCGGCTAACGTTTACGGCTGTGCGTCTCCTCCTTGAGCTGGACAGTTGACGGGCTAAGTCACGCCATATTCTCGCTTCATTCTCCCGAGCCTTCTTTCTAAGCAGTCGAATGAGACTTATTAGTTCCGGATTTGTTGTTCCAACTCGCCGCATCTATTTTGCCTTCTTCAACTTCTTAATAAACTCGTCGACTCTTTTGTCAAGGATGCTGAGAGATTCAAGCACAATTCGTTCAACTGGGAGAGCTCCGGTGGATTCGATGTCGAAAATAAACGTTTTTTTGTCCCAAGTTACCTCAACTGCGGGCGGGTCTGTTGGACAAGTGTCCATACAGTCTTCGCAGAGGGTGCAATCCATCAGGTTTCTAACTTCTATTTTCTTTTCAGCCGTTACAAGAACTTTCTTAGGACAAACCTTCACGCACTTCCCACACGCATCACAACGTTTTTCATCAATCTTGATCTGCGGAAAATACTTGTAGGCACACATGGAGACTGGTTGCCACTTCGCATGGTCTTTTCCCTTCCCAAGCCGGGCATACGCTTCCAATTTTATTTTCTGACCTGAGACTAACTTTACGATGAGAATCTTGTCGCTTACGGGTTTGATGTCGGGGTTTTCTGAAATCAGGTCTCCAGAGTACGCGGTCCTCATCTCGTTTACGGCTTCAACGTTCAGCGTCATGGCCACGCGGCAGAGGTTGCACCCGAACTCGCTCTTGCAAGGACATTCCTCGGGCAGGTTATAGGAGTCTAAATCGGTTGTGAGGGGGATGAGACCCAGTCTGTGAGCGAGAATTTCGTCGTGAAGCATCGAAGAGTTGTCAACAATAACCACATCCTCTATGGCCATGGAAGGAACCTCGGCCAACATGATCCTGCGCAACGAGTTCATGAAGGAAGCGTCGGTGTCTCGAATAATTAGCCGCATGGTGTTGTTGGTTTTATCTACAATCTCAACATCCAAAGAGTTCAACCCCTGCCTTTAACCATTCACAAACACCTGTTAGACCCTTCGCCCCCTCCGCCCTCCTTTCCTCCTAGTTCCGTTATGCGGAACCGGGGTGACCTCTTCGATGCGTCCAATGCGGAATCCAGCTCGAGCTAGTCCTCTTATGGCTGCCTGTGCCCCTGGGCCAGGTGTTCGGGCATCTGATCCTCCAGGAGCTCGAACCTTTATGTGTATGGCGGTTATTCCTTTGTCTTTAGCCGTGGCGGCTGCTTGAGCCGCGGCTCGCATAGCAGCGTATGGTGATGATTCCAGTCGATCTGCCCTGACAAACATTCCCCCAGAGGTTCTGGCAATGGTTTCGGCGCCGGATATGTCAGTGACGTGCACGATGGTGTTGTTGTAGGAGCTGTATACGTGGACTACCGCCCACCTATCACCCTTTTTGCTCATCAGGTTTCCTCCTCAACCTCTCCTTTAGCCTCTGTTTTCATCTCAGCCGCACCGGCGAAAGATTCTCTTAAGGGATGGTCTGGGTTTGACAGGGGGCTGGTTGGAGCGTAGGCTATCTTTTCCTCTTCTTTCTTCATAACAAGATAACTTGGAGAGGACACTCGCCTACCGTTGATGGCTACGTGTCCGTGTGTGATGAATTGACGAGCCTGATATATGGATTTGGCTAAGCCCCTTCGGAACACAAGTGTTTGAAATCTGCGTTCCAGAACATTTTCTAGGGCTAAGTCTAAAACGTCATCCAACGCCGCTTTTTCAGGAAGAATTCCGAGGCAGGTGAGTCTGTCGAGAAGCTGTTCCTCCTGTCTTTTTCTCTCCTCAGAAGACATGCCCAAAAGTGATCTGGCGATTCCTCGAAACCTCGATAGCATTGTCTTGTGGCGCCAAAGTTCCCTCTTGTTTCGCAATCCGTACTGGCCAAGCAATTTGAGTTCCTCTTGCAAAACATCGGTCTGCCAAGGAAAATTTGGGGTTTCGTATTTTTTCCGTTGCTTTTTGGGGTCACCCACTGGGAATCCTCACCCTTACTTTCTTCACACCTATAGCTTTTGCTTTTCTTCCAGTTGTCTTTGTTCGTTGTCCTCGCACCTTCAATCCCTGCGCGTGACGAAAGCCCCTCCAAGATTTCATTTTCTTCATTTCGTCGATGTCTGATTTGATCTGGAGGGTTAGGTCAGGGCCGATGAGATGAATATCTTTCCCGGTCTCTATGTCTTTTGGGCGGTTGAGAAGCCAATTAGGCAGTCCGTACTTTGCAGGGTTCTTTAAAATTTCCTCAATCTTTTCAACGTCGGTCTCTGGGAGAAATCCTAGGCGAATCTGCGGATCAACTCCAGCCTTTTTGGCGATCACGTTGGCCAGCCTGATTCCTATTCCCTTTACTCCGGTTAGGGCGTAACCTACAGTTTTGGCGCCGTCCAGATCTGTACCGGCGATTCGGATGATGTGGCGAAACTCCTTTGACATTCTGAACCGTCCATGAGCCCCTAAGCTAACTACGGAAGTGAATTGTAGTTTATTTAAACCTTGCTTTTGCCTCAGCCAAGAAAATGGGTTTTAGCTCTGCCAAAGCCTATTGTTTTTTGGCTAGTTTGGAATCTTACTTAGGATCCTTTCGTCCAAGGCTGGGTTGTAATTTCTTCATAAGAAGCTTTTTTCTTCTAAGCATTGCTGATTAATGGGAAGATTGATATTTTGGGTGTGGCATGTTATTAAGCATTTAAAAATGTGAAGAGTTTGGGTCCTGGCATAGAACTTTTCATATTGTTGATGTTGTTCTACATATTTGTCGGTGCTGCGATAGTGGCAGGTATTGCATATCTGATGACTGTCGCGTTCAAAGTTAAAATTAAATCTAAAGAGCTTGTACTGATTGTGGCGATGTTCTTTCTATTTTTCTCATTCTCTTCACTTTTACTCCGAGGAAAAGAGGAAGGAGTGACCGTTGGCTTTTTCGGTGATCCGACTAGATATGAGGGCAAACATCTTTTTTACGGACTTCCAGAAATATGGGCGAGGAAGTTTGAGCCTTACGATGTTACCGCTAGAAGTTTGTTCCTTTTCCCTGATAACATATATTTCATCGGCTTCTTTGTCGACTTCACTTTTTGGCTGGCATTTTCACTAATTCTAATCTACTCTGTAAAGATCTTCTCATTGAAAAGGATGAAAGCAAGAGACTTAGCAGAGCTCTCTTGATGGGTTTAATGGTAGCCCGGAATACGTGACTTATCTCGTTTAAATTTCTCAAATCACGAAGATTGGAGAGTTCGAATCTCTTGCTCTGCACCAACTTTTTAGCCAAGTTTTCAAATTCGCAGTTAGCGCGTTGTAAACAAAAGTGGACCAGGGGAGCGTGTTAGCTCTGATCATCAGTACCGCGCGAACTTGATAACTTAATTTATATGTATTCGCGCTATTAATGCTCTTAAGTTAGAGGATTGCTTAAGATGTCGACTCCCATAACGAAGACTCCTCCTCCAACCACTCTGCCTTGCAACCGATATTGGACGAGCCTCCGCCATGAATGTAAAAAATGTAAGGATAAAATGAAGTGCCCTATGTATCTCAGACACTGGAAGAAACATCAAAAACTTATGAGGTGATGAAAGTGACCGTAGAAAAGCTTTGCAAAATCGTGTCTCTTCAAATACATCGCATAAATGTGTACACACTAACTATTTTTGATGACGCTCACTTTTCCGCTTCTGCCAACCTTTAACTGACGTACACCTCTAAACACGATAACATTTGCGTTTTCAACTTGAATGAAATCACCCGCAGAAATCTCATCTGTTTGTTTGTTCCATAAAAGCAATTGAACGGTTCCAGTTTCGTCAGTGACGAGGACGTTTATCACATTAGCGTAGAAACCAAAACGGGTTGCGACCAACCTTGGCTGAGATACTTCGAGAATCCTTGCCTTTATGTTAACGCGTTTCATTCCAACCCTTAAATCTTTAATCTGATAGTGGTTTGATTTAGCCTCTTGGGCCGGGTTCCTCATAAACGACGGCCTATAGGTGAACTCTTTGAGTGGATTGGTTTTTGCAAGAATATACAGAGGTATAGGAAATTGCGCAACCACTCTATGACTGTTGGATATGAGAAATATTGCGTAATCCCGTGCCTTCAAACGGCATTCAATCGATAGTTCTCCACATGTAGCTTCCACATGTTGAAAAGCATCAAGAAAACTCTAAAAAATTTGCCTGAATCGATTTCGTGTTTCACTGAAATTCTAGCGAGATACTCGATAAGCCGAATGTCATCGTAGGAGTGAAACCTACCAGGGGGTCGCCCTCGCGTAGCCCATGCTTTGTTTCGCATTTTACTTGTTTCCTACTCTCGCGTCAAAGTGATTTCTATCGTTGAAACCATCATTGTTCTGCTTTCGCCCTCTCTTGGTGGCATTTCTTCTGTTCCTATGGTGATTTTGCCTATGGTCAGGTCTTTCATGAATCTGTGTCTGAGTATTTCGACGGCGTCGACGGCGGTGGTTATTGCTTGTCCTCTCGCCTTCAAAGTAACTTCTTTTGTGTTTGATCCGCTGAAGCTTGTTATAATCCCCAACACGTAATTCATCGGAGGCTTTCTCCCCACGTATATGACGTTTGGTTCTCTAGACAAAATTCAACTTCCTCGTTGTAGGTGCTGATAAACACAATAGGCGAACCTCGCTTTTAAACACCACTGATATTCTCTAATAACTAAAATGCACAGGCGTCTACTTAGCGGCACCATCTACTAGAATCGTGTCTGGCTAAAGTGCTTGTCAGAATTACCTGTTCTGATTTGAGGCGCAAATTATTTAACGAACTTCTTTGGATGGCGTTTGAATTTTTTCTTGCAACTAATGGAGCAGAAGTAGTATGTCTCTCCTTCAAAATTTATCTTGAATTTTGCTGTTTTTTCGTCAAGCACGCTACCGCATACATAATCTCTCAATCAATACCCCCCAAGTTCTTTGATGAAGGTACAATATAAGATAGAATGGTTTCAACAATGCTTGGCAAATGCGTAGATGGAACAATTCTCTAACATTTCAACGCTCACAAAACCTTTATCTGCTCAATTTTTCGGGTTAGGGCCTCAACGATCAAGTCGTTGTTGATGTACATCATTGGTTTGTTGCAGACGGGACATTTAAAGAGAAGCTCAAATGCCTCTGCGAAGGGGAATCGCTTGCAGCTTGGCATTTGGCAGGTGTAGAACTCGTGGCTTTTCTCGTACTCAAGCCGGGTTTCCAGTTTTTCAAGAACTCGGCGCTTTAGGTTTAGGATAAAGCTTTCCAGTTGGTCGGGTTGGAGTCTCCAGTTGAAGATAAACCAGCCTGTTTCTTTGTCACGGGATTGCCTGAGAGCTACGAGGGAGTGGTCATAGAGACTGTAGAGCGCCTTACGAACCATGTTGAGGCGTATTTGGGTTTTATCTGCTATCTCATTATCTGTAACCTCGTGAACCCCTTTGAGGACCTCAACTACTCTAACAGCGTCCTCGCCGAACAACGCAGCCACCTTATTTAAAGTCTCGTCATCTGCAAAGAACAGTTTTGAAACGCCTCTCTTACTTATTAGCGCTCAAGGCGATTAACCCTTTCCATCCTACGAAAGCTATAAAATGCGCGCGAAAAAATAAGGTTTCTATTTACACTTTCTTTCATTATCCATCTTTTTCAACAGTTTGTCAAGGATTTTTGCTTTCGTCCTCAATTCTTGTTCTGAAATTGTGTGTCCCATTGGACACAATTCATCAACCATGGCACCCTCATTTGCCAGATACACGACAGGATAGAGATAGCATCCCAAGGGTCTCTTCCTATAGACTCGGCATCTCTTATCAGTGAGACTGTAGAAATAGCACCATCCGTCAACGTTTCTGAGCCGAGTCACACAGTCATCTATAACTGCAAATTCTTCTGGGCGATAACCCGATTCCTCTAACCTTTTGATGTCCTTGCTTGAAAGCTCCATCTCCGTTTTTTCACAGCATTTTCCACAATTTGAACAACGCATGAGAAGCAGACTTCCCTCACACGTCATAACAAAAGACAGCCGAGTTATAGTTGTTTTGGTAGCCCGGGATACGTGACTTATCTCGTTTAAATTTCTCACTTGAGACTAATGAAGACGACAAGTCTGACCTGAGGAAAATATCGGTTTAAATTATCGGGTGCGCGCGCACCCGGGGCCGTTCTCGTTTAACGAATACACTACCCCGAACCTTTCTCTCTTTCTTGAATACTCGTAGCGTATGTTTCGGGTCACCGCCACGTAAGATTAAGGATCAAAAAGTCGCAATTTTGCTCTTATGAAGCTATTTCAGTTATGGCTTTTGCCACTTGCTTTATGAGACCGCTTTTTCTCGCGTTCCAGATTTCTATGCCCATGATTTTTCCATTTTTGTCCAGTTCGAGGTGTACATCGGGGTCTGCCTCTATTACTTCGTGGCTAGGTCCTTCTTTAAAAAGCAGGTAGAGTATGTCCACTGACTTGTCGTACCATGCTCTTACTTTACTCTCTTCCATGCGCCTCTCACCGTCTTGGCACCAACGAGTCTGTCAAGTTTAGTAGTGTAGTAGAGTGTTATAACCTTGACGATTCCAGCCTCCATCTTATAGGCAAGAATGACAGATTTAGCGTTGACCTTTTTCACAGCTACTACCGTTCTATGTTCAATATCCTCATAAACCTCGTCTGGAGACTTTATCGTGGCGTATACATCTGAGGTCTTCACGTTTCTCCTATGCATCTTTTCCAAGGCATGACGACTAAACTGGACTGCCATGTTCACACGGTTTTCATGTGTTAGAGTAGTTAGTTAATAAAGTAATAGCACGTGAAGACAATTCACACTTAAAACATGAGAAAAAAGAGATGCGGCAAAATCCCCTCGGGCAAGTCAGTGTGAATTACACTCGAGTTTGGTAGCCCGGGATAGGTTCAAATATCGGTTTAAAATATCGGGGTTAAGTCGCAATTATCCATCCTTTTCGGAAAATGTCCAACAATCAGACGTAAAAAGCGATTTTAAAGGATATTATGGTCTATTTCTCGCAGCGTTATTCAGGCTTGCTTTGCCCATGCCGAACAACAAGAAAACTGAGCAAGAAAGTTGCAATATGAATGTAAGCGAAAAGAAGAGACCAGTATAGTATAGGCTTGTAGCAAGTATCAAGCCGCTAATTATAGGTCCAATAGTTTGCCCCACATCCATTATCGTGTCGAAAAAGCCCATAGATGCGCCAACAGTATCTTTTGGTACAAGCTCGCTGATTAATGCCGGTGCCGACGCAGTTACTGAAGCAAAGCCAAACCCGTAAACCATGAGAAGCAATAGAAGAATCCAAAAATCAACGACGAGAGGAACAACCAACAGGGGAAGCCCAGAGACGATGCAACCCAGAACTATCGGAGTTCTCCTTCCAATTCTGTCTGACAGCCTACCCATACATGGTCTTGCAAAGATTGCAACTCCTATTATGCTCGTGATAATAATGCCTGTCAGGAACTTATCCAAGTGAGCAACCTCGGGTAAATAACCTGCCAGATAGAA
>Ga0315306_10000070_pt1 | contig 46675 bp, 49 predicted proteins | sample TDP1_MG_FD_203803 | JGI IMG/M metagenome (GOLD analysis project Ga0315306, IMG submission 203803) | Freshwater sediment microbial communities from Lake Towuti, South Sulawesi, Indonesia - TDP1 | ecosystem: Environmental > Aquatic > Freshwater > Lake > Sediment | place: Indonesia: South Sulawesi... | reverse complement strand
GGAGCTTTTTGAAAAGCTAAAACCGTGGCTTCCAGTTTATGAAGGCTTCTTTACATATGGTGGAATGTCTCAGAGGGAGGTTGCTGCTATGGCTGTTGGAATGCAGGAAATGGTGAGCCCTGATCTTGCTGGTTGTGCAATAGAGCAGATAAAGTATTTTGTCAAAAGGCTTGTTGAAACTGGAATTCCAGTCGTTACACCGCCGGGTGGATTAGCCTGTCATTTAGATGCAGTGAAGTTTCTGCCTCACATTCCTCAATCGGAGTATCCTGCAGGAGCCTTGACTGCTGCACTTTACATAGCTTCTGGAATTAGAAGTATGGAGAGAGGCACTATTTCAATGGAAAGAGACAAAGATGGGAGAGAGGTTTTTGCTGATTTAGAGTTGACGAGGATCGCACTTCCAAGGAGAGTTTATACAGTATCACATATTGAATATGCTGTTGATAGAATAAATTGGCTGTATAAACACAGAGACTTGATAAAAGGGTTAAGATTTGTGTTTGAACCTCCAGTGTTAAGGTTTTTCCTTGGAAAGCTGGAAGCCGTAGATAATTGGGGAAGAGACCTCGCTGAAACGTTCAAAAAAGAAATAGGCGATTATTGAGTTCTTTTTTCTTGAGTGGCAACAACTAATAAACTATCAGTTTTTTATTTTTTTAACAAAATGCTGGTAAACAAATTCCTGTGACGTATATTAACTGCTATTTTTGGAATTCAAGTGCGTTTTATGTATTGGACGATGTGTTGTTGGTTACGGGTTCACTTTAGGAATTATCCAAGATTGTTCTAGAAGAGCGTACCAGAAGCTTTTTAAAACAATTAAACCTATAAGTAGATTCGGTTTTAACTGTGGAGGCTTTAACTAAGCACAGATGGGCTTCCATCGCCATCTTATCTGTTGTTCTACCAATAACCCTTCTAATTACCTTCAGATTAACAGGTATCTTGCCTGAACCACGAGAAACAGAAATTATAACACTAGAACCAGTTAGCTGGAGCATGGAAAGACCTTCTTTTCTTGTAGATGTTGATGGAAGAATTACGAAAAATTACTCCGACAATTTAGCTTCGATGATTGTAAGCTTGTGCACTGTAAAATGGGAGGAAAACTCTAGCGCTGCACCTTGGTTCGGTAGGGATGGCTTAGTGCTCCAGGCACATGTAAATGCGACTGTCACACAAGGTTATGTTAACTCTATCACCGTCAGTTACCATCCCATGGACGCCAATACAACATTCTATGTTTCAAAAAATGAATGGGAACTCATTTTATACAATGCGACAGTGGCGAAAATAAGAACATCGGGTATATACGGCACCGATGCTTATGTGGTTGCCCAAGCCTCTAACTCATCTTGCTACCTTGGGATGCAAACGTATTGGGTTTTCAATGATGAAAATGTTGCGAATCACCAGTTGGAAGTAACCTTTGAAATTGTTTATTTTAATGGGACAATGTATCGAAAGATTGTGAGTTCAATGTATTTGCTTTTTTGGTGTGATGCTGGGGAGGGATTCGAAACAGCTAAAATCGTCAGCTCTGGAGCTTACAAGGGTTCGCTTCACTGGCTCGATGATCCCGAAGATTACTACTCGATTTTCGCTGAGGAAGGACAGATGATCCATGTACAAATTATACCCTCTACTCCAAACAAGGATTTCGACTTAAGTCTCTACGATCCTAACAGAGAGCTTAAAGCATACTCGTATTCAACTGGAAACGCCACTGCAGATGTCAGTTTCAAGACCGACATTACAGGTTTATGGTACATTCGAGTACAGTGTGTAAGGGCACTTCGCGGATTATACTTACTAAAAGTGACTGTATCTCCAAAGGAAGAAGGATAAACCCGAGGAAAACGTCCAGACATTATAGAGTACAATTTTCTCAGATGGGAAGACAGTTCAACTAGCAACTGCAAAATATTCTTTCTATTCTTATCTTTATAGAAAATAAGAAATGGTTTTAGGAAATGGAGTAGCCGTTCGTCTATTTGCCTTTAAATGTTGGTTTTCGCTTTTCTATAAAGGCTGAAACACCTTCTTGCAAATCCTCTGTGGATGCTGCAACACCAAAGCCTTCGCGTTCTAAGGATATTGCAGCGTCTAAACTTATTTCTGAGCCTTTATTAATTACGGATTTAGCAACTTTAAGGGCTACTGGAGCTTTTGAGGTTAGTTCCGCGGCGAATTGTCGCACAGTTTCCCTAAATTTGTCTACAGGAACCACCATGTTCAATATTCCTAGCTGCTCAGCGGTTTTTGCGTCAATCATCCTTCCAGTAAAAACAAGTTCTTTCGCCTTTGTCTTACCTATCAAACGTGTAAGTCGCTGAGTTCCACCCCATCCCGGGATCAAGCCTATGTTAATTTCTGTCTGTCCCATTCGGGCATTTTCCGAAGCTATGCGAAAGTCGCATGCCATGGCTACTTCCAAGCCTCCGCCTAAAGCATAACCGTTTATTGCCGCTATGACAGGCTTTTCCAAATCTTCGAAGGCGTTACAGAGTTTTTCACCCATTAGTGACAGTTCCCTCGCTTTTAACGCGTTCATTCCCTTCATGGCTTTTATGTCTGCACCTGTAGAGAATGCCTTTTCACCGGCTCCAGTTAATATGACAACGCGCACATTTTCATCGGTTCTTGCATCCTCTAAAGCCAGTAAAACCTCGTCTGCGACTTCTTTGCTGAAGGCGTTTAATGCTTCTGGTCGGTTCAGTGTGATTGTGGCTATTCCTTCGCTTTTCTCGTAGATTATGTATTTGAATTCCATTTTACTTTCACCATTTTCTCTATTTTTGGGTCCAATCGTAAAAGCCCTTCCCTGTTTTTCTTCCCAGAAGATTTGCCTTAACCATTTGTTTCAGTCCTGGATTTGGATGAAACTTGGGGTCTATTTCCGTTTGTAAAACTTCTGCGATGGCTAATATTGTGTCTGCGCCTATGTAATCTAAAAGCGTAAGGGGTCCCATGGGCCAGTTTAATCCCAGCTTTATGGCTTTGTCTATGTCGTCTCTGTCGGCTATGCCTTCCCAGTATAAGGCTACTGCTTCGTTTAGGGCAGGTATAAGTATGCGGTTTACGATGAAGCCTGGACAATCTTTCTTCACGAGAACTGTTTCTTTTTCCATTTTGTGGGCTACGTCTAAAATGGTTTGTATGGTTTCGTCTGAAGTTTTTGCTCCTTTTATTACTTCGACAAGTTTCATGAGTTGTGGCGGGTTGAAGAAATGCATTCCGCAGACTTTTTCGGGGCGTTTGGTTACTGAGGCAAGTTCCGTAATACTTACTGAAGAAGTGTTTGAAGCGATTATAGCGTGTGGCGGAGCATAACCGTCTACTTCTCGGAAGATTGCTTTCTTCAACTCAACATTTTCGGGTATAGCCTCAATTATTAAGTCAGCATTCGAAACTGCCTCTTTAAGATCTAAGGTTGGATGAATTCTTGCTAGGATTTCGTTCACTTGCATCTCTGTTATCTGTCCCTTACTGAGGAATCGTTGAAGGCTTCCGCGAATCATGTCCATGCCGTTATCGATGAATCTCTGCTCGATGTCGCGCATGTTGACTTCATACTTGCCAACTTGGGCGGCTACTTGTATAATTCCATGTCCCATTAAGCCTGTGCCTAAGACTGCGATTTTTCTAATCTCAATCACGAGTATTCACCTTTTTAGGCTGAGAACTATTTGTTTTGCTGTTCTGTTAAAAAGATTTCCCAGCGACATAACAAGTTTGTAATGAATTAGTTGTTCACTATTTTAGCATATTTTTCACTTTCTGAAAGCAATTTTTCTAAGTCTGCTTCAGAGTGGGCTGTGCTTAAGGCTCCCGTGTGAGTTGGTAGAAAGAAAACTCCATTTGCAATCATTTTCAGGTGGTAATTAATAAGCTTCTTTCTGTCGGCTCTAGAAGCGGCATTAGCATCCTTAACCTCTTCTTTTGTGAAATGAATATTGAAAATAGAACCTGCTCCTGTAACCTGTACATCCACATCGTTTGCTTCAAAAATCTCTCTCAATCTCCTTCTTATCTTGTCTCCAAGCCTATTCAGTTTATCTATCAAGTGACCATCCTCCAGGATTTTCAATGTTGCCAGGCCAGCCGTCATTGTTATCGGATTCGCTGTGAAGGTTCCGCCGTGAAAGGAGTAATGTGGTCGTTCATAAAGCAGCGTATTTACCCTTTCCATGATTTCTCTATGTCCACAAAAAGCGCCTATTGGGAAGCCTCCTCCCAAAATTTTCCCAAAAACAGTTATGTCTGGTCTCACCCTGTAATATTGTTGAGCTCCACCTGGAGCCAATCGAAAACCAGTAATTACCTCGTCGAAAACTAGCAAAATTCCTTTTTCATCACAAAATTCCCTAAGTCCTTTTAGGAATTCCTTTTCTACTGGAATGCCTCCTCCAGCGCCAAGAACAGGTTCAATTACAATTGAGGCAACCTCCTCGTTCTTCAATTTTTCTTTAACTCCTTCAAGGTTGTTGAAGGGTAAAAGAATTGTTTCTTGGAGTGTTCCAGCGGTTAAGCCAGCCGACTCTGGGATGTTGAAGGGATATTTAACGCCTACATGGAGTGCGTCATAGCCTCCATGCCAGCCTCCCTCGAATTTGGCAATTCTGCTTTTGCCAGTGTATGCGCGGGCTAAGCGTGTGGCATACATGTTTGCCTCTGTTCCTGAATTTGTGAAACGTACCATTTCGGCACTCGGAACCATTTTCGTAACTTGCTCAGCTAACGCGATCTCTAGTTCGTGGCATGTCCCATAATGGGTGCCATTTTCAAGCTGCTTCTTAACAGCTTCAACAACTGCTGGTGGGCTGTGACCAAGTATAAGCGCTGTGTGTCCTAGCCAAAAGTCGACGTATTCATTCCCATCAACATCGTAAAGTTTGCTTCCTTTAGCTTTTGCAGTATAAAATGGGTAGGGTTCAAAATATCTTATTCCATAGGAAACTCCGGCTGGGAAGACTTTTTTAGCTCTTTCGTATAAAGCCTTGGATTTGGAGGTTTTAGAAACATATTCTCCTGACATGTAAGCACTTTCCAGACTCTTCATTTTTTGCCAAATATTCTTATTATAGTTTCCACAGCTTCACTTAAACTATTTATGATAGCGTCAGCCTGTGGACATTCTTCATTTTTTCCTTCCCTATCCAAAAATATAGCATTTATACCCAACCGCTTAGGCAGAACTATATCTATAGGCGCATTGTCCCCAATCACGACTGCTTCTTCTGGCTTAACACTTAAAATCTCCAGAACTTTTCTGTACATTTTTGGATTTGTTTTGTCGCATCCTGCTTCATACCCAGTCATAATTAAGTCAAAGTAATTCCTAATTGGCTGAACTGCCTTCTTGAACTGAAAATAAGCAATCGTTGTAACTACTGCTGTTTTAAATCCGTTTTTCTTTGCGTTTATTACTGCTTCTGCAGCGTCTGGATATAATTGATATGGCTTGCTCTCAAGGAGCTTAACAATAGTATTTAATGTTTCTTTGTCAACTTTAACTTTTAACCTCCAGAAAATCTTCGAAAAATAAGAACGCCAATTTCTGTATCCATATTTTGGATAGTCTATGAAGGAGACGAAGGTCCATGCTGCCCTCAATTGTTGAGGTGAGACTTCGTAGCCCTTACTGAAGAGATGTTCAGAAATTTCAGTTTCAGTTACGTCGTTCTTTACACAAGCTAATGTTCCATGCAAATCAAATAATACAGCCTTCATTTTAGTCACTTAGCTCACTCCGTAACCATAAGCTTCATGTTCCCTTCATTTATCTCTATGGAAAAGCTTTTAAATTATCCTTTAAAATCAGTAATTTTGGGCTTTCTGGTGTATATTTCGGAGATTCATTGAATGAGTATTGAAGCAAATCTGATAATTTCTATTCTAAAATTAACCAAAAATGGACTTGTTTCAAAAGAACTAGTTAAAAAAGAAGCAAAAATTCCATCACAAGTTGCTGAAAAATTGCTTAGAAAAATGCAAAATGATGGGTTAATTTATCTACAGAAGAATGTTGTGGAAGCAAATAATCTGCAACGACTTAAATTGGCTGTTCACTCTGTTCGTTTGGGCGCGGACATCGAAAGTATAAGCAGCTTTCTCCAATGGCAAGAATTTGAAAACATGGCTGCTATTGCCCTTGAACGAAACGACTATAATGTCAAGAAAAATTTAAGGTTCACGCATGCTGGACAGAGACGAGAAATAGATATTATTGGATGCAGAAAACCCATAGCTATCTGTATTGACTGTAAACATTGGCATCACGGAATGCACCCATCAACATTGAAGAAAATTGTTGAAGAGCAAGTTGGAAGAACATTCGCCTTAGCTGAATCTTTACTGAATATTTCTGACAAGATTGAATGTGCCTCATGGGATAGGGTTAAAATTGTTCCAGCAGTTTTATCTCTTGTCGTGGGAAAGTTCAAATTTTATGATAATGTGCCCATTGTTCCTATTCTTCAACTGCAAGATTTTCTAAGTCAACTGCCAGCCTATGCAGACTCGCTAAAACATTTTTCAAAGCCTTAGCCCGCTAATTTGATTGCTGTAATTTCAAGTTTGAGCCATGATTTCCAATAGGGGTTTCTTTGCAAATTTTATGGCTGGATAGAGGCTGAAGATAAATGTTGCAGCCAAAGCTGTCAGTAGCCACCCAGCTATTTCAATTATAGTATAACTTGTAACAAGAGGTTCTGGAATTAAAATTAGCAAGGTTATGATTATTCCAAATGCGATTCCAGCGGCAAAACCTGAAAGCAAAACTACGAGACTTTGTCCTGAAACAATCTTTACAATAGTTTTGGGTTTGGCTCCTAAAACCCTTAAAACACCAAATTCTTGACGCTGCTCAGTTATGGTAAGCATAACATAGGCTATTAGACACAACGACGCTGCAAACAAAGAGATTAGTGGCAAAAACATTATTGAAGACCAAATATAACCAAGAAAACTTAGATTCTTATCCAACACTACATTAAGATCAAAAACCTCGAACTCAGAATTTATACTTTTAACTTCAGCCCTTATCTGGCTCAAAATTTGAGTGCGGTTAGCTGAAGGATTTGTTTTAACAATTACAATGTTTGGCCTTAATAAACCAGTGATATTTTGTAAATCTTTTAGATGCACATAAGTAACATTTCCATTGTTAATCGGGTCTAAACAAACACCAATTATACCGAAATCCTCACCTAGCAGTTTTATCTCTTGGTTTAAAGGCATGGAAAACATATTCTGAGCTAAAGAATCTCCAATTACAGCTTCCCACGTTCGATTTTCTTTCAAAAACTCTCCATCCAAAAACCATTCACCCAACACTTTTTCAGGCTCAACGCCAACAATTAGCGATCTGCCTTCGCGGTAGTCGCCAACAGTTATTGTGGCTCCTGATTCTGGGGCCAATATGTACCCTTGCACCTCTTTAACATGCATTTCCAAAACTAAACGTGATTCAACGCCGCTGATATTTGAATTTGATATTGAGCCTAATCGGTTAAGAATGCCCTGCGATATTAAATATTTTTCATCAGTATAGTTAATTTGTGAATTCTTTTGGGTTTCGTAAAATTTTGATAACAACAGCGCGTATTGCTCGCACATGTCTTGATGAGCTATTAAAATGGTGTCTCTTCCTATGGCTTTTTCAACCCAGCTTTTTGTGGTTTGGTCGGCGATTATTCCTCCTGCAATGCCTATGGTCGCTAATATAAAGACTGCTGTTAAGCAAAGGATTATTCGGATTGTTGCTGACTTATGGCGGAAAAGGCTTCTTAAGGCTATTTTCATTGTTAAACCCGATTTTGAAGTAACCTTGAACCCAGACTCTTTACTTACTCCGAAGTAATATATTGGTGAAATTGCCTTTGCTGGCTCAACTTTGGTTGTGTCAAGAATTGGTTTCGCTCCGAAAATTAATCCAAGTGCAAAGAAAAGCCCAAAAATTATGAGAACAAGCCAAAAATTAATCGGTTTCTGCGAAATTTGAAAACCAAAACTGCTGAACAAGTTGGTTAAGGCAAAATCTGCCAATATTCCCAAAACCACGCCGAGAAAACAGCCAACAAACGTTACTACTAGAAGTTCCGTCATGAAAAAGCCGAAAATCAAGTCGTTAGGGCACCCTGTTGCCTTCATTAATCCAATATCCCTAACCCTCTGAGACATCATCACAAAAACCATGAAAGATATGATTATTGCTCCGACTACAAAGACTAGAAGTCCAATGAATAATATAAAGCGGGAGAAAACTGTTGAAAAGGCAGCTGTGAGTTTACCTTCAACCACTAACGATATTCCAAGCCCGATTTTTTCGCTGAACAGCAAAAGAAAAAGTGTTGAAGCAACACACAATGTCAGACTAATTAAAATAAGGCTTGTTTGAAGCTTCCTACGCAACAAATCGTTCATTGGGAATGAGGTTTCACTCATTCAGGCTTACCAGCTTTCCATCTTCCAGATACAATTTTTGATCTGCTAGTTGGATTATCTGCTCATCATGCGTGGCGACAATGATGGTTTTTCCATCATCCTTTAGTTTCTTGAGTATCTGAACGATTTTCAGGCTTGTTTTTGTATCCAAGTTTCCAGTTGGTTCGTCAACAAGGAGCAATGGAGGGTCATTCGCCAATGCACGAGCAAAGGCTACGCGCTGCTGCTCTCCGCCGCTGAGTTGAAATGGAAAATGTTCTGCCCTGTGCTGTAAACCAACGATTCCTAATAACTCTTCAACCCGCACTTTTATGTGATTTTCTGGCTTTTGAACCCATTCCATTGGAAAGGCAATATTCTCAGCTACAGTTAAGGTGGAAACAAGATTATAGGATTGAAAGACGAAGCCAACTTTGTGGCATCGAAAACTCGCCAAAAAATCCTCATCTTTAACGCCTAAATCATTTCCAAAAACAATAATCTTTCCACTTGTGGGTTTATCAATGCCACCAATGATGTTTAGAATTGTTGTTTTTCCAGAACCAGAAGGACCGCTTATAACGGTAAATTCGTTTTTTCCAACTTTGAGATTCACATCTTTTAGAACTTCAACTTTCACATCGCCCATTCCATAAGTCTTGCATAAGCCGGAAGCTAGAACCACTGCTTTGCCAGTTTTCATTATTCTCAGCGTCCCTTCTTCAAATCTAGATTTCCTCTATCACGTTTCAGGATTCTAACTTTTTCCGGAAGTTTATTTCTTTCCCAATCCTTCCAGATTATTTCTTTGAAAACCCATTTTTTGCCAAGGTGGGCAGCAAGAACAGCATGCTTATATTGATTATCTAATGGAATAAGTTCGTTCAGAAATCTGAAAAGTTTTTCAATTTGTTGTTTTGGGAAATAGGCGTAATAGCTAGCGTTTTTAACTTCAAATGCGTAAACGTGAGAGCCTTTTCTTCCAATAACATCGGGCAAAGGATTGAGGCTTGGGTTGCTGACTGGAACACGCACCGCATTGTATCCATTTTTCAATAGAAGTTTTACGAGAACATTTTCGCTGTAAAAGCCTCTTTTACGCCACCTACGAATTTCGTCCTTGTCAACTTCCCTAACCATTAATAACTCTCCCAGTCTGGAGGCTTTTAGAATTGCATTCGACCGATTTTATTTAAACTTAAAATTCTTAGGGTTTTCTACGCTTATAAGTTTGAACTGGAACCTTGAGCGTTGGTTCCTCAACTAAACACTCTTTCAAATAATCGTCTAACGTTGCTGCTTGTACAACCTCTATTTTGTAGTCCCTAACGTCAATGGAATGCTCATAATTCTTTTGAGGAATAACGACCTTCCTAAAGCCCCATGCCTCAGCAGCCTTAATCTTCTCGTAGACACCGCCCACAGCAGTTATTTGCATAGACTCTCCAACGCCCAAGTTTATTTCTCCAGTAACAGCCACATCTTGCCTCACTGGTTTACCCTCGATAAGCGAACATAAGAGTATTGCCATTGTTACTCCTGCTGATGGACCGTCAACGCCGTAAGACTGGGCGAAATCAATGTGCGTCAGATAATCTTGCGCTATGTCAATGCCGTATTTTTGTAAAATTACGCTTCTAACTTTGGCTATGCTGTCTGAAATGAAGCTTTGACCCTTGGCCACACCAGTCACTTTGTAATAACCCCTAAATGGATAGTTTCTTGGACGCTCGCCTCTCTTCGCCATATGAGCTTTTACGCTCAAGACGCTTCCAGTCATTTCTCCGCTGTAAGGGTCACGGACAATTGCTAGACCATATATTTGTCCAAGCTTGACTCCTTTAGGCTTTATCTCTAAGAGTTTGCCTCTTTCGCTGATTTCGTGCTCCAATATTTGCCGTTGAATTGTTTTACAGTGGTGTTCTATGGCCTCTCGAACATGCCTCTTTTCAACAACTTTGCATTCTTCATTCATTGCGAGGGTTGCTGCCGTTTTAATAATTGAAATTAATGGTCTAAACTTCGTTGCTAAAGCGTCTTTTTTATTGCTTCTTCGTCTGCCTTCTTCTACTATTTCTTCGCATGCTTCTCGGTTAAACGGTATAAGATTGAAACGTTTAACTTCTTGCGCTATGAACTGCACGTATTTTCGCCTGTTTTCTATCGTGTTAGGCATATCATTATTCATTCTAACAACTTTGCCATAACCATAAATGCGGTCCATCAGAGCTGGGTGAATTTGGCTTATGCTGTCAAAATTTCCGGCACCTACAAGAAATGTTATGGTTGGCACTGGCTCTGTTGAAACAGCCATGGCAGCTGTGTCTCCGCCCTGCCATCTGCCCCTCAAAGTTATGGGTAACTGTCCATCTTCAAGCACTGTTAACAGCGTCACAGCTTCGTCTGGGTCAAGGTTCTTTATCTCATCAATGTACAAGATGCCCAATGATGCCCTGTGAACGTCTCCAGCAGTGACTCTTTGGTGTTCTGGAGTGCCCAAGCCGCCCGTCTGGTACGGGTCCCAAGCTATTGAACCGAAAAGTTGAGCGTTTCTATGCCCGGTTGCATCCACAAATGGAGCATGTTCAGAAGAGTTATCGACGACTAGTTTTGGAACCTCTGTTTGTTGGGCGCCTCCGATGCCCCTCATGTTTCCCAAACCACCAAGTTTAGAAAACCACCAGATGAAAATGCCAAAAAAGATTAAGCTTCCGCCTGGAATGAAAGTTAATGGCACTAGCCCCACAAACTTTCCGATGAGGTAGTCTAAGAAGCTATGATTATAGTATTCTTGGAGGGGTTCTCCCAAAAACATGGGATTTGCTTCCCAAGTCTGCCAGGCTTGACAAATGAAGTAGAAACCTAATGATATGAGAAGCAAGCCCATTAGAATCAAAAAGAGTTGTAAGGCTTTAAGCCCTATCTTTGTAATGAATTTTCTTTTAAGCTCTTTAAGCTGCTCTTTTTGCAGAATCTTTTTCCCTTCGCTAGGCTTATGAATTGAAATTTTAGGCTGACTTGGCAACGCATTATTTTTCCAACACATTACATCAAAGAGTTTTATGCCGTATTCCTTGTAAATTTGAGTAAGCTTTTCAGCTAAGGCCCTGCCAATTAACGATTTACCAGTTCCAGGGTCTCCTAGAAGAAGGAGATATGGTCCTGGGCTTATAACGGCTTTGGCGGAGGATTTGGGCTTTTCTGGGTTGCTCCAACTTTCGTACCATTTTGTTTCTTCAAGCCACTTAAGCTTGTGAACCCACTCATCAAGACATAAAAAGCACTCTTTTAATGCCTGATCCTGCCCAATAACCCAGTTTATAAGATTTGCATCAACAGGAAAATCTTTAGTGCTCTTAAATTTTCCCCAATTCCACTTTACTTTAACCTTTCTACTATTAACATTTCTTTCAAGAATTTCTACGTCGTTTCCAAAAGGGTCGAAGGGCAAACATGACACCTTTAAATTGTGCCTTCTGCATATCCTCAAAAAACACATGGTCGGGAATTATTATAGAGGTTATTTCAAAATTTGCAATATGCAAAAACCAATAACATGCACTTCATTCGCCTTTAAACTTCACCTTCTGCTACTTTCAGACATATGCAGTATGGATATCAAAATTGAAGATTAGAAAAAGGAGTTTTTACCTATTTTGCTCTTTTTTCTCTCTCACTGTTTCTTCATCCATTTTCTTTATCTCTGCGACCATTCTTCGGAATTCGGCGTTGTCTTTCCATCTTTCTGGGGTGTCTTCAATTGCCTTTTCGTGAGCGTCTTTGGGTTTCAATCCCTTTCTTCTATAATGGATTTCTCGCATTTCGTGGAAGAGGATGTACTCTTCGTACGGTCTCCACATTTCAGAGATCCATATCTCGTTTAATGGTATCCTAAGTTTTTTAGCTGCTTCAGTGATTATATGTTGCCCCTCGTATTCCACATTATACGTAGCATTATAGTCAGCTATGACCTCGTGAGGCACGTACCTGACGATGTAACCAAGTCTTTTAGCTTGCAGCCTATCCTTCATCTCTCTTAAACCTTCTCTGTAGCTTTGCAGAGGCATAAGTAGCTACCTATCTACTCTTAAAAACTATGCTGTATGAATATGCTTGTCGTAACTGTTGCCGAAGCCTTTTGAACATTTTATCAAAATTGACTAAAACTGAAAACATTATATTGTGTTAAAACTATTTTCTATTAAGATTAAAAATGAAAATTCCATTTAATCCTAATCTTGCACTGAAAATTTTGCTTCTTTACTTAATCATCAACTTGGCTTTGCTTCCGGTTCTAGCATTACTATATTCAGATTTGTATTGGTTTTATTCATTGATAATTCCTTTTGAAGGCTTTTTTAGTCTAGTTTTTGGATGTATTCAAATATTTAATTCTCTGTTCTCCACTATAGAAGTGGAAGATCATAGATACATTGGAAATGGCTTTTATAGACATCAATTGAAATCAGTTGATCTTACAGCAAAACAGAAAAAGGCCATGAGGATAAAAGGGACGACAATGGTAATTATGGGTCTAATTTTAATTCTTTCTGTAACAATATGGAACGTAATTTTTGACGTTCTGTTTTAACACGTTTCAAAACTAAAAGCAGTAACCCTGAAAATTTCGAGAAGCGATAAGGTTCTTTTTGGCAAAACTCCAAATTGTCAACATGAACTTTTCCAAAAGAGAAATCTAGAGATGCGAAGTCTGTCTGAAACAATCATAGATAGAATGCTGATACTTCTTTCAGAACCGAATGCAGAAACTTAAACTCGAAATTAGGCTTCTTTAACGAAATAAACCAAAAATAGACCACTTCCAAAACTTGATTAAACCGAGGCATGGACTTTACCAAAGCCTCATATAAAAACCGACGAAAATCTCCATGCGAAGCTCTGAGTCTTTTGCTTCGCGATTGCTTCGAGTCTTCCGAAGATATTTGCAGCTTTTTGGTGTAAAAATCAAACGAATACCGATAGACCCTCCTCTAGATTTTCGCATACTACGAGTATTAGGGCTCAAGGATTGCGATAGGGTTAGCTGGCTTTAGTTTTCGGGCAAGAGGGTTCCTTGTGACTTCTGTCGATGCTTTTGTATATGCTTTTCTGTTTGATGTATGCTTTGGAAGTTTTTCACTAGTGTTTAGACGGTGAAATTTGATGTGGAAAAAGGCTGTTTTTCTGGCTTATTTTCCATGAGTAAGGAAACTTGTCTTGTTTACTGTAGGCTATATGGCTAACATTTTTGGTTATTTGAAGGTGGGTTTTTACTGTTTGGTGATTATGGTGATAGAGGTATTACCCTAGAATTTTATGTTTCACCAGCGTTCTCCAGCAATCCGCGCATTAAGCGTGCCGTATACAAAAGCATCAACGCAACTCACGTTTTTAAGCCCTATTATTGCTGAAAGAATGAAAAGTATTAAAATGCTGTAGCCTCAGTATTAAGCTATGAAGTCTGGAAAAATTATCCGAAACTTCTCTACTAAGGACGGGCGTAAAGTAGTTTTGAGAACGCCCAAGTGGGAGGACCTAGATGATTTCCTAGAACTTATTAATTCCCTTGTAGAGGAGAAAGCAGAGATTCTCAAAACTGAAAAGGTTTCTAGGCAAGAGGAAATTGATTTTTTGTCTAAAGTGCTTAGTCGCCTAGAAAAGGATGAGATGTTTTGCTTGGTTGCTGAAGTAGACGGAAAAGTTGTAGCAGTTTCTGAAATCAGTAAACGAAGTGGCTATGAGAAACATGTGGGCGTAATAGGCATAGCTACCAGAAGCGAGTTTAGGAATTTGAGAATCGGAACAGAAATAATGAAAACTTTAGTGGAGAAAGCTCAAGAAATGGGTTTAAAGGTTTTGACACTTACCGCTTTTGCAACTAACAAGCTGGCCATTCACGTTTACGAGAAAGCTGGATTTGTACAGACTGGAAGCGTTCCGAAAAAGCATTTCAAGGAAGGCAAATACATAGACGAAATAATAATGACTAGACTGTTGGAGTGAAGCTTATGCCTGACTTCAAAGTTTTTAACACAAGTTATAGCTTTTCCACAAAAGGCGAAATAGACTTCATAGACCTAACAGACAAGGTGCAGGAAGCAGTTTCTCAATCCGGCATAAAAAACGGTTTACTCCATGTCTTTGCACCACATGCCACGGGCATACTCATTTTAACTGAAAGTGAATACGGCCTATTGAGTGACATTAAGGCTTTCCTTGAAAAGATAACCCCCAAACACGAAGCCTATAGGCATCCTTCTAACGCTCACGCTCATTTAAGGTCTGTGCTCTTGCCACCAGACAAAACCATACCAATAGTTAACGGTCACATAGAGTTTGGGACATGGCAGTCACTAGTCTTTGTAGAAACAGATGTCCATCCGAGAAGAAGAACAGTCATAATTCAAGTGATAGGTGAACAATAAGCAGGGCTTCTAGCCAACTTAGCAATAGTTTATTGTTCATCATGTTATAAGTTGTCGAACGACTTCTTTTGAGATGTAATGGTAAGGCTTCATGCACTCATATTCTTCAGGGATTTTAGAACTGTGCAAAAGATTTCTGCCATCTTCCTTTTTAATGAGAATAATTTTTCTATTTGGAGCGTACTCAGTTTTAAGCCTCCCTTCTGTGGGCGTAGCGTATACTGCAATAAAAGGAGGAATTTTAAGCTGTTCTCCAGTCTCTCTAGAGATCAAAGTTACATGAAAAGCTTCAACAATCCGATTGATTTCTATTTGTAGACCAAGTTCTTCTGCTGTCTCTCTTTTCGCTGTATCCTCTATCGACTCATTTTGCTCTACTCCTCCTCCAGGTAAAAACCAGAAACCATTTGAAGTATCCATAACAATTACAAATTGATCACCAAAATCCACAAATAAAGTCACTCGAGCGCATCGCTTTGTCGAAAGTTTCTTCCATAAAGAAAGGCATTTTGATTCTACTTGAATGCTTAACTCACAATGCAGCATTACCTTCACCCTTATTGTTAGCGAATAAAAGAGATTTTAAATAGTTTAAAGATTTTCGCAGGGGCAAGGACTGTTAAAGAATCTCTGCTGTTTATGTCTGAAAAGACGAAGGACTTTACTTCGCATTTCGTTTATTTTGAAATCGAACAGTTGCACAATTAGATTTACAGATTCGAAGAATTTTACAACTATCTGAATGGTATTTTTTAAATTTATATTACAAATTTTATGTATTCGCTTTTTTTCGCACATCAAAGCTAATGCACGCAACATTCTGCTTACTGCACGTTTTTCTAATAGCTTGGCTTAGTTAAATATTTCTTTCAAAAGTCTAACGTGCTTTTCACCTGCAAATTAGCGTTAATAATAGCTCGGTTGATTAGGGTATTTTGATTTTATAAGCTTCGTTTATGTTCGGTTCCCTGCGAAAGGTTTATCAGAGTATCTGAGCATCTGAAATGATAAGGTTACGAGAGCTCGTAAATTTAGGAGAATGACAATGGAAACAAAGCTTTCATATGAGGCTGAAGAATACATAGAAGTAATATATAGGCTTCAAAAAAGAAGCGGCGTTGCTAAAACCAAAGAGTTAGCTGAAGAATTACATGTTGTGCCTGGTTCTATAACAAACACTATTGAGCATTTGGAAAAGCACGGTTTAGTGGGGCATGAACCTTACAGAGGCGTAAAGCTAACAGCTCAAGGTGAAAAATTAGCCTTAGACATACTTAGAAGGCATAGGCTTGCTGAAAGGTTACTCACAGACGTTTTAAATGCTGAATGGAGCGACGTCCACGAAAGTGCCTGCAAGCTTGAACATGCGCTAACCAAAGACGTCATTACACTTCTGGAAAAACGTCTCGGAAATCCAAAATTCTGTCCCCATGGAAACCCTATACCAACAGAACACGGCGAAGTAGAAGAGGAAGAATGCTGTCCGCTGACGGAAGTAGACTTGAACTTAGCTTGCATTGTGTCAAAAATTACCAATGGAAAACGAAAAAAACTCTTAACATTAGCTAGTAAAGGAATAAAGCCTAATGTTCCCGTTCACGTTGTTGAAAGGAAACCTTCAAACATAGTTTTATGCGTTGCTGGAGAAGAGCATACTCTGAGTTATAATGATGCCTCCAGTGTTTGGGTCAAACCTCTAAAGGTGAACAAACATGCGGTTCAGAAATAGAGGAAACTCTGAAAGGCGAAATCAACCCAATGATGAAGTTATTTCTCTAACAAACCTCTGCGAAGGAGAAAGGGGAGTCATAATCCACGCTTTTGGAGGCTTTGGACTAGTAAGAAGACTTGCCGAGATGGGCTTAACTCCAGGCGTTGAAGTTAAACTTCTTAGGAAATGTGCCTTTCATGGGCCTCTACAAATTGAGGTTAGAGGAGTGGCGCTTGCCCTCGGTTACGGTGTAGCTTCAAGAGTTTTCGTCAGACCATTGAAGGCAGAATCAAATGGCTAAGCAGTTAAGGATAGCGCTGGCTGGAAACGCAAACGTTGGAAAAAGTGCCATTTTTAATCAGCTTACAGGCCTAAACCAAATTGTTGGAAACTGGCCTGGAAAAACCGTTGAAAGGGCTGAAGGAACCCTCCACTTTAAAGGCTATACTATCCGTATAATTGACTTGCCAGGAATATACTCGCTTTCCACATTTTCCATGGAAGAAATTGTCTCACGAGATTACATTGCAATTGAGAAACCGGACATTATCATTAATGTTATAGATGCCTCAGCATTAGAACGCAATTTATACTTTACCCTTCAACTCTTGGAGCTTGAAGCCCCAATAATAGTCGATTTAAATCAGGTTGACTTTGCAGCCAAGAAAGGCATAAAAATTGATGTGGAAAAGCTTTCTAGCGCTTTAGGCGTGCCTATAGTCCCTACTGTTGCAATTACTGGAAGCGGAATAAGCGAGCTTCTCTCAACAGTTACAGCGGTAATAAGCGGGAAAGGAAAGTTTAAGCCATTAAAGGTTAGGTATGGCAAAGAAATTGAGAATAGAGTGCAAGCCATCGAAGAACTGATTAACGCTAAACTTCCGCAACTGTGCACAGTTTATCCAGCAAGATGGATTGCAATGAAACTCCTTGAAAGAGATACAGATGTTGCTGGAAAACTGAAAAACTACGAAAATGGAAAAGAAGTTTTAGATTACGCTGAAAAATCAGCCAGTGAACTAGAAAAAATACATGGAGAAACATCACCAGTCATAATAGCATCTGAAAGGTATGGATTTGCAGCTAAGATAGCTAAAACAGTAACGATAATCGAGGCTCCCCCTAAAATAAGCTTGGAGCAAAAACTGGACGCATTAACAACCCATAAGATTTTAGGCTACCCCATATTGGCCGCTGTATTAGCATCCATGTTTACACTGATTTTTCTTGGTGGAAACTTTATTTCCACTGGCTTAGACTATGTTTTTGGCAGTTTCACAACTTATGCTGAAAGCATTTTATCTTTGATTCTGCCTGAAATTGCTGTTAGTCTAATTAGTAATGGAATTTTGTCTGGAATAGTTGCAGGAATAACTGTGGCTCTACCTTACATTGTGCCATTTTACATATTATTAGCCTTATTAGAGGATAGTGGATATCTGCCGCGTGCTGCTTTCTTAATGGACAATTTAATGCACAAAATAGGTTTACATGGAAAAGCCTTCATACCTTTAATTCTCGGCTACGGCTGTAGCGTTCCTGCATGCATTGGCTGTAGAATTATGGAAACAGAGCGAGAACGTTTCTTATCTGCTTTTGTGGTTGTTTTGATTCCATGCGCCGCTAGAACCGTCATTATTCTCGGATTAGTCGGCAGGTTTGTAGGATTGCATGCAGCTCTAGCTCTATACGCTTTCGACCTTATTCTCGTCTTTCTCTTGGGTAGAATTGCATTCAAAGTTCTGCCTGGCGAGCCTGTTGGCTTAATCATGGAGATGCCAGCTTACAAAAAGCCTTCAACTAGAAATATTATACTGAAAACTTGGAGCAGAACAAGAGACTTTGTTTTCATAGCCTTTCCAATAATAATAGCTGGAAGCATAGCAATAGAAGCTCTATCACTATCAGGATTGATGAATTATATGGTGGAGGCTGCAAGCCCCGTTATGAGTGGCTGGCTTGGGCTTCCGCCGATAGCGAGTATACCGTTGATCTTTGGGATTTTACGTAAAGAATTAGCGCTTATTCTACTAGGAGATGTCCTATTCCAACAGGGGATGGGTCTTCAAGATTTAACAGCAATTCAGATGGTTGTTTTTTCGTTGGTTGCCATGATTTATATTCCATGTCTCGCAACTATTGCTGCATGTATAAAGGAATTTGGATGGAAAAAGGCTTTAGCAATAGCGGCTATTGACATTGGGCTGGCTCTTTTCTTAGGCGGATTAGCCTATAGACTCTTATCATTATTAATAGCAAGTTAAGAAAAAGTTACAGTTTCAAAATCAAAATGCTGTAAAATATCATCGATTATTCAATTTCTCTTTTCTTTGGAAGTTTGAAGGATAAGAGGAGAGCAGCTAAAGCGAAGGCTGTTAGTAAGTAGAAGGCTGCATCTAAACCATATGTATCAGCCATGTATCCTGCCATGAACTGTGAAAGAGAGCCTATACCAAAGGATGTAAAAAAGAAGATGCCATAAACTGCTCCTAGATGACTTTGTGGGGATATAAAGCCAGTCAACGAGTTTAATGCTGGTTGATGCGCATAAAAGGACAAGCCATAAAGTATAATGAAAGCAACGATTCCAACCGTGTAAATAGGCACAAATAGAAGAGAAAACAGGCTGAAACAGACGCCTGCTGACGTGGCTATCAAGACTTTTTTAGAACCAACCATGTCAGCGGTTTTTCCTCCAATCCATTGTCCAGGAACACCAGCGGCCAAAACCATTGTGTAGGCTATTGAAGCCCACATGGGGTCAATCAGCCGATTTTCTTCAAGATACGTGGGGAAAAACAACTCTACACCTTTCATGAAAAGCCCTATTGCAATGTTAAAAACTAAAAGTATCCAGAGTTCCCGAATCTTTAACGCATCAATTATCGTTCCAACTTTGCTGTTTCTAACTTCTGTCTTGCCGAAATTCCTGACGAAAAGCAGAGCGAGGAAAATGCTTGCTATGCCAAAAGCAACAAATGCCCAAGCCCACCCAAAAGTTGCACCCAAAAACCATGCTATTGTAGGAGTTAAAACAACGCCTAACGTTCCACCTACTCCGTGCAATCCCATAGCTTCGGCGACTCTGCCCTTAAAAGCCTTTGAAATCAACGAGTTCGCCGTTGGATGGTAAAGACTCGCCCAAACAGCCATCAAGATCAATGCTAAAGCGTAAATGTAAATGTCTCTTAAGGCTCCAGCAGCAAGCATGACTAATGTAGAGAGTCCGGAAAAGGCTAAGCATATTGTTATTATCTTGGCCTCTCCAATCTTGTCGCCTAATGGCCCACCTGCTAGAGCGCCGACACCATAAAGCAAAGAAGCAACCATTGCCACTGTGCCTATCACAAATTTTGAAACGCCCAAATCACTCATTATTAAAGTTAATAGAGGTGGTGCAATAACAAACAGCGAATGATTAAGTGAATGCGCCGCGCCTAGAAGAGCAAGTTTACTGTTTCTCTTCGGTTTCGTCTGCAATTTGGCGCACCTTTTATTGTAAAAGGAAGATTGCAGCTTTCTAATAAAGGCTTAACCCTATGCAAGCTCTAATTTTCATGTAGGAAAAGAAAAATGGTAGGCGAAGGAGATCTTATGGTCCATAAACCGTTTCTAGGCCGTTGATGTCGCCTAATCCAAGTGTTCGTTTGTATGTTTCCCCGAAGTTTGAGTAGCCGTACATTGTTAACCAGTAATCAACATCTTCATATAAGTCAGCAAGGCCGCACCAGTGTCCAAATTCATGAGTCATAATGTTTCGCACATCCATTTTACCGGCTTCGCCGGAAAGGCTCCACCTAAAATAGGTGTTCATTCGGCAGTCACTCTCGAGTATCATAGAACCTCTGTACCAAATGTATGTGACAGCTATTACGCCATATCGATAATAGTATCCCCAAGAAACAACATTATAGCCATCACGTCTTCCAGCAGTTCTGTAGGTCATTCCCCTGTATTTGAAGACTTGAAAGCTTGTTTCTGCATCCCATGTGTTGGTTGATGCTGTGATAGCCGTCATTATGGCTGATGTTGAGAAACCATAACTATTCTTTGGATTTACCCAATAGTTGATAGTTGCATACCAGTGAAATGACAACAATTTGTAATGTGGATTACTCATGGAATTGTCTTCTGGCGGAAACGCATAGCTTACAATAATCTTCTCATGAACCGTAGAATCAGCGGCTGAAGCTGAGGCTATCATAGCAAAAATTGGAAAAAGTGTCACAAACGAGAGTATTAGAGCTTTTAACTTTTTCATTAAATCCCTTCTGGCAGTCTAACTATTTTTAGTAAAATGGCTTATTTATGACTTGCTAGAGGTAAATTCTATTGTTCTTAGAAAACGTAAATAAACATGATAGATATTTTCAAAAAGTAGTCGCTATCAACAAACGTGGCCGAGGTGAGGTAGCCTGGTAGCCTATAGGCCTGTGGAGCCTAGCGCCCGGGTTCAAATCCCGGCCTCGGCCTTCACACGAACATTATTTAATGATTTCATTCATAGATAATGTACTTTCTTTTAACGACAAAGCTAATAGGAATGAAATTTTTTATATACTTAGGAGTTGCGCGACGGTGCAAAGAAAAAGGCTAGTCTTTCCCTTCTCTGGAATCATAGGCCTTGACAAGCTTAAACTAGCCATTTTAATAAATGCAATAAATCCAAAAATTGGTGGCATACTTATAAGAGGGCCAAAAGGTTCGGGGAAAAGCACCATTGTTAGAGCTTTAGCTGACATCCTTCCAAAAATGACAGTTGTTAAAGATTGTCCTTTCAACTGCAGTCCATACGACCCCTCAAACATGTGTCCCAGATGCAGTGAAAAATACAAGAATGAGGAAAAACTACCTACTGAAGAGAGGGAAATGGTTGTTGTGGACTTGCCGTTGGGCGCTACAGAAGACAGAGTCATCGGAAGCTTAGACATTGAAAAAGCGATAAAGTATGGAATAGAAGCGTTAGAACCTGGGATTCTTGCCGAGGCAAACCAAAATATTCTGTACGTAGATGAAGTTAATTTGCTGCCAGACCACATCGCAGACGATTTGTTAGACTCTGCAGCTACTGGGTGGAACATTGTCGAAAGAGAGGGAATATCTGTAAGCCATCCTTCCCGTTTCATATTCATTGGAACAATGAACCCTGAAGAGGGAGAGCTAAGACCCCAGCTTCTTGACCGTTTCCCAATATCGGTTACGGTTGAGAGAATCAATTCCGTGAAAGATAGAATGGAAATTGTGAAAAGAAACATGGAGTTTGAAGCTAACCCTGAAAAATTCTACGAGAAATATGAGCCTCTGCAAGAGGAACTGCGAAACAGAATAGCTAAAGCAAGAAACTTGTTAACGGATGTGGTTATTCCAGAATACTTCCTTGAAAGCATTTCCCAAGCATGCTTAGACTTGAAAGTCGATGGTTTGCGTCCAGACATAGTTATTGCAAAGGCAGCCTCAGCATTAGCAGCTTTTGAAGACAGAAATGAGGTTACAATGAATGACATTCTAGTTGCCGCGGAACTAGCCTTGAGTCACAGAACAAGAGAAGGAGGTTTCCTCGAACCAGCAACACCGCAAGAGATTACAGAAGTCTTTGCAACAACAGCAAAAAAACTCAAGTATGTTGAAAAAACTGGAGAAACATCCAAAGAACAAGTTGAAAAGAAGAAACATCTCAAAGGAAGAGCTCTTTTCTGGATTAAGAAAGATGCCACCGAAAAGGAAGAAGCAAAGTTAAAAGAAAAAAGCCTCAAGAACAAGGTTCTAGCGAAACGATCTGAGCTTTTATTCAGGATCAATAGATTCTTAGGTGGAGTGTTCTTCGGAATTGGAAAACGTCTGAAAAAGGGAACAAAGGAAGCGCCTGTTACAGACGGGGTTCAAGTTGGTTCTGACAAGCTTCGAGGAGACGTCTACGAGGAAAAGATTGAAGAAAAGAAAGGTGAGCTAAAAGGCATTCCCACAGTTAGCGAAGTTCTCGGGCAACCGAAAGTTTCAGAAGGTTTACCTGTTATTAGCAGTTTAAGGACCAAAGTCACTTCTCCGTCTACTTTTTTTCTAAAAATGGGAAAAATCAAAAGCAAACAGCGAAGTGCCTATGCAGGAAGACGTGCTCAAGGAGTAACATCTCTACATAGAGGCAAACCTTACGGATGGAAGTTTCCACATGAAAAACCCGCAGACATTCATCTGCCAGCAACCATTCGAGAAGCAGCCAGAAAACAGAAACATCGTGAAAAACCCCCAAAAATTTTATTGAAAATCAATCTTGAAGATGTACGTGAAAAACTAAGATTATACAAGGCTCCTTTAACAATGGTTTTCGTAGTTGACTTAAGTGGTTCAATGCTTCTGAACTTGGACGCCATAAAGGAGGCACTACTAAATCTTCACAGAGAAGCTTACAGATACAGAGACCGAGTGGGAATAGTTGCCCTCAAAGACACAGGAGCCGTTATAGTTCAGCATCCAATAACAAACTTAAGAGTCGTAGCCAACAAACTCCTAAATCTACGCATAAGCGGTTTCACTCCGCTTGCAGCAGGAATGATTAAGGCTTGGGAAGCCTTGAAAGAAGCTAAAAGGCGAGACCCTTCAACAGTCCCTGTAATGGTTATAATAACTGACGGAAGTGCCAATGTCCCTCTAAAAAGAAGCCTTGAAACTGGCGAGGTTCGGCAGATAGAGGAAGTTCGCATAATTGTTAGAGAATATGAAGACATAGCTGTGAAGGACGCCATATCGGTTTCTAAAATGATCAAACGAGAGGGAATGCACACAATAGTCATAAACACTAATCCTAACTTATACGGTCGCGAAACATATGGTTTCTTTGTGACAAAAATAATAGCCTCTAATACTAATGGAAGTCACCATGTTATTGGCAGGCTAACAACAAAAAAGGACATGATTAACAACATGATTGAAGGAATACGCGAAGACCAGAGAAAAATAGTTTATGAAAAATCGTTAAGTTAAAACGTAACCTAACGCTTTTTCTGCGAAATGGATGCAAATAGATGTTTAAGGATGAAAGAAGCGGAAAAATTGCTCTAATTGCCCATTGCATATTAAATCAAAATTCCCGTGTTTTAGGTTTGGCAGAAAGATCAAGTGCAATAGCTGAAATCTTGGAATTATTAGTGCAAAATGAAATAGGCATTATCCAGATGCCATGTCCAGAACTCGATTATGCTGGCATATCCAGACAATCTCAAACCAAAAATCAATACAATAATGTGATGTTTAGAACGCATTGCAGAAAAATTGCGGAAGAACTCGCAAATCAAATACAAGAATATAAAAAATGCGAAATAAAATTGAAACTTATAATAGGTGTTAAAGGAAGCCCTAGCTGCAGTGTAAACGAAATTTCAGGCATTTTTATGGAGGAACTCCACTCTGCATTGCATAAAAGGGCAATCTCGGTACCATTTTATGAAGCAGACTTGGAACGTATAAAAGAAAATATAATTACATTAGAGAAATTTATCAAACCAGAATAATTAAATCGGAGGCTTAACATGCTTTTTTGTGTTTATGTTTCCATGCATCCACTTTTCAAACTCTTTTGATGGCGGATTTTCAATAAAAAGCCTTTTCCTCAAGGCTTCCAAGAAAACGTTTTCTTTACCCAAGAATTCTGCGGCCGTTAAGATTTTGCATCCAGCCTTCTGAGCTGTGTCTAAAACATTTTTTATTTTTTCACGCCAGTTTTCATCTCTTAAGATGTGATGTTCCAAGATAATGCATGGCACAGCTTTCACAACTTTTTCTAAATTCCTCAGTCCAGCTTGAATTTGTTCCTCGTCGACTTTGAATCTGGCTAAATATAATGGTGGTCCACCCATCATTAGCATTTGAGGCTTTTCCTTACTAATCATTTTGAGTGTCTGAGCTGACATGGGACCTTGGACATCTGGCGCAAACATAAATTTTTCATTTTCATATTGAATGGTAGTCATTAAAACCCACCCGAGAGCCGAGTTTTCTTGTCCGTGGAAAACAGGTTCTGAAAATCTAACTTTTGTAGCTTTTCCATAAATGAAGGTTTTTCCATCTGCAATTTCAAGTTTTTCTGCGTATTTTCCGCCTGTTTTCTGGAATATCCATCCTCTTCGTCTCTGGCTAAAATTGATTTTCTCTTTAGGATTCTTTATCAAAACCGTTTTTCTTTCATAGATTTGCCTTGCTGTTTCGTCTTTCGCTGTCCAGTTGCATAACCAATCTTCATAAGAAGGCGTATGATGGTCAAAATGATAATGGCTTAATGTTACAATCTCAAGTTTTTCAGCGGCTTCGGCGATTTTTCTGCGTGATTCCTCTATGGCCTTAAATTCCATCGGATGTGGAGGCAAACCATAGCGGTTTGGGCAAAGCGAAACTCCAGCGTCCAAAAGAATCTTCGTGTCTGATGTTTCAACATAAGTGCACATGGACCTAACGCCGAAACTCTCCATAGCCAATGGAATAATACGAACGTACTTTAGCATAATTGTTCAAACTCTTTTAGGATGGCTATAACTTTTTATCTAAGTCAATAATTTAGTCTTTTATGGTGGGCGATGACGACTCTGGCCCCGCTGAATCCCGAAATGATTGGGATCTTGAGAGGAGATTGACATTTCGGATGCAATAGTGCAGAATGCACATCTCCCAAGAATGCGGGAGCCCACCTACTTCCACCTTACTCTTCTGGTGGTTTTTCCCACAATTCAAGCATTTTCTTCTTCAGTTCTCTTCGTTTTCCGTGAAGAAACCTGTAAACAGACCTGTGGAGGCTTCCATTAATTAACATTTGGATCGCTTCTCTTGCCGCCTGAGCTTGTTCAATGTTTCCAATTATGCCCACGGTGTGTCCATAAACACATAAATTCGTGTCTGTTAGCTCCTCTATTATTCTGCGGGTTTTGCCATTCATACCTATTATTCGTCCCTTGATACGTTTGATGTCAGATTCAGACCTTCCAAAAATAAGCCGCAAATCAATGACGTCTAGTATAGCTTCTTCATCACGGATTAAGCGAAAAGCATGCTCTGGAGAAAAGCCTCTTCCGATGGCTGTTACAACATCTTTTGCCTTAAAAAGTGAAGACGGATCCTCCGTTTTTTCAGACAGCATAAGTGTAACATTACCTGATTCACTGTCTATTTGAAGCTCAACCGAAAGTTTTTCTTCAACTTTCTTCTTGGTTTTCCCTTCGGGACCTATTAAAACTCCTACCCGCTCTTTAGGTATCCTAAGAAGTGTACTAGTCCTCGTCATGGCTTGTAACCTTATTATAGCATTCTTCAAGGGAGAATACTTTAACGCCCAACTTGCTAAAAAATTTATTAAAGTTGGTTAGATCTCTATGTAAAAGGAATTCTGCCATAGGATGGGAAAGCGGAACAGCCTGTGACATATCAAAAAGTATTGGGCGGCCTCTCCAAATCATGATGTTATATTCGCTTAAGTCTCCGTGAACAAGCTCAGCCTTAATATAAAGCCTCCTCAAATAAGTCAAAAGGATTTTGTAGATTTTTTCTGGGTTTTTTGGAGATTGTTCTTTCATCGAAAAAGCGCTTACGCCATCTTTTCCGACAAACTCCATTATGAGCACATTATTTTTCACAGCAATTGGCTTGGGAACTCTTACTTTTGCAGCTGTTGCTTGTTCTAGGTTTTTGTATTCTTTCTGGGCCCATGCAAAGACTAGCGAACGTGAGTCATGTCTTACACCCTTGAATCTTGGGTCGCCTTCAATGTACTTAAGCATGCCCTTGCGGAACTCTGCTGAAATAGTTAAGTAAATTTTGATTGCCAACTCGTTTCCTTCCTTGTCCCTTCCCCAGTAAACCCGTGATTCTTTTCCAGCTTTAACGACGCCGTGAATCTCGCTTATCGTGCCTTTGTTCAAAAAATGGTAGATAACCATGAGAGTTGAGCGGTCGAAAACCTCTTCTAAAACCTCGTATTCTTCGCTTCGTTTTTCCTTCATCAACTGCTCAATCTCGTAATTTTCTTCCTTTTTGCGAAGCCTTTTTTCAACAATTTTCCGAAAGGACACAGGGTTTTTCTCCATTCAAAATAATCAAATTGTCAGATAGCCTTTTTTGCGGAGCAACTCCGCTTGTGCTTTTGTATAACGCCAAATCAAATCACCACGCTTGTCAGATTGAAAATCCCAAGGAGAAACAAGAACAACATCTCTTTCACGTATCCAAACCCGCCGTTTCATCTTACCCCTTATACGACATAAACGTTCATTTCCATCCTGACACTTAACTAAAACACGGTCGAAACCAAGCAGTTTGACAGCTACCCCTAAAACATCGTTTGCGGATGGAAGCACCATCTCGCTTAATTCTCCCTCACTTAACACCTTCTTTTTACCCAATCAAGCACCTCAAACGCTTCTCCTTAAGAGAAGTGTACACCTTCTTTAAAAATATGCTTATTTCTTTGCATGCTTCAGCATCAGATTTTCACTATTTGAGCGTGAGGTACACCTTCTATGTTAAGTACTGCTTCCGGGTGAACATATCCTTCTTCTATTGCCTTTTGAACAATGTTTCTCCCTACCATGTTCACTATTGTTGAGTTCATTATCAAAGCCACAGCTTCTTCAATAGTTACTATCGCGCCTTTGTAGAACTCTTCCTTTACGTGAAAAACTATTCTTCCTTCGCGTAAAGTTTTTCCTAGAATTTCAGTGTCGCAGATGGCTAAAAGCACGTTGTTTCCGATTTTTCTAAGATTCATGTATACTTCCAATTTTTTAGACGCTCATGTCAGAGTTGCTGCACAGAGGATTTTGCTCCGCACGCTTCACATATTAGAAATGATAGGCGTTTCTCCTTTACAATCTTTGTGTCTGGACGCTTGCAAACTGGGCATGCGAGAAAGTTTTCCATGTATCTCTGTAAGAGTCTTTCTAAAGTTTCTTGCGAAAATTTTCCTTGAAAAATAACCCTTGCCTCTTGCATGGTTGCTGCGGTAGCCATTTCACGCGTTAAAAACTTCAATATGTGCTGCGGATCACGGTTTAAGGCATCAGCTATTTCTTTGAAATTGTAGATTATTGTACGCATGCCAATTATTGAATGATGGAGTCTAGGTAATTCCAAGCGTTCACGTTTTGAAGTAAGTTCTGGAATTTGGGAACGTGCCCTTTTCAGCAACTGTTCATAGTCGTATTTCATCTGCTGATTCTCCAAGGGAAACAAAAGCATAATTCTATTTAAAACTTTTAACATAATTTAAGTGTTCACAAACTTCAGGAGAATGATTCAATGAGATTGAATGGAAAAGTTTCTTTAGTAACAGGTTCAAGCCGTGGAATTGGCCGTTCCATTGCCTTAGCCTTTGCTGAAGAAGGTGCAGACTTGGTTATTAATTACATTAGGTCGGAGGATAAAGCTCGAAACCTTGTTTCTGAAATACTTTCTATGGGAAGAAAAGCATTAGCTGTAAGAGCTGATGTTTCAAACATTAAAGAAGTTGAAAACATGGTTAATCAGTGCACTAAAAATTTTGGTCGGTTAGATATTCTTGTTAACAACGCGGCTGACGCCTCCGCCATGGAGTTCTCTTTGGATAATCCTGATTGGAAGGGTTGGCAGCGTATGGTGGATGTCAACGTTAAAGGAATGCTTCTATGCTCTCAGGCGGCTTCCAGATATATGGTAAAACAGAAAAGCGGTACAATAATCAACATAGTAGCTGATTGGGCTGGTGGTGGATTATGTTATATGCTAACAAAGTCGGCTGGTATCCCGTTGACACGAGGCTTGGCTAGAACCTTGGCACCACACATACGAGTAAACGCAATCCAACCAGGATACATAGAAACTGGTTGGATCTCAGCCCTTCCAGATGGGGTCAAAGAAAAAATGAAAGAGACCACTCCACTTAGAAGATGGGGGCAACCCGAAGATGTAGCCAAAGTAGCGGTTTTCCTTGCATCTGATGAGTCAGCCTACTTGACTGGTGCAGTTGTAATCGTTGATGGTGGGGCATCAATTAATCCATGGTCTCCATAACGCATTAAAGCTATAACATTAAACAATATGAGATAACGTTTAGAGGAAGGAATAAGATGGGCTACATTTACCTTTATACAGGAACTGGAGCAGGAAAAACCACAAACGCTTTAGGTTTGGCTCTACGCTCAATAGGACATAAACGCAAAGTCATCATAATCCAATTCTTAAAATGGTGGAAAAAAACTGGTGAATACAAGATTCAGAAAATGCTTGCACCCTACTATGAAATCTATCAATTCGGCCGAAAGGGATGGCATGGACTAAGCAATCTAGGTGAAGAAGACAAAAGACTAGCCCACAAAGCCTTAAAATTCGCTGAAAAAATTGTGAAAGAGAAAAAGCCCCATCTGCTAGTTTTAGATGAGATAAATTTGGCTTTACACTGCAAGCTTCTAAATGCAAGAGAGGTTTTAGAGTTTCTTGACAGAATTCCAAAGAAAACCGATATTGTCTTAACAGGAAGATTTGCCCCAAAAGAACTTATAGACAGGGCAGAATTTGTAAATGAAATTGTAGGTGTTAAGTATCCGAAGGAAATGGTTACAACAAAGGGAATACAATATTAAGGCTACAAAGTGAAGCCAAATGATATTAAGTTTAGAGGAAAATCCATTTCCGCTAATTCTAAACAAAGGTTCACCAGCTTCAATAATGCAAATTCTGAAGGTTATAGACCGCATTGAAAACCCCGTGGGATTCAAGAATCTACTACATCTAGTTTCAATGCAGAATGATGATGGCGGCTTCCCAAATAATCTTGAAATCATTACTTCAAGTTCCGTGAAGATCACATATAGGGTCATTAGAACATTAACTTACATAGGCGTGAACAAGCACTCACACATCATAATGTCTGGAATTAACTGGCTTATGAATCAACAAGAGAAAGATGGAGGATGGCATGAAAATCCAACTCTAACAATACCTAAGTGGGTTACATGGGAATCAACAACTAAAAGCGTAACTTGGTATACATGCCAAATTGCAATGCTCTTAAAAGAATTGGGATTGCATGAAACAACTGAGTTCAGAAAGGCTATCTCCTTCTTGGAGAAAACTGAATTACCTAACGGTGGATGGTCACCGGTAGCTGATCGAAAGAATTTGGATCCAAACAGCAGTGTTGGAATAGGCAACTTTTTAGCAGAAATTTATGGCAAAAACTACCCTCCATTTTTAAGATCAAAAAGAATATTCGAAGAAAAAATGTCGGAACTTGCTGAAAAGGTTTCACACAAAGCTATTGATGATGCATATGAGCTGACGCATTTAATTTTTGACAAAATGCCAAATTATATGTATAACTTGGAGGATGAACGAGTTAGAAAAGTTTTAGAAATGCTTGTTCACACTCAGCGTAAGGATGGAGGGTGGAAAACATTTTATTCTGGTGAAAAATCTGATGTGGCGATTACCGTCTATGTCTTGCAAGTCCTTGTTTCTCACGGAATTATAAGTAAAGAGATATTGCAAGAAATGTTCGACAATGCGGTTAGGTGACTTTAATCTTGACCGAGGACGAAGCAGTCTTCAACCCTTCTGATTCTATTCGCTATTTTGCCGAAAATAGGAAACTTTCATTAGACGCTCTAAGGGTTCCTAAACGCCTATTAATGACTTACCAGAGGAATACATATGAATGTGCAAAAAATCTAATCAATGGCGAGTCTGTTGAGTGGCTTTATGGTGAAAGCCAACCTTTCTGCATTGGACGATTTAATGATGTAGAAATTGGGATTGGCCGCTTTTGGATAGGTGCGCCTGCCGCTGCCTTTACATTTGACGAAGCAATTGCATGTGGAGCGAAAACAATATTTGAAGTTGGTGTATCTGGAGGTCTGCAGACTTTTCTACAACCAGGCGACATCGTGGTTATAACAGAGGCAATCCGTGATGAAGGAACTTCTTACCATTACCTTCCATCAGAAACGAAAGTTGAGGCTTCTGCACAATTAAGAGAAAAACTAATTAAACATTTAGAGGAGAGAAAAATTAGACATTTTATTGGTCCTGTTTGGTCTACTGATGGAGTTTATAGAGAAACGCGCGGCAAATTTCGGAAGTTCCGGGATAATGGAGTTTTAGTCGTAAACATGGAAACATCTGCAATTTTCGCCGTTGCTAAATATAGGAATGTTGAGGCTGCTTCAGCACAGGTTATTTCTGATGTTTTAACTGAGACTGGATGGATACAAGCTTTTGAACATCAGTCAGTTAGAGAGAACACAGAGGTTCTTCTGAGAGCTGTTTTAATGATTCTTTCCGAAAGCTAAGTTTTTAGAAAGTGGACATCGAAAAGACACAAACAGACTTTTTAAAAAATATTCAAAAGCTCGGAAAATCTGGTGAGAAACATACCTAAAAACCTGTACACACCCAACCGCTGTTGGAATCAGTGAGCACTTTTAATTAATTTGTAAAAAACAGCGTTTATAGTGATTTGAAAAAGCTTAAAGAAGCCACCACAATCTAGTGTTAATTCTAACGGTGAAACTATTGGGCAAGCACAATCACCCCTACATACCGAATTCGCAGTTAGAAATCAAACAAGAAATGATGCGGAAAATAGGCATAAAAAGCATAGATGAACTGTATGCTGACATTCCTGAAAAATACCGTTTAAAAAAACCCTTGAACCTTCCAGAGGCGTTATCAGAATTTGAAGTTAAACAGCACATAGAAGCCTCACTTTCAAAAAATAAGACAAGCAAGGATATGCCAATTTTCTTAGGTGCTGGATGCTGGCCTCATTATGTGCCAGCTGTTGTAAAGGAAATTGTGCAACGCAGCGAGTTCCTTACAGCTTATACACCTTATCAGCCTGAAGTTTCGCAGGGCATGCTTCAAGCCCTTTTTGAATATCAAAGCATGATTTGCGAGTTAACGAGTATGGATGTTGCTAACTGCTCCATGTATGATTGGGCTTCAGCTTTAGGTGAAGCTGCCCGAATGGCAGCCCGCATCACAGGGCGAAGAGAGATTTTAATTCCCAAGATTATTCATCCAGAGAGAGCAGCTACGTTGCAGGTTTATTCTGAACCAGTAGGAATAAAGATTGAACAAGTAACTTATGAAAGGGAAAATGGACAAATCTGCCTTGAAGAGTTTAAAAATAAAATTTCTGACAAGACAGCAGCCGTCTACATTGAAAATCCCTCTTATTTAGGCTTTATTGAAACGCAGATTGACGAAATTAGTAAACAGGCGCATGCGAATGGCGCTCTCTTCATAGTGGGCGTTGACCCGACTTCGCTGGGAATTTTAAAGCCGCCTGGCGAATACGGCGCAGATATTGTCATCGGAGAAGCACAACCGTTGGGGAATTCTGTAAATTTTGGTGGTCCGCTTCTGGGAATCTTTGCTTGTCGCGATGACATGAATTTGATTAGGCAAATGCCCGGTCGCATAATTGGATTAACAACAACCGTAGATGGCAGCAGACAAGGTTTTTGCATGGCTTTGCAAACGCGTGAACAGCATATTAGACGAGAGAAGGCAACATCCAACATCTGTTCTAACGAAGCCTTATGCGCTGTTGCTTCTGCTGTTTACATGGCTTTGCTTGGTCCTCAAGGCTTACGTGAGCTTGGCGAAACAATAATGTATAAGGCTAATTATGCCATACATTTGCTTTCAAAAATAGACGGCTTAAAGGCGCCCGTCTTCAAATCTGCTCACTTTAAAGAATTTACAGTCAATTTCGATGAAGCTGGACTAAGCGTTAAAGACGTTCATAAAAAACTCTTGCAACATAGAATTCATGGCGGCAAAGACATTTCAAAAGAGTTTCCAGAGTTAGGTGAAACCGCCCTGTATTGCATAACTGAAATCCATTCAAAAGAAGAAATTGAACGGTTAGCAGAGGTTTTAAGAGAAATTCTAGTAGGAAGGTGAACATGGGATGTTTAAGCAGGCAAACTGGAATGAGCCAATAATTTTTAATATGGGAAAGAATGGGCGAAAAGGGCACGTTTTACCGAAGGCAAAGGAAGAAATCAAAAATGTTATTGGAGATTTGAACAACACCATACCATATAGCATGCAGCGCAGAAGCCAGCTTAAGCTTCCGGAGCTTTCAGAGGTTGAAGTTGTCCGTCATTTTATGCGCTTGTCAGAAATGAACTATGGAGTTGATTCTGGCTTGTATCCGCTTGGAAGCTGCACAATGAAGTATAATCCAAAAATAAATGAGCTGCTCGCCAGTTTGCCAACAGTAAACATGGTTCATCCTTATCAAGATGAAAGCACGGTGCAGGGCGTTCTTGAATTTCTTTATAGGCTTGAGTGTTGGCTTGCTGAGATAACAGGCACTTATGAGGTTTGTTTGCATCCGGCTGCTGGTGCCCACGGTGAATTTTTAGGAACTTTGCTCATGCGGGCAAATCATAAAATGAATGGAGACTGCGAAAGACGAAGCGAGGTTATCGTTCCCGATTCAGCGCATGGCACAAACCCTGCAAGCGCAACAATGGGTGGTTTTAACGTGGTTGTTGTCCCGTCGGACGAGGATGGTTGCATTGATTTGGAAGCTTTGAAGGTGGCTGTTTCCGAAAGAACAGCGGGTTTAATGCTTACAAACCCTAACACCCTTGGAATTTTCGAAAAGAACATTGAAGAAATAGCCAAAATTATCCATGAAGCTGGCGGATTACTCTACTATGATGGAGCGAACTTAAATCCCATATTGGGTAAGGCTAGGCCAGGAGACATGGGCTTCGACATAGTCCACATAAACATCCACAAAACTTTTGGCACACCTCACGGTGGGGGTGGTCCTGGAGCTGGTCCAGTTGGCGTTTCTGAAGAATTGGCTAAGTTTTTGCCTATTCCCCGCATAGTCTTTGATGGTAAACGTTATCGTCTAGACCATGACCGGCCGCATAGCATTGGAAAAATTCGAGGTTTTTATGGAAACACTGCGGTTTTGTTGAAGGCTTACGCTTACATTTTGAGTTTAGGCTTTGAGGGATTGAAGGAAGTGGCTGAAGTCTCTGTTTTGAACGCTAACTACCTAATGAAGAAGCTTGAAGAGGTTAAGGGTTTAACGCTTCCATATAACAGTGAGAAACCAAGAAAACACGAGTGCGTCTTCAGCGCCAAACCTATAAAAAACGAAACTGGTATCTCAGCCTTAAACATTGCCAAACGCTTGCTTGATTATGGATTGCATGCACCGACAATTTATTTCCCGTTGATTGTTGATGAGGCGTTGATGATTGAGCCTACGGAAACTTTTGAGAAGGAAGAACTTGACCACTTCGCTGAAGCCATACAAAAGATCTGCGAAGAAGCCTACACAAACCCAGAAACAGTTTTGAAAGCACCACATAACACGGCTGTTTCACGGCTAGATGAAGTGAAGGCTTCACATCCGAGGACTATGGCTTTGAGTTGGCGGATGTTTTTAAAGAAACTTTAAATATCAAGTGAAGCCTCATTTTCATATGCTTCTTTTTGGAAATTATCTACAGCATTTGTTAGTTTTAAGCAAAAAAAGAGGGAATATGAGAGATTTGTGAATGCGTGTGTTTATTGCTTTTTTTTACCTCTAACATGCTTGATGTAGATGGTTGTTGCGGCTACTGCGACTAGGATTGTTGAGGCTAAGCTGATGTAGGGAGCCAACATGCCAATCTTATCAACTGGAATCTCGGCGCCACCAACTGCTGCTGAAACGTGAACTGTTCCGTTGGTAATGTCTCTGGCAATTTCTCGAGGGGTGAAGAGAAAATAGGAGATAAGTATTACGTCTGTTAGGCCTAGGTCGGAATCTCCTATGTTTTTGCACCTGAATTCAACTTTTGCCAAGTTTCCGCTGCCGCTGACGTGGCTGGAAGTTGGACTTTTGAGTACGCAATGGCTGAAGCTTATAATTCCGTTTGTGTTGTCAATTATTCCTTCAACATAAAAGGTGGTTCCTCCTTGCTGAAGGAAGGGACTTTCTTCGAAACTTCGGCATTCTAGGACGTTTGGGTTGAAGGTCATTCCTGCTTGCCACCCCCATAGATCGCTAACGGAGGATACGAATATGTAGACTGTGATGGTTTGGCCGACATTAGCCATTATTGTTGGCGGGCTTATGTAGACCGTTGTTGACGAAGATGCGGTGACGATTCCTCTATTAATTATAAGTGGTGCTGTCAGCGATAGTACCGCGAACAGGAAAATAAAAAAGACTTTCTTCTTGTACAAGTAGCTATCCTCCTCTTATGGATCCTTATATCCCCAATTCCGACCAAGTATGCGATCGTCATCATAGTCTATCTCGTCATCGTGGTCCAAGTCAGCACGTGGGTCCCACCACAGGATGCACCATGAATAGCCTTCCAAGTAGGCCCTAATGAAAATGGCCTCCTCAACTACGTTAACCCTCTGATCCCAGTTCATATCGGCCTCATTAAAAGTCACAGAGTTAACGAACGGATGGTTGTCTCTTTGCGAATTTCCGTTAATCTGTGGTCCATGATCTGGCGATTGATTTGGGAACCAATAGTTTCCTTTTTGGAGCGGGTAAGTAGTTCCACCATCGTCCCATATTTGAAGGTCCGGGATATCGTAGCCGACATGGTAGGTATTACCAACGAAATTGTTGTAGTAGATTTCATTATCGCTACCACTATAAAGATATATTCCTGTAGGGTTGTCATGAATATCGTTGCCCCTAATGATGTTAGCACCGCTACCGACAAAGATTCCCCTTTCAGTATTCGCAAATATTTCGTTACAAGCAATAATATTGTTCCTGGCGTATATTGCAAGGCCCCATCTGCAATTTGTTATTTTGTTGTGCCATATTTCAACATTCTGCCCATGAATGGCGATTCCACGTCCACCATTTCCTGAAGCATCGCGTATCGTAAATCCGCAGATGGAAACGTTGTCTGCAGTCACTTGTATTGCATTAATATATGGACTATCTGACCGTATTATCGTGGTATCGGTGTCTTGCCCGATAATTCTCAATGACGCAACTTCAATCCAGACATGCTCCGACACATCGTAACCTTGGTCAACATGTATTGTATCCCCAGGCGAGATATTAGGGTCCTCTATTGCTTCATGTAATGTGTTATAATGAAGATTCTGAGTGACGTTATGTACTGGAAATTGAGCTGTTACAGGTGTTATATTGAACACAGCTGACGTGATTGCAAGAAGAAGCGTTAGCAGCACTCCTATAACGACTCTCGTTTTCACTCTTTTCTCTCCTTTTCCTTTATTTTGTCGCGTTTCCTTTTCGAAACGCTATAAAGGGAGCAAATCCTTAGAAAATCAGATGATTGGCTTCTCAAACTTTCCAGAGGAACCAATCGTAATACAAAGAGACTCCCTTGGCATAATATATGCCATAGTACCTCATTTTAAATTTTTCGTTCAAGCATTTGATTCACTATTCTGGAAATCGAATAATCAAAAGTGGCAAGGCTCACAACCCACAACTATATGCAACAGTTATTAAGCACCTTACCTTAAATCATCAAAATACTAAAAAGAGCGTGCAGAAATTGACCGAACTAGAGGACAAAGTTCGCGAAACTGTTGGCAAGGTTGTTGACCCTGAAACTGGTTTGACTTTCGCCGAAATGCACATGATCACCAACGTCAAAGAGGAGGAACTAGGCGTTATCAAAATTGACTTCATACCTTCAAGCCCCTTCTGTCCCATCGCCTTCAAGTTAGCGATGGATGTTAAGAATGCAGCTTTGAAAGTTGCTAATGTCAAGAAAGTCTTGGTCTATTGTCGTGGGCATATGATGGAGCAGCAAATTAACGAAATGGTGAATAAAGAACAGCAAAAATAGCTTGCTCAGTTTCATTGCTAGGTCATTCATGTGGAAGTTTAAGCTATGCGTGTTAAGGGTGAACATGAAATCTATTGTTGCGGAGCCCACGTACGAATTTCAGAAAAGGGCGTAGAAGTTTTAACCGAGCCCACGGTTGAGTATTGCCCTTTACATGAAGCCTTATATGGAACTAAAAAGATTGATGCTGAAGCTGTGCGGAAAAGCGTTGAAATGAAAATTGCTGGCTTTGGCTTTTGTTGTAGAGATCGCGTTTTTGATGCTGAGCCGGTGGTGGCTTATGGGGCTTCTGAAATGATGCATGTTTGGCTTGAGAAGGGGCTTATTGACTGTGCAGTTGTTGCTTGTGATGGAGCTGGAACAGTTATAACAACCAATGGAAGGCTTGTACAATCCATAGGCGCGCGTTTAACAGGCATGATCAAAACTTCGCCCATCCAAGAGATTATTGAACGTATTGAAGCGGATGATGGAGTTGTTTTATATAAAGATAGTGCACGAATTGACCAAATTGAAGGTGTCAAGCGAGCTTTCGATTTGGGGTTTAAACATGTTGCCGTAAGTATTGCTGGCTTCCAAGCGAAAGCCATAAGTGAAATCAGAAATTTTGAGGCTAGTGCAAAGGCGGATGTTTTGGTCTTTTCTGTATGCAACACATGCGTGGGCAATGCGGATGTGGAACAAATAGCGAAGGCTGATATCGCGTGTGCAAGCGCTTCGGAAATACTTCGAACTGAAATCGGAGACAAGGCATTGCTACAGTTAGGCGTGACGATTCCAGTTTATGCTTTGACTGAGAAAGGCAAAAAACTGGTTTTGGCTTATTTAGCTGAATTCAAAGACAAACTTGTTGTTTTCAGAACAAGCAAGCTACCGTACCATGTGGAAAATAAGGGTCCAAAGCTCTTCAGAAGCGGAAAGAAGACGATTTAGCGAATAAATTTGGACAACTTTGAATGTGCCCTTGGCTGTTTAATCATAAATTCAGCCTTTTTCAAGTCCAAAGGAGTATTGAGGTTAAAAAATGTTCTAAGCTCCGGATCTAACTGCTGCAGAACAAGCGTAGAGACATAACGAACACCATGTAGCCTATCCACCATAGATTGCATATTCAAATTTCCCCCATCTAGAGTATCTTTAGCAGCATTATACGCTGATTTTGTGCAGTAAACAGCCTGTAAAGGCTCTATGTAGCCGTTTGGCCAACGAGGAATAACCGCATTTCGATTTATGCACAATTCAAACAAAAGCAGAATAACATCTCTAGAAACAAGAGGCGTATCACATGGAAGAAGAAGTGTATATTTTCCACGTGCTTCCTTGAAGCCAGTTAACGCGCCTACAAGTGGACTTTGAGCATTACCCACATCGGTTCTGTCAACAAGAAAGTTTATGTTTGAACCTAGAACCTTCATATAATTTTCGGCTTGAACCTTTGAGCTAGCAACCACAATTTTTTCGTCAACGATGTTGCTTATTGCATCTAAAACATGTTGTATAAGAGGCTTATTTGCCAGCTGCAGTAATCCCTTATCTTGTCCAAACCTGCTGGAAAATCCGCCTGCAAGGATAATTGTTGACCTATCCAATAATTGGTGAACCTCACTATCTAAAGAAATATTAGAAAATTTGGTGTTCTATAAATTTTATTAGTGACACGCCTTTCTGAACTTCGCTAGATCTACTTAGACTTTGTTAGGCTTCTTGCTGCTTCTGCGATTATAAACAGTCCTATTAGCACTATTACCGTTTCTAGCAATGGCAACTTGTAATTCAATAGTGCTGCTCCGCCGAAAGCAAATGCCACTATTCCGATAAATAAGCTGAACTTGCTTAACCTCATCCCTAAACCTGTCCGTGCAACATTAAGCCCGATCAAAATAAGGCCAGCTCCTAAGGCAACAAAAGTAATCATATCTATAGCATAATAATTGCTTGCAGCCCAGCTCACTCCAATTAAAATAAAAAACGATCCCCACGCCAATGAGGTCAAAGCCACACTTTTATTCAAGCCAAACCACCAGAAAGAACTTTACTATCGTCAACCGATATAAAATTATCGTGTTGTGTAGAAGTATCTGGGACGTTTTCGCCTAGTAAATGAGTCTTATGTATGAAATATTACGAAAGCGGAATACGGTATATTACTGCACCTAAAAATTATTATTCGCAGAGAAGGGAGTGTAACGATGAACTCGGAAATTAAAGAATTAAACCGTATAATATGTAACCAGTGCGACGAAAAAAATTATGAAAAGTGCAAAAACTGTAAAGTTTATCAATTGGTAAATAAAATAGCAGAACAATAACAAACTTAAGCCATATTATTATCTATTTTACTGACTATGTCGTCTAGAATTTTTGTGAAGGGATGCTCTGGCCTTTCCTGAGCGAAAATGATGCCGCCTTCTGCTCTCAAAACATCACAGAAACATGGTATTATCCCCAAAAGAGGAACCCGATATATGTCCTTCATCTTATTTTGCAATTCCTCTCTCCCCAACCTTGAAGAAACATCAAAAAGAACTTTGTTCAAAATTATGTCGGTCTTCTTTTCAAATAAATCATAAAGTTCGCGTAGCATACGTCTTGTTCCGTCAACATCTGATCTGTCAAGGGTTGTTGCTACAATCACTAAATCAGCACTTACTATAGCATTTATAGACGAGTATTGCAGTCCTGGACTGGTGTCAAAAATCAAATAGTCAAAACTTTTATCATTTAAAAGGGAATTTCTGAGAGCTAAAAGTCTTCCTAGAGCCCGCATTTCCCATTTTCTATCTTTTGCAGACATGTCTCTGATTGCTTCTGTTGCTGGATTGGCTAACCCCACAAATAACTTACCTTTGTTTTGAATTCTGTCACTTATGTTTACCAACACTTTATCGATTCCGCATGTCCCGTTTAAATAGTCATTCAGCCAGCATTCCGCCTTTTCAATTTTAAGAATTGTGGATAGGCTTGGAGCCCGAAAGTCAAGGTCCAATAAACAAACTTTTTTGCCATGCGTAACAAAGTTTGCAGCTAAGTTTATTGAAAGTAGAGTTTTTCCTGTTCCGCCTTTGTATGAATGAACAGCTATTATTTTACTCAAAGCCATCACCCATGATTTTCCCTATCCACATAGAAGTAGGCTTTCCTTCCCTTCCTCTCTTTTTTCAAATATCCCATAATCACAAGCTGGTTTAAGTAGGCGCTTTCAACAGCCCTTGCCCTATGCGTTTGTTGAGCTATCTCTTCGGCTGTGGCGCGGCCAAGTCTGCACAAGGTCATGGCTGTTTTTCTAAGGTGATCAGGCATAGAAAGCAACGTCATAACATCTAACGGTGTTTCTGGAAGTGGCTGAACGTCTTTTCGACCATGTTTCTGCAACTCAATCATGACTTCCATCTTTTCGTTCAATTTCTCAAGATTTTCTCTGATTTTCTCCAATATTTGCAGGGGTTTTTTCCCTAGAACCTCCTGTTTAGCCACTATGGTTCCCCTTAGTGTTTTACATGTGTGCAATAATGTAGAGAGAAAACAGCATTTATTAAGTCTTACGAAACATGCATAATGATTCGTAAAATAAACACTGGCTACTTACGACAAACATTAGTCTTAGCCCAAAAAACGCTAAAAAACATGATGCTTAATATCATAATGTAAAAAATATTTCTGAATAGAAAAGGTTAGTTTCTTTAAAAAGTTGACGATTATCAGTATGGTACTGGTATTCTGTTTCGTGCTTCCTCAACTATTGGTAGAACTTGTTTTAGTTCTCTAAAGTATTTGAGTACCGTTATGCCCCTCTGAGTTATTGCATAAACAACTCTTCTCTTTCCCACAGTTCTTTCCTCAACTAGGTTTTGTTTTATCAGAAAATCTAAGTATTCCTTTAGCACGCTGCAATTCACGTTAGCCTTGTACATTATATGAGTTAGCTTTAATGGACCACGATGGGCTAATACCTTAAGGATGTCTATATACATTTCAAGTTTGGAACGCCTCATATCCAAACCTCTTGGGCATATTTTCACCATCTTTATATAAAGCTTTTATGGATTCAAACTACGTCTTTTTCCTATTTAGTCTGCATTAGTAGCTCCTTTTCTTCCGTGCTCGGATTAACACGTTTATTCTATTTTGAAAAGCTGTAACCAAGTCATCTAACAATATTCTTTGCAATTCTGTCGAAAGCATCTTGATATTTTCCTTGAAAACTTTAGCCATTTTGGCTTCCAATTCTTTCCTCTGCTTAAGCGTCATGGTTTGTTTCAAGTAGTTTCCTCCAAATTTTACATGCAGAAAATACGCTGGAGGTATTTAACTAACTTATGAACTCAAAATATGAATTTGGGATATACATTTGCTAACTTCATTACTTGGAGGTTAATATTTTCTTTTTGATATCCGCCAAAAAGCTCTTTTTCATTTCATAGAACAGGCCTTGATTGATTTTCACGATTTGGTTAGGTTAATTGAACAACTAAAATCGCAAAACTATAAAACTAAGGCAGAGATATAGGAAATGAGGCGTATGAGTAGAAAACCTATTTTTATAATGATCTTGATAATTATCCTCATAAGCATGTTAGCATCGGCGTTTAACATTCAACTAGTTAAAGGTAGCAATGACATTTACCACAATGACTTCATCAACAACACGAAACAGGCAACTATTATAGGGAATGTAAATAGATGGGATAATGGTAATCCTTGGGGTGATTGGGAGCATTACCACAACTACACAGAAATTATTAATACGCTTCTTTATTTGAACGGAACATATCCAAACATTGTGAATGTTTTTTCTATTGGCAAAAGTTGGCAGAACCGAGACGTATACTGTATTAGATTAACAAATGAAAGCATAACACGTCCAAAGCCAAAATTGTTCTTTGTTGGATATCATCACGCCCGCGAACCCATAAGCGCAGAGTTACCACTACACTTTGCCATTGAAGCTGCAACCAAATTCGGCACAAACACAACCTTAACCCACATGCTAAACTACAGTGAGATCTACATAATTCCAACACTAAACGTTGACGGCATTGATGCGGTTGAACGAAATGATTGGCAACGCAAAAACGCTCACCCCTTCGACGAAGACGGAGACGGCTTGTTTGACGAAGACCCGCCGGACGACGAGGACGGAGATGGCTATGTAGAAGACCTCTTTTTCTGGGATGGCAATAACTACGAATTCATCAGATGGGAAGGCATAGACGATGATGGTGATGGCACATTCAATGAGGATTGGGTTGGAGGCGTCGACCTAAATAGAAATTATGGCTATCAGTGGAATGCAACATGCGACAGCGGAAGCCCATATCCAGAGGATGAAGATTATCGTGGACCTTCACCATTCTCAGAACCTGAAACACAAGCAATACGCGACTTAGCATTGCAACAATATTTTAAATATGCCATAAGCTTTCACTCGGGCACAGAGGTAATACTCTATCCTTGGTGCTACACGAACACGCCAACACCCCACGACTCTCTTTTTAGAGAAATCGCTGGAAACCTCTCAAACCTTGTCGGCGCGCCCTACGCCCAAAGTGGTGCTGGCTTATACACTTCTTCTGGTACCTGGGACGACTGGATGTACGAGAACAGAAGCACATTCGCCTTTACTTGCGAAATATACACAAACAATAGCGCTTGGCAGTATGAACAAGGACCAGAACCAGACACATTGTGGGAAAAAGGAGTATTCCAATTCTTCAACCCGAACCCTAACAATATTGAAAACGTAATCCAACGTTGGCTTCCAGTCTTCACATACATCACAAACAGGGCCATCACAGAAGCCTACGACATAGCCATAACTGATGTGACTCCGTTTAACAATATCGTCGGACAAGGATCTTCAACGTACATAAACGTAACAGTAACTAACAAAGGTGACTACACAGAAAACTTCAACGTTACTGTCTATGCTAATACAACTTCTATTGCATCAAAAACTGTTACTCTGACAAAAGCAAACTCTACACCTGTCACCTTCACCTGGAACACTATAGGTTGGGCTAAGGGTAACTACACTATATGGGCTTATGCTTGGCCTGTTTTAGGAGAAACTGACACAACGGACAACAGAAAGGAAGACGAAATAGTCCAAATTGTAACTCCAGTCGGAGGCATCGACATTCCAGTGGATAAGCTTACCTTATTGGCTCCCCACATTGGCGTAGCTTCAACAATCCTGGTCGTAATAGCTGCAACAACCATTTACATCAAGTGGGTTAAGCATAGAAAAAGGAAGCCCTAAAGATCCTTCCATTTCTCCAACAGACAACACCATGCATTCTAACGCAGAAGTTTTATATTGAAAGCATTTATGAGGAAGAGAAGGGAAAAACATGTAAAGGAATAACGATGTCAGAAACGATAAGAAGTTTCATAGCCTTTGACATAGACAGCGAATCAATTCTTCAAAAAATGGCAGATGTGCAAAATCTTCTAGCAAAAACTGGAGCAGACTTGAAACTCGTCGAACCCAAAAGCATCCACATCACTTTGCGGTTTCTCGGAAACATTACTTCAAATATGATTGAAAAAATCTTTGAAGAAATGAAAAAAGTTCAGTTCGCTCCTTTTGATGTCAAAATTCATGGGATTGGAGCTTTTCCAAATCTGCGTTATCCACGGGTGTTATGGGCAGGAATAACCGAAGGCGCCGACCAATTACGAAGTATTTTCAATCAATTAGAGCCTCGCTTACGCAGTTTAGGGTTTACACCAGATCCTAAAGGCTTTAGTCCTCACCTAACAATTGCACGTGTAAAATCTGGGAGAAATAAGGCTGAACTCGCCAAAAGCATCAGCGAAAACGCAAATTGCGAATTCGGAATCGTTAAAGCCCAATGTTTAAGACTAAAAAGAAGCGATTTAACACCAAAAGGTCCCATCTACTCAACCCTGAAAGAGTTTTGCCCACAAGAATAAAGAAAAGGGCGGCTTATGCAAGGAAAAAAGGAGAGAGTTTGCACAAACGTTTTAGAACGTGTTACGCCGAAAAAAGGAGAACGGGCCAAAATTGAGGCTTTGGCTAAAGAACTAGAAAAAAAGGTTGTTTCTGCATCCAGAGAGTTGGGCGTTGAAGCCAAAGTTCGTGTTGAGGGTTCTGTAGCGAAGGACACTTGGCTCAGTGGAGAACCAGAAATCGATATTTTCATGCGTGTGCCAACAACGATGCCTCGGAAATCCTTAGGAGAGATTTGCCTAAAAGTAGCCAGAAAAGCCACAACAGGTTCACGACAAATCGAAAGGTTTGCTGAACATCCATACCTTGAGGCAATAGTTAAAAATGTAATAGTTAACATTGTGCCATGCTACGCTGCTGAGCGGAGAGAATGGATAAGCGCGACAGACCGTACGCCATATCACACTGATTACGTGAAAAAACACTTAAATGTAAAGATGCAGGGCGAAGTGCGCTTATTAAAGAAGTTTATGAAGGGAGTAGGTGTTTATGGCGCGGAAATAAAAATCGGCGGATTTAGTGGATACCTGTGCGAGCTCCTGATTTTGCATCATAAATACTTTATGAAAACGTTAAGTGCTTTTGCACAACATAAACAAAGAATAATTATAGATATTGAAAACTATTACAAAGGAAGAGAGGATGAACTACAACTTCTTTTTAAAGAACCATTGGTGATCGTTGACCCTGTTGATATGGGAAGAAATGTAGCTTCGGCAGTGCAACCACAAAAACTATACACTTTCGTAGCCGCTGCGCGAGCCTTTCTAAAAACTCCGAACTTAAAATTCTTTTATCCGCGAGAAACAACCGCCTTAACAGTAAAAGAACTTAAAAAAGAATTGGAGAGGCGAGGCTCTACGATTATTTTCTTGGCTTTTAGGAAGGTTGACGCTGTTCCAGATGTTTTATGGGGCCAGCTTTACAAATCTCAGCGGTCCTTGAACAAACTTGTTCAGCTAAACGACTTCAACATTTTAAGGGCTCTTTCATGGAGCGACGAAAAAACTTTAAACATGTTTGTATTTGAACTTGAACAGCACATCTTACCGCCAGTTAAGAAGCATTTGGGGCCGCCTCTTGAAAAGGAAAAAGAATGCGAAAAATTCCTTACTAAACATCTAAACAACTTGGGAACAGTTTCTGGACCGTACGTTGCGAATGGAAGATGGGTCGTGGAACAGCGAAGAAAATACACTGACGCGATAGTATTGCTTAGTGAAAGGTTAAAGGATGGTGGAAGAAGCGCGGGTGTGGCGGAACAAATCTCGCAGGTGCTTCGAAAGGGATTTAGAGTTTTTGTCAACGAAGAAATAGTTGAAATTTACCAGAAAAACAACGAATTTGCAAAGTTTCTAACAGAACTTCTGTCTGGCAGGCCTAAATGGTTAGAACCATTTTAAACTAAGCATTATTAATACTGTGCCAAGTAGCCAACAATAAAATGCGAAAAAATGAAACTTTTTCTTTACGAGAATTTTCCAAAGTAATTTCAAAGCAATGTACCCTATAAGCATCGCCACAATAACTCCTGTAATAATTTCAGGCCAGCCTACTTCTGCAGATGCTAATTCGCCAGACCTTTTTAAAAAGCTATAGCCTAAAGCGCCAAGTATAGCTGGAATTGAAAGCAAGAAAGAGAATTTGAAGGATTTTTCGCGTTTTATTCCAAGCAATAGTGCAGTCGCGATTGTTGCTCCGCTTCTTGAAAAGCCGGGAATTATGGTTATGCCTTCTACTATGCCGATTATGATAGCTGCTGAATAGCCTATGGAATCGTTTTTTTCGTGTGCGAATTTTACAGAATAAATCATTATTCCGCACAAAACAAACGCCACAGCAATAGGTAAGATGTTTTGAAAAGCATAATTCACAGGTTCGTCGAGCATTACGCCAATGATTGCCGCAGGTATTGATCCGACAATTATCAAAGGTATCAGTTTTCCATTTTCTGTTTTGAAATCCAAATGCACAGAAGCTAAAAGTATGTTCTTGATTTCTTTTCTGAAGAATAGTAATACAACAATTAATGTTCCAATGTGTAGGATAAAGTCGAATAGTAAGGGGGTTTTTTCGTTCATGAAATGTTCAGCTATTTTTAGGTGTCCAGTGCTTGATATTGGAAGCCATTCTGTTAAGCCTTGAATTATGCCTAGAATTATTGTTTTTATAAGGTCCAATGGGCGTCGCCGTTTTTTCATCTTCTATGTTTGGTTAGATTTAAAAGATTAATTCATCTTAATTGTCAATCTTCATGTAGGTGTCACATATGAGCGAATACACACTTGGAAGTGCTGAAGACCGCAAAATGCTTGCTGAAATGCCAGTTGAAAAACTGCTTGACTTCTTCTTTCTACAAATTCGAAACCTTTGGAGAGTTGACGGCCTATACTTTTTGGGTATAGAAAAGAAATTTGGCACAGAAGCTGCAACTGAAATTGATACTGGTGTTTGGGAGGTTATGGCAGCAATTGAAGCAAAAAGTTTGCAAAAAATGTTCAATGTTGGCGAAAATCCAGAAATACCAACAATTATTAAGCTTTTAGGCAAGTCAAGCTGGGCTTTAGACCAACCCTTCAAAACAATTGAAATAAACAATGAAAAGGCTACTTTAAGCATTGGCAGATGCAGAACTCAAGAAACACGTTTAAGCAAGGGATTGAGCGAATTTCCATGCAAAAAAGTACGTTTTGGATATTTGAAAAACTTTGCAAAAACACTAAACCCAAAAGTGGAAGTAAACTGCCTAATCTGCCCGCCTGACAAACATCCTAAAGATTTATGGTGCAAATGGGAATTTAGACTGTAATTAGCGCATATTTTGGCAAACCAGAGTAATTGCTCTGTAGCTAGATCACACGATCCTTTGGTTCTTTTCCAGCCTCTATGACTCTTCCGCTAAAGTTCCAAACGAAAGCTTGAGGAAAGGCCTGCCAAAGTTTTGCTGTCGCCTTAAATCCTGTGCAGTGACACGGTAAAATCAAGCCTAGTCCGAATCGTCTCAGCTCCTTGATCGTTTGTTGAAGATATTCCTCAGAGCGTCCCATAAGGTGAGTGCCGCCTACAAGGCCCTGTATCTGTTTGAAGTGGCCAAGTCTCTTGACTTGAAGAAGGGTGTTGACTGGACCAGCGTGAGCGCAACCAGTGATCACTAGTGGACCAGCTTTGTTTACTTGCATCCAAAGTGCTTGATCATCGAGAATTTGGTCATTAATCTCCTCGCCGTCAACATTTATGGTGAGGCTTTCTCCCTTAGAAAGGGGCAGCGGCTGTTCGAATGATGTTACTCTCCTGATTTGCCCTGTGG